>Ga0136846_1222431_pt1 | contig 10636 bp, 9 predicted proteins | sample HopSoiMetagenom2_FD_96841 | JGI IMG/M metagenome (GOLD analysis project Ga0136846, IMG submission 96841) | Grasslands soil microbial communities from Hopland, California, USA - 2 Assembly 2016 (version 4) | ecosystem: Environmental > Terrestrial > Soil > Grasslands | place: USA: Hopland... | reverse complement strand
GTTCAAAGATGTGATTTACTATTTGTCAGTTGGCAGTTACCAGTTGCCAGTTGCCAGTTGCCAGTTGCCAGTTGCCAGTTGCCAGTTGCCAGCGGGTTAGACTGCACAGCTTACGAAGGGTTGCTTTAGACTTCTGGCCTATGGCGAAATCATTTCGTGAGCTGCTCGTTTGGCAACGAGCAATGTCTCTTGCTGAGCGTGTGTATCGGATAACCGAAGAATTTCCCAAACGCGAGATGTTCGGACTCGCCGCTCAAATGCGAAGGGCGGCAGTTTCCATTGCCAGCAATATCGCGGAGGGTTCAAGTCGAGGCACGCGGAAAGACTTCCGCCAGTTCATTGCGATCGCTCGTGGATCGAATAACGAACTGCAAACACAACTGGAGTTGGCAGTCCGCATCGGGTTGTTGTCTTGGGACAAAGCGGAAGAAGTCGACGCGCTTACTCACGAAGTCGGACGAATGCTCCTACGCCTTTCCTAGTATCTAGGGAAGGCTAAGTGAAAATACAGGGACGGATCTAACTGGCAACTGGCAACTGTTAACTGGCAACTGCTTTAAAAAAAGAGCGGACGCCGGGGGACGTCCGCTAAGGGAGGCTAGCTGTTTTGTCTGTGCTACTGCGGTGAGGCCGCGTTGTTATTTGCCTGGGGGGACGACGCTGAGGTCGTCAGCCAGGCGGAAACGGACAAGCGACTCGGCAGGTAAGTCGATGTCCTTGTTGCCGGTCAGGCCGGCAACAGCTGTGCCTGCGCCGGCGCCGGAGAGGCCGCCAACCAGGAGACCAACACCACCGGTGGCCAGGCCGCCGATCAGCATACCGGCGCCAGTACCGCCGCCGATCCAGGCGGCGCTACGCTTGCCTTTGCCCTTCTTGGTACGGGTAAAGGCGCCGGTTTCCAGCGGATATTCAGTGCCATTCAGTGTCATGGTGGTGAGGCGAAGCTGCAGGACGGATGAGCCCTTGAAGTGACCGCGCTTGTGCGACTCCTCGACGACGCCACCCACTGGCGTGCCGCGCGGTACGATCACGCGATCATTCACTGCGATAGGTTCGGCGATCTCGCCGGTGAAGCGAGAGCCTGCGGGCGTAGTCTTCACGCTGATGTGTTGATTGATGCGGATCGCCATGTTGGTCCCGGCGGGGATTTTCACATCCGCCGGCTTCACGATCGGCTTATTCGGCTCAGGTATGGCGGCGCCCGCTGGAGCCGGAGTTGCGCCTGGGGCTGTGCCAGGAGCCATCATGGGAGCTGCCGTAGTGGTGGTTCCGGGGACGGCGCCCGCCGGAGCCGGTACAGTGGTTTGTGTAACGGTCTGCTGATGTGTCTGCGGATCGGGCGGTTGCACTGTCGTCGTGACGATATTGCCCTTACCGTCATTGGTTACTACCTGCTGCGTTTGGCCCGTAGCAGCAGCCTGCTGTTTCGCTTGTTCCAGCGCTTTTTCATCTGCGGACTTACATCCCGCAAGCGCACAGCACAATAACAGGGCCGCCGCGGTAGATGAAATTGTCTTCCTGGGGAGAAACATCGATCGTCCTCGTTTCTGCACGCGCCAGTGGGAGGGGGAGGCGCGAGGTTGGTTCGAGTAATACGATGCGGGGACGGCAGTTGCAAGTTGTAAGTCGTGGGAAGTCGTTGAATAGTGGAATAGTGGAATGGTTGAATAGTTTGGTCGCTAAACGGTCGGGCCGGTTCTGAACTTTTGTTAACGGGTTGATGCTCTCAAAGCAAAAAGCCCGGCATTCACCGGGCTTTTACCATTCAACTATTCAACCATTCCACTACGCTTTGTAAACGATCCGCCCTTCCGAGATCGTCATCTTCACCACACCCGGCAACGTGTGTCCATCAAAGGGCGTGTTGCGTGACTTCGAGGGAGAGTTGCGGGCGTTGAAGGTCCAGGTTGACTTCGGATCGAAGAGTACGACATCGGCGAAGGCTTCAGGCGCCAGGGTTCCGCGTCCGCGTAGTCCCATGATGTGTGCAGGCGCGGTGCTCATCAGATGGATCAGACGCAGCAGCGGCATGCGGTGCTGATGGTGCAGCATCTTGATCGAAAGTGAGAGTGCCGTCTCCAGACCGGTAATGCCGTTGGGAGCCTTCTCGAACTCTTGCTCTTTCTCGTGCACGGCGTGCGGAGCGTGATCGGTTGCAATGCAGTCGGCGGTGCCGTCCAGCAGTGCTGTCACCATCGCGGCGCGGTCAGCCTCGCTACGCAGCGGAGGATTCATCTTCGCGTGGGTGTTGTAGCCCTCGACTGCCTCATCGGTCAGTATGAAGTGATGCGGCGCTACCTCGCAGGTCACATGCAGACCCGCGCGCTTGGCGTGGCGGATGGCCTCTATCGCTTTCGCGGTGGAGACATGTTGAACGTGTAGATGTGGACGCGGGCCCTTGCCCGAGGTGGTCAGTTCGCGCACCAGGCGGATGTCGCGCTCCACGATACCGGACTCTGCTTCGACCGACATGCCGCGCAGGCCCAGGCGGAAGGCGCGTGCACCGGCGTTCATGCTGGCGCCAACAGTGATCTTGGTATTCTCCGCATGCTGAATCATTGGCAGGCCGGCACGTGCGGCGGCGATGAGCGCCTGGTGCATGACGGCATCCTGCAGAACAGGCTTGCCATCATCAGAGACGCCGACGGCGCCGGCAGCTTTCAGCGAGCCGTATTCTGTAATGGCCTCGCCCATGCTGCCGCGGGTTGCGGCGGCGACTGGGAAGACGCGAATGACAGCATTGCGTTCCGGCGAGAGCACCCAGCGGGTAATCTCCGGCGAGTCGACCACCGGAGAGGTGTTGGGCATGCAGCAGAGCGCGGTGAATCCACCCATCGCGCCCGCTTTGGTGCCGGACTCGATCGTCTCCTTGTAACCCTGTCCCGGCTCGCGCAGGTGGACGTGGATATCGACCAATCCAGGCGCGACGATCAGGCCGGTGGCGTCGATAACCTCGGCGCCTTCTTTCTTGGCCGTGGCATTGAGCTTGCCCGGATCGCCGAGTTCAACAATCTTGTTGTCGTGAATCAGCAGATCGCGCGGACGATCGGTGCGCGATGGCGGATCAATCAGGTGGCCGCCTTTGATCAGAATCGATTTCATGCGGCGCCTCCGTTCAACGCGCGTGCGAGAAGCGCCATACGGATGGCGAGACCGTTGCGGACCTGTTCCTCAATGGCTGAGCTTGGACCGTCGGCGATATCCGCCGTGATCTCGAGTCCGCGGATCATCGGTCCAGGATGCATCACCACCGCGTTGGGTGCGTGTTTGAAGTAGCGATCTTCGTTGAGCTGGTACTGCTTCTGGTAGTCGGCCAGGTCGATCTGCATGCCCGCGAGCCGTTCCTTCTGGATGCGAAGCATCATGGCGACCTGCGACTGTTGCAGTGCCTTATCGAAGTCGCGCTCCAAGGTGATCCCAGGGGACAGATCAACGGCTTCCGGAGGAAGCAACTGCTGCGGTCCGCAGAGAATAACCTTTGCTCCCAGACGCGGCAGCAGCAACGCATTCGATCGGGCTACGCGCGAGTGCAGGATGTCGCCGGTGATGCAGACGGTAATGCCGTCGAGCGTCGTCTCGGTGACGGCCTGCTTCTTTCCCAGGCGGCTGAGAATGGTGCGAAGATCCAGCAGCGCCTGTGAAGGATGCTCGTGCATGCCATCGCCCGCATTCAGCACCGGGAGACCGGTATGTTTCGCCAGCAGATAAGGCGAGCCGGAGGCGTTGTGGCGCAGGATGATGCACTCCGCACCCAACGCGCGCAGCGTCAGCCCGGTATCTTTCAGGCTCTCGCCCTTCTCAATCGAGGAGGACTTATCGCTGACCAGCGTGGTCATGGCGCCGAGCGATTTTGCTGCCAGCTCAAAGCTGGTGCGCGTGCGGGTGCTGCTCTCATAGAACAGCAGCGCCAGCTTGCGGTTTTCCAGCAGGGTTGCGTGCTTGCTCAGCGGTTCGCCGGCCAGGCGCTCGGCGAGCGCAAGAATATTGCTGACCTCTTCGAGCGAAAGCTGCGTGATGGAGAGCAGGCTGCCAGGGTGGATGCCGTCGGCTGGTGGTGTCGTAGCCTTCGGCTGCGGCGACTGAGCTGCAGCCTTTTTAGGCACAGACTTAGGCGCAGATTTAGAGGCGGACTTAGTGGCAGGTGACATCAGGAGGTAACACGGGAAAACCTTGGTTAGTCGACTCGCTCCACGAGCAGAACCTGCTCCTGCTGGTCGACTTCGTTGAACTTCACTTCAATAATTTCGCGGTCAGTCGTTTGGACCTTACGGCCGATGAACTGCGCTTCGATGGGCAATTCACGCCAGCCGCGATCAATCAGCACCAGAAGTTGTACCGAGCGGGGACGTCCGTGGTCAAACAGGGCATCGAGCGCGGCGCGGATGGTACGGCCGGTATAGAGCACGTCGTCCATCAGAATGATGTCGCGGTCGTTGACGTCGAAACCGATCGCCCCAGGAGTCACTGTCGGCCGGAATCCTGACGTCGACAGGTCGTCCCGGTAGAAGCTGATGTCGAGAACGCCGGTGTCGACCGTGGTCTTTTCAATCGCTCCGATCAGTTTTGCCAGACGCGCCGCCAGAGGAACGCCACGGCGCTTGATTCCGACCAGACCCAGGTTAGCCGCGCCATTGTTCTTTTCGACAATCTCGTGTGCCAGGCGTACCAGGGTGCGCTCAATCTCTGAGGCAGACATCAATCTGCCCTTCTCGCGGAGGGTGGGTTTCGGCTTTGACTCGCTCATTCTGCCCTCGAATGATACGTGGCCTACCGGCCTCAAGCAACCTGGGAAAGATGGGACAGCGGTTATGGTTGGAAGTCGACCGCTTTCCACAGGGGAGCCGGATCATAGAGGGCGCCGCGGCTGATAACGGTGTGAATTTTGCGTGTATTCCGGATATCGGCCAGCGGGTCGGCATCGAGGAGCACCATATCGGCCTGTTTGCCGATCTCAACTGTGCCGAGGCTCTGGGCCAGACCCATGGCGCGCGCAGGGACGACGGTGGCTGCCTGCAGGGCCTCCATCGGCGTGAAACCTGCTTGTTCTACATAGATTTCCAGCTCGCGATGCAGCGAGTAGCCGGGGATGTTCTGGTCGGTGCCGGCCACGATGCTAAGGCCGTTTTTGTGGAGTTCCCGCAGGGTGGCCAGCATCGCCTGGTAAAGCTTCAGCCGCGGACTTTCGGCTGGTTGGCCTTCCGAGGCCAGTGCCTCTTTCAGTTGCGGTGCGACCTTCAGATAGCCCGGTTCGATCTGTTCGAAGGGCGTAGACGCCGGATGATCGATGTTTTCGTAGAGCGCGATGGTGTCGTCGAAGACGACACGATGCTGCCGGTAGAGTGCAAGCTGCTTCTGCGCATCCTCGGTGGAAAAATCAAAGGTGGCAGGCAGGTCCTTGGGATTCTTGAAGTGGAGCAGGTCCCGCGTGGGGTACTGAATGTGGTTGATCTGGTCGAAGCCAGCTTCGACTGCCTGTTCCGTGGTCATGTCAATCGGCACGTGTCCGGTAACGGTCATGCCCAGGCGATGCGCCTCCTTCGCGATCACCGGAACAAGCTCCGGCTTCATAGAGGAGTAGATCTTGATCTGTAGCGCGCCTGCGTTCTTGTATCGCTGCACAATGGCGATGGCTTGTTCCGGCGTGGAAACCGTCACTGCTCCGACGGTGAACTCTCCTGGAGAATCGACGATGCCGGCGATGAGAACGCGCGGGCCGATCCCTTTTCCCGAGGCGATGGTATTACTGACGGTGGTGATGAAGTCGAACTCGTTGCCGCAGTCACGGACGGTGGTCACACCTGCCGCCAGATAGATCGGGCCCCACTCCACCTGTTCGTAGTGCGCGTGCATATCCCACAGGCCCGGAATCAGGTACTTACCGGTTCCGTCGACGACGACCGATCCGGCAGGAATGACCGGCTTTGCACCGGTGGAGATCGCTGAGATCTTACCCTCGCGAACGGTGACGGTTGCGTCATTCAACGGTGGCTTACCTGTGCCATCGATCAACGTGACATGACGCACGACCAGGCTCTTCGCCATAGGCTGCTTTGCCTTGGCAGTGAGAGACGCCAGGGCGTTGAGTGAGTTCTTTGCCGCTTGCTGGATGAAGGTGCTTAGCTGCGGAGAAAAGCTCTCGCGTACCGCTTCGAAGTGGTCGAACTCGCCATCGATGGAGACCAGGGCGTCGAGCTGTTGCTGGTCATCGATCCAAAGCGTCTCCGAGCCCCAGATCAGGCCGGTGAGGACGTAACCGTGAAGAAGATTGCCTTCCACGGTCAGATCCCCGCAGGGACGGATGTGGACCAGGCCGCTTGGCGTCGGAATCTCAGCAGGCCGATGATGGCTGAGCCAGTAGCGCATCAGCATCTGCTGCATGGCGACAGGAGAGTAGCCGTCGATCAGAAAGAAGCCGGTGGGTACCTCGCTGGTCTTGCCGTCGCGTGTCAGTTTGCCGTTGGAGAGGGCGAACGTTCCGTGCAACGGGCTAAGGCGCGCCGACTTGCCATCGAGTGAAAGTGTCAGCGGTTCCAGAGCCGGTGTGGCGGTGAAGGTCGTCTTCAGGGGGACAGGGGTGCCGCGGTCGGTGAACGAAAAGTCTGAGGTTAGTTTGAGGTGGCCGTCTTCGTTGCCGATACGGTAGGCCTCTTTGCCGATAGGAGCGGCGAACTTGTAGAGCGTGAACGTACCCTGTTCGGTCTGGGCATGCAGGGGAGCCGCAAGGAGCAGAAACAGCAGAAGACGGCGCATGCCAAGTAACCTAACAGGATAGTCGGCTAGTTCGCCTGCTTTTCCTTGTCCTTATCGTTGTCTTCGAAGCTGATCTTGCCCGGCAGATCGAGCGCCACCAGGCCGAAGCGGGTGACATCGCCTTTCTTCTCAATGCCGACGATGTGCTGATGTTGCTTTGAGCCGGCGCGCAGGTCCAGGTCGCCTTTTACTGAATCCGTTCCCTTGCCGTTCACGTTGACGTGGCCATCCTTCTCATCGCAGGTCAGGCCCTGGCCGGTGCGGCTGGGAGTTCCGATCGGCTTGCTGTCTTTGCAGGCGATGACGTCGCCATAGGCTGCCAGCGCCTTGCGGTAGTACGCCTCAACCTTGTCGGCTGAGTCGGTGGTGGTATAGGTCACCGCCTTCACGTGGATGCGGAAGTCCCCGAAACCCATATTGAAGTCGGCTGCATCGGGTTCCTCCTTGCCATCCTTCTGTTTCATTTCGAGGGAGGCGCCGGGATAGACGGGCAGACCGAGACCGCTGATCACCTTCTCCGGATCGGTCTTGACCTGCAGTCCTCCAAACGGGGTGGCGACACGAACATCCTTGTTGCCGGACTCGCCACTGGAGGAGACGCGGCAGCCGGTGGCGAGCAGCGCAGTCGCAGATACGAGAGTGAGCAGGCAGACGGAGGTTTTCATAGTGATGGAAGGATACGGCGACTTTCACGCATTCGTTCCCGTCTAGAGAAATTTTGCTTGACTTATCTGCATAGACAACACAATATGTTGTACGGTTCCATTGTTTGGGGCAATTAGGCTAGCTAACGATGCAGATTCCGGGCCCTTAGGGAGAGTCCGGCGGAGGCAAGTATGGTTAGCAGGTCCAAATGCCACAGAACAATCCAGGCACCGACAAATCCTTGAGCGAGGCCCCACATACGTGGGGCCTATTTTTCTGCCTGTAACCTGTTGCAGGAACGAAATTTCCGCTCCCCAAACGCCGAGGTGTTAAAAATCACGATGAAGAAGCTTGTTTTTCTGGCACTTGCAACCGCCTCCTGTTTTGCGCAACAGAAGGAAGAGCCGCCGAAGGTTCCTGCCCCTGCCCCCGCCGCTGCTATGCCTGTCTCAGTAATGCCTGCTTCCGAAACCGAGGGTTCGGTGACCGCGAACGGTCAACGGGTGGACTACAAGGCCGTCGCCGGCACACTGACGGTCGCCGCCGATGATGCCCACGATGCGCAGATTGCGCTGGACGGAAGCTGGCTGCCCGAGGCGCATATCAACCTCGAAAAGCCGGAAGAGGCTCCCGCCACCGCCCGCATCTTCTACACGGCTTATTTCAAGAAGGGCGCGAAGGCTGAGGAGCGGCCAGTGACCTTTCTCTACAACGGCGGTCCGGGCAGCTCGACGATGTGGCTGCACATGGGGTCATTCGGGCCGAAACGTGTGATCACCAACGATACCCATCATGATCCGGCGGCGCCGTACAAGGTCACGGAGAATGCGTATTCGCTGCTCGACGTCTCCGATGTGGTCTTCATAGATATGCCCGGCGCGGGTTTCAGCCGCCTCTTCGGCAAAGACAAGGAAAAGTCCTTCTGGGGTATCGATCAGGATGCGCATGCGTTCGACCGTTTCATCCGTCGCTTTCTGACGAAGTATTCTCGCTGGAACTCGCCGAAGTATCTCTTTGGCGAGAGCTACGGCACCACGCGCTCGGCGGTGCTCTCCAACATGCTGCAGAACAGCGGCATTGATCTGAACGGTGTCATTCTGCTGAGCCAGATTCTGAACTTTGCCGATTCAGCTGACGGATCGCGTTCGGGACCGGGCAGCGATATGGCCTATGTTCTGTCCCTGCCCAGCATGGCGGCTACTGCTTTCTATCACCACAAGCTGCCCAGCCAGCCCGCTGCGCTTGAGCCATTTCTGAGTGAGGTAGAGCACTTCGCCACAACGGATTACCTGCTGGCGCTGGCGAAGGGCGCCGATCTGTCCGACACTGACAAGCGCGCTGTCGCTGAGAAGCTGCACGGCTATATCGGTCTGCCGGTCGACTATCTGCTCCGCGCCGATCTGCGCGTGAATGGAGGTGGATTCTCCAAGATGCTGCAGCTCGGTGACGGGCTCACCACAGGACGGCTGGACTCGCGCTATGCGGCTCCCGATATCGATCCGCTGTCATCGGAGGCGGAGTACGATCCACAGGGGCAGGCCATCACCTCGGCCTACACCACCGCCATCAACAGCTACACTCGCGAGACATTGAAGTATGGCGACCAGATGACCTACAAGCCGAGTGCTTACGGTGACCCAGGCTTTGACTGGGACATGCGCAAAGGGTTTGCCAACTTCGGGCGAAGCACCAATGTGATGACAGATCTGGCCAACTGCATGAAGGGCAATCCAAAGATGAAGGTCATGCTGCTCGGGGGCTATTTCGACCTGGGGACCCTCTATTTTGGTGCGGAGTACGAGATGAAGCATCTTCAGATTCCTGCAGCCCTGCAGAAGAACATCAGCTACCACTTCTACGAGTCCGGGCACATGGTCTATCTGAACGAGTCGATTATGAAGCGCTTCCACGACGACACCGCCGAATTCATCCGGTCGACCCAGAACGGAAGATAACGATTCCATACGTCGCAACACCTGTATAAACCCCGCCTCAGAGCGGGGTTTATACCTTTCAAGCGTTCTTTTGCACACTTCGATGAACACTCGTGGAGAGGAATATAGGACTTATTTAGTCTTATTTTTGTCGGTGGTTGAGGGACCCTCGGCGATTTCTTGTATCAGGAGGGGTCCTCAACGGTATGGGCCATCGGACAAAGTGGAAGATGCAGCGTGCGCTGGGGCTGGAACTGCCTGGGTTGGGTAAGCCCGGCGCGCTCGACAAGAGAAACTATCCGCCGGGCCAGCATGGCCGCGAGCGTAAGCCGAAATTGTCAGAGTTTGGGGCGCAGCTCCGGGAGAAGCAGAAGCTGATCTTCCACTATGGTCTGCGCGAGGAGCAGCTTCGCCGCTTTGTCCGCGTTGCCAAGCGGGTGCAGCAGAATGGCAATTGGGCTGAGGCTCTGATCGGTCTGTTGGAGCGGCGTCTGGACAACGTCGTCTTCCGGTTGGGATTTGCACGCTCGATCGCGCAGGCGCGTCAACTGGTCAGCCATGGACACGTGCTGGTCAATGGCCGTCGCGTGACAATCGGCAGCTATGTTCTGCGCGTTGGCGATTTCATCCGCCTGACGGAGAAGGCCGGTAGTGAGATGACTGGGCTCTCCCGCACCAATCCCCGGCTGGGCCTACCGAGTTATCTGCAGTTCGCTGCCGAGGGTGTCACCACTCACGGCACGGTGTTGTCAGTGCCCGGCAATGAACATGTCCCTTTCGAGTTCAACCTGCGACAGGTGGCGGAGTACTACGCCAAGCGAGGAGTGTAGCGATGGCCTGTGCTACCAGTGAAGAGCGCATGATGCTGGCCGAGGCCGAAGGCCTCGGCGGCGTAACCCTGTGTGCCTGCGGAACGGTACATCTCTCCGTGGGCGCCGTGACCGTCCGCCTGGCTCCGGAGGCATTTCTGCAGGCAGTGAAAATGTGTCAGCAGGCTGCCCAGCAGTTGACGCTGGAGGGTCTGCTGCAGGCGCTGTCACCGTCGCAGCCGAATAACATCCTGCACTGAGTTGTTGAATGGTTGAATCGTTGAATGGTGCGACGTTTGTCGCGGCGGGCGCCCCGCCCTCGCAACGCTAGGGCGGGTTAGGAGGATTGAAAACACAACATGGAACCACTTTGATTGTCATTTCGTAGCCACCGAAGGGAGCAGAGAAATCTGCTTCTCTGCCCATACTTTTCGCGCCTGTCGAGATAACAGCAGATTTCTCCGTTTCACTCCGAAATGACAAATCAAATATTGGTGG
>Ga0136846_1218709_pt1 | contig 10638 bp, 3 predicted proteins | sample HopSoiMetagenom2_FD_96841 | JGI IMG/M metagenome (GOLD analysis project Ga0136846, IMG submission 96841) | Grasslands soil microbial communities from Hopland, California, USA - 2 Assembly 2016 (version 4) | ecosystem: Environmental > Terrestrial > Soil > Grasslands | place: USA: Hopland... | reverse complement strand
GATGCTGTAATTGTTGGATTCAACGTGCGGCCGTCTTCGCAAGCGGCAAGGCTGGCGGAAAATGAAGGAGTGGAGATCAAGCTATATTCTATCATCTATAACGCCATTGAAGAAATCAAGAGTGCGATGGAGGGTATGCTTGAACCGAAGATCCAGGAGAAAATTGTTGCGAATGTGGAAGTGCGGAACGTATTCAAATTTGATAAGGCAACCGTTGCCGGATGTTTTGTCCTGGACGGGAAGATTAGCCGCAACAATAAAATCCGTATCATTCGGGACGGCATCGTTGTGTATCCATCAGGAGAAGGTGCGTCAACAGAACTTGCATCATTGAAACGGTTCAAGGATGATGTTAAAGAGGTTGCATCAGGGATGGAATGCGGTCTTACCATTAAGAATTACAACGATATTAAGGTTGGTGATATAGTGGAGGCGTTCGAAGAAGAGGAAGTGAAGCGAACCCTGTAATTATTCGGCATACCGTCAAGGAAGAAACAAGGAAGCATAGTTCTAGAAAGAATCAGCATACAAGGGTCAAGATGGTAAACGAAAGTGTTATCATCTTGGCCTTCTGTCTTGAATCTTGTTCTCTCTTTCTTGTGTGTTATTGCTTATTTGTCGTTCTTCCGCCTGGTCCCTTATTACTTTGTTAAACCAATCCTCCCTAAACGCTATTTAGCCTTATTAAAAATATTTTTGGGTGAATATCATCGGTATGAAAAGAATCTTCGGGTTATTGATTGCGGTTGCCGGCTTTCAAATCGGCTTTGCGCAAAGAGCGGTTGTTGCTGACAAGATTGTAGGAATTGTTGGAGATAAGATCATTCTAAAGTCCGACATTACCAATGCCATAGCCGATGCGAAAAGGCAGGGGCAGGAAGTGCCGGCTGATGGCAATTGCATGATCATGCAACAGGCCCTTGCGCAAAAAGCGCTTGTTCTGCAAGCAGAGAAAGATTCGTTGATCGTGTCCGATGATGAAATCGAAGCATTACTGGATAACCAGATCAGGAGCTTCATCCAGGCATATGGTACAAAAGAAGCGCTGGAGCAGATTGCAGGCCGCACCGTTTACCAATTGAAAGAAGATTTTCGCCAGCCCTTTAAGGAACGCAAGCAGGCAGAGATGATGCGAAATAAAATCGTGGAAAACATCAAGATTACGCCGAATGAAGTAAAGGCATACTTCGAAAAACTTCCTAAAGACAGTTTGCCTTTTTATGAATCCGAATTGGAATTAGGAGAGATACTTGTATTTCCAAAAGCTAGCCGCGATATTGAAAAGTTGGCCATTGACCAATTGAATGAATTCAAGAAACAGATCGAATCTGGAGCGAGGAAAATAGGAACGCTGGCAAGTTTGTACTCTGATGATCCTGGAAGTAAAGACAAGGAAGGCGAGTACACCATCAACCGCAACGAAAAAAACTGGGATCCTGCTTTTCTTAACGCCGCCTTCCGCCTTAAGGAAGGACAGGTGTCGCAAGTGATCAAGAGTAAATTTGGATATCACATCATTCAGATGGTGAACAGGGCGGGAGACGATGCCGTAGTTCGCCACATTTTAAAAGTCCCGCAGGTCACTGACACCGAAGTGGGTGAAGCCGTAAAGCGGATGGACACCGTGAGATCAAAATTGATGGCCGGAGTGCTCAACTTTGGTGAGGCAGTTGCAAAATACAGCGAAGATGACAATGCAAGATTTACGGGTGGAATGCATCAATGCCGCAATGGTAACTATTGTTCTATTGACGAACTCGATAAGGACGTTGTTGTTTTATTGAAGAACCTTAAGGTTGGCGAGGTATCACAACCGACACCCTTTACAGATGACCGCGGAAGAAAAGGCGTTCGCCTGCTTTATTTAAAGACCCGGACAGAACCCCATCGCGAAAACCTAAAGGACGATTACAACCGGATTTCACAGCGTGCCCTCGAGATAAAAAAGGAAGACGCTCTTGAAAAATGGTTTCAAAAAAAGATTCCCACTTATTACATCATGATCGATGATGAATTCAAAACTTGCTCAATGCTAGGCACTTGGTTGTCAGTCGCCAAGACTTATTGATAAGTGTTTTCCTTTAGATCATTTCTTTTTTTAGGCAAATGGGCTTCGCCTATATGCTTTAATCCTATATTTATCGTTATTGAAATGACTCTCCGACCCTGCGATTTCAACAGATTTAACCCCTGTAAGAAACCTTGCGATGATATCCTATGTTCAAAACATGGTGAAGCTGTTTCAGCATTCCCGTCAGTTCTACTACATTACAACTGACCTGCAGGGTAATTATACATACGTAAACCATTTTTTCCGCGAAAAATTTGCTCACCTGGCCGAAGACTTTGTTGGCGTTTCACTCTTTCACACCATTCACCAGGAGGATATTGAAAAATGCCAGGATGCCATGAGCCTTTGCAAGGCCGGATCCGGTAAACCTGTGACTGTTGAATTGCGCAGTCCATCTGAGAGAGCAACCTTCTATTCAACAACGTGGGAAATCAGCACACTCCAGGGAAATGATGGAATCATAAAGGGCATTCAATTCATTGGCATTGACAATAGCCGGAAAAGAATTAATGAGCAATCCTTAGAATTATCTGAGAGAAGATACCAATACATTTTTGATGAAGAGCCCTTACCTACGTGGATCTATGACTTCGAAACCTTGCGATTCCTTGAAGTCAACAAGGCGGCTATCGAATTGTATGGTTTCAGCGAAGAGGAATTCAAGAAAATGACTGTCCTGGAAATAAGACCAGAGGAATGCAGGGAAGAATTACTTCAACTATTGAAAAAGGCGGAATTGGGACATGGACGATCGAATCGGCGTCTTCGTCATATGAAAAAAAACGGGCAGGAAATTGAAGTGGATGTTTATTCTTTCAGTCTCATGTTCGAAGGGCGAAGAGCAAGATTTGTGACCGCAATCGACATCACAGAAAAAGCGCGGCAACAAAAAACATTGGAAGAGGTAACGGCTCAGCTGAAGCATACCAATCATGAATTACAAAGCATTCTCGAAAACATATCAGAAGCCATCTTTAAACTTGATGCCGAGTCGAATCTTATTTATGTTTCGCCTGAGTTTAACCGGCTCACAGGGTACGAAGTGCAAGCGGTCATAGGAAAACGCTGGTTTGATTTCATTCACCCTGAAGATCTCGATACCTGTTATGATGCGTTTGGTAGAGTGTTCCACGGCAAAGAAGTGATGCACAACATTCGTTATCGCTTCCGCCACAACAATGGGACGTACCGCTGGTTCAGCACCTCTGCCACATTCGTCCTGAATGACGACAACCAGCTTCTTTACGGTATTGGAATATCACAGGATGTGACAGAACGTAAATATGCGGAAGAATCGCTGGAGGCAAGTGAAGAAAGATACAAAGCCTTTATCGGCCAAAGCTCTGAAGCCATATGGCGTTATGAATTGGAAACTCCAATACGTATTTATGAGTCGCCCGCCAATATTGTCTCTCATCTTCGTAATAAGGGTTTCATTGCAGAGTGCAATGATATCATGGCCAAAATGCATGGATATGATAATTCTGCGCAACTAATAGGAAGCAAACTCGATGACTTTTTCAACCTCGTAGAACGCACGAATGGCAATGCGTTAATCAACTTCGTAAAAAACGGATTTAAATTAACTGATGTCGAATCGTGCGAGAATGATAAAAATGGAAACACCCGCTTTTTCCTTAATAATCTTGTTGGCATTGTTGAAAATGGCTATCTCAAAAGGACGTGGGGAACCCAGCGAGATGTAACAGAAAAGAAATTAGCAGAGGAGAAAATCCGTTACCTCGCCCGGCTCACAGAAAATGTGTATGACGCAGTAATGGGGAGCGACATGCAATTCATCGTGAAGAGCTTTAATAAAGCAGCTGAAAAATTATATGGTCTTAAAGCGGAACAGGTGATTGGAAAAAGAATCCAGGATTTTGTAGAATTCCGGTATCATTCCGCTACGCGACTGGAAATTTTAAAATCCCTCGAGGAAAAAGGATCATGGTCCGGAGAGGCGTCTTTCATTCGTCCGTTCGATAATCAACTCGTGGTGTTTCTTTCCACCATTTCTGTGATTAAAGATGAGGAAGGAAGACCAACTGGCGTTGTTGCAATCAATAAGGACATCACCGATAAGAAAGCGGTTGAAGATACTCTTCGCTTTCACGCAAATATTCTCGAGAACGTTTCAGACATAATCGTTACTACCGATCTCCAACACAAAATTCTTTCGTGGAATAAGGCGGCCGAAACAGTTTATGGAGTAAGTGCGTATGAAGCTGTTGGGCAACCATTCACTTCCGTTGTTAAGTTTGATTATTTGCATGCCTCTGGTGCTGAAGTAGGGATGAGCTACAGGAACAATGGCATATGGAAAGGAGAAGTTTCTTTTGTTGACGTAAAAGGGCATACAAAATATTTATTGATCACTGCATCGGCCATCTACGATGAGAAAGGTGTGCAAACCGGATTTATAAATGTTGCCCGGGATATCAGTGATCGAAAGCTTGCGGAACAAAACCTGCAGCAAAGTGAATTATTCTATAGGAATCTCATCGGCGATTCGCTTGATGGAATTTTGTTGACAAACGAAGAAGGCACCATCACCTTCGTTGCATATTCTATTTCCAAAATTCTTGGATTTGAAGTTGAAGAATTAATGGGCAAGAAAGTATTTGAACTTGTTCACCCGGATGATCGCAGTACGGCAATAGAATCATTTGCCAACGAACTTTCAAATGATCCGAAAGTAAAATTCATTGTTATTCGTCTGCCTAAAAAAGAAGGCGGCTGGCTCTGGTGTATGGTAAGAGGGCACAACCTGCTCAGCAATCCATACGTGAAATCGATGGTCGTTTATTTCCATGATGACACGCTTCGCAAACAAGCGGAAGATGAAGTGAAGAAAACTGCTCAACGCCTTACTACTGCGCAGCACATCGCCGGCCTCGCATATATGGAAGTGAACATCAGTACTGGCACCATTTACCATTCTGAGGAAATGTGCAGGGTGTTAGGTATGCCTGCGGATAAGATGCCGACTGAGATGGGCAGCCTGCTCAATGTGGTACATCCTTCAGACAGAAATAAAGTTCGATCCGATATCGAAGGAGCAATTGAAAATGCTGGTACTATCTCGCACGAGTTTCGGGTGATACTTCCAGGAACGGAAAAAATAATCCAGGCGATCGGGTATGTAGATATAGAACACGAGTTATCTCCAACGCTGAAGATTACTGTCCAGGACGTGACTACCATTCGCTCCGCACAACTTGCACTGCTAAACAGCGAGAGCAAATTCAGGTCTTTGTTCGAATCTAGTATAGATGGTATTATCCTCACCCAGGTAGGCGGCACGGTACGGTCCGCGAATCCTGCTATTTGCGAAATGCTCGGTTATACGCAGGATGAAATTATTGAGAAAAAGCGATGGGATATTTTCGACTTCAGCGATCCGGAGTCTCAACAAAATCAAAGCCATGAAGATGGTTCGTTCAAGGGCGAATTATTCCTTTTACATAAAAATGGCGATAGAATCCCTTGCGAGGTTTCTTCGGTATTGTTCACCGATTCCCAGGGCAGATCCTATCATAGCACAATTGTGCGTGATATCACTAAGCAAAAACAGGCTGAGGAAGAGTTACGCAACAGGGAAATGATCCTCTCCGCTACAAACGAAAAATTAGAAGAAGCAATCAATGATCTGAGCAAGATCATGGATTACTCTATGGATGTGATCTGCTCATTCAATGAACGCGGTGAATTTATTCGCGTAAGTGCTGCTTCTGAAAAAGTGTGGGGATACAAACCAGAAGAAGTGATCGGAAGAAAGTTCACCGATTTTGTCATGACCGTAGACGAGCAGGATACTTCGGCCTTGAATGAATTGGTAACAGGAGGCGAATCTGTTTCATCAAATTTCGAAAACCAGTTCAGATGCAAGGATGGCACTCCTGTATTCCTGGAATGGTCAGTCTATTGGTATGAAAAAGAACGAATCGCTTTTTGCGTAGCCCGCGATATTACTTTGCAAAAAGAAATTGAAAAGCAGTTGGTAGCAAGCGAAACGCGCTTCCGGGCATTCATGAATAACAGTCCTGCCTTCTCCTGGATTGCAGATGAAGATGGTAAACTCATGTACCTGAATAAGGCGGCGGTTCAAACACTTCCGGTAGGCCACAATGACATTGGGAAAAAGATTTTTGATCTCTTTCCTCCAACAGTTGCCGCTTCATTCCACCAGAATAATCTTTCGGTGCTGATGATGAACAAGCCCGCAGAAACCATCGAGACTGTTCCATTCAAAAATGGAAATATTGGCAACGTCCTCGTGTATCTGTTCCCAATCCACTTCGAAGAAAATGCAGGCAAGAGACTGGTTGGTTGCGTGGCCATTGATATCACCGCAAAAACAAAAGCGGAAGAAGCACTTCGCAATTCTGAAAAAAATCTCAAGGCGATTTTCTCGAGCACGAAAGATGCATTCTTCCTCCTTGACAAAAATCTTACAGTAGTAGCTTTCAACCGTGAAGCCGAAGAATGGTACAAGCGGTTTTCACAAGGTCAGAACGTGCATAATTTGCCTAATCCAATCTCGTTTCTTCCTCCCGAACGCCAAATTGTTGGACGCGCAAATATGGAAAAGGTGTTGAAGGGTGCAGGTATAGAATACGAAGTTGAATATGATCTGAATGGAGAGCACTCTTGGTATCACGTGGTAATGCAGCCCGTCGTAGGCGCAATGGCCGAAGTTGATGGAATTTGTGTCAGCATTTCGAATATCACTGCGAAAAAGTTAGCGGATCAACAAATCAAAGAAACTGCGGAACAGCTCACCAATATAATGGAGACGATCAGTGACGGCATGTTCATCCTTAATGATGACCTCACGGTCAAATACATGAATCGCTCAGCAGAAGAGTTATTGCAGGTGGACAGAATAAGCTTCATGGGAAAACATAAAGATGAAGTACTTAAAGTTCTTGGCGTTCTTGGCAACAGCCCTGAAAACAGCTTCCAGTATATTGATCGTGCCGTTCAAAAAAAGAAAGAAATTTCCTTTACTGAATATTATAAAGATTTGAACTCCTGGTTTGAAGGAGTGATCTACCCAATTGGTGGTGGCGTAACAATTTATTTCCGGGATGTTACCGAACGAAAGAAGCAGGATATGACTTTGCGTTTGGAAAAGGAAGTTCTTGAAATGAATGCCATTGCCGAAAGTCCACTGGATATTACTGTGAATCATTTCCTGAAAGGATTGGAAAAGATTCATTCTAATATGAAGTGCTCTGTTCTCCTGTTGCAGGATGACAAGAAATATGTAAAGCTTCTTGCCGCTCCAGGTATTCCAAAAGAATTCATGAGGGCGATTGACGGTATGTCCACCGGTCCAAAGGCCGCTTCTTGCGGCACGGCCATGTTTCGGAAGAAAGCGGTTTATGTAACGAATATTCAAACTGATCCACTTTGGGATGATCTTAAAAATATTGCACGTAAACATAAAGTGCATGCTTGCTGGTCCATTCCCATCATCACGGCTCAAAACGAAGTCCTTGGAAGTTTCGGCATTTATTTTTCGCAACCGAGGGAAGCGGTTCCGGCGGAAATCAACGTGATTGAAAGAGCTTCCAACATCCTCCGGCTGATTATTGAAAGTAAATTGTCTGAAGAGCAGATCAGGATGAGTAACCAGCGATATCATTTTGTTACCAAAGCAACAAATGAAGCGATTTGGGACCTCGACCTTGTCACCAATACACTCTACTGGGCAGAAGGATACCACACTCTTTTTGGATACGATCCTTTAAAGGTTTGGGGGTCTTTGTCTGAGTCGAGGAAAAGAATTCATCCCGACGATCTCGAAAGAATTGAAAAATCATTAAAGAGTTTCTTGCGTAAGAAAACCACTACCAAGTGGGAAGATGAATACCGCTATCAAAAGGTGGATGGAACATATGCGCATGTGTTAGATAAAGCTTTCCTGATCCACGACAACAGAGGAAACCCAATCAGGTTGATTGGCTCCATGCAGGATATTACTGGTAAAAGAGAGCTTGAACAAAAACTGTTGGAGCAGGAAATTGGTAAACAAAAATTATTGACACAAGCCACGATTGACGGGCAGGAAAAAGAGCGAAAGGAGATCGGGAAGGAACTACACGACAACATCAACCAGATCTTGTCCACCACTAAACTTTACCTGGATCTTGCAGTAAATACGGCCGAGGGTCCTACTGCTGAAATGATTGGTATGGGATCAAAGAACATTATGGAGGCAATTAATGAAATTCGGAAGCTCTCCCGTTCTCTTGTTCCTCCAACCCTTGGTGATCTTGGACTTATAGAATCCATTAAGGATCTCTGTGAGAACTTCACCTACACCCGCACGTTTGAAGTCCGCTTTGAACATCGTAATATTAGGGAGAACCAAATAGCGGACAACCAAAAGCTTATGATTTTCCGCATCATCCAGGAACAAACTAACAACATTGTGAAACATGCGAAGGCAAAAAACGTTATTATTAATCTTCGCGCCAGTAAAGGATGGATTAACTTGGAGATAACCGACGACGGTCAGGGTTTTAACCTGAAAAAAACGAAGAAAGGCGTAGGTTTGACTAATATTATTAATCGTGCGGAACTATTCAATGGCAAGGTTGAAATTACCACCGCGCCAAAGAATGGATGCACGATCAAGATTAGTATCCCTCTGGCAACTAAAATCTAAAAACAATAACTATGGAAGCTATTTCTATTTTAATTGCTGATGACCACAAGTTGATTCGGGACACGTGGAGCTTCATATTAAATACTGATAATCGATTTAAAGTTGTGGCCGAATGCAGTAATGGGGAAGAAGCTATTGAACAGGCAAAACAGAAGCGACCCCAGATCGTGTTGATGGATATAAATATGACTCCTGTTTCAGGTCTCGAGGCTACACGGCAAATCAGAAAAGTTTCCCCAGGTTCAAAGATCATTGGCGTGTCTATGCATTCTCAGCCTGCTTATGCGAAGAAAATGTTGCAGATTGGCGCTAAAGGTTATGTAACTAAGAACTCTTCACGGGACGAAATGTTCAAGGCAATCATGGAAGTATATGGCGGCAACCGTTATATCTGTGATGAGGTGAAGAACATTATCTCCGAACAAATCATGGATGACAATCCATCCCAGGGCATAAACGCACTTTCAGAAAGAGAACTCCAAATAGTAAAGCTTATCAAGGAAGGATTTTCTTCAAAGGAAATCTCTGCCCAATTGAACATCTCATTAAAAACTGTAGAGGTACATCGTCATAACATTCTGAAGAAACTAAATCTTAAGAATTCTGCTGCATTGGTGAATTACATCAATACTTATGCGGTTGATTTACCGTAGGAGTCAAGGGATTTCATAGATGTAAAAACCGTTAAGGGGATACCCCTAACAGGCACTGAACTTACTCATTAATACCTCCATTCAAGGTCGCGCCCGCTATGGAATGCAGCCTAAAATTTCAATCTTTACTGCACCAATATTGCCTATTGAAATACCATTGATCGACCGTCCTATCATCGTTTTTGTTCAACCTATGAAAAATCCGACTCCCGGTGCCCTTTGAAAAAACGCCGGGTTTTTTCTTTTAACATACGTCTCACGCATAAGCATTCATCCGGAAGAAATAAGTTCCAATTTTAAGTTAGCTTTGCGCCTTCCTTATGAGCGACGAGATCAAACATGAATGCGGCTTAGCGTTCATTCGCCTTCGAAAACCATTTTCATATTATCTCCAACAATACGGCACCGTGATGTATGGCTTGAACAAGCTGTACCTTCTCATGGAAAAGCAACACAACCGTGGCCAGGATGGGGCGGGTGTTGCAACGGTGAAATTGAATGTTGAACCTGGTCATCCGTTTCTTCACCGGCTAAGGAGTAGTGCCCCTCAGCCCATTGCCGACATCTTTTCTCAAATAGGAACCGAGGTGAGGGAATTGGAAAAATACCAGCCGGACATCAGTCGTCATCCAGGTTTAATGAAGGGTCATATCCCGTTCCTTGGCGAACTACTCATTGGTCACTTGCGATATGGAACTCAAGGCAAAAACAATATAGAATTTTGCCACCCATTCATAAAAAGAAATACCATCCCTGCGAGGAACCTTGCGCTTGCCGGAAATTTTAACCTCGTGAATACGGATGAACTCTTTGGTCTCATCAATATTGAACCAGGCGAATTTCAAAAACAGAGTGACCTCGCCGCGATGATGGAGAGCATTCATCATTTCCTCATTAAGGCCGATGAGGAATGCCCCGGCAACCTGGATGTTGCTAAATTATTGAAGAAGGCGGTCGGGCTTTTTGATGGTGGCTTTACCGTAGGCGGTTTAATTGGAAGTGGCGACGCATTTGTATTTCGGGATGTGCACGGGATCCGTCCGGCCTATTACTATGTAAATGATGAAGTGATTGTTGCCGCTTCTGAGCGCGCTGCAATCCGTACCGTTTTTAACGTGGGTGAAAATGAAGTGCATGAATTGATGCCGGGTAATACGCTAGTGGTTAAGGCTGATGGCAAGTATGTGGTAGAAGAAATCTTACCGCCGAAAGAAAGAAGGGCCTGCAGCTTCGAACGT
>Ga0136846_1240081_pt1 | contig 10639 bp, 8 predicted proteins | sample HopSoiMetagenom2_FD_96841 | JGI IMG/M metagenome (GOLD analysis project Ga0136846, IMG submission 96841) | Grasslands soil microbial communities from Hopland, California, USA - 2 Assembly 2016 (version 4) | ecosystem: Environmental > Terrestrial > Soil > Grasslands | place: USA: Hopland... | reverse complement strand
CGGCCGCCGCCGAACCCGAAACCGCCCCCCGATCCTTCCCGCAGTTGCGAGACCCACGCGAGGCTCAGGTTCTTCACCGTCGTCTGATTGATTTGCTTCAGCGCGCTGTAGCGCCTGCCGGAGTAGTCGCCGTTGTGCGTCGGCCACTCGTCGGCGAGAGGCTTGAGGAGCTGCGCTGGATCGATCCCCTTGCCCTGGCCGACCAGCACGATCGGCATCGCGACGAACGAGGCGGTGATGAGAAGTCTCTTGATTGTCATTTCAATGTGACCAGATACGCCGTCACGTTGCGCATGTCCTTGTCCGTCAGCACCGCGAGCAGCGCCCGGTGCCCTTCGAGTGGATTCTTGATCTCGAGCTTCGTCCGGTCCCCTTCGCGAGCGACGCTGCGCACGCTCCCATCCTCCATGAGCAAGGTGACCAGGAAGTCGTCGTAGCGAAGCAGGCGTCCCTCCACTTTTTCGCCGGACGGCTGGGTCACCGTCGCGGTGATCGGCGGTCCCACCGGGCCGGCGCTGCGGCCACGGCCGCCACCACGTTCAGCCGCCAGTCCGCCCGAGACCCATGCATTCTGCAGCGTCTTCGGGTCCGGAATCTTCGTCGCGATGCCCTGCAGATCGCCCGTGGCGGAATGGCACGAGCTGCAATGTGCGGTGAAATACGTCTGCCCGGCGGCTGCGTCGCCGACGACAATGTTTGGCGGCGGCGCATCGCTTTCGGGAGGCGCGCCCTGCCCGCGACTCGCTCCCGTGAGGCTGTGAATGAACTCGGCGATCGCCTTCACGTCTTCCGCTGGCAGCGGGAACGCCGGCATGCCGCGCTCGGGGCGGCCGTTCTGGACGACCGGCATGATCGACTCCCCGTCCTTGTCCGCAAGCACCAGCTGGGAGCGCAGCAGGTTGGGACCGTTCAACTGTCCGCCACGCGCGTCCGCGCCATGACACGCTGAGCACGTGGCCGTAAAGAGCGATCTCCCGCGCTCGAGAACGGCGGGATCGGCGAGCGGCCGCTGCATCGCCGGAAAAACGCCGGGCCCCTCCCCGCGGCCTCGTCCGCCTCGTCCGGGTCCCTGCGCGGCGCCCGGTTCGGGCTGCGGTTGTGCGGGCGGTGGCGTTTGTCCTGGCGGGGTCTGAGGGGGCGCCTGCACGGGCGGCGCCTGCTGCGGCTGTTGCCCTTGCTGTGGCTGCTGCGCCCGGACGATGCTCGGGGCAGCGGCGACGTGGCCGACGGCGATCGTCAGTCCGGCAAACGCCGCGGCGATCAGCCCGTGTCTGATGTGCATCCCTGGTCTCACTTGATCTCGCGGATGTAGAGGTCCTTGAACCGCATCTTGCCTTCACCGCCGGCATGCAGCTGCAACGCGATGATGCCATCCGAGAATTTCGGGGAAGGATCGGTGTAGTCGAGCGCCTTGACACCGTTGACCAGTGTGACGATGTGGTTGCCGTTCACTGAGAACTGAACGTCATTCCAGTCACCGACCTTCATGGCCTTTTCACCTTCGGGACTGGGCCAGCAGATCCACTGCCGCCCGCCTGTTTCGTAAAGGCCGCCGGTGTGCATGTTCGGATGCGGATCGACTTCCACCTGCACGCCCTCGATCGACGTGCCAGCGATCGACGCGTGATAGAAGATGCCGCTGTTGCCCGTGCCTTCGGCCTTGAACTTCCCCTTCATCTCGAAGTTCTTGTACGTCTTCTCGGTGCCGAGATATCCGTATTCCTTCGTGACTGCCTCGCCATGGATCTCGCCGTTCTCGACCGTCCACTTCTCGACGCCGTAGTTCTTCCAGCCGTTCAGATCTTTTCCGTTGAACAAGGACACCCAGTCGCCGTCTCCTTGTGCCAGGACGGCCGGCGCCCCGACGAGCAGACACAGAACCAGGCAGCGCACGAATCTCATACTCGACCTCCGGATTGGGTCCTCATAATGTCAGAATGTGCAGCGTACACCGAAGGCTTGTGCATTCTTGTGGCTTCCGCCTTTCCGCCTTTGCATTCCCGTGGCTTGCGCCTTCAGGCGGAAGATCTCTTGCTTCCGCCTTGCGCTTCCGCCTTCCAGGCGGAAGATCCCTTACGCGAAAGGAACGCTGATGCGTCTCAAAGCTGCCTTCGTCCTCTTCATCGTCACGCTCGCTTCCGCCGCCGCGAGTACGGCGCCTCAACAGACCGCGCCAGCAACGGCCCCGAGCGCGACCGCACCGGAACAGCCCGCGGCGTCCTGTTCGGAAATGGCGACGGCCTTGACGGCGTTGATGCGCAACGATGCCCGCCGCCGCGACTGGGCGGAGCTCGCACGGTATCGCGATGCGAACCGCTCCCTCGCCGCACCCGCCGCGGGCGAGGCGCGGGTGGTCTTCATGGGAGATTCCATCACCGACGCATGGCCACAGCCGCGCTTCGGCCAGTTTTTCCCGGGCAAGCCGTACGTCGGGCGTGGCATCAGCGGACAGACGACGCCGCAGATGCTCATTCGCTTCCGCCCCGACGTGATCGATCTCCATCCAAAGGCGGTGGTGATTCTCGCGGGGACCAATGATATCGCTGGCAACACGGGGCCGATGACCGATGAAGAGATAGAAGGAAATCTATCCTCGATGGCGGAGCTCGGCAAGTCGAACCACATCAAAGTGGTGCTCTCCAGCATTCTGCCGGTGAGCGAGTATCACGCGTCGCCCACCGGCGTTCCGCAGACGACGCAGCGCCCGATGACGCGGATCCGCGCCATCAACGAGTGGATGAGGAAGTACGCGGCAGCCGAGGATCACGTGTATCTCGACTACTTCCCCGCAACGGTTGACGAGAAGGGGCTGCTGCGCGCCGAATTCAGCGCGGATGATCTGCATCCGAACGCCGCGGGCTACGCTGCCATGGCACCACTTGCCGAGGCGGCCATTCAGAAAGCACTCAAGTGATGGCGACAACCTATCCAAACCTCATCGACGGACGTCCGATCGAATCGGGCGAGCGCGCGTCTGACATCAATCCTTCGAACCTCGACGACATCGTCGGCGAGTTTGCGCGGGGATCGTCGAACGACGCCGAGCTCGCCATCGCGGCGGCAAAACAGGCGTTCCCGAAATGGTCACGCGCGACGCCGCAGGAGCGCTTTGACGTGCTCGATCGAGCCGGCACGGAGATCCTCGCGCGCAAGGAGGAGCTCGGCCGGCTGCTCGCGCGTGAAAGTGGAAAACCGCTCACGGACGCCATCGGCGAGGCCGCGCGTGCTGGCGCGATCTTCAAATTCTTCGCGGGCGAGGCGGTGCGTGTCGGCGGGGAGAAGATCGACTCGGTGCGGCCCGGCGTCGAGGTCGAGATTACGCGCGAGCCGGTCGGGATCGTCGTCGCGATTACGCCCTGGAATTTCCCGCTTGCGATCCCGGCGTGGAAGATCGCGCCGGCCCTGGCATTCGGCAACTGCGTGATCGTCAAGCCGGCAGAGCTCGCTCCGGCTTCGCCCTGGGCGCTCGTCGACATCGTGCAGCGCGCGGGGCTTCCGCCGGGCGTGCTGAATCTCGTGATGGGATCGGGCGCGAAGCTCGGCCCGGCCCTGACGGGCTCGCCCGACGTGGACGCGATCAGCTTCACCGGATCGCAGGACGTTGGTGCGTCGGTCGCGGCCGCTGCCGTCCGAAACGGCACGCGCCTCCAACTCGAGATGGGCGGCAAGAACCCGCTCGTGGTGCTTGATGACGCGGATCTCCCGACCGCGGTCACGGTCGCGGTCAACGGCGCCTACTTCCAGGCCGGGCAACGCTGCACCGCATCGAGCCGCATCATCGTAACCGAGCAGATCCACGATCGATTCGTAGACGCGACGGTCGAGCGCATGAAACGCCTTGTCGTCGACGATGCCCTCAAGCCGGGAACAGAGATCGGCCCCGTGGTCGACCAGCGTCAGCTCGAGAAAAATTTCGAGTACATCGAGATTGGCAGGCGGGAAGGCGGCCGTCTGGTCCACGGCGGGGAACGGCTGAAACGCGCGACGGACGGCTACTACATGGCGCCGGCGATCTTCACCGAGACCTCCCCGGGGATGCGGATCAACCGGGAAGAGATTTTCGGCCCCGTCGCGTCGGTGATTCGCGTGAAGAACTACGACGAGGCGCTCGCCGTTGCCAACGACACACCGTTCGGCTTGTCCAGCGGCATCGTGACCACGTCGCTCCGCTACGCCAGCCATTTCAAGAGAAACACACAGAGCGGCCTCGTCATGGTGAACCTGCCGACAGCCGGGCTGGACTATCACGTGCCGTTTGGCGGGCGGAAAAAATCCAGCTACGGTCCTCGCGAGCAGGGTGCATACGCACGGGAGTTCTACACGATTGTGAAAACCACGTACGTGGCGCCGTGAGGTCCGCCCGAGGGTCCGTGGCTTCCGCCAACGGCGGAAGCCACAGCACATCGCAACCGCCTAAAGGTGGGAGCCACAGGACATAGCGCGATTCCATTTGACAGCGCTCGGCGACGAGTGGGATTCTGAATTTTATCTATATGGCTTAATCAGCCTGCATCCGCTGACCGGTCAGTTCGGTTCGTCTCTAAGGGGAGGAAAAGAGATGTTCGACCTGTTCAGGCCTGCGCGCGGAGTACGTTCCGCGCTCGTGGTCGCGTGTACGTTGCTGCTCATCTCAGGGTCCTGGTCTGCCGCACATGCACAGGCAGTCAAGGGAGCGCTGCTCGGGAATATCACGGACGAAGGGGGCCTGGCGCTCCCTGGCGTAACCGTGACCATCACGGAACAAAACACCAATATCAGCTACTCGACGGTAGCCAACGAGTCGGGCTACTACACCTTCTCGAATCTGAAGGACGGTACTTACAGGGTCGAGTCCGAGCTCTCCGGATTCAAGAAGACCATCCGACAGAACGTTCGCGTCGACGTGAACCAGACCGTTCGCGTGGATATGAAGATGGAAGTCGGCGCGCTGCAGGAGACCATCACGGTCGTCGGTGAGACGCCGGCCCTGCAGACCGACCGTGCGGATACCGGGCGCATCATCCCGAGCGTGCAGCTCCAGGAAGTCCCGCTTGGCTTCAACCGCAACTTCCAGGGGATGCTGCTGACCGTTCCCGGCGCCACGCGTCCGTTCCGGCCCCACTCCGAGTTCTTCAACGCGCAGGACAGCCTCTCGACGAACGTCAACGGTCAATCGCGTCTCGCCAACAATGTGCAGATCGAAGGCGTCGACGACAACCACCGCACCGGGTTGCTGACGACGCTGATCCCCTCGGCCGAGGCGATCGAGACGGTCAACATCACGACCAGCAACTACGACGCGGAGTTCGGGCGCGCCGGCGGCGCTATCACGAACGTCACGCTGCGATCGGGCACCAACGATGTGAAGGGCAGCGCGTTCGCCTTCGGCAACAACGAGAAGACGAATGCGCCAGGCTACTTCTCGCATACCAATCCGCCAACCAAGTACCTCCAGAGCGGCTTCACGCTTGGCGGGCCAATCCGCCGCAACAGGCTGTTTTATTTCGGCGACTACCAGCACACGCTCGACGACGCGGGGCGCACGCAGCGTGCGACGATTCCCATCGCGGCGTTCAGAAATGGCGACTTCAGCGCGGCGCCGACGACGATCTACAACCCGTTCACCGGCAACGCTGACGGCACCGGCCGGCAGCCGTTCCCGGGCAACGTGATCCCGCAGGACCTGATCAGCCCCATCGCGAAGCAGATCCTCGCGAACGTGCCGGCGCCCAACATCGCTGGCGCGCTCGGGCAGACGAACTTCCAGCAGGACTACGTGCGCCACAAGGTCACCGATTCGTTCGATGCGAAGGTGAACTACCAGATCTCGTCGAAGGATCAGCTGTCGGGACGTCTCAGCTTCATGCGCCCCGAGATTACGGATCCGCCGATCTTCGGCGACTTCGGCGGCGGCGGGAAGGACTTCTCGGGCGTGGGGACCGACACGACCTACAGCACCGGCCTGAACTACACGCGGACGTGGAGCAACACGCTCGTCATGGAAGCGCGCGGCGGCATGAACTATTACCACAATCAGGCGCTGGCCGCCGGCGCCGGTCTCACCACGTCGACGGATCTCGGAATCCGCAACGCCAATCTCGACGAGTGGACGAGCGGCATCACGTCGATGGATATCGGCGGCTTCAGCAGCCCGCTCGTCGGCTTTGCGGCGAGCCTGCCGTGGGATCGGTCGGAGCGCACCCTGCAGTTTGCAACGGTCTTCACGAAACTCGCCGGTAACCACACAGTCAAGTTCGGCGAGGACATGCGGCACAACCGCGACTTCCTGCTGCAGACGCAGGACAACGGCGGCCCGCGCGGACAGTTCCAGTTCCGCGGCTCGCAGACCGCCATTCCGACCGACACCGCCGCGCAGGCGGGCTTCGCCAACGCGTTTGCGGCGTTCCTGCTCGACTGGCCCTCGCGCGTGAACCGCGATCTGAAGGTCGTCGATCCCGGTGTGCGTCAGAACGCGTTCTTCACGTTCATCCAGGACAAGTGGGCCGTGTCGAAGCAGCTGACAGTCGACCTCGGCCTGCGCCACGAGTACTACACACCCTTCATCGGCCTCATCGACCAGGGCGGACTCTCGAACTACGATCCGGCGACCAACACGCTGCAGGTCGCGGGCTACAGCAGCGTGCCAAAGAACCTGGGCGTCAAGAGCTACTGGAAGAACTTCGCGCCGCGCGCGGGCATGTCGCTGCGCCTGACCGACAAGACCGTCGTCCGTGCGGGATACGGCGTCAGCACGATTCCGTTCCCCGACAACAGCTACGCGTACAACTTCCCCGTGAAGCAGAACAATCAGTTCAACCCGGCGAACGGGTTCGCGCGTGCGGGCTCCATGGCGCTGGGCTTCCCGGATCCAATCGTCGCGGACATTCCGCCGACCGGCATCATCGACGCTGGCACACCGTCACTGCGCAACCAGTCGTACTTCAATGTGCCGTCGGACCTGCATGAAGGATCGCTGCACTCGTGGAACGTCGCGTATCAGCGTCAACTTTCCGCGAACTGGACGGCGGAAGCGGCATACGTCGGCAACCGCGGGCACGACATCCCGGTCCAGTACAACCTGAACGCAGGACTGGTGCTCGGCGCGGATAATGCGGGACGGCCGCTCTTCGCTCCATTCGGCAAGACCGCCGACGTGACGAGCTGGATACCGTTGAAGACCGAATTCCACTCGCTGCAGCTGAAGGTCGATCGGCGCTTCGCGAACGGCATCCTGTTCACGAACTCGTACACGCTCGGCCGCGGCAGGAGCTACAACACCGGCGACAGCAACAGCGGCATTCCGACACCCGCGGATCTTCAGCGCAGCTGGGCGCGCACGGACCAGGATCGGCTCCACAACTTCGTCAGCAGCTTCCTGTATCAGCTGCCGTTCGGGCCCGACCGGCAGTGGGCGAAGACCGGCGCACTGTCGCAGATCCTCGGCGGATGGCAGGTGAGCGGCTTCTTCACTGCGATGTCCGGGCTGCCGATCAACTTCACCGCGAGCGGAACGAACCTGCGCGCGCCCGGCAACACGCAGCGGCCGGACGCCACGGGCACGCCGCAGGTGTCTGGCAACGTGGGCCCGGATCAGTTGTGGTTCGACACGTCGGTCTTCTCGGCGCCGGCGCCCAACACGTGGGGCAACGTGCAGCGGAACGCGCTGCTCGACGGGCCTTCGCTCGTGAACCTCGACGCAACCATCGCCAAACTGTTCCCATTGCCGCATGGCGCACGCGGCGAGTTCCGCGCCGACGTGTTCAACCTGACGAACACGCCGCACTTCGCACGCCCCGGCGGCGGATTCGCCAGCCCGACGTTCGGGAGAATCACCGCAACCGAAGGGGGCGCCGACATGCGCTCGATGCGGTTCGGGCTCAAGGTCACGTTCTAGCGGGTTCGCGGGTTCTCGGGTTCTCGGGTTCTCGGGTTCTCCGGGTTCTCGGGTTCTCCGGGTTCTCAGCTGGCAGCTGGTGACTGATTGTCACGGGTCACTGACGGTTTTCGTCGGTGGCCCGGGCTTTGCCTCTCTAGGGCCGTACCCCAGTACTCACGGTCCCTGCCGTCCTCGGGTCATACAGGACGGACAGGGGACCGTCTGTTTTATGAACATCTGCTGCCCGCGATGCGGGTCGGCGGCGGAGCCGGCCGGGCACGAGGACGGGCGCGCGTACTTCGCGTGTCCGGTGTGTCAGCGCGTGTTCTCCGCGGAGCTGGCGTCCTTCGCGCCGCATGCCGGACGCACACCTGGTGCGCTTGCGACGCGCGTCATGGTCGTGGACGACTCGGACGAGATGGTGGGACTGCTCCGGATGTGGCTGGAGGATGAAGGATGCGAGGTGTTCACGGCGCTGTCGGGTCGCGACGCGCTGGACATGGCGGCGACCTATTACCCGGATGTCGTGTTTGTCGACCTGATCATGCCGCATCCCGACGGCTTTCACGTATGCGAGCACTTGAGGCAGCGGCTTCGGCCGGAAGTGATCCTGATGACAGGCGTGACGAATCCCGAAGCGCGCCGGCGCGGGTCGGAGCTCGGCGTGGTGGCGCTGCTCGAGAAACCCTTTTCACGCGACGCGGCCATCGGGGCGTACAACACCGCGGTCGAACGGTGCCGCCGCGATCCGCTGTCGCGCCTGCGCGCGCACTTCGGGGGCGTGCCTCGCCTGCCGCGTCTGCCGCTCAAGTGAGCTTACGTCCGCGACGTCCGGGGCCGGCGGCGGGGCGAGGCGGCGCGCCGGCGGGCGGACGCAGGCACCGGCCGCGACGTCCCCCTGTCGAGATCGTCAATCAGCCGTTGACTTTCCTCGATCACCTGCGCAGTGGTACGGTGAAGCAGTTTCAACTCGCGCTGCAGCCGCTGCAGCTTTTGAAGGGCGTCGCGCATCGGGAGGCTCCAGCGCGCCGCACTGTACCAATGCATAGATCCGGATGCAAACTCGGCCGTCGTCGCCGTCTGTCGTTACGCACCGCATGACCATCCCGAACTTTCAGAGCCCCCGTCGTCCGCCCTGTGTGCTGATCGTTGAAGACGACACCGACGTCCGGGAGATGATGGACCTGCTGCTGACCTCGATCGGATACCGCACCGTCACGGCGCCGAACGGCGCGATCGCGCTCGAGCGGCTTCGCGAAGACCCGCCGTGCATGGTGCTGCTCGACCTGATGATGCCGGTCATGACGGGGTGGGAATTTCGCGAGCGTCAGCTCGCCGATCCGACCGTCGCGGCCATCCCGGTGCTCTGCATGTCAGCGGTTTACCAGCCGGAAGACGTGAAGACGAAGCTGCAGGTGAACTGTCTGGCCAAACCGCTCGATTTCGGTCGGCTGATCGACGAGATCGCGACGGCATGCGGCCGACCCTGACGCGGCGTGCGTTCATCAGCCAGACGCTCGCCGCAGCCGCGGCAGTTCCCCTTGCTGCGCATCCGGCAGCAGACAGAACCCGCCTGATCCTCCTCGGCACCGCCGGCGGCCCGACCCCGAAGAAAGCACGCGCGGCGCCGTCGCAGGCGATCGTGATCGGCGATCGCACCTACGTGGTGGATTGCGGCAATGGTGTTGCGCGGCAACTCGCGCTTGCCGGCATTCCGCTCGCATCGATCCGCCACGTCTTCATCACGCATCACCATTCCGATCATTCCGCCGACTACGGAACGCTGCTGCTGCTGGCGTGGGCGGATGCGTTGAAGACGCGCGTCGACACGTGGGGTCCGCCGCCGCTGGCGCGGATCACGTCGCTCTTCTTCGATATGAGCCGCCCGGATCTCGCCGTCCGCGAACGCGACGAGGGGCGGCCGCCGCTGCCGCCGCTGGTGCACGCGCATGACATCACGGGGGGCGGGCGCGTGTTCGAGGACGACCGGGTCGCGGTGCGCTGCTGCCTCGTCGATCACCCGCTGGTCACGGTTGCGCTCGCCTACCGGTTCGATACGCACGATCGTTCGATCGTCATCTCAGGCGATACACGCCGATCCCCCAATCTGATCGCGCTCGCGAAGGACGCGGACGTCCTGGTGCACGAAGCGCTGTACGCGCCGCGCCTGCCAACGACGTTATCGCCCGGGGTGCTGCACCACATCCTGGCAAGCCACACGCCGGTTGAGGAGGTTGGACGTATCGCGACAGAAGCGGGCGTGAAGATGCTGGTGCTCTCGCATCTCGTGCCGGCGGAGACCACACAGGTCACCGACGAGGAGTGGCTCGCAGCCGCGAGACAGCATTACGAGGGACCAATCGTTGTCGGCCACGATCTGCAGGAGATCTGAGCGGTTGCCGGCATCGGCAACCGCTCAGAGCGCGGCTCCGAACTCTCCGCGAAGAAACCTTCCGGGTGGAATTGCCCGGCAGGGATTCACCGCGATCTACACTGCTGGTGAAGGAGTGACGCGATGCACGCCGTCCACGGACTCCACCACATCACCGCCATTGCCGGACCGGCGCAGGAAAACCTCGATTTCTACGCGGGCATTCTCGGCATGCGACTGGTGAAACGAAGCATCAACCAGGACGACCCCGGGACGTACCATCTCTTCTACGCGGATGCCGAAGGGCATCCGGGAACGGATCTGACCTTTTTTCCGTGGGCGCACATGGCGCCACCGCGGATGGGTCATGGGTTGGCCGTCGAGGTCAGCCTCGAGGTTGCGCCCGGAAGCCT
>Ga0136846_1224641_pt1 | contig 10639 bp, 8 predicted proteins | sample HopSoiMetagenom2_FD_96841 | JGI IMG/M metagenome (GOLD analysis project Ga0136846, IMG submission 96841) | Grasslands soil microbial communities from Hopland, California, USA - 2 Assembly 2016 (version 4) | ecosystem: Environmental > Terrestrial > Soil > Grasslands | place: USA: Hopland... | reverse complement strand
GCGCCAGCTACTTGCGGGCATCTACGAGGAGCCCGACATAACGATCATCTCTGCCGAGGTGCTGCAGGCGATCACGAGCCACCGCGACTACGGCAAGCCGCTGACGCTCGAGGCGGGCATCGTCCGCGTCGCGGACGCGCTCGACATGGAGCAGGGCCGCTCGCGGATCCCCTTTGCGCGGGGCTCGATCTCGATCCATTCGCTCAGCGCCGCCGCGATCGAGGATGTCGCGATCAAGGACGGGGTCGAACGCCCGATCCTGATCGAGATCACGATGAACAACTCCTCCGGGATCTACCAGGTCGACAGCCTCCTGAAGGCGAAGCTGCAGGGCTCCGGGCTCGAGCCGTACGTGGAGGTCGTCGCGCACATCGACACCGAAGCGGAGAAACGGCTTGTCCCGATCTACCGCCTCGACCCCTAGGTCGAGGCGCAGGTCCCGGCCGACTTCGAGGAGAGCCGGTCGAGGTGAAGCCCGACCAGGCGCCCGTCCGGGATCTTGACCATCGCCGCCGTGGTGAGCTTCAGGTCGACGAACCCACTGGTCGGGACACAGAGGTTCATGGTCACCGGCGGCCGCGCGCCGCCCGGGTCGACCCACCCACTCCGCTCTTTCCCTCCGCCGCGGAGCCTGAAGTCGAGCGGAAGCGCAGCGTGGCTCGAGGCTGCGAGCACGACGACGATCCGCCTACGCGCGCTCGTCCCGTGTGCATAGAAGCGCAGCGTCGCAGGCTTGCCGGCGACCGTCCACCCATCCGGTGTGACGCCGCGCGTCGCCCACTGCAGGTGGTACGGCCGCGCGACCTGCACGAGCTTCAGCAGCTTGCCGTCGTGCAGAGTGCGGACGATGGTCGGCGCGAAGCGTTTCTCGCTGCCGGACAGCACGAGATAGTCGCTCGGCTGTGGGCCGCGCAATGTTCCCGAGCGGAAGTCGACCGCGACGTCTGACGTCGGAAACGGCGAGAAGACCGGGCCGTGGTCGACCCGAAGGAGCCGGTCGACGCGCTTGTTCCAGAGCTCGGCCTCCCACCAGAAGGCAGCCGTGTCACGCGGTGCGGGAACGAGTGCGACCGATGCATCGGCCGGTAGGCGACGGTCGATCCAATCGCGTGCGAGCGGCATCACGTTCGTGCGGGTCATCGCGGGATCGGCGTATTGCTCGTAGACGTACAACGCCTGGCCGGCGCCGATCGCGGCGACGACCGTGGCGACGGATGCCAGCGCCTGGTGCGGCGCCCGCCAGAGGAGCGCCAGCGAGCCGGCCACGAGCGCACCGGCCAACAGCGCGAGAAGCAAATCGCTGCCGATGGCCGTGTGGACGGCAGCCGCGGGAGCCGCCCAGAAGATGACCGTCTCGTCGTCGTAGGCGCCGAACTGCAGCAGCAACCATGCGAACAGCGCGAAGACCGCGGTCGCGGAGACGGCGAGCCGAGCGAACGGGAGTCGCGACAAGAGCGCGGCCACTCCACCGACGGCGCAGAGCGGCGCAAGGTAGAAGAGGTAGCGGTCCTGGTTGAACCCGTGCGGGGTGAAGCGAAGGTCGAACGAGGCCACCTCGAGCGTCAGGACTGGCACGAGCACCAGGAAGAGCGCGGCAAAGGCGCGCGCCGGCGTCTGCTCCGGCCGGAGGATGGCGAGCAGGGACCAGGCGAGCCCGAAGACGAACGGGACGACACCGATGCCGACGACGACGTGCACGAGATGGGATGCCGCCGAAGCCCACAGTCCGCGAGGAATCAGATCGCCGCTGAACGGCACCGCGTAGTTGCCGACCACGGCGCCGAGCGATCCGCGCCAGAGCAGTGCTCCCGCGACGACGAGGCTCAGGGCGTAGACCACGGCGAGCACGCGATGCGAGCGCAGCGCGCGCCTGGGCCCCGCGTGCAGGAGCAGCGCGAGCGGCAACGCGACACCGAGTACGAGCAGCTGCGTCCGCGCAAAAAAGGCGAGGAGGAGGCCGGCGAGTGCGAACGCATCGTTACGCGCGGTTGGCGTCGCGAGCGTCCGGTGGCAGAAATAGACCGCCCACACGAACGCCGGGTAGGCGGCGTTCTCGGTGAGCAGCGTCGAGGTCAACACGAGCCAGGGTGTGAACGCCGTCAGTGCGGCGGCTGCGAGCGCCGCGGCCCGTGAGCCGGTCACGGAGCGGGCGAGCAGGAAGGCCGGCAAGGCAGCGCTCGGGAGCAGGATCGCGTTGAGCGCATGGGCTGCGGTCTCGGCCGTCGGTGCGCTGAGCGTCCCGAACAACGGTGCGAGCAGCAGCGGGTAGAGCTGGCTGAGCGCGCCGTAGTAGTGGCCGTGGATGGACGGCACGGGAGACAGTCGCCCGGCGATGCTCTCGGCGAGTCGCACGACCTGCAGCTCGTCGGTCATCACGGCCCAGCTCGTCGCGCGCAGAGCGAAGTAGCCCGCCAGCCCGGCCGCCGCGAGCACGACGGACGCGAGCAGCGGCCAGACCGCGGGTACGGCTACGTGAGCCGCGCGCGCGCGGAGGCGCGAAAGCGGCAGGCGTACGTCAGTGCTGGCTGCGGAACGGTCGATTCCTTTGGCTTCCCGCGCCCATGCGGGTTCAATCGCGGCCGGAGTAAAGAAAAAGAAACGGCCTCAGCCGCACGGTCATTTCGGCGACCCGCGAGAGTTGGCCTTCGCGCCGTCACCGAGTAACCGCGCTTCCGTTGCGATCTCCGCGCTCTGGAGCAGACGCAGGCTGACAAAGGCGATCCAAACAAAGATGATCACAGTGCCTGCGCGCGTGGCGGCACCGTCACCGACAGTCGAGAACACGGCGTTCGCCACCAAGAGAGCAGGAACCGTCAGAAGGCTTGGGATCCACAACCCGCGCCAGGCGGGGTTCCGGCGAAATGCGAACGCAAGAATGAGTGGTGCCAGGAGTGAGAGCGCCCCTGTGATGCCCGACTCGATCTTGTGTGCGCGCGAATGCCAGGAGACGTTGTCGCATGCCGCGTCGATTCCTCGGCAGTCGAGGCGGAAGATGCCGTCGAAGAACGTCGAGATGCCCTCTGCGATCAGCACAGCTGCTCCGATGCGGCCGATGACATCCGGACTGAGCGCGCGCCACACTCCAAAGCCAAGCAGGGCAACAAGGATGCCCGTGAGATTTGCTCCGACCTGGTTGTAGATCCACGGGGTCGCGGCCGTCACCGCACCGAGGTCTGAGATGTCGTCATTCGACACGCTGTAGCCGGATGGCTGGGCCAGACCGCCCGCGATCCACGCAACGTTGAATGTCACGAATGCGAGGAGACCGCATACCCCGGCGATGCGCGCCGGCACGTCAGACGCCGTCGCTCTCGGCCCGTTCGACAGCCCCCGCGGTGCGGCCGGTTGCGGTCACCTTCACCTCGACGATCCAGTGACACTGTCCTCGTCCGACGAGGATCTCGGGCCCCTCGGAAAAGTGTTCGGGAGCTACGACGAAGCGAAGCGGCTCCGAGCGAACGCGCTCGTACTCGACCGACGCGACCGGGATCGGTGCTGAGCACCTCTCGTCTGCACATTCGCAGATGAAATCGACTTCGGCCGGACTACCCCACCTCTCTTGGAGCGCCCACACTTGCTCGTTCACTTCGCGGAACAGAGCCCGCTTCTGGGCGGCTTCAGGCAGGTGCTCGCCCTGGTCGCGGTTCACTCCTGTGCCCGTAGAACCTCAGCGCCCGTGTCGGCGTCGATGACTGCGTAGCGCGCTCCGTGCGCGTCCCCGCTGATCACCCAGTTCGGTTGGGTTACGACGACGTTGAACGCATCTGTGCCCATCCGGGCAAATCCCGTGCACTCAGGATCGCCGCACTCGCATAGCAGTGGCACTCGGCCGAATGACTCAAGCATCTCGGCTGTCTCAACGATCTTGTGGTTCGCGGCGCGTACCTGCGCGCGACGCTCGAGCGATACCTCGGCCATACGGCCATCCGTCCCCGACCCCTTCGTGTAGGCGCGTCCCGAAATGAAGGGCCGGTGACAGGTCGAGGCGCTCGCCAACACCGTAGCGCGGAATTCGCCGCGCCGCGCTTGCCTGCGCCAGCGTCAGGGATGTCCCCCGAGCTTTCGGGCGATAATGCGAGGCGTGCAAGGACACTCCGTAGGAGACTCGGCGTACGACGCGACGGCTCTCCGAACGGCACGGCTGATCCTGACGCCTCTTTCCCCGCTCGACGAAGCCGAGCACGCGCGAGCGTCGGGGAACTCGGACGCTGCATTGCGTGACACCCGCGCCGCTGAGCTGCAATGGCGAGAGCACCGATTCGGCCCATGGGCTATCCGGGACGTCTGGGACAACAGCTTCCTCGGTGCCGCTGAGCTGCGTTTCGCGGGCGAAGGCATCGAGGGAATCGCGCCCTACGAAGTCGAAGCAGGCTGGTGGGTGAGGGAGAACCGACGCAACGAAGGAATCGCGACAGACGCGATGCGCGTGGCCATCGGTGACCTCTGGAGTCGTGCCGACGTTGCGAGCGTGACCGCGTACATCGCGGAGGGCGAGAACGGACCTTCGCGTCGTCTCGCGGGCAGCCTCGGCTTCACGGTGCGCAGCCGGGGCCGCGGTCGCTTCGGCGAACCGATGACGGTGTACGAGCTTCTTCGAGATGTCTGGGATCGACGGAGGAGACTGACCAACGCCGTCTGCGCTAGCACGACGGAAACGTGATTGACGCTCACGTCTCCGTCAGAACGTCCGCTTTCCAGCGGAACGGTAGGAGGCGCATACGGGATTCGAACCCGTGCCGCCGCCGTGAGAGGGCGGTGTCCTAGGCCACTAGACGAATGCGCCGGGGGATTCAGTGTAGCCGTGGCAGGGCACAATCGTCCCATGCTCGGACGCTGGCGAAAGCGCGGTGAGAAGCACCGCGCTGACAAGCAAGAGGGGGACGTTCACGCGCTCGATCGCGAGGGCGACCCGCGCGGCGGCGTGCAAAGCGATGAGTACCGCTCGGCCGATCCACGCGACGTCGTCGAGGAAGACGGCACCGTGATGTCCGGCCCCGCGGGCGCGCCACAGGAAGGCATGTCGCCCGAGGAGCGGCGTGCCGAAGACCGAAAGTAGACCGGCGCACCGCTACAATGCGGGCCCCTTGCGGGGTCGTCTAATGGTAGGACGCCTGACTCTGGATCAGGTAGTCGGGGTTCGAGTCCCTGCCCCGCAGCCTTGAAAGCCCGCTGAGCCAGCGGGCTTTCGTCTCGCTAACGCCTCACTCGCCTCGGTATTCGCAACGGCGGCGTGCTGCTGATGTGCCACGCCTTGCAGCGCCCGCAGCGGTAGACGCGCTTGAAGACGAAGCTGTGCTTCGCAGCCAGTCCGCGAATCGCCGCCTGCGCCTGCGCGCGCGTGGCGTACGGCCTCTTCCGGCACGGCTTTCGCGCCATCGCGTGCGACCCCTCGCTTCTCCCGAGAGCTCTAGGTCTGCTGGCGCATCGCGACGTCGTACTTCGTCACCGAACTGCGCTTACCGGGCGTGTCGCCCGTAGGCATGGCGTTCAGGATCTCGTCGGCCTTGGCGTAGTCCTCTTCCGAGTCGAGAAGGATGATCACCATCGACCGCTCGGCCTCCGGGTCGTGGAGCGCGATCAGCTCGGCGTTCGGAAAGCCTTCCGGCGGCTGGCCACCCTCCATCTCGCTCTGCATCTCCTGCATGCGGTCCTTGCTGACACCGTCGAACACGACAACGCGTGCGAGCGCCATGCGGGGCACCTCCCTGGGTCGGTTGAGGGGAGCCTACGCCTCAGATGACCTTGACGTGCACGAGCGCGTGCGCAACGCGGCCGCGGCCGCTGGCATCGAACACCAGCCGATAGGCGCCCTTGCTCAAGCGCTTCGGCAGCTTGACCCGAACGCTGTTCGAGCCGGCATGGAGCGATCCGAGCCGTCCGCTCTTGACGAGCCGCCCGTGACGGTTCAGCAACCGAGACCGAACGAGGGCCGAAGAGGAGAGCTCGATCCGCAGACGCACGACGCACGTTCGCGCGCACTTCACGATGCCGGGTCGGACTCGCACCGCGAGCGGCGACTCCTCGGCGGCGGCGAGCGTCACCTGAATCGTGCTGCCGCGCTCCGCGAGCGACGGAGCCGGCGGATCCTGACTGGAGACGAACATCGGCAGGGACCCGAACGGTGCTGCGTCGCGCTTGAGCTTCAACCCACGCGCCGCGGCAGCACCCGACGCGTGCTCCCAGTCGAGGCCCATGAGATCCGGAACCCCGACGAGAACGGGAGACATCGTCCCGACGTTGCCGGCGAGATCGACTGCGACGACCGAGAACGTGCGCGTGTCGGACGCGTCGAACGCGCCCATCTTGACCTCGTGCTCCGTGCTGCCGAAGTTCTTCCACGGATCGCCGTTGACGAAGACGACGTAGTTCGCGATCGCGTCGTTCGGCGCATCCCAGCGGAGCGTCAGCCCGTCACCTGCGACCTGCCCGTTGAAGTGCGGCGGGCTGCCGGGCGCGACGCTGTCGAGGTGCACGACGCGCGACACCGACCAGGGAGACGTGTTGCCTGCCTGGTCATGGGCTCGGACCTGCCAGTACCAGAGCCCGTTGCCGGGTTGCGTCGAGGGCGTCCACTCGCTCAGCTGGCCGTTGATCAGCGTGCCGGACGATCCGGTACGGACAACGCCGAGGCAGAGCGCGTCCGAGCAGATCCGGAACTCGAGGCTGCCGGTGCCCGCAAACGACGGCTTGCTGAATCTCGCCTTCAGCCGGATGCGCGGCACCCAGGCCCCGTCCTCGGGATAGATCGCAGCCGGGACGGTCGGGATAGAGGTGTCGAGCTGGAAGCTGCGCGTTGCGCTCCAGGCGGATTGATTTCCGGCCAGGTCCCGCGCGCGCGCTTGCCAGTGGAACGTTCCGTCCGGCAGCGCGGCGGGGCTCCACGAGGCGTTGGCGCCACTCGAAAGAGACGCCGAGGTGTTGGACTGGACCACAGGGGCGCAGGACGTACCGGCGGCAGCGGAGGCGGAGCAGAGCTGGAACTCGACGATGCCGCTGTCGCCACCCGCGGTCGCATCGTCGAACGAGGCCCTCAGCTGCGGCAGCGCGTTCGTGAAGGAAGCGTCCGCCGGGCTGACGAGGTTCGGCGTCGAAGGCGCCACGTTGTCGACGGCCCACGAGTACGAGGCCGGGCTCGAGTCGACGTTGCCGGCCTGGTCCGTCGCGCGAACGTCGAACGTATGCGTGCCGTCCGCAAGGCCGGCGTACGTCTGCGGCGTCGAACACAGTGTGAACGCGCCGGCATCCAGGCGGCACTCGAACGTCGAGCCCGTTTCGTTCGAGAGGAGATCGAAGCTCGCGCCTGTCGAGAAAGTGTGCGCCGCCGGCACCGACGGGCCGATCGAGGTCACGGGCCGTGTCGTGTCGATCGTCCAGGTGTACGAAGCCGGGGTGGCGTCGACGTTTGTCGCCGTGTCGGTCGCGCGAACCTGGAATGTGTGGCTTCCTTCGGCGAGTGTCGAGTAGCTCTTTGGGGTCGTGCAGGCCGTGAAGACCGAACCGTCGAGCGAGCACGCGAAGGTCGACCCCACTTCGTCCGAGCTGAAGTCGAAGGTGGCGCCGGTGGCATTCGTCGTCAATGCGGGCTGGCTCGGACCGATCGAGGTGTTGGGAGCAGTGGCATCGATGTTCCACACGTAGGAGGCGGGGCTCGCGTCGATGTTGTTGGCCGGATCCACCGCTCTCACCTGGAAGGTGTGTCCGCCGTCCGCAAGACCGGCGTACGACTTCGGGCTGGAGCAGGCGGAGAAGGCGCTGCCGTCGAGTGCGCATTGGAACGTCGAGCCGGCCTGAGTCGCCGAGAACGTGAAGCTCGGGGCGGCAGAGTTCGTCAGTGCGGGCGGCTGGGTCACGAGCGACGTGTCAGGCGCAACCGTGTCGACGGTCCACGTGTGACTCACAGGTGCCCCGACATTGCCGGCAAGGTCGATGGCTTCGACGGAAAAGGTGTGGGAGCCATCCGCGAGCGGGCCGTACGGCGACGGGCTCGGGCAGGCGGCGAACGCGCCGCCGTCAATCTTGCACTGGAAGCCCGCGACCGCTTCGTTCGCGCTGAATGCGAACGTGCCACTGGCGGCGTTCGAGTTGGCCGGAGGGCTGGAATCGATCGACGCCGTCGGGGCGACGTTGTCGATCACGAAGCTACGCGATGCCGTCCACGCGGACGGAAGACCGGGTGTGTCCTTCGCCTGCGCCTGCCAGTAGTACGTGCCGTCGCTCAACGGTCCCGTGGGCGGCCACGTCAGCGTGGCGCCGTTCGTTGCCGGAATCGCGCTCGAGGTCTGCAGCGCCGGCGCCGAACACGTCGAGTCCGAGCAAACTCGGAACGTCAGCGTACCGGCGTCTCCGTCCGGGTCCGTGAACGTCGCGGCGAGCGTCGGCGGCGTCTTCGAGCGCGCGCCGTCGGCCGGCGACGACAGCACGGGCGTCGCGAACGCGTTCGGGGCGGGGTGCACGGTGATTCGGTTCGCCGAGTCGTATGCGAGCAACGAGATCGTGTGGTTCGTCCCGCCGTTGGTGTACGCGACGGTCTGGTGTCGCCCGAATTGCACGCACAGGTGCTCGTTCGAAGCAAGGATGAATGCACCCGGATTCGCAGTGACAGTCGCCGTGACGGCCGTTCCCCCGGCGTTGGTGATGACGTCTCCGTCCGTGGGGGCAACGAGGTAGCCGCCCACGGTATTGCCCGAATCGTCGACCTTCCACATCGCCGCGGTCAGCAGCGCCGTCCCGTTGTTGATTGCACCCGGCTTGATCCGCGCCTGGAAGGTCCAGTTTTGCGCGGCGAAAGACATCCCGCCGTAGGCGTCGACGACCCAGCCCTTGCACGTAGAGGGAATCGCCGGGGCCGAGCCGGAGACGGATGAGTTCGCAACCGTCGTTGCCAGGCCTGTGCCTGGCACGAAGTCCGACCACCCCACGCCTGGCGCGCCCGTCGCGTGTCGCGTGTCGGCCTGCGGAAGCGCTGCTGCGGAGACCGCACCGGTGTCGACGAACGGGACGGTCGAGACGCCGGAGGCCGCCAGCACGTAGTTGCCGAGCACGACGCCGGAGCTCTTGGCGCGGTAGAGGTCACCACCGAGCTCGGCCGGCGCGACCGAGACGCTCACCGACCCGCTGGCCGGAACGGCAACCGCGTTCGACACAGCGCTCGCCGTCGAGGCACCACCGGACGAGCGCACGTAGATGTACTGGTACGTCGCACCCGCGAGCGTGCCACTACCCGCAGCGCCGGCCACGATCGCCGGAGCGGCCGGCACGGCCGGGCCGGCCGCCGTCGTCAGCTGCCAACTCGTGCCGGACACGGAGGACGCCGGTCCTGCGAGGTACAGGGTCCCCTGATACGCGGAGATCCCGGCGCCGGAGCTTCCGGCCAGCAGGGTCAGCACGACCAGCGCGCCGGCCAGCGCAAGCGGCAGCCGGAGGTGCCGGTGCCGTAGCCCCGGGGTGTTGCGCAGGTCGCCAGTTGTCCGCAGGATCATGATTGCCTTCACGCGCGCGTAGAGATACGCGCCACGCTCCGGCTTCTTCATCGGCGCGCAGACGCACGGCCTTGATTCCTCCGATGAGTTGCAGGCTTCACTCGAAGGAGGGATTCACGCGTCCCTACCCCAAACGGGGCAGGAACCGAAAGTTGGGCGCTCCTACGTTGCGACTTGCCTAACTGGCCTTTCGACTGCGGCCCCCGGCATGGCCCGAGGGGTGGAAGGAGTTTTGTAGATGCGGCAACACCGAAGTCTTCAACGAGGCATTCGAGGGAACGCGCTGTGGGGACGGCGCGGCGAATCCCGCAAGAATGCTCTCTGGGGCAGCGGCAAGCGGGGCATGATCACGCTCGCGCTCGCGGCCATGCTCATCGTCCCCATGGCAGGCAGCGCTTCGTCGATCAAGTCGGGCTCCGGCAAGGTCGCGGCGTTCGTGCCGGACAACCTGCTCGCCGAGGCGGCAGCGTCGCCCACGAAGCAGTTCGACGTCATCGTGCAAGGCACTCGCGACCGGAACTCGTCGGACACCGGCAAAGAGGTGACGAGCGGAAACGGCAAGCTCAAGCTGAAGTTCGCGACGGTGGACGGCGTCCAGGCGTCGATCTCCGGCAAGGACCTGCTCAAGCTCGCGAGCAACTCGCATGTGGCGGCAATCACGCGCAACGTGCCCGTGCGCGCAACCGCGTACGAGGACTCCACGATGTGGCAGGACTCGACCGACATGACGATCCTGCAGAACGCTTTCGACCCGAACACGGGCGAGATCACGGGACCTGCACCGCAGGCGCCTGCGATCGCGGTCGTGGACTCCGGCGTCCAAAGCCGTTCGGATTTCGGCGGCCGCCTGGTGGCGAGCGTGAACCTCTGCTCGCTCTGCACCGACGGCTCGTCGGGAGACGGCGAAGGTCACGGAACGATGGTCGCGGGAATCGCAGCGGGTGCCGGCTCGTACGCCGGCGGCGCTCAGAACGCCCGGATCGTGTCGATCAAGACGGCGAACGCCGACGGCCAGTCGCGCACCAGCGACGTCGTCGCCGCCGCCGACTGGATCCTCGCGCACGCGAAGCAGTACAACATCCGCGTCGCGAACTTCTCGCTCGCGGGTGCGTCTGACACGAGCGTCCGCATCGACCCGCTCGACAGGGCGGTCGAGACTC
>Ga0136846_1214196_pt1 | contig 10639 bp, 11 predicted proteins | sample HopSoiMetagenom2_FD_96841 | JGI IMG/M metagenome (GOLD analysis project Ga0136846, IMG submission 96841) | Grasslands soil microbial communities from Hopland, California, USA - 2 Assembly 2016 (version 4) | ecosystem: Environmental > Terrestrial > Soil > Grasslands | place: USA: Hopland... | reverse complement strand
GAACCACCGGGTCATCGCCTCAATGATGCCGCGGGCCCGGCTGCACACCGTGGCCGGCGGCGGCCACCTGGTGCTGCTCGACAGCGCGGCTCAGGTCGGGCCGGTGATCACCGGCTTCCTCCGGGAGGGCTGAGCCCAGCCTGACGGTGCGGGTGAGTCACCGCACCCAGGAGAAGGTCTCGGCCTGAGCCCCGGAATCGCGGCGCTAACCTTCGCCGATCAGCGTGCCGATCAGCTGGGCATAGCGCAGCAGGTGTACATCGCCGACGTACTTCTCGCGAACGTGGGCGTGGGCAGCCTGTCCCATCCGCGCCGCCTGGTCCTGGTCGCCGAGCAGGAGCCGGACCGCCGATCCGAATGCAGCCAGGTCAGCGGGCTCGGGCAGCAGGATGCCCGTGCCCTCCGCGATCTGGTCGATGATCCCGCCGACCGCCGAGCCGATCACGGGACGTCCCTTCCACATTCCCTCGGCCACGGTCAGCCCGAATCCTTCGGCCACGCTCTTCTGCGTGATGACGGTGGCGTGCCGCTGCAACGCATTGACCATGGCCGCGTTCTCATCGATGTCATCCAGCGGCAGGGTAACCAGCAAGATCCGGGCCCGGGCCGCGGGACTCAGGTCACGCCACTGCAGCAGGCACTCCCCGTAGACCGCCGCACCCTCCGGGTCGTCGCTTACGTCCTTGACTGACGGGCCGACCAGCATCAGGTACCCGTCATCGCCGGGTACGACGTAGTCGGCGAAGCCGCGCATGACCCCGGCCATGTCCTTGAGCCGGTCCCATCGGGACACCTGGACCAGCACCGGATCATCCGGGCCCGGGCGGCTCTCGCCGACAATGATCGCCGGCCTGCTGACGGTGGCCGCGCCGCCGTCGCGGCGCACGAACGCCGCGGGCGGTGTCGGTACCGCGCCATCCAGCACGCCCAGCTTCACCAAGATGCCCCGCACGGCGCCGGCGTCGAGCGGGGCGTTCTTCGGGGAGAACGGGTCGATCGATGGTGGGATGATCCAGGTCCTGTCAGCCGGGATCCACGACGGGACGTACTCCCGCCGCGAGAATACGTAAGCCTCCGCGGCGGCCAGGTGCGGCCGCAAGAAGTCCCAGCCGGACCGGGTCACCTCGTCTTCCCAGTCCACCCCGATGTGGCAGCGCCACACTACCCGGGCGCCGGCCTGCGCCAGCGGCGCGGCCAGGCCGGCCGTCTGCGGGTCGTGCAGCAGCACCACATCGCCGGGCCGGACCCGGGCCGCCAGCTCCACCGCGTTCGCGGCCAGCATTTCCGCGTAATGACCCGCCTCCGCCGCGCCGAGCGGGGCCCCGGACAAGCTGCCGTGGATCTGGTTGTGCAGCCGCTTGGTGATCGCGAAGAACGCGGCGTCGCCGGTGGTCACCAGCCAGCCGATCGGGATGTCTAGGTCCTGCACGTACCCGACCAGGACCTGCAGCATCTCGGCGACGCCGCCGCCTGCCGCGGTGGAGTTGACGTTCCAGATGGTGCGCCCGGACAGCAGCTGCCGGACCTGGCCGGCCGCCCGGGATAGCCGTGCGGATCGTGAGGCGCCGATGACCGGCTCCAGCCGGGACACAGGCAGCCGCGGCACCTTCACCGTATGCAACAGGCTCATGGCATCCGCCTTTCCCGCCCGACGCGGCTAGGCCCAGCTAAGGCGTTACGTGCCCGCCGGAATCGCACTGAGAGTCAACCAGACCGCCTCACGGTGATCAAGACATGAGCGCGGTCACCGGTTCACCCGCCGAGTACCGCCCCGTCCGGAACCCGACGCGGACCGGCCACCCGCACGTCGCCCACGGCTATGACGCCCGCGCCGAAGGTGACGTCGCCATCGACCGCAAACCGGCGGCAGCGGCGCAGCGATGGCGCCCCGGCAGGAAACCGCTGCTCGAAGCCGGGCAGCAGGCTGTAGAAGTCCTCGTCCAGCGTGACCATGGGCCCCGGACCGGCGAAGCGGGGACTCATCTGCCCGTCGCTGGTGAGCTCATAGGCGTCGGAGCGCACGACGAGCAGATCGTCGGTGGTCTTTACCGGGGCGAACCGCGAGCGGGGGACGTGGACCGCCCGGGCGCCGGGGATCGAGCCGATCGCCGCGCCCATCGCCGACTCGAGCTGGATTACCGGGGTACTCGCCGGGTCGCGCGGGTCGACGGTCTTGCGATTCACGATCAGGGGCAGATCCGGTGCCGCCGGGTCAGCGACCTGCAGTTCCTTGAGGATCCGCAGGTCGATCCAGATGTTGTTGGTGTTGTACCAGCGCCAGCGCTCAACGTCGGTGAACGAGGCGTCGCCCTCCGGCACTTGCGCTGTCTCCCGCAGCACCACCCGGCCCCGGTAGCGGGCGAGGTGGCCACCCTTGCGATCGGCCAACGTGCCGCGCACGGCCTCCAGCGCGAACGGTACCTGCTCTGCGGCTACCCATGCGGCGATCCGGACATCGGCGAGCGCGCCGAGGTTGTCGGAGTTGGATACGAAGGCGTAGCGCAGCCCGGCGTCGAGCAGGGCGTCGAGCGTGCCCGATGCCGCCAGCGCGGTGTAGATATCGCCGTGTCCTGGCGGGCACCACTCCAGTTCCGGGTCGGCCGGCCACTGTACCGGCTGCAGGTCGTCGGCACGGATCTTGGGCTCGCGGCCTTGCAGGAAGTCCGGCGGCAGGCCAGGCACGCGCAGGCCGTCGTAGCGGCGCAAAGCGTCCAGCGAGAGGTCACGCGTGGTCGTAGAGTTCATCAGCAGGAACGGCAACCGGGCACTGTGCCGCTCGCGCAACGCCAGTACCTGCGTAGCGATGACATCCAGGAAGCGTGCGCCGGGCTTGACCTCGACCAGCGACTTCGGCCCCGACATGCCCATGCTCGTCCCCAACCCGCCGTTGAGCTTGACGATTACCAGCCGGTCGAGCACGTCATGGGCCTGGTCGGGTGGCGGCTCAGGCAGCTCATCTAGGTGCGGCAGGTCCGCAAGCGGCTCCAGGACGTCACCCGGCATAAGCCCAGCCTCGTGCTCGCCTAGTTGCCGGAGGCGCCTGCGCAGCGCGGACAACTCCGCGGCGCGGACGCCTCCGGCCTCGGCCTTGGCCAAGACTGCGGCGACATGGCCGGGCGTATTCATGGCCTGATTCTCGTACGCCGATGCGGCGAGATTCTCCGGCAGGCCGGGCAACTCCTCGCCCGCGATCGATTCCGGGTGGCGTCGTCGTGCCACGCCAGGACGCCGAACGGGGTGGGTGACTCGCCCATGAGCCATCCGCTGACCAGGTAGTTGCCGACCAGGTCGTTCGGTCGCAGCATGGCGAACAAGGTGCCCTCACTTCCCGGCGCGAGTTCTCCCGGTGCACCGTACGTGACAGGCCCGGAACATCGGTCTGTTGTCCCGATTTCACCGTGGTAAACCGCCTTCGACCGGACGAGGCCGGGATGTTCCGGCCGGAAGGGACCAAGGGCCATCAGTCTCGGGACATTCGTCTGGCGCCGGCGCGTAACGACGCGGTTAACGTCATGAACTCATACATTGCTGCGGCCGAGCGAGCTGTCGCGGCGTCCGCCGCCGACACCGTATCGCGGTTCACCCTTACGGCAAGTCACGGCGAGGGCAGCGTAAGAGAGCGTGAACAGACAGGAGCGAAGCGATGACCACCGCGACCGAACAGGGACCATCCAGCGCGAACCGTTCGCTGCAGGACAAGGTAGCCCTGGTCACCGGAGGGACCCGGGGTATCGGAGCCGCCATCAGCCACCGCCTGGCCGCGGACGGCGCGCACGTCGCCGCGGGTTACTGGCGTCACCACGAGCCGGCCGAGAAGTTCAGCGCCGAGATGACCGCCGCATATCCGGGCCGGATCACCGTCCACCACGGGAACATCGGCGATGCCGAAGACTGCCGGCGCGTGGTACGCGAGGTCATCGACCAGCACGGCCGCCTGGACATCCTCGTCAACAACGGCGGGATCACCATGGACAAGATCGTGCGCAAGATGGCCGACGAGGACTGGCTGCGGGTGATCGCCGTCAACCTGTCCGGGGCGTTCTTCTTGTCCCAGGCCGCCCTCGAGCACATGATGGAGCGCGGCACCGGCCGCATCATCAACATCTCCTCGGCCACCGGCGAGATGGGCGGAATCGGCCAGGCGAACTACGCGGCGTCCAAGTCCGGGCTGTTCGGGCTGACCAAGTCGCTGGCCCGCGAGACCGTCTTCATGCTGGCCCGGGCTGGACACCCGGTCGGTGACGGCCCGGGCCTGACCGTCAATTGCGTCACGCCGGGATACATCGCCACCGACATGCTGTCCTCCATCCCCGAGAAGGTGATGGAGACCTTCCGCAGCAAGATACCGGTCGGCCGCATCGGCAGGCCCGAGGAGATCGCCCGCGTGGTCGCCTTCCTCGCCGACGACGAATCTTCATATATCACCGGGCAGATCTGGGCCGTCAACGGCGGCCTGGACATGTGAGAGAAGGAAACCATGGAAAACGTATTCGTCCTGTCCGCCGTCAGGACCCCGATCGGCAAGTACGGTGGCGGCCTCGCCTCCGTCCCGGCCTGTGACCTGGCCGCCAAGGTGGTCCGTGAGGCCGTCAGCCGGGCGGGCGTGAGCGCCGACGACGTCGGCCACGTCGTGTTCGGCAACGTGATCCACACCGAAGTCCGCGACATGTACATATCCCGGGTGGCGGCCCTGAACGGCGGCCTGCACACGGAGACGCCGGCGCTGACCGTGAACCGGCTGTGCGGCAGCGGGATGCAGGCCATCGTGTCCGCCGCTCAGGCCATCATGCTGGGCGATTGCGAGGTCGCGGTGGCCGGCGGAGCCGAGTCGATGAGCCGCGCCCCGTACTGGCTCCCCGGCCTGCGCTGGGGCCAGCGGATGAACGACGGCGTGGCGCTTGACCCCATGACCGGCGCGCTCAGCGACCCGTTCGACGGCTGCCACATGGGCGTGACCGCGGAGAACGTCGCGGCCGACTTCCACGTGTCCCGCGAGGACCAGGACGCGCTGGCCGCCGAGAGCCACCACCGCGCCGCGGCCGCCACCGCCGCGGGATACTTCAAGGAGCAGATCCTGCCGGTCGAGATCCCCGGCCGGAAGGGCAAGATCACCATCGTCGACACCGACGAGCACATACGGGCGGACGTCAGCCTGGACGATATGACCAGGCTCCGGCCCGCGTTCGCGAAGGACGGCACGGTCACCGCGGGCAACGCGTCCGGCATTAACGATGCCGCCGCGGCCGTGGTGCTCGCCTCGGAATCGTTCGTGAACAGCCACGGCTTCGCGCCGCTCGGCAGGCTGGCCGGATACGGTCACGCCGGAGTCGAGCCGCGGATCATGGGCATGGGTCCGGTGCCCGCGACGCGCAAGGTGCTCGACCGGACCGGTCTCAAGGTCGACGAAATCGACGTCTTTGAAGTCAACGAGGCCTTCGCCGCCCAGGCCCTGGCCGTGGCCAGGGAACTGGGCCTGCCCTCCGACCGCACCAACCCAAACGGCAGCGGGATCTCCCTCGGTCACCCCGTGGGCGCCTCCGGGGCCATCTTGGTCGTCAAGTCCCTGTATGAGCTCAAGCGCACCGGCGGAAGGTATGCGCTCAACACGATGTGCATCGGAGGCGGGCAGGGCATCGCCACGATCTTCGAGCGAGCCTGAATCGGGCCGCGGTGACGACCAGGCGCCGGAATCGCGGGCTGCGCCGCGGCCTACCAGCTCGCCCGGCAGGGCCGCTCGGTGCTGCTGATCGAGCGCGGCGAGGTGCCCGGCTCGAAGAACCTGTCCGGCGGCGTCCTGTACTCACGCGGGATCCAGCGGGTCTTCCCGGGCTTCCTCACCGAGGCGCCGGTCGAGCGGCGGATCACCCGCAATTACGTCAGCTTCCTCAACGCCGGCAGCTCGGTTGCGATCGACTACAAGGACGCCAGGCTGGCTGACCCGGGCCACGCTGTCACGGTATTGCGGAGCAAGCTGGACGCGTGGCTATCGGAGAAGTGCGAGGAGGCCGGTGTCATGATCATGCCCGGTGTCCGCGTGGACCGCGTGCTCACCGAAGGCACCCGGGTCGTCGGTGTCCAGGCCGGCGACGACGAGCTATGAAACCTCTGCCTGTCCCCGAACGCCTGACGAAGAATCGCTTCCTCCTCGACGAGGAGCAATGCAACATCGAGGTTAACCAGGAGATCGCCAGGGCCAGTGGCACCGGCAAGCTTCTCGTCGCCTGCTGCCCGGCGCATGTCTACACCGAGGAACCCGACGGGACGATATCGGTGGAGTACGCTGCCTGCCTGGAGTGCGGAACCTGTCTCGCGATTGCCGCCCCTGGCGCGCTGAAGTGGCATTACCCCCGCGGCGGGTTCGGCGTCCAGTTCCGCGAAGGGTAGGCGCATGCACCCGTCGAAAATCGGACCGAACGGGTGGCGCATTTCCCCCGGCTCGATCCAGTTATTCGTCGGCCCGGCGTCCTCCTCGCGCTCCGAGCAGGTCACCGCCGTCCACCAAGGGCCGAAGGTCCCCAGGCCCGGGACCCTTGGCCGTTATCCCAGCCCCCGCCGGAGGCGCAGGCTTACCTGAGAGTGCGGCCCGGGAACGGAGGTGGTGGTTCGTGGATGCATCAGCAGTCCTCGCCAGTGCGGAGGACCGGGTGATCGACGAGGCGGCGGCCGCCCTGGCGCACGGCGATCAGGGCCGTCAGTCCCTCTTTCCGGACGGGCGCCGCCGCGAGGTGCGGCAGCTGTTCCGCATCGTCCTGCGCTGCGTGCGCGCGGGCCGCGCCAAACCGGTCGTCAGGCCGTCTGAGCAGATCGCGACGCACTGTTACGCCGCGGGAATTGACCTGACCGAGGTTCAAGGATCCTTCACCGTCCTGGCCGAGGTGCTCTGGCGCCAGCTGGCCGACGTACTGGCGGGTGAGCAGCTGCTCCAGGCGCTCGGGCTGCTGACCGCCATCACCGGGGCGGGCAAGGATGCGATAGCCCGGACCTACGTGGCCCTGGCCGCCCGTGACCGCGACAGTGAACAGCCAGCGGATGAACCAGCCGCCGCAGGCACCGGATCCGGGGACTGCCCGGGAGGCGCCGTCCAGGCCGATGTCGTCGGCCGGGTCGGCATCATCACCCTCGGGGATCGCGACAAGCGCAACGCCATCGGCGCCGAGATGGCCAGCCGGGTCATCGCCGCCCTGGAGAGCCTGCGCGCCCGGCAGGCCCGCGCGGTCGTGCTGCGCGCCGCGCCCGGCATGGACGTCTGGTCCGCCGGCCATGACATCGGCGAGCTCCCCGCGGGCAAGCGGGACCCGCTGGGCTACGACGACCCGCTGGAAGAGCTGATCCGCGCCGTCCGCACCTTCCCCGCGCCCGTCGTGGCCATGGTCCACGGCACGGTCTGGGGCGGGGCGCTGGACCTGGTGCTCAGCTGTGACCTGGCCGTCGCCGACGAGACCGCCTCGTTCGCCATCACCCCGGCGAACCTGGGACTGCCCTACAACATCACCGGGCTCCTGCACTTCCAGGGACGGCTGCCGATCAACGTCATCAAGGAGATGTTCTTCACCGCGGCGCCCATCGACGCCCGCAAGGCCAGGGAATGGCTGCTCATCAACCACCTGGTCCCGTGGGACCGGCTCGAGTCGTTCACCATGGAGCTGGCCGCCACGATGGCCACCAAGTCGCCGCTGGCCATAGCGGTCATCAAGGAACAGCTCCGCGTCCTGTCGGACTACCAGCCCATCGCGGCGCAGGTGCACGAACGGATTCAGGGCCTGCGCCGCCAGGCCTACGACAGCCGCGACTACCTCGAAGGCCTGGAAGCCTTCGCCCAGAAACGCCAGCCGATCTTCCGCGGCACCTAGCCCCTCTGATACATCCGCCGGTTCATGCTCTTCCGCAGCCGTCCGGGCCGAAAGGCCCGCATTCCGGGGACCTCGGCCCGTGGCCGGCGCCCGTGTCCGAGGGCCAGCGTCGGATGCAGCACCCGTCACCTGACGGTGCCGCCCGGCAGCGCCGGGCTCCCTGCGGTCAGCGGAGTGAGAGATGGCACGAAACCCGGCCGATCACGCAGGACTCGAGGTACTGCCGTTCGACAGGTGCCTGCAGTTGCTCGCCATGGTCCCGGTGGGACGAATCAGTTTTATCGCCGACGGCGAGATCGTGGTCCTGCCGGTCAATCACCTCATGGACGGGCAGGACCCGGTCTTCCTCACCGCGCGCGGATCGAAGCTGTCCGCCGCGGAAGGCCAGAACGTGGTGGCGTTCGAGGCCGACGAATACGACGAGCGAACCAGGTCCGGATGGAGCGTGCTGGTCAACGGCCGCGCCTGCGCAATCTACGATGACGCGGAGATCCGGCGGCTGAATGCCCTCGACCTGTATCCCTGGCCCACTACCGCGGACCGTCCGTTCTGGATCCGGATCCGGCCCACCTCGGTGAGCGGGCGTCAGACACCGCCGGACGGCCCCGGCTGCCAGCCGCTGGATTTACCGGCGGGGGCCGGATCTGCCTGGTTACCAGACCGGGCCGGGGCGGGTGCGCGTCTCCGCGCCGCAGCGGCGGCAGGTGGCGGCCTGGCGCGAGTCACGCTCGCTGGCATAGCGCCACGGTCCAAAGCTGTGCTGGACGCGTGATTCAGCCGCGCCGCACCGGTCGCACCGGCGCTCTTGCTCGCACCGCGTGGCTGCGACGTACTCGAACGGACTCCACGCGTGCTCCCGCTTGCTGGTGATCTCGCCGCAGCGCTGGCACATCCGGATACGAACGCACCGCCCGTCGGGGTAGGTCCAGTCACCGGTGTGCCCCGTCACCCGGCAGTGTGCCCTGGTCAGCCGGCCTGCTCTGGGCGGTAGGGGGGCATCCGCCGGTGGTGGCGGGGCAGGCGGGTTGGTGGCCCACGCGGGTCCATCGGAGGCGGCGGTCATGGCTCCTCCTGGAGCGGTTCCGGGTCCTGCTGTCAGACTGCTCCAGAATCCGCCGGGCAGCTTGCGCACGCTAGAGGCGTCAGACCAGTAGCTGGCAGGCCGGACGTCCTGCGGTTTGGGCTCGTCGGCGCTAGTGGCAGTTCCGGGCGGTGGCCTGGTGCTTGCGGCTGACCGCCACCGGGTGTCGCCCAAAAGGCCGGAATCCTTGGTGACGGGGCTCCGGCTCGCCACCGGGGACCTTCGACGGGGGCTGGCAGGACATCCGGCTCTGCCTGGACGGCTGGCGCGTCCGGAGGCTGGCACTGCTAGGCATTATCGGGAAGTAAAGGGGTGGTCGCGATGGCTGCCGCGCAAGCGTACCCGGTACGGGTGGACGCGTCTTTGGACCAGCCGCTGTCACGCTGGCTGTGGCTCGTCAAATGGGTGCTGGTCATCCCCCACTACACGGTGCTGCGGTGGTCCTGGCGAGTGCAGTACTACGCGATCGGTGCGTTCGGCACCGACCGGTACCAGCCGTTCACGCTGGCCGACGACCCGGCCTATCCCGCCCACCTCGAGGTCGAGTACCCAGAGCAGCTGTCACCCAGGCCAGCGGAACCGCCCCGGCCTTCGTCGGCATCGCTCCGGCCAGCGCGGCGGACCGCTACCTGGCCGGCGTGGGCTACGCGACGGTCCGGGGAGCGGCCGGTCACCGCGGCACCTATACCGAGCACGCCGGGACCCCGCCCGCGGTCCCGCCCGGCCGGTGGCCATGCGGGTCAACGTGGCCGCCACCCTGCCCGCCCGGCCGGGGATCGCGGCCGGCCTGCTGACCGGCGGCGTCCTCTTCCTGATCGGCGGTGTCCTGCTGATCGCGGGTCCGCTGCGGCGGGTGTCCCGGCATTGACGAAGAGAGGTGAGCGGTGATGACGGGCAAGCATGCGGATGTTCTCCGGCAGCCGCGACGTGAAAAGGTGCCGTCACGGCCGCGGGCGCCGGCGGTGCTGCCGACCGTAGTGGCCGCCGAGGGGGTGGCGGTCGCCGTGCTGGCCGGGCTGGACGGCTCGCCGGCGTGGCGGGTGGCGCGGGTCCTGGCGGTGGTCGCGGTCACGGCCCTGGCCGTGTGGTTCACCCGCCGCGCCGGACGGGCCGGCCGGGGAGCGACGGCGTTGCTGCTCGGGATCGCGGGCACCGCCGCGGGCGCGGGCATCGGCGGCGCGCACCTGGCCAGGGCCGGCCTGGACGCCGCCGCGGTGCTGGCCGTCATCGTGCTGGCCACCGGCCTGATCCTGGTCAGCTGGGGGGCCGCCGCGCTGGTCCGGGCGATACCGGGCTGGTGGCGGCTGCTGGCCGTGCCGCTGGCCCTGGCGCTGCTGGAGTTCGTCCTGCTGCCGCTGACCATGGCGGCCTACGCGACCAACCTGCCGCCCGGCCCGCTGGGAACCGGCACCCCCGCGCGGTACGGGCTTGCCTGCCAGGACGTGTCCTTCCGCACCGCTGACGGGGTGCGGCTGTCGGCCTGGTACCTCCCGTCCCGCAACAGCGCCGCGGTGGTGCTGCTGCCCGGCTCCGGGTCCACGCGTACCGCGGTGCTATCGCAGGCCGCGGTGCTGGCCCGGCACGGCTACGGCGCGCTGCTGGTCGATACCCGCGGCCACGGGCTATCCGGCGGCCACGCGATGGACTTCGGCTGGCAGGGCGGCCGGGACCTGGCCGCCGCGGTGTCGTTCCTTTCCCGGCAGCCCGG
>Ga0136846_1237555_pt1 | contig 10642 bp, 6 predicted proteins | sample HopSoiMetagenom2_FD_96841 | JGI IMG/M metagenome (GOLD analysis project Ga0136846, IMG submission 96841) | Grasslands soil microbial communities from Hopland, California, USA - 2 Assembly 2016 (version 4) | ecosystem: Environmental > Terrestrial > Soil > Grasslands | place: USA: Hopland... | reverse complement strand
GACCTGGAAGCTCGGGCACATGGTCTGCACCGGCTCGGGGTCGCTGCACTTGCCGACGCCGACGCAGCGCAGCGTGGCGTGCGCGAAGTCGCCGCCGTCCTGGCGGTAGGCGAACTTCACGTCCGGGCGCCAGGGGTTGTAGTCGGTCCCGAGCTTCAGGTTCTCGTCGAACCGATAGGGCTCGACGACCTTCCCCGGGTTCATCTTCCAGTCCGGGTCCCAGATGGCCTTGAACTCCTCGAAGGCGCCTACCAGCTCATCGCCGTACATCAGGGGCAGGAACTCGGCCTTGCTCTGCCCGTCGCCATGCTCGCCCGAGAGCGAGCCGCCGTGCGAGACCACCAGCCGCGCCGCCTCGGCGATGAAGGCGCGGTAGCGCGCGATGCCGGCCGCGGTGCGCAGATCGAAGTCGATGCGCGTGTGCACGCAGCCTTGCCCGAAGTGTCCGTAGAGCGCCCCGTCGTAGCCGAATCGGTCGAACAGCCCGCGCAGGTCGCGCAGGTACGCGCCCAGCCTGGCCACCGGCACCGACGAGTCCTCCCAGCCTTCCCAGTTCTCCTTGCCGTCCAGCTTGCGCGCGGTGGCGCCGAGGCCCGACTCGCGCACCTTCCAGAGCTTCTTCTCCTCCTCGCGATCGTCGAACAGCTTCATCGAAGGCGGATGGGCGGTGCGCCGCAGCCTCGCCATCAGGGCGTTCGCCCGGGCGTCCGACTCCTCGCGGGTCTCTCCTCCGAACTCCACCAGCAGCCACCCGGCACCCTCTGGCAGGAGCTGGGTGTCCTGGGGATGGATGCCCTTCTCCTTCATGAAATCGACCAGCTTGTCGTCGATGCCCTCGCACCCGATACAGCCGGACTCGATCACTTCCGGGATGTGGTCGGCGCTCGCGTAGACGTCCTCGTACCCCAACACCAATAGTGACCGGCAGGGCGGGCTGGGGACCAGGCGCACGACCGCGGAGAGGACCAGCGCGCAGGTGCCTTCCGTCCCCACCAGAGCGCGCGCCAGGTTGAAGCCGTTCTCGGGCAGGAGCTGCGGCAGGTCGTAGCCGGAGACGCGCCGCGGAATCCGCGGGAAGCGCGTGCGGATCTGCGCCTCGTGGCGATCGCGCAGCGCGCGCAGCCGGCGATGGATGTCGCCGCGCCGCGAGCGCTCCGAGCAGAGCGTCTCCAGCTCCGGCGGCGTCGCCGGGCCGAGCGTGAGTCGGGTGCCGTCGTAGAGCAGCACTTCCAGCTCGACCACGTTGTCCTGCGTCATCCCGCCCATCACCGAGTGCACGCCGCAGGAGTTGTTGCCGATCATGCCGCCCAGCGTGCAGTGGTTGTGCGTCGACGGATCGGGCGCGAAGGTGAGGTGGTGCTCCTCGGCCCGCTCGCGCAGGCGGTCCAGCACCAGGCCCGGCTGCACGCGCGCGAGCCTGCGCGCCGGGTCCAGCCAGAGGATGCGGTTGAGGTACTTCGAGCAGTCGATCACCAGGGCCACGTTGCAGCACTGGCCGGCCAGCGACGTGCCTCCACCGCGCGCCACGATGGGCGCCCCGTGCTCACGGGCGCAGGCGACCGCCTCCACCAGATCCTGGACGGTCTTCGGGACCACCACGCCGATGGGCACCTGACGGTAGTTGGATCCGTCGGTCGCGTAGAGGGCGCGGCTGCCCGCGTCGAAGCGGACTTCCCCTTCGAGCCGCACGCGCAGGGCGCGCTCCAGTGCCTCGACGTCGAGGTCGCGTGCCCTCTGTGCTGGGCGCGCGCGCAATCGGACCAGTGTCTGCAGTCCCGGCATCTTCGTTTGTCCTCAAACTAAATCTGCGCACCGAATCGCTCGGCGTCCTCGCGGCGGAAGGTCACGCCCAGGCCAGCGCGGGAGAGGTCCGGCCGGAGCACGCCGCGGTCCGGCTCGGGCGCTCCCTCGAAGAGCATGCGCTCGATGCGCTGGTGATCGAGGAACCACTCGATGTGCCGCACGGCGGGCAGCGCGCACCCCAGCGCCACGTGCAGCGCGGGCGCGCAGTGCGACGACATGGGCAGGTGGTGCGCCTGCGCCAGCGCATGCGCGTCCAGGAAACCCGTGATGCCGCCGCAGCGCGTGGCGTCGACCTGGAGAACGTCGAGCACCGGAAGGAGCTGGAGCACGTCGAACGGCTCGTAGGCGTACTCGCCGCCGGTCACCTCCATGGGGACCGCGTCCCGCACCAGGCGCAGCCCGTCCAGATCCGTCTTCACCACCGGCTCCTCGAACCAGCTCACGCCCTGCTCCGCAAATTCGAGCCCCATGTGGATGGCCTGCTTGCGGCCATAGGCGCCGTTGGCGTCGACGAACAGCGCGCAGCCCCTGCCGATGGCCTTTCGCGCCGCGCGAACGCGGTCCAGGTCGCGCGCCGGCTCGCGTCCGACCTTCATCTTGACGGAGGAGAAGCCCTGGTCCGCCCAGTGTCCCAGCTGCTCTGCCAGCTCGGATTCGGAAGCCGAGGTGAAGCCGCCGCTCCCGTACGCGGGCACCTCCCGCCTTACCATGCCCAGCAGGCGCGAGAGCGGCAGGTCGAGCATCTTTGCCTTCAGGTCCCAGACCGCCACGTCGAGCGCGGAGATGGCCATGGCGCTGGCGCCGCCGCGGCCGTGGTTGCGAACCGCCCTACACGCTTCCGCGTAGATGCGCCGCGTGTCGAACGGGGAGAGCCCCTGGACCACGGGCGCGAGCGTGTCTCGCACCACCCTGGCGGAAGCCGCGTCTGCATACGTGTAGCCGATGCCTCGCCAGGCGCCGGCCTCCAACTCCACCACCACCAGGGTCGTCTTGCTCCACGATGCCGTGCCGTCCGACTCCGGCGTCTCCGTCGGGATGTCGTAGGCAGAGACCGAGATGTCCCCGATCTCCGCCACTACCGATCCTTCTTTCCCTTCTCGAACACGCCGGCGACCGCGGTGCGGATGGTCTCGCCGATCATGTGCTTCGCCTCGGGCTCGCCGCGGAGCAGGGCCCGCGCATAGGCCTTGGCCTCCTTGAGCGTGACGTGCGGGGGCATCATGGGGAACTCCGGATCGACCACCGCCTCCACCAGCACCGGGCGATCGGCGCGCAGCGCCACCTCCCAGGTCTTCGCCACCGCGTCAGGGCTGTCCACACGCAGCCCCATCAGCCCCAGCGACTCGGCGTAGGCCGCGAAGGGGAAGTCGGGCAACTCCTGCGACCCTTCGAACTTGGGTTCACCGGACTGCGCGCGCAGCTCCCAGGTCACCATGTTGAGGTCGCGGTTGTTGAGGACCAGCACCACGAAGCGCGGGTCCTTCCACGACCTCCAGTACTTCTGCACCGTGATCAGCGCGTTGAGGCCGTTCATCTGCATCGCCCCGTCGCCTGCCAGGGCGAACACCGGCCGATCCTCGTAGGCAAACTTCGCCGCCACCGCGTACGGCATCGCCGGACCCATGGTGGCCAGGTTGCCGCTGAGCGAGCCCATCATTCCGGGGCGGAAGTCCAGGTAGCGCGCGTACCACGTGGCGGTGCTGCCCGAGTCGGCGCTGAAGATGGCGCGGTCGGGAAGCTGCTTGTTGAGCTCGTGGAAGACCAGCGCGGGATTGAGCGGCTTCGCCTCCACGTGCGCGCGCGCGTCGAGGATCTCCCGCCACTCGCGAACGCCGGCTTCGAGCTGCTGCCGGAAGCCGCGGTCCTTCTTGCGCTTGAGGTAGGGGAGCAGCGCCCGCAGCGTCTCGGCGGCATCGCCCTGGAGGTTGACCTCCATGGGATAGCGGATCCCGAGCATGCGCCCCGAGAGATCGATCTGCACGCCGCGCGCCTGGCCCTCCTTGGGCAGGAACTCCGAGTACGGGAACGAAGAGCCCACCATCAAGAGCGTGTCGCAGCCCTTCATCATCTCCCACGACGGCTTGGTGCCGAGCAGTCCGATGCTCCCGGTCACGCCCGGCGTGTCGTCCGGCAGCACGCCCTTGCCCAGGAGCGCCTTGGCGATGCCGGCGCCGAGCACGTCGGCCACCTGGACCACTTCGTCGGCGGCGCGCATCGCGCCCGCGCCGACCAGCATCGCCACCTTGGAGCCGGCGTTGAGCACCTCGGCAGCCCGCTTGAGATCCTCTTCCTTCGGGACCACGCGCGGCGCCGACCAGCCGGCGCTGGAGTGGATGGTGTTGTGCGCGTGCTCCTGCGCCTCCACCGCCTCCTTTTCCTGCAGGTCCTTGGGGACGATCACGCAGGTGACGCACCTCTCGGAGAGCGCGATGCGAAACGCGCGATCGATGCAATGCCGCGCGGAGGCCACGTTGGCGACGGTGGCGACGTAGTTGTGGGCCACGTCCTTGAAGAGGTTCTGGAGATCCACCTCCTGCTGGTATTCGCCGCCCAGCGCCGTGGTGGCCGCCTGTCCGACGATGGCCACCACGGGCTGGTGATCCATCGCGGCGTCGTAGAGGCCGTTGAGCAGGTGGATGGCGCCGGGCCCGGAAGTGGCCAGGCACACGCCCACGTCGCCGGTAAACTTTGCGTGCGCGCCGGCCATGAAGGCCGCGAGCTCCTCGTGACGCGCCTGGATGAACCTGGGCCCCTCGCCGCCCAGGTGCTCGAAGCCCGCCATGATGCCGTTGATGCCGTCGCCCGGGTAACCAAAGACGCGCTGCACTCCCCACGCGCGCACGCGCTCGACGATGAAGTCGCCCACCGTCTTCGCCATGTCGGAAATCCTCCGTCACAGGGTAGTTACCTGACGACGAGGCGACACGGAGCGAAGCGGCGCTTGCCAACTCGCCCCAAGAGTGCGCAGCATCCGCCCGCCTCACGCGCTAGCTCGCGTCGAGCGCTCCGCGACGTTCCGTCGCTGCGACAAACGGCACCAACCGCCACGCAAATCTTTCGGGTACCAAGCGCCGCCTCGCCCGCGTGGCGCACGTGAGAACTTCGAAATGAGCGCACTCTTCAAGCCGTCGTCCAACACCGCCTTCCGCGTTTCGCTGTTCGGGCTGGCGCTGCTCTTCGGCGGAGGCCTGATCGCTGGGCCGATGATCTACGTCCGGACCCCGTTCTACACGCAGCAGCAGGACCCGGTGGACCAGCCGGTGCAGTTCGACCACCGCCACCACGTCGGCGACGAGGGCATCGACTGCCGCTACTGCCACTACCTGGTGGAGAAGTCGCCCAACGCCGGCGTCCCGCCCACCAGCCTGTGCCTGAACTGCCACGAGCAGATCTGGAACAAGAGTCCCAAGCTGGCGCCGGTGCGCGAGAGCTACTTCGCCGACCGTCCCATCGTCTGGAACAAGGTGAACAAGCTGCCGCACTTCGTCTACTTCAACCACTCCATCCACGTGAAGCAGGGCGTGGGCTGCGTCACCTGCCACGGCCGCATCGACGAGATGGCGCAGGTGGAAAAGGGACAGCCCCTGACCATGGGCTGGTGCCTGGACTGCCACCGCCAGCCGGAGAGGTTCCTCCGGCCGCGCGAGCAGGTCACCAGCATGACCTACAAGCCCAAGGGCGACCAGCTGGAGATCGGCCGGCGCCTGCGCGACGAGTACCACGTCGAGACCCGCACGAGCTGCACGACATGCCATCGCTAAAGTCCCTCCCCATCGCGGGCCAGCCCCCGAGAGCCTGGCGCAGCCTCGACGAGATGCTCGCGCCCCCTGTCCCCTCGCGCGAGCTCGGTCCCGAGGCGCCGCCCGACGACGCCACCTCGCGACGCAGCGTGCTTCAGCTGCTGGGCGCCTCGGCGGCGCTGGCCACGCTGGGCGGCTGCCTCAAGCCGCCGGACGAGAAGATACTGCCCTACACGCGGCAGCCGCCGGAGGTAACGCCGGGCAATCCGCTCCACTACGCGTCGGCCAGCGTCATCGACGGCCGCGCCACCGGCCTGTTGATCACGGCCAGCGAAGGGCGCCCCACCAAGATCGAGGGCAACCCGGAGCACCCCTCCAGCCGCGGCGCCGCCGGCCCGCTGGAGCAGGCCGAGCTGTTGCGCCTGTACGATCCGCAGCGGCTCAAGGTGGTGCAGTACCGCACCCAGCCGCGATCCTGGCGCGACTTCCTCCAGGCCGCCGTCACCCGGGCCCGCGCGCTGCGCGAGGCGAAGGGTGAGGGGCTGCGCTTCCTGGTGGGGCCGGGTTCCTCGCCGCTCGTCGGCAGCCTGCGGCAGCGCTTGCTGGAGTCGTATCCCCAGGCGAAGTTCTTTTCCTGGAGCGCCATCCCGCTGCAGCAGATCCACGACGGGGCGCAGCTCGCCTTCGGCGGCGCGTACGAGACGCGCCTGGATCTCTCGCAGGCCAAGGTGGTGCTCTCCCTCGACTCGGACCTGCTCGCGGCGCTCCCCGGCACGCTGTCCTTGATGAGGCAGTGGGCGGACAAGCGCGATCCGGCGAAGGGGCCCATGTCGCGCCTCTACGCGGTGGAGACGAACCTCACCGTGACCGGCATGAACGCCGACCACCGCATCCGCCAGAAGCCCACCGACGTGGCGCGCTTCGGCCTTTCGTTGCTGGGACGGCTCGCGGCCGGCGTGCCGGCGTTGTCGCGCTACGCGCAGCTCGTGCAGCGGTTCCCGCTCTCGGCAGAGGATTCCAGGGTCGCAGACGCGCTGGCGAAGGACTTGATGGTCGCGGGCCGCGGCGCGCTGGTCTCGGTGGGACCGCGCCAGCCGCCCGTGCTGCACGCGGCCGCCCACGCCATCAACTCCGCCCTGGGCAGCGCCTGCACAGCGCAAGCGAAGCCGGTGCTGCACGACTCCGACGCCGGCCCGCGGGCGCTGCGGCGGCTGGCGGAGGAGATGCGCAAAGGCAGCGTGGACACGCTGGTGGTGACGGCGTGGAACCCCGTCTACGGCGCGCCCTTCGATCTCAACTTCGGCAAGGCGCTCTCGCAGGTGCCCAACTCCGTCTACCATTCGCTCTACCTGGACGAGACGGCCGAGCGCGCCGGCTGGGTCATCCCCGCCCTGCACCCGCTGGAGAGCTGGGGCGACGCCCGGGCGCACGACGGCACCGTTTCCTTCGTGCAGCCGCTCATCTCGCCGCTCTACGCGGGCGTCACCGAGGCCGAAGTGCTGGCCGCCTTCCTGGGCGAGGGCGACCGGACGGCGTACACGCAGCTGCGCGAACTGTGGCAGACGCGCGCGCCGGAAGGCTTCGAGCTCAACTGGGAGAAGTGGCTGGCCGACGGCTTCATCGAGGGTTCCGGCACCCCGCCCGAGCGGCTACAGGTCAGGCACGATCAGATCTTCGCCGCGGCGATGCAGCTGCCGCAGAGGGAGACCACGCCGGGGTACGAGATCAACATCGTCCCCGACTACAAGGTCTGGGACGGCCGCTTCGCCAACGTCTCCTGGTTGCAAGAGTTGCCCGATCCGGTGACCAAGCTCACCTGGGAGAACGCCGCGCTCCTGGCGCCGAAGACGGCGGAGAAGCTGGGCCTCGCCCAGGGCGATCGGGTGGAGTTGGGCCTCTCCGGCCCGCCGGCGCACGCCCCGGTGGTGATCGCGCCCGGACACGCCGAGGACTGCGTCACCGTGGCCATGGGATACGGCCGCCGCTCCGAGGCGGAGGCGCTCTGCAACGGAGTGGGCTTCGACACCGCCGCGCTCCGCCACACCGACGCGCCCTGGTTCGCTGCGGGGCTGACCGTCACGCCTGCAGGGAGCAGGGCGCGGCTGGCGCAGACGCAGGAGCACCACTCGATGGAGGGCCGCCTGATCGCGGCCTCGACCTCGCTGGCGAAGCTCAAGGAAACCTCAGAGGGCCTTGCCGAGCACCGCGGCGTGCCGCTCACCTTCCACAAGCCGGTCGAGTACCCGGGCCACAAGTGGGGCATGGCCATCGACCTCTCGCGCTGCACCGGCTGCAGCGCCTGCATGGTGGCCTGCCAGAGCGAAAACAACATCCCGGTGGTGGGCAAGGAGCAGGTGGCGAAGAGCCGCGAGATGCACTGGCTGCGCATCGACCGCTACTTCCTCGGCGAAGACACCGCCAACCCCGGGGTGGTGCTGCAACCCTTGATGTGCGTGCATTGCGAGTCCGCGCCCTGCGAGTACGTGTGCCCGGTCAACGCCACGGTGCACAGCGACGAGGGACTCAACGAGATGATCTACAACCGCTGCGTCGGCACGCGGTACTGCTCGAACAACTGCCCCTACAAGGTCCGGCGCTTCAACTTCTTCTCCTACACCTCGGACTACGCCGACACCGAGAAGATGGCCTTCAACCCCGACGTCACCGTGCGCTCGCGCGGCGTGATGGAGAAGTGCACCTACTGCGTGCAGCGCATCGAGCGCGCCCGCATCTCCACCCGCGTGCAGGGCCGGGGGATGCGCGACGGCGACGTGGTCACCGCCTGCCAGCAGGCCTGCCCCACCCAGGCCATCGTCTTCGGCGACCTCAACGACGGCGCGGCCAAGGTGTCGAAGCTGCACGCGGAAGAGCGCCGCTATGATCTCTTGTTCGAGCTGGGCACCCGCCCACGCACCGCCTACCTGGCCCGCGTCACCAATCCCAACCCGGAGCTCGCCTGATGGCCGAGACCGCGATCGAGGGCCGCACAGAGCTCCGGCCGCCGGCCCTCGTCCAGGGCGAGCAGGACGACGGCACGCTCAACAAGACGCTGAACGCCTTCATCTGGGAGCCGCCGCGCCGCGGGTGGCTCGCGCTCCTGGGCCTCGGGCTCGCCGGCACCGGACTGCTCTCCGCCGCGGTGGCGGTGACGCTGGCCAAGGGCATCGGCACCTGGGGCAACAACATCCCGGTGGGCTGGGCCTTCGGCATCATCAACTTCGTCTGGTGGATCGGCATCGGCCACGCCGGCACGCTGATCAGCGCCATCCTCCTCCTCTTCCAGCAGAAGTGGCGCACCAGCATCAACCGCTTCGCGGAGGCGATGACGCTCTTCGCGGTGATGCAGGCGGGGCTCTTCCCGGTGCTGCACACCGGACGCCCGTGGTTCGCCATCTATTGGCTCTTCCCCTACCCGAGCACGCTGAAGATCTGGCCGCAGTTCAAGAGCCCCTTGATGTGGGACGTGTTCGCGGTGAGCACGTACTTCACCACCTCGCTGCTCTTCTGGTACCTGGGCCTGATCCCCGACCTGGCCTCGCTGCGCGACAGCTCGACCAGCCGGCGCGCGCGCATCGCCTACGGCATCTTCGCGCTGGGCTGGCGCGGCAGCGCGCGGCACTGGCACCACTACAAGATCGCTTATCTGTTGTTGGCCGGCCTGGCCACGCCGCTGGTGCTGTCCGTGCACACCATCGTGTCCTGGGACTTCGCCCTCTCCATCCTCCCCGGCTGGCACACCACCATCTTCCCACCCTACTTCGTGGCAGGCGCCGTCTTCTCCGGCTTCGCCATGGTGCTGACGCTGATCGTCCCGGCGCGCAGGTTCATGCACCTCAAGCACGTGGTCACGCCGCGGCACCTCGAGGCGATGTGCAAGGTGATGCTGCTCACCGGCCTGATCGTCGCCTACGGCTACGCGATGGAGCACTTCGCCGCCTGGTACAGCGGCAACGAGTTCGAGAAGCACGTCTTCTTCTTCACCCGCCCGCGCGGTCCCTACGCCTGGGCCTACTTCACGCAGATGTTCTGCAACGTCGTGGTGCCGCAGATCTACTGGACCAGGTGGGGCCGCACCAACATCTGGGCGATCTGGATCGGCTCGCTGCTGATCAACGTGGGCATGTGGTTCGAGCGCTTCAACATCATCGTCACCTCGCTCCATCAAGACTTCATCCCCTCCAACTGGGCCATGTACTACCCGACCTGGGTGGACCTCTCGCTGCTCGCCGGCACCATCTGCTTCTTCGGCACCCTCTTCCTGCTCTTCCTCAAGTTCCTCCCCGCCGTGGCGGTGAGCGAGATCAAGGAGCTCAACCACGAGATCCACCAGGGCCACGCCGGCATCTCGCTGCATTCACCGGACCGGCCGCTCCACGCGGGCGAGCTGGAAGGGGCCGTCCGATGAGGCGCTTCGTGCTGGGGGAGTTCAGCAAGCCCGACGCATGCGTGGAAGCGGCCCGCAAGCTTCGCGAAGGCGGCGTTACCGGGCTCGACGCCTACTCGCCGTACCCCCTCCATGGCATCGACGAGGCACTGGCGCTGCCGCGCAGCAAGGTGCCGCTGGTTGCGCTCACAGGGGGAGTCCTGGGCGCGCTCGGCGGCTACGTCATGCAGTGGTGGATGAACTCGGTGAACTACGACATCAACGTGGGCAACCGCCCCTCGCACGGGTTCTGGACCAACATCCCCATCACCTTCGAATGCGGCGTGCTGCTCGCCGTGCTCTCCATCTTCTTCGGCTCGATCTTCGGCTTCTTCGGGCTGCCGCGCACGTACCATCCCGTGTTCGAGTCGGAGCGGTTCCGCACCGCTTCGCTGGATGCGTTCTGGATCAGCGCCGAGACCGAGGACGAGCAGGCGGTGGGGGATCTGGAGGGCAAGTTCAAGGCGCTCGGCGCTCACAAGGTCCACACGGTGACGGAGAGCGTATGAAGAAGCTGCTCCTCCAATGCTCCGCGCTTTCGCGCTCCGCCCGTCGCCGGCTAAGCCGTCTCCTCCTCCAATGCTCCGCGCTTTCGCGCTCCGCCCGTCGCCGGCTAAGCCGTCTCCTCCTCCAATGCTCCGCGCTTTCGCGCTCCGCCCGTCGCCGGCCAAGCCGT
>Ga0136846_1229043_pt1 | contig 10642 bp, 8 predicted proteins | sample HopSoiMetagenom2_FD_96841 | JGI IMG/M metagenome (GOLD analysis project Ga0136846, IMG submission 96841) | Grasslands soil microbial communities from Hopland, California, USA - 2 Assembly 2016 (version 4) | ecosystem: Environmental > Terrestrial > Soil > Grasslands | place: USA: Hopland... | reverse complement strand
GTAGCCCGCTCCCCAGACATCGGCCAAGGGGATCGGGCGAATGAGGCCCAGCAAGCAGTTGCAGAAGGTGAAGAAGCCATGCCTACCGACAAACTGGTAGATGTGTCACCACTGGCGCTGCGCATGAGCAGCCCGTTTAATGCGGGTTATTGGCTCGCAGCTGCTTAAAGCAAAACCACAGGGGGCCCCTCGCAGGGGCTCCCAAAAAAAAGCCCGTCAGAGACGGGCTTTTTTTATGCCGAAACACCTGCCGTTCAATTCGCAAGCGCCTGTGCCAGCGCGACATACTCGGCCACGGGCACTTCCTCAGCCCGGCGCTGCACATCAAACGCGCCGCTAAAAGCGCGTGCCGCCAGCCATTGCCCCAGCGTGTGGCGCAGCAGTTTGCGACGCTGGCTGAAGGCCACTTGCACCAACTCGCTGAGAAGTTTGACATCCAGCGCCATCGGCACGGGGTGGGGAACCATACGTACCACCGCACTGTCCACCCGCGGGGGCGGATCGAAGCTCTGCGGCGGCACAAAAAGAACGTTTTCCATGGCGTAGCGCCACTGCAGCATGACGCTCAACCGACCATAGTCGCTGGTGGCCGGTGATGCCACCATGCGGTCTATCACTTCCTTTTGCAGCATGAAATGCTGGTCTTCTATCACCTCCACCGCATTCAGAAGGTGAAACAGGATAGGTGTGGAAATGTTGTACGGGAGGTTGCCGACGATCCGTAGTTTTTGCCCGTCCGCGCAGGCGGTGCGCGCCAATTGATGGATGTCCACCTTGAGGATGTCGGATTCGACCACGCTGAGCTGGGGATGTGCCCGCAGCTGCCGGGCCAGATCGCGGTCCAGCTCAATCACCGTCAGGTTCCCCAGGCGCTCGACGAGGGGCTGCGTCAATGCCGCAAGCCCGGGGCCTATCTCAACCATGGCCTGGCCGGGCCGCGGTGCGATCGCCTGGACGATGCCTTCGATGATGCCCTGGTCAGTCAGAAAGTGCTGGCCAAAACGCTTGCGTGGGATGTGCTTCACGATGTATTGGCCTTACCCATAAAAAAATCAGCATGAGCCGTGGAACCGGCTTTGCCGGGCCACAGGCGGGCGGCCCCCTCGAGGGGCAGGAAGCTACACGCAGTGAGCGACCGTGGGGGCTATCTCACTGCGGCGGTTCACGGTACTCCACATAGGCGCGGCCGCGCACCTCCTGAGCCCACAGCGCATAGGCGTCGCCCTGTTTTTTCTCGCGCAGCACGCCGCGCGCGATCTCACGCTGGTCACGCTGCGAAAGCTGGGTTTCGCGACGCTCAAGTACCTGAACGAGGTGCACGCCGAACCGGGAAACCAGTGGATCGGAGACCTGGTTGAGCGCCAAGCCGTTCATGACTTTCTCGAACTCGGGCACAAACACGCCGGGGCTGACCCAGCCCAGGTCGCCGCCTTCCTTGGCTGAACCGTCTTCGCTGTTCTCCCGGGCAAGGGCTGCAAAATCAGCTCCCGCCTGGATGCGTTTTTTGAATTCAGCGAGTTTTTCAACCGCGGCGGCTTCCGTCAGCTTGGGACTCAAGCGCAGCAAAATGTGCCGGGCGTGGGTTTGTGTCACGGTCGTACCGGGCATGCCGCCCTGGCGCTTTTCGATCACCTTGAGGATGTGGAACCCGGCGCCGCTTCGCACCGGGCCGGCCAATCCGCCGGTTTGCAGGTTTTTCGTCGCCTCGACAAAAAGGGTGGGATAGCGGTCCGCGGTCCGCAGCCCCATCTGGCCACCGGTAGCGCGCGTGGAAGACGCGGAGAATTCCGCGGCCAGCGTCGCGAAGTCGCCACCGGCACGGGCACGGTCAAGCACTTGCTGGGCCTTGGCCTGCAGCGCCGCGACCTGATCAGGTGTGGCGTTCTCGGGTACCGCCACCAGGATTTCGCCCAAATTGAGCGCCACGGAGGACAGCTCAGCGGCGGCGCCGCCGCCTTCCTGGTCGCGCAGGAACTGGTCGATCTCCTGTTCGGTCACGGTGATGCGCGACTCCAGCTCACGCTGTCGCAAGCGGCCCACCAAAAGCTCGTCGCGCACTTCGGAACGGAACTGGGTGTAGTCGATGCCGTCCGTTTTCAGGCGGCTGCGCAGCTGTTCCACCGTGATCTGGTTCTGGTTGGCCACGGTCTGGATGGCGTTTTCGATCGTGTTTTCGTCGATACGGATACCCGAAGCGCGCGCCAATTGCAGCTGCGCCTTGTCGCTGATCATGCGCTCCAGGATTTGCGGCACCAGTTCGCTGCGGGGTGGCAGCGCCGTGCCTTGCTGTGCGATTTGCTGCTCGGTGCGGATCAGCTTGAGACGGACTTCGCTGTTGGTGATCGGTTCGGAATTCACCACCGCGACGATGAAATCGGCCTGGCGTTGCGCGCCACCCTGGGCCGGTGCCCTCGTACCTGACAGGTCGGGCAGGCGCAGCGGGTTGGACGGCCTGAGCCCCTGGGCCTGCACCGGCGCCACCAACACGGCCGACAACGCCAACGTGATGGCGGCAGCGCGTGTCACGCTCGGGAAGAAGTCCGGGGAAAAACGGGTATTAGTCATAAGTAGTAAAGCGGCTTGGAGCATCGATTTTCTCACGCAGGTACTGATAGCGCGGAACATTTGACTTGAGGGTTTCCAGGGGGTTGGCGCCGATGCGCGAAAAGCCCACCAATTCCAGCTGGAACATGATTCGGGTATCCGACGTCCCCGTCCCCGTCTGTGAGCGCTGCAGCACGACCCGGCCGATCCAGCAGCAGCCGTCGTATTCGACGCCAACGATCGAATCGACCAGCCGCTTGTCGAGTACGCTGTAATTCAGCCGGCCGACTGCGTAGTAGCGCCCGCCGCCCTGGCCTTGCCCGGCGCCCAGATCCTTTCCCTTGTCGCCCCACAGGTCATTGATGGGCCATTGCCAGCCGATGTCAATTTGCTCGCTGACGTTGCGCTGGCGCCGGAATGCGGCGCTGATGACACGGTAATTGCTGGGGTTGTAACGCACGCCAATGGACGCCCGCTCTGACTGCCGGGTTTTCGGGTTGTACTGTACGGTGCTGTCAAAAGACCACTGCGGCACCCAGTTGACAGAGGCCCCGACCAGCAGATCGCTGATGCGGTCGGTGATCGGCAGCGCACCGGGGAGCCCCACCTTCTGGTCCTCAAACCGCAGGCGCTGCGCAATGCCAACCCGCACGGCTTCAGCGCCCGTGGCGGGATCCAGCAGGCGCGACGTCACGCCCAGCGTCAAAAGGTTCGCGTCCGAAATCCGGTCGTTACCGACAAAGGCATTTTCGGTGAACACCGTCGCAAAGTTGAAGTCATTGATACCCGAATCGTAGTTGGGCAACAGGCTCTGGTCGCGATAAGGCGTTCGGACATAAAAGGCCCGCGGCTCCAGCGTCTGTGTGAAGCTGCGGCCCAGGAAGCTGGCCTCGCGCTCGAACTGAAGGCCGCTGTCCAGGCTGAAGGTCGGGACGACCCGCGAGGCCGTCCTGGCGCCGCCGACCAGCGGCGCATCGAACTGGTAGCTGGTGGCGTGCAGCTGCACCTTGGGCGTGATGAACCCTGCCGACGACAGCCAGGGACGGCTGATCTGCAGCTTGGAATAGGCCCGGTTGCTATTGGGCTGGTTCGTCAGGACCCTGTCCGCCGAGAAGCGGGTGTACTCGCCCTCGATCGACCAGTCGAAGCCGTTGCCCAGTCCCCACAGGGGGGCATCCACCCGGGTGTAGGCTGCCGTGAACTGCGGAAGGCGGTCGTAGGGCGGGACGATGGGCGAAGTCACGTCCTGCAAGGTCTGCCACTTCAGGGTGCGCAGGGTGCTGGTAAAGAAGCCCCGGCCCCAGGACACAGTGGCGTCCTGAGACAGCAGGCGCTGGGTGGTGGAGCCGGAGCGCGCCGGAAAATCTTTCCAGTAATCGTTGTCGCTGACACGATTCAGGTTGAGGTTGAGCCCAAGGGCGCCGATGGCCGACAAGCCGGTATCAATGGTGCCGGTGTGCTGGTAACCGTAGGACCAGCGGTCCCGGTCACGCAGCTTGTCGCCGGGCAGGTAATTGCCACTCAATTTACCGTAGTAACTGGGCTCCAGGTAGCGGAACTCGCCAGCGAGGTCTATACCGCGCTTGCTGAGGATCGCCGGGGAAAACGTCGCATCCCGGTTCGGCGCGATATCAAAGTAATAAGGCTGGCGAAACTCAAAACCGTTGGTCGACCCCATGCTCACTGTCGGCGGCAGCAGGCCCGACTTGCGCTTGTCGCTTAACGGGAAGCTGAACTTGGGAAACGCCAGGATCGGCACGTCCTTGAAGCGCACCACCGCGGAGTTGGCCACACCCACCTCGGTCTCGAAGTCGAACTCGAAACTCCTGGCCCGCAGCACCCAGGCAGGTTTCCAGCTCTCCTCGTCGTCGCGCTCGCAGGTGGTGTAGGTGGCGACATGGGCCGTCATGTGGTTCTCATCGAGAAAGTCCACGCGCTCGGCCTTGCCGTTGCCGCCGTTGCTCAGAAACCGGTAACCGGGCGTTGTGAAGAAACCTTCAAACCGGTCCAGCTTGATTTCCAGCTCAGGGCCTTCAAAGCGGTTGCCGGACCGGTTGATGCGGACGTTGCCCCGGCTTTTGAGCTGGTCGTCAGGTTGGTAATACTCGATGCGGTCTGCACGGATCGACGTGGGGCCCCGGCGCAATTCAGCGTTGCCGTCGATCACTGTCTCCAGATCGGGCCGGCCCGACACGCGGTCGCCGAAGATAAAGGTCGGGCCCCGGTCCTGCGGGTCGTTGGAGACTTCTTCAGCCAGTTGAGACGAAGGCTTCAGTTTTAGCGCGCCTTCGGTTTCCGCCATTTCCGCCGGCGTGGCGGCTTGCGCGGCCCGTGGCGGCGCGGGCGCAGTCTGGGCGTGCGCCGTCCCGGCGGCGGCAATTCCCAGTGTGGCGCAAACCATCAGCCTGGAGACAGCTTGAGCTATCGGGGAGAGAATAAAAGGCGAGGGGGATGCGCGGCGCATCGTTTATGTGAGATAAACCCGTTTGTAAAATCAGGCCTGATTATCCATGACCCTCCATCTCCTCCCCGCGCGGCCAGACCAGAGCACCACGGCAGGGCGGCCAAAGGCCTCGCAAACATGAATCTCCCCCCCATTGCCTGGGCCGACCCCGCCCGTGCCAGCGCCTTCGGCCACTGGCTGGCCGCCGTAGCCGGCCAGCATGGCCTGCGGGCCGATACCGTCAGGTCTGCGTCCGCCGACGCCAGCTTTCGCCGTTACTTCAGGGTCGATGCGGCGGCTGGCGACACCAGCTACATCGTGATGGACGCACCGCCCGCGCAGGAAGACTGCAAGCCGTTCGTCAAGGTGGCTGGCCTGATGGCGGGGGCCGGCTTGACCGCACCGCGCGTGCTGGCATGGGATGAGCCCCTGGGCTTCATGCTGCTGAGCGACCTGGGTGCGCAGACCATGATGGAAGCCATCGCCCCGCCCGCCGGGGTGGACGCCATTGCCAGCCCGGCACCCGCACACTACGACCTCTACGTAGACGCGGTAGACGCCCTGGTGCGCTGGCAGCTCGCCTCACAGCCCGGCGTGCTGCCTCCTTATGACGACGCGCTGCTGTCGCGTGAACTGTCACTCTTTCCCGACTGGTATGTCGCCCGACACCGCGGGATCGCGCTGGACACCGGGCTTCAGGACAAGCTGAACGTCATCTTCGACCAGATCAAGGCCAGCAACCTGAATTCGCTCGACGGCGCACGTGTCTACGTGCACCGCGACTTCATGCCTCGCAATCTCATGATTACTCACGCAGAAGACGTGAAATTTTCCGACGGGCCGCCCCTGGGAAACGAACCCCGCAGCTTGTCGAAAAGGGGCAGCGAAGCACACGCAGTGGCAAGCGTGGGGGCCCCATCTTTAGGTATTCTTGATTTTCAGGACGCGGTCTACGGGCCCATTACCTACGACATCGCCAGCCTGATGCGCGATGCCTTCCTGACCTGGGAAGAGGATTTTGTGCTGGACATCACCGTGCGCTACTGGCAAAAGGCGCGCAAGGCCGGCCTGCCGGTGGGCGACGATTTCGGCGAGTTTTACCGTGCCGTCGAATGGATGGGCCTGCAGCGCCACCTGAAGATTCTCGGCATCTTTGCGCGGCTCACGCTGCGTGACGGCAAGCCCAAATACCTGGCCGACACGCCCCGCTTTATCAGATACGCCCGCAACACCGCCGCGCGCTACCGCCAGCTCGGACCGCTGATGGTGCTGCTTGACGAGATCGAAGGCAATGAAACCCGCGTGGGTTACACGTTTTGATAAAAAATCGGCCTCCAGCCCATAGCCCGCATGGGCAAGCAGCTATTATTTTTATAGCGTCACCCTCGGCGCTGCGCCGCGGCGCCTCAAGGCTCGTCCCGTGACAGCCCGTTTTTACGCCGACATCGCCCTGTCGCCCGGCAGCTCCGTCAGCCTGCCCGCGCATGCGGCGCGCCATGTGCAGGTCTTGCGCATGCAGCCCGGCGATGCTCTCACGCTGTTCAACGGCCAGGGAGACGGCCAGCCCGGCAGCGAAGGGGAGTTCGCCGCCACCGTCGAGCGCATGGGCCGCAGCGACGTCGAGGTGCTGGTCGGCGCCTATACCGCCACGGCGCGTGAGGCCAAACGGGCTGTCCACCTGGCCGTCGGCATGCCGGCCAACGAACGCATGGACTGGCTGATCGAAAAAGCCGCCGAGCTGGGTGTGGCCAGTATCCAGCCCCTGATGAGCGAGCGCAGCGTGCTGCGCATCAAAGGCGAGCGAGCCGACAAAAAGCTGGCGCACTGGCGGGGCGTTGCCATCGCCGCCTGCGAACAATGCGGCCGCAGCCGAGTGCCGCTCATCCACGACGCCGCCAACCTGGCCGACTGGCTCAAAGGCGCAGGACAAAGCACGGCAGACGGCGTTGTCCGGCTGCTGCTCTCCCTACAGGATGGCACCCGGCCGCTGGCCGAAGCGGCAACCGCAGCCGGCAACGGCGCGCTGACCTTTCTGAGCGGCCCCGAGGGCGGCCTCAGCCCGGCCGAAGAGGCGGCGGCCATGGCTTGCGGCTTTGCCGCCGTCACCCTGGGCCCGCGCGTGCTGCGGGCCGAAACCGCACCGCTTGCCTGCCTGGCGTTTCTCGCAGTGGCAGGCGCAGGCACTGCGCCATGAACCGCAATCTCTGGCTGCTGGCCGTCTGCCAAGGCCTCTTTCTCACCAACAACGTCACTTTCATCGCCATCAACGGGCTGGTCGGCCTGAACCTGGCGCCGCTGGGCTGGATGGCGACACTGCCTGTCATGGGCTATGTGGTGGGCGGCGCGCTCTCCACCTGGGCGGTGGCGCGCACGCAAGCGCGCTTCGGGCGCAAGACTTCCTTCCAGCTGGGCCTGCTGGTGGCTGTCGCTTCGGCCCTGCTGTGCTGCTACGCGGCATACAGCAAAAATTTCTGGCTGCTGGTGGCAGCCACCGTCGTGGCGGGCTACTACAGCGCCAATGCCCAGTTGTACCGCTTTGCCGCCGCCGAGCTTGCCCTGCCGGCCTTTCGCGAAAAAGCCATTTCCCTCGTCATGGCAGGCGGCCTGCTGGGCGCCGTTGCCGGGCCCAACCTGGCGATGCGCACGCAAAGCCTGACCGACGTGCCCTTTGCAGGCGCCTACCTGGCGTTGGCCGGTGTGGCACTGCTGGCGATGCTGCTGCTGGCCTTCATCCAGTTTCCACCGCCGCCCGAAGCGCATGCGGCGCGGGGAGGGCGGCCGCTTGCTGAAATCATGCGGCAGCCCGTGTTCATCGTCGCCGCCGCCGCCGGTGCGCTGGGCTTTGGCGTGATGAATCTCCTGATGGCGGCCACACCAATTGCCATGCAGGTGTGCGGGCTGCCGTTTTCCAGCGTTGCGCTGGTGCTGGAGTGGCATGTGATCGGCATGTTTGCGCCCGGTTTTTTCACCGGCCACCTGCTCCGGCGCTTTGGCACCCTGCCCATCATGGCGGTGGGGCTGGCGCTCAACGTGGTGTGCGTGCTGATCGCGCTGTCGGGCGTGGAACTCAAGGAGTTTCTGGGAGCGCTCTTTTTGCTGGGCCTGGGCTGGAATTTCCTTTTTACGGGCAGCACCACACTGGCACTCACGGCCTATCGGCCGGAAGAAAAAGACAAGGCGCAGGGCGCGCTGAATTTCTGCATTTTTGCCGTGCTGGCGGTTTCTTCGCTGGCCTCTGGCGTACTGGTCACCACGCAGGGCTGGGCGCTGCTGAACCTGGGTTCACTGTTGCCGCTGGCGCTCACCGCAACGTTACTGGGCTGGCTTGCCCTGACTCAACGCAAGAGCCAGAATGCCTGAGAGCCTGTTCACGGGCCCTTTGTTTTCCGCGCGCCGTTTTATTCATCTCACCAGAGGAGTTTGTCATGGGTTTACTCGATTCTGTATTGGGCAGTGTCCTCAAGAACAGCCAGCAGAGCCAGCCAGGCAATGCTGCCGCCGGCAGCCTCGGCGGCTTGATCGGGATGCTCGCCAGCAACCCGCAACTGATCCAGATCGTCACCGGCATGCTGGCCAACAATGGCGGGCAGGGCGGTCTTGGCGGCCTGGTCGGCAAGTTTGAACAGGCCGGCCTGGGCGATGCCATCCAGTCATGGATCGGCGGCGGCGCCAATCAGCCTGTTTCAGGCGACCAGATCACCAGCGCGCTGGGTTCGGACACCGTGTCCGATATCGCTGCCCAGCTAGGCGTGGACCCGGGTGATGCCGCCAGCCAGCTCTCCCAGATGCTGCCGGGCCTCATCAACCACCTGACGCCCGAGGGCCAGGCGCCCGCACAGGGACTGGGCAACGGCGAAGACCTGATGGGTATGCTGGGCGGCCTGCTTCAGCAGCGTTGAACGGCTGGCGGCAAGCGGTTTACTATTGTTTTTATAGCGCCATGCCCAGATACCTATTGGGCTGGAGCCGGTTTTTGCTTAAAACCTAGAAGCGTGCGTCCAGCCAGGCCTTGAACGTGTCAAACACCTGCGCCGACTCGACCTCATTGAAGATCTCGTGATAGAGGCCCTCAAAGCACCGTGCAGTCACCGTGCCAGGCGTGACCCCCGCAGAGTTGGCGGCGTTTTCCGCAAAAGCGCGGCTTCCGGCCGGCTTGACGAGCCGGTCCGCGCCCGCATACATCAGCAACGTAGGCGTGCGCCACTGGGCGGCAGCGGCCACCGTGGCCGGGCCGGCAGTCGCGATGAACTTGCCCAGGCGGGGCGAAATCCGGTTATGCACCAGCCGGTCGGCCAGGTATTTTTTGACCACTTCCTCGTCGTGCGAGAGGTAGCGCGCGTCCAGGCCGTTGCCCACACACAGGTCGGGCGCCAGCTTTGGCATGAAGGCCAGCAGCAGTTTTTGCAAAGGCCCCAGCCCCGGGTCCAGCGCCGGAGAAGACATCACCAGGCCGTCCACCGGGCGCATGCCCAGCGAAACAAAGCGGCTCACGACTAGGCCGCCCATGCTGTGTCCCAACAATATCAGGGGCAGTCGCTCGGAGGTGTCCGGGTGCCGCCTGTCTGCATAGGCCGCCTCCAGAAGGCGCATGCCGCGTAAACGCGTGTCGTCGACCACCTCGGCCAGGTCATCGAGCAGGGCGGTCTCATTGGGCAAGGCCCCGCGGGCACCACCCGACTCGCCATGGCCCCGCTGGTCGTAGGCGCGCACGGCAAACCCCCATTCCATCAACTGGTGCGCGACGTGGTCGTAGCGGCCGGCATGCTCGCCCAGGCCGTGCACCAGCAACACAATGGCGCGCGGCGGCGGCGCATAGTGGCCCATTTCGTGCGCCCAGGCATCCAGCGGCCACTCATACAGGGCCAGGTTCTCCCCGTCGCGGGCGGTGAAGGGCTCTAGGATGGTCGACTGCATGCGGCGGCGCAGGCCTTGCCTGGCACGGCTGAGGCATGCGCCACGGGCAAGCCGCGGCGCAACAAAGAAGAGTGGCGTGCCCGCATCAACCGGGAACGCGGGCCATCACATGCGCGACCGCGGCGGTCAGCTTTTTCGCATAGGGCACATTGAGGAATTCGTTGGGGCCGTGCGCATTGCTCTTGGGGCCCAGCACGCCGCAGACCATCATCTGCGCCTTCGGGAAACCCTTGCTCAGCATGTTCATCAGCGGGATGGTTCCGCCCTGGCCAATGGTGCCGCAGGGCGCGCCGAAAAAGCTCTGCGACGCATCATTGAGCGCGTTCTCAAACCAGGGCACAGTACTGGGCGCATTCCAGCCGGTAGAACCACCCTTGCTCTCGAAAGTCACTTTGGCCTGGTAGGGCGCATTGTCTTCGAGCAGGGTCTTGAGTTCCTGCACAGCCGCGGCAGCGTCGATCAGCGGCGGAAAACGCAACGACAGCTTGAACGCGGTGTAAGGCCGCAGCACATTGCCCGCATCCTTGAGCGCCGGAAAGCCTTCAGCGCCCGTCACGCTCAACGTGGGGCGCCACGTGCGGTTGAGCAGGGCCTCCACCGGGTCGGTGGTAGTGGGCAATGCAAACGTGCCGGAGCCTTCGCAGTCATAGTGCGCCCACGGAAAGCGCTTGTAGATTTCTGCGCCGAGGATTTTGGCGGTGGCCTGCGCCTGGGCCAGGCGATCGGCCGGGACTTCACAGT
>Ga0136846_1240240_pt1 | contig 10644 bp, 10 predicted proteins | sample HopSoiMetagenom2_FD_96841 | JGI IMG/M metagenome (GOLD analysis project Ga0136846, IMG submission 96841) | Grasslands soil microbial communities from Hopland, California, USA - 2 Assembly 2016 (version 4) | ecosystem: Environmental > Terrestrial > Soil > Grasslands | place: USA: Hopland... | reverse complement strand
GGAATCTGGATGCCCTGCGCGACTTCCGCTTCCTGGTTGTTCTGCGTCGTCAAGCGAGGTGTCGAGAGCACGCGGCCCTTGCCGCTGTTCTCGAGCGCCGTCAGTGCGACGTCGAGGTTGAATGCACCATTCACCGATCCGAGCGCCAGGCCAATCGCCGACGAGGCCGCCGCGGCGCCCAGGTTCACGACCGTGGAGGTGTTTTCGTTGTTGCCGGTGCCGCGCGGATCGTTCGACCCCTGCGTGCCGCCGACGCGACCGCCGACGGTCCCGTTGTTCGGGAACGCAAACGGCGTCGTGTTGCCGAGCTGCTGATTGACGCGGCCGTTCAGGCCCCACTGGATGCCCACCGCGCGCGCGAAGTCGCGGGTCGTCTGGACGATGCGCGCTTCGACTTCCACCTGGGGCTCCGGCTGATCGAGTGTGCCGATCAGCGTAGCGGCCGTCTGCAGGCGATCGGGCAGGTCGGTGATGATCAGCGTGTTGGTCCGCGCGTCGACCTGGATCTTGCCGCGCTGCGAGAGCGCCGAGCTCGTGAGCAGCGGCGAGAGCTCGCCTGCTTTCGCGTAGCTGAGCGCGAACGTCTGCACGCGGGTTTCACCCGCGAGCGCCTGCTGCTGCTGGAGCGCGGCGCGCTCGCGTTGTTCCTCCGTCAGCACCGTGAGCGGCACGATACGGACGATGGTCCCGTCGACGGTCCATCCGAGCTTGTTCCCGCGGAGAATCGTGTCGAGTGCCTGATCCCACGGCACCTCGTTCAAGACGATGTCGACACGTCCCTGGACCTGCGGGTCGATCACCATGTTCAACCCGCTGATCTCGGCAAAGGTGCGCAGCACCGATCGAAGATCCGCGTCCTGGAAGTCCATGCTGATCGGGTTGCCGGTGTACTGCTTCCCGCCGCTACCCGGTACCGGGAGCGACGCAGTAGGCTGCGCGGCGCGCTGCAGCGAGGTCGCGGGCGCCGAGGGTGCCGCCGGCTGCTCTGCGGCCTGGGCGGCTTGCGCGAGGCTTCCCTTGTCCTGCGCGGCCTGCGGCCTCTCGACGTGCGGCTTCTCGGCTTGCGCTTTCTCCGCCTGCGGTTTCCTGGTCGTTTTCGGCGCAGACTTTGGCGCCGCCGGCGTTGCCTGGACTGGCGCCTCCGCCGTATTCAGCGCCGTGATTGGATCGGGCGGCGTGATGGACGCCGCGTTCGCAATCGCCTGCGACATCGGCATCGTGTCGTCACTCGCTTCTGCGGCAGGCGCCGATGCGGGGGATGCCGACGGGGGTGCAACGAGAATCTCGCCGCCCGCCTTGCGCCCCTCGAAGACAATGGCGAGGTCGCGTCCGCCCAGACCTGCGCGCTCGACGTGATACGCAGCGTTGGGGGCGACTTCCATCACGACGCGCGTGGCGAGCGGGTCGCGGCTGCCGGCGACGCGCACCTTCTTCACGAACGCCCCGTCCACGTTCGTCTGCGACGGCGCGTTCGTCCCGAGATTCGGGAACTCCATGATCAGGCGGCGCGGCTGATCGTCGGACTCGGTCAACGACGCCGGGTTGAGCCGGCCGTTGCCCGCGAGCGTAATCGTGGTGGCAAACCGCGTGTGCGACGCGTGGATCTTTTCGAGCACGGTCGCGGCCGCGACAGTGGACGTTTCGTCCGGAACCGCCGGCGCCGCGGGCGCATCGCGGCGCACGGCCGCGGGGGTGCCGTCAATCGGCACGGGACCGCTGGTCGGCTCGAGCTCGACGCGGATGACATTGCGCGCGCTGCGGACCTTGTAGTTGGCCGGCGACGTGAGCGCGACGCGCACGCGCGCGAGCGCCTTCCCGTCGATCGCGGTGGCCTGTTCGAGCGAGACGCCGGAGACCGGGCCGCTGTGCGCGACCTGATTTTCCGCATCCTCGACGCTGACGTTGCGCAGATCGACGAGCACCGTCAATGGATCGGGACGGCTGACCGCGTAGGCGACCGGCTCGGTCGCTTCGATCATCACTGCAGCCGCACGTCCCGTCGCCTGGGCGGACACGCCGACCAGCCGCACGGGCGCGGGGGCCGCTGTCAGCACCAGCCCGCCGGCCATCGCTGCGAGCGCGCTCGCGGCTATCAACCGGTGGAACGGGCGAAGTCGCACCTTCAAAGGACTCATGCTCATCTGGTCTCCGGCCGAATCGTCTTCCTGACCTCGCGCTGCTTCACCAGCGAGAGCGGATCGTTCACGTCCTGTGCAAACACCACCGCGTCCTGCATAATCGACTTCACCGCGCCGTCCATCACCTTGTCGCCCTGGTGGGCCAGATACGTCTTGGTGTCGGACGATTGCAGGACTGCGACGAAGGCACCTTTCGACTTCAACACACCCTTCACACTGACCTCGCCGATCAGGAGCCCCGGCAATCCTGGCGGCCGCGACGCGCCGGTCGGGCGCGTTGCCGTGCCGCCCATCAGGAGGCTCACGAACGGATCGCGACGGCCATTCGGGTCGTACGTATACGCACCCTCCGGCGCAGCCGGGCCCGAGCCCGGCGACGGAGGTGTGGCCGATGGCTGCGCGGCGGGCTGCGCCGCGGACAGCGGGCCGGAACCTGTCGCAGCCGACGGCTGCGGCTCGAGCGCTTCCGAGTTCTTCTTCTGCGCTTCGGAGACCTGGGCCGATGCGGTCTTGGCGGCGCCAATGGCCGGAAGCACCTGCGCGGCCTGGCCGATGATGACGAATGCGATCAGCAGATGCATCAGCGCACCGCGGGCCCAGCGCCGCGGCCTCCCTTCTGAGGTTCCTGCAGCACGAACGTCGTCGCCGTGCATTCGGCGGTGACGGTGGAGTTCGGTTCGGGATTTCCCTTGGCGCGGACCGCGATGTCGTTGACGTTGATGATCCGCGGGAACTTGCTGACGCGGTCGAAGAACTGACCGAGGTTGTGATACGTGCCGTCGACCGCGAGCCGATACGGCACCTCCGCGTAGAGAGGCTGCTGCTTCTGTGGCGCGGGCGTGAACCGCAGAATCGTCAGGTTCGACTGCGTCGCGAGCCCCTGCAGGCGGCGAAGCGTGTCGGCGACGTCTTTCTGCTCCGGCAGCACGTTGCGCAGGCTCTCGAGCCGGTGCTCGAGATCGGTGACCTGTGCCTCGAACTCCGGCAGGCGACGCGCGGTCGCCACGCCCTTGTCGACGTCGATTTTCAGCGCGTTCAGGTGCGTCTGGCGCAGCGCGATGTCCATCGAGACTTCGCTGACATAGAAGTTCCAGAATCCAAACACAGCGCCGGCGCACACGACGACGAACGCGCCGATCTGGCCATACCACGGGAGCTTTGTGAGCGAGATATCCATATGCCCTGCCTGGCTGCTGGTGCGTCCCGCCGCGCTAACGCGGTTGCGGCGCCGGCGGCCGCGGCGCGACCGGCGGTTTCGCCGCCGAGTCGGGGTTGTCGAAATTCGCCCGGATCGTGAACCGCACCACGTCGCCCGTCTGCGGGTTGGGCTGCACCGTGCTGTCCACGATCTCCACCGGACGCTTGAACCAGTTGCTCGCTTCGAGGTTCGACACGAAGTCGGACAGCGACGTCAGTGACGTGGTCTGGCCTTCGATCGTGAACTCCGTCGCCCTCTGGGTCATCGTGATCAGCCAGAGCCGATCGGGCACGCCCTTGCTGATTTCGTCGAGCAGGTGCACCGGTCCCGACTGTCCCTTCCGCAACTGTTCGATGAGGGTGACGCGCTGCTGCAGCTGCGCCTTCCGGGCCTCGAACTTCTGCACCTGCGCGAGGACGGAACGGAGCTGCTTCGTCTGCGTCTCGGCCTGCGCGATGTCTTCATCGAGTTTTGCCGACTGCACACGCAGCGACCAGAACCAGAAGCCGACGCCGAATACCGTTGTGACCAGAATCAACACCGCGCCAATCGTGACGCGCTGCGCCGGAGTGATCGCGGCCCGCGAAGACGCGGTGCGCTTGGTCGTGGAGCGCTCGACGGCAAGCAGATTGATGCGAATCATCGGTCGCCCACCCGGCGGAGCGCGAGGCCAACAGCGACGGCCGCGGTCGGCGCGACATCCCCTGCCGCCTCGGACTGGGCTTTCCCGTCGAATCCGATCTTCTTGAACGGATCGAACGATTCGACCGGAGCTTCGAAGCGCTCCGAGAGCATCTCGGTGAAGCCTTCCGCGCGCGACGCGCCGCCACTGAGGACGATGCGATCGATTCGATCGGAGGCGGCGGTCGCCTTGAAGAAGTCGAACGTCTTCTGGATCTCGAGCATCATGTTCTCGGTCACCGCGCGCAGCACCGGCTTCGCGTCGTCGTACGTTGCGCCGTCGACGGCGAGGCCCCGCTTGAGCGTGTCCGCGCTCTCGTAGGTCAGACTGAGCTCCCGCTGCAGCGCTTCGGTGTAGGCGTTTCCGCCGATGGAGATGTCGCGCGTGAAGACCGACTGATCGCCGTGGAGGATGTTGATGTTCGTGGCGCTCGCCCCGGCGTTCAGCAGGACGACAACCGCGCCCGGTTCGATGCCGTAGTTCGCTTCATACGCGTTCTGCAGCGCGAAGGCGTCGACATCGACCACGACCGCCGCGCGCCCCGCCTGCGCGATGACGCCGGTGTAGTCGGCGATCTTTTCCTTCTTCGCGGCGACGAGCAGGACCTCCATGGTCTTGCCGCCCGACGCGTCGCCCTTGTCGAGAATCTGGTAGTCCAGGTTGACGTCCTGGATATCGAACGGGATGTACTGCTCCGCTTCCCAGTAGATGGATTCCGAGAGTTCGGCTTCGGTCATCACCGGCAGCGTGATCTTCTTGACGATCACGGCATTGCCGGAAAGCGACGCCGCGACTTCTTTCGTCTTGATCCCGCGGCTGTCGAACAGGCGCCGAATCGCGTCGGCGACGGCCGCCGCGTCGATGATGGCGCCGTCGACGATGCTGTCGGGCGGAATCGGCTCGCTGCCAAAACCGGTGACCTTGTAGCCCTTGCCGGCGGGCTTGAGCTCGACCGCTTTTACCGCGCTCGAGCCGATGTCGAGGCCGACCAGAGCCTTCGCTTTGCGAAACACCTTGGTTGTCCTATCCTGCGAATCCGCGCAACTGGTTTTGAGGAAAGCCGACCGACTTATCCGGCTTCCCCACGGGTGCCCGCCGTCGTGGCACACACCCGAGCCTTCCCCGTGAACTGCTGTGCTTGACTGTGCTTATCGGTGGGACCTCAACGGCAAGTCAGATGCCACGAGGTGAATCCCGCACATATCCGGCAGATCTGCGCAAATCTGATATTCGGGGCGAGCGTGGAAGGCGTGGGAAGACAACGAAAGTGTACGTGGGAAACGGTTCTGTAATTGCGGGTCAGGCAACCGCCGTTGCACGCTCGGTCCGTCGGTTGACAATCCGGCTAATCGCCAGTATCCTTTTGGTTTGCCGTCCTTTGAAAAATGCTGACCGGCCGCGCTGGCGTTGCCAGGCTGCCGGCGGTTTGTCAGTTCAGCGGAGGCCGAAAGGATCTCATGGGTTCGTTTGTTCCGACTGCCGGCACGGTCGCGCGGCAGTGGCATGTTATTGACGCCGGCGGGCAGGTCCTCGGACGCGTCGCGACCGAAGCCGCCCGGCTGCTCCAGGGCAAGCACAAGCCGGTCTACACGCCCCACATCGATACCGGCGATCACGTCGTGATCGTCAACGCCGCCAAGGTCCGGCTCACGGGCCGCAAGGAAGAGCAGAAGGTCTACCGGTATCACAGCGGCTACGAAGGCGGCGTGCGCGAGGAGCGCGCGAAGGATGTCCGCGCCAAGCAGCCCGTCCGCATCGTCGAGGAGGCTGTGCGCGGGATGCTGCCCAAGACGAAGCTGGGTGAGGCAATGTGGCGCAAACTCAAGGTCTACGCCGGGGACACGCACCCCCACACGGCGCAGCAGCCAAAGCCGCTGTCGGTCGCCAAGCCGCCGCGCGAGAAGAAGATCACCAGCAAGAGCGAGGTCGCATAAGTCGTGGCAGCAGCAATCCAGTATTACGGCACCGGCCGCCGCAAGACATCGACGGCCCGCGTTTTCCTCAGACCCGGTTCCGGAACCCTGACGATCAATCGCAAGCCGATCGAACAGGCCTTCCCCACCGAAGCGCTCCGCACCCAAATCAAACAGCCGATGCTCGTCACCGAAACGTCGGATAAGTTCGACGTGCTCGCGACGATTGCGGGCGGCGGCATTGCCGGCCAGGCCGGCGCGCTGCGTCTCGGGATCGCGCGCGCGCTCGTCGAGTACAACCTCGAGTTGCGGCCGCGGCTCAAGAAAGAAGGCTTCCTGACGCGCGACGCGCGCATCAAGGAGCGCAAGAAGTACGGGCAGAAGGGCGCTCGGAAGCGCTTCCAGTTCAGCAAACGGTAACGCGAGCTATGCGTTCAGTGAGTGCGGAGTTATGGGTTACTCAGTGATGGAGGAACTTTGAGCGGCATTGCGTTGAAGGATCTGCTGGAGGCCGGCGTTCACTTCGGCCACCAGACGAAGCGCTGGAACCCGAAGATGAAGAAGTACATCTTCGGCGAGCGGAACGGCATCTACATCATCGACCTGGCGAAGACGGCAAAGCTGTTCCGCGACGCGGAGGAGTTCGTCCACACGCTCGCAGCCGATGGACGGACCGTCCTCTTCGTCGGGACGAAGCGGCAGGCCCAGGACGCTATTGCCGAAGAAGCGCAGCGCAGCGGGATGTTCTTCGTCAACCAGCGCTGGCTCGGCGGCCTCTTGACCAACTTCTCGACGATTCAGCGCAGCCTCGCACGACTCCGCGACCTCGAGGCGATGGAGACCGACGGCCGCTACGAGACCCTCTCCAAGAAGGAAATCGCGCAGCTCGAAAAGGAAAAGCGCAAGCTGCAGAAGAACCTCGAAGGCATCCGCCACATGTCACGGCTGCCCGACGCGCTCTTCATCGTCGATACGCGCAAGGAGAAGATCGCCGTCGACGAGGCGCGCAAGCTGAAGATTCCGGTGATTGGTGTCGTGGACACGAATTGCGATCCGGACGAAGTGGACTACGTGATCCCGGGCAACGACGACGCGCTGCGCGCGATCCGGCTGTTCGCGTCGAAGATTGCCGATGCGGTCATGTCCGGGCGCGGCGTGCGCGAGTCGGCCCAGGCGGACGAGGGCGGCCCGCAAGGCGAAGGCGGCGACGAGCGCGCACGGCGCGCCCGCCAGGCCCGTCCTGCCGCGCGCCCGGAACAGGCCACTTCCCCGGCGTCGGTGTAAGAGGGCCGAGGCTTCACGCTCCAGCCCCAGGGTCTCGGATCAGCATCCAGGTTTGTGCGACGCCGGCCTGATCGTTGGGCCGGCATTTTTGCGTACGGAGAGAATCGATGGAGACGACAGCGATGGACATCACGGCAGCGATGGTGAAGAAGCTTCGCGACATCACGGGCGCGGGCATGATGGAGTGCAAGGCCGCGTTGACCGAGGCGAAGGGGGATGTCGAGGCCGCCACCACGCTCCTCCGCAAGCGTGGGCTCGCGCAGGCCGCGAAGAAGGCCGGGCGCTCGACGTCCGAGGGGGTCATCGGTCACTACATCCACATGGGCGGGAAGATCGGCGTCCTCGTGGAAGTGAACTGCGAGTCGGACTTCGTCGCGCGCACCGATGACTTCCAGAATCTGGTGAAGGAGGTCGCGATGCACATCGCCGCGGCGAACCCGACGTACGTTCGTCGGGAGGAGGTCCCTGCCGACGTCCTCGAGCGCGAGCGCGAGATCTACCGCGCGCAGATGGCGGACCAGAAGAAGCCCGCCGAGGTCATCAACAAGATCGTCGACGGCAAGTTGAACAGCTTCTACGAGCAGTTCGTGCTGCTCGACCAGGCGTCAATCCGCGATCCGAAGACGACCATCGGCGCGCTCGTCACCGCTGCTGTGGCAAAGCTGGGCGAGAACATCTCGATCGCCCGCTTCGTCCGCATGAAAGTCGGGGAACAGAACGCGTAGTCGATTGACGATTGGCGACTGCAGATTGACGATTCGCGGATTGTCGGTTGAAGACTGCCCGATTGGGAGTGCAGATTGCCGGTTCGGGAATAGACGATGGCGACTGACGATTGGCGCGCTGGTCGCCAATCTCCAATCGGCAATCCGAATCCACAATGGCCAATCGACAATTCACTCGCCAATCGACAATTCGAATCGCCAATCGACAGTCGTCAATCCGTGAATCTGCAATCGCCAATCCCCAATCTACAATAGTAAGATTGTCCGGATGGACCCGAGTTACCGGCGCATCCTGCTGAAGCTGTCCGGCGAAGCGCTCATGGGCGAGCAGGCGTTCGGGATCGATCCCGGCGTGACCACGCAGGTCGCGAGAGAAATCTCGGAAATCCAGCAACTCGGGGTCCAGGTGGCCGTCGTGATTGGCGGAGGCAACCTCTTTCGCGGCCTCGCGGCAAGCGCAAAAGGCATGGACCGGGCCACCGCCGATTACATGGGCATGCTGGCGACCGTGATCAACGCGCTCGCGCTGCAGGATGCGCTCGAGCACGTCGGCGTCAACACGCGCGTGGCCACCGCGATCGAGATGCGCGCCGTGGCCGAACCGTTCATCCGCCGCCGTGCGGTGCGTCACCTCGAGAAAGGGCGCGTCGTCGTCTTCGCCGCGGGCACCGGCAACCCCTACTTCACCACCGACACCGCCGCCGCGCTCCGCGCCATGGAAATGAAGGCGGACGTGATTCTCAAGGGCACCAAGGTCGACGGCATCTACACCGCCGACCCGATGATCCACCCCGATGCCACCAAGTTCGATTCGATCTCGTACCTGAAGGTCCTCGAGCAGGGGCTCAAGGTCATGGATGCGACCGCGATCTCCCTCTGCATGGATAACCGCCTGCCGATCGTCGTCTTCAACCTGCGCACCGCGGGCAACCTGCGCCGCGTCGTCATGGGGGAGGCCGTCGGCACACTGGTCAAGCCGGAGTGAGCTGACATGGAAGCGACCGATCTGAAAAGCGTGTCCGCCGAAGTCAAGAAGCGCATGGACGGACACATCGAACACGTGCGGCGCGAGCTCGGGGGCGTGCGCACGGGCCGCGCCTCGGTGAACATCCTGGACACCGTGCACGTGGAAGCCTACGGCTCGATGATGCCGGTCAATCAGGTGGCCTCGCTCTCGATTCCCGAACCGACGATGATCATCGCGACGCCGTTCGACCCGTCGTTGATGGGCGCCGTCGAGCGCGCGATCCGCGCGTCGAACCTCGGCCTGAACCCGACCAACGATGGCAAAGTCGTGCGCATCCCGCTGCCGCCGCTGACGGAAGAGCGCCGGAGGGAGCTCTCGAAGATCGTTCACAAGTACGCCGAAGAGGGGCGCAACGGCGTGCGCCAGGTCCGCCGAGATGCGAACGAAAAGCTGAAGAAGCTGCTGAAGGATCACAAGATCTCGGAAGACGACGAGCGGCGCGGCCTCGAGGACGTCCAGAAGATCACCGACCAGCACATCGCGCTCATCGACGACATTCAGAAGAAGAAGGACGGCGAGCTGCTCGGCAAATAGCGCGCTCGCATTGTCGATTGGCGAGTGCAGTCTGCAGATTCGCGGTTGTCGATTGACCATTGCCGATCAGTGGAGCAGCGATGGGCAGCCAGTCCGCAATGTAATCGTCAGCTGACAATGCGCAGGTGAAATCGTCAGATCGCCAATCTGCAATTCAATCGACAATCCACAATCCCAATTGCCAATCGGCAATCAGCAATCCTTCAATCTTCAATCTTCAATCTTCAGTCTGCAATCGCCAATGACGTACTTCACACATCTGGAGTGCAGCGTCCCGTGCGGCGCCGCGCCGTACGATCCTCGGAAAGAACAGCATCTCTGCACCTGCGGCGCTCCCCTGCTCGCGCGGTACGACCTGAACGCGGCGCGGACGCCGCTGTCGAAGGTGCGTCGGGAATCGCTTGCCTCACGCGAGCCGAACATGTGGCGGTATCGCGAGGTGATGCCGCTCTTCGACGGTGAAGCTCCCGTCACGCTCGGGGAAGGATGGACGCCGCTCATTCACGCGGAGCGGCTCGGCCGGGATCTCGGGCTCACCCGGTTGTTCGTCAAGGACGAATCGCTCAATCCGACCAACTCGTTCAAGGCGCGCGGCCTGTCCGCAGCCGTGACGCGCGCGTCGTACCTCGGCGCCCGAACGCTGTCCGTGCCCTCGGCCGGCAACGCCGCCAATGCCCTGGCTGCGTATGCTGCAGCCGCAGGGATCCCCGCGAAGGTGTTCATGCCGAAGGACGTGAAGATCCCGTTCGTGCGCGAATGCGAGCTGTATGGCGCAGAGGTGACGCTCGTCGATGGTCTGATTACCGAGGCGGGACGCGTTGCGGCAGAACAGGGCATGCCGCTCGGCTGGTACGACGTCTCGACACTCAAGGAGCCGTATCGGATCGAAGGCAAGAAGACGATGGCGTACGAGATCGGCGAACAGCTCGCGTGGCAGTTCCCAGACTGGATCATCTATCCCACCGGCGGCGGCACCGGCATGGTTGGCATGTGGAAGGCGTTCGAAGAGATGGAGGCGCTGGGCTGGGCGTCGGGGCGCCGCCCGAAAATGGTGTCGGTCCAGGCCGAGCACTGCTCCCCCATCGTCCGCGCCTTCGAGCAGGGTGCCGAACGATCGGAGATGTTCCCCAACGCGCGCACGAT
>Ga0136846_1243627_pt1 | contig 10645 bp, 8 predicted proteins | sample HopSoiMetagenom2_FD_96841 | JGI IMG/M metagenome (GOLD analysis project Ga0136846, IMG submission 96841) | Grasslands soil microbial communities from Hopland, California, USA - 2 Assembly 2016 (version 4) | ecosystem: Environmental > Terrestrial > Soil > Grasslands | place: USA: Hopland... | reverse complement strand
TTTGTGGGATGCGCATAATAGCGCCGGGCTGCGAGCGAGGCGTCGCCGGGCAGGCTGCCGAGGATAAACAGCCGAGCATCGCTACGCGCGATAGGGGGAAGGCCGGATTTGACGCCCACGGATAAACCCCTACAGCCGCGCCCCGTGGATTCCAGAGAGCTTCGTGTCGCCCTGTTTTCGGGCAATTACAATTACGTGCGGGACGGCGCCAACCAGGCGCTGAACCGGCTGGTTGGCTATCTCCTTCGGCAGGACGTGAAGGTCAGAGTCTATTCGCCCACCGTTGAGCATCCGGCGTTTCCAGCAACCGGCGACCTCGTAGATATCCCGGCGGTGCCGATCCCGGGACGTTCGGAATACCGCTTTCCGTTGGCGCTGCCCCGCCGGGTTCGCCTTGACCTCGCCAAGTTCGCGCCGAACATCGTCCACGTGTCGAGCCCGGATATCGTTGGCCACCGCGCCGTAACCTGGGCCCGCAGGCGGCGGATTGCGGCGGTCGCCTCGGTGCACACTCGGTTTGATACCTACCTCGCTTATTATCATCTGCAGGCGCTTGAACCTCTCGCTCGCGAGATCATGCGCCGCTTCTACCACCGCTGCGAGGTAGTTCTTGCCCCCGCTGAGTCCACCGCGGCGATCTTGCGCGCGCAGCGGATGAACCGCGACATCAGCATCTGGGGTCGCGGCATCGATCGCGAGCAGTTCAACCCGGAGCGCCGCGACGTGGAATGGCGCCGCGCACTTGGCATCGCCGACGATGAGCTTGTGATCGCCTTTCTCGGCCGCGTGGTGATGGAAAAGGGCCTCGATGTCTTCGCCGACGCCATCCATGCTTTTGAGCCCGCCGCAATAAAGCATCGGGTACTAGTTATCGGCGACGGGCCCGCGCGACCTTGGTTTGAAGGCCAATTGCCAAAGGCCGTCTTCGTCGGCCAGCAGACGGGTAACGACCTGGCCCGCGCGCTCGCGAGTGCCGACGTCTTCGTCAATCCGTCGATCACCGAAGCCTTTGGGAACGTCACACTTGAAGCAATGGCCTGTGCGCTGCCCGTCATCGCCGCTGAATCGACGGGCGCCACCAACCTCGTGCAATCCGGAGTCACCGGAACGCTGGTCGACGGCGAGAACCCGGAAGAGTTCGCGGACGCACTGATCGCCTATGCGCGCAATCCCCATCTCCGCAGCCAGCACGGCCAAGCCGGCCTGGCTGCGGCGCAGACCAAGGACTGGGACACAATCAACTCGGCCGTAATCCGCGCTTACCGGCACGCCATTTTCAAGCGTGAGCGGCTAACCCGGCTTACTGGTCGCTAGGTTCCTCGCGGATCGGCTTGATCCGCTCGATGCGCTGCGCCGCTTCATCCAGGATTGCGGCAATCTCATGGAACAGCTCCTCGTCGAAGCCGTCGCGGCTGACACGGTGGCTGAGCGCTGTCATCAAATTCTTGACTGCGCGGCCGATGGCCGGCCCGGCGGTGTGGCGATCCGCTGGCTTCAGATCTTCGAGCCGTTCGAACAACCCTTCCGATTCCTCAGCCCGCTCATCAAGATAGCTGCGGCCTTCGTCGGTCACCTGGAAGCTCTTGCGCGGGCCCTCGCCCGGCGCTTCCTCGATCAGGCCCATGTCCTGAAGCAGTGTGAGCGTCGGATAGACCACGCCCGGGCTGGGCGCATATTCGCCGCCAGTCATTTCTTCGATGGCGCGGATGAGATCGTAGCCGTGACGCGGCTCATCGGCGATGAGCTTGAGGAGGACGAGGCGGAGCTCCCCTGACTCGAACATCCGGCGCGTACGCCGCCCGCGACGCCCACCGCCCCCAAAGCCATCGCTATCGATGTCGAAGTGAAATGGCCCCCAATTGCCCTGCCAGCCGCGCCCGCCGCGCATGGCAAGGATGGCTTCCGGCATGCTGAACTCGAAACGGCCGCGCGGTTTGCAGCCACGTTGGTGATGATGACGATGTGGCATCGTTCCTCCTTTTAATGTGTCTGAGATATATCTTAGCTGCATCGCTCGCAAGAGGCGACGTGCAATTTTCGGCGCCAATTCTATGTTGAGCGGCCATGTCCGACCTGTTTGCCGACCAAGAAATTCCGACGCAGGCTCCCGAGGAGCCGGCGGCGAACGCGCCACTGGCCGACCGCCTGCGGCCGCGGACGCTGAGCGAGGTCGTCGGACAGGAGCACCTCACCGGCCCCGAAGGAGCGATCGGGCGAATGGTCGCCGCTGGACGCCTTGCCTCGATGATCCTGTGGGGCCCGCCGGGGACTGGAAAGACGACGATCGCGCGGCTGCTCGCCGACGCGGTCGAGATGCGGTTCGTGGCGATCTCCGCAGTGTTCTCCGGCGTTGCCGACCTCAAAAAAGTCTTCGCCGAAGCGAAAACCGCCGCGAAAGCTGGGCAGCAGACACTGCTGTTCGTGGACGAGATCCACCGCTTCAACCGCGCGCAGCAGGACGGCTTCCTGCCCTTCGTCGAGAACGGGACGGTGACGCTCGTTGGAGCGACGACCGAAAACCCGAGCTTCGAGCTCAACGCCGCGCTCCTGTCGCGCTGCCAGGTGCTGATCCTGCGCCGGCTCGATCACGACGCGCTCAACGAGATCGTCCGCCGCGCCGAGGAACTGGAGGGTCGCCTGCTACCGGTAACCGCCGAAGCGCGTGACGCGCTGATTGCCAGTGCCGACGGCGACGGACGCTTCCTGCTCAACCAGGCCGAGACGTTGTTTTCGATCAGCATTCCCGAGCCGCTTGGGCCCGCGGAGCTATCCGACCTGCTGCACCGCCGCGTTCCCGTCTACGACAAGGACCGCGAGGGTCACTACAACCTCATCTCGGCCCTGCATAAGACGATCCGCGGATCCGACCCGCAGGCCGCGCTCTATTATCTCGCGCGGATGCTCGTCGCCGGCGAAGAGCCGCTATATGTGCTCCGCCGGCTCACTCGTGCAGCCGTCGAGGATATCGGCATGGCCGACCCGAACGCGCTGTTGCAATGCCTCGCGGCGAAGGAAATGTACGACTTTCTCGGTTCGCCCGAGGGTGAGATCGGCATCGCCCAGGCCTGCCTCTACCTCGCGACCGCTCCCAAATCGAATGCGACTTACATGGCGCAAAAGAGCGCATGGCGAAGTGCGAGGGAGACCGGCTCGCTGATGCCGCCAATGCATATCCTCAACGCTCCGACCAAGATGATGAAGACCGTAGGCTACGGCAAAGGCTATGCCTACGACCATGACGCCGACGAGGGCTTTTCGGGCCAGGATTATTGGCCCGAAGGGATGGAGGCACAGGATTTCTATGAGCCGACGGACCGCGGCTTCGAAGCAAAGGTGCGCGAACGGCTTGCTTATTGGGAGCAGCGGCGAAAAGAGCTGCAACAATCGGGGGGCGGCGAGGGTTAGTCGCGGAAGATCAGAGGGAGCAGACGATGTATCAGGTCGACCAGGGCGCCTATTGGCAGGCTCAAGTGATGTTCTGGGGACCCAAGGTCCTGATTGCGCTGCTCATCCTTGTCGCCACCTGGGCGGTCGCACGGGCGGTCAAGTGGATGCTCCAGAAGGCGATCGACAAGAGTCCCGCCCTCCGGAAACACGTTACGGGAACGCCCGAGGAGACCGTCGGGCATCAGCTCGGCACCATCGCCAAGCTCATCATCTGGCTGGTGGGCATCATGGCCGCGCTTCAGTTCCTGGGAATCGGACAGATCCTGGCGCCGATCAATCGGCTGACCATCGAGATCTTCGACTTTCTCCCGCGGCTGCTTGGCGCGGGCCTTATCTTCTTCGTTGGCCTGATCGTCGCTCGCATCGTCCGGCGACTGGTCGAGACCGTCCTAATTGCAACCAACGTTGACGGCCTGCTCGCCAAGATCGGCGTCGGCAGCACTGATGGAACGGTGCGGACCTCGCCTGATGCGGTGCCACCGGGAGCCGCACCAGGAGCTACCCGCGCCAGCCTTGCCCGCGCACTCGGAGTTTTGGCCTTCGCGCTGATAATCATTCCGGTTGCGATCGCTGCGCTTCAGGTGCTCGGCATCGAAGCGATCTCCGGTCCGGCGACGGCGATGCTCAATGAAATTCTCGCGGCGATCCCCAATGTGCTCAAGGCTGCCCTCTGGATCGGAATCGCGTTCGTCGCCGCGCGCTTCCTGAAAACTTTCATCGAGGCCATCCTCCCCCCGACGGGTTTTGACGATGCAATCAGGTCCGTGGGCGTTCTTCCGACGAGCGCCAGCCCATCCCGCATCGTCGCGAACATCGCGATGATCGTCATCATCCTGGGCGCATCGATCGAGGCATTGCGGCAAATCGGCGGCGACGACATCGCGATCTTCCTGGCCCAGATCACGGCCCTGGGCAGCAAGGTGATCTTCGGCACCTTGATCATCGTCGCGGGTATCTTCCTGTCCAATGTCATCGCGAAGCTGGTTGGCAGCGGCACCGGCGAGGGCAGCTTTGCCCAGACGATCGTCCGTTATGCGATCATTGCCTTGTTCACGGCGATCGGCCTCACCTTCATGGGGCTTGCCGACCAGATCGTAATGATGGCTTTCGGCCTCATCCTCGGATCGGCAGCCGTCGCAACCGCTCTCGCATTCGGGTTGGGCGGCCGCGATGCCGCAGGCCGGATTGCGGACTATTGGGCGTCGCGGATCACCGGCCCGTCGGCCGCGCCCCCGCCGCCGAAGCGGATCCGAAGCGCTCCAAACGAAGGCGACGACAGCCAGCCACCCTTGGTCTGACGTGACCTTCGAGGAGGCGGTCGCCTTCGCGTTGACGCTACCGGATACGGAGCTGTCGAAAAGCTACGGCCAGCCTGCGGTGAAAGTCGTCTCGAACGGCCGTGCGTTCATCTACCCGAGCCACGAGAAGGACACGTCTTTCGGCATTGCGATGGACCTCGACACCATCGAAATGCTGAAGGAGACCGAGCCGGAGACTTACTGGCAGACGCCGCATTACGAAGGTTGGCCAGGCGTGCTGGTCCGTTACGATAGTCCGGACGAGGAGCGGGTCCGCGACATGATCCAGCGCTCGCGCGACTTCATCGCCGCCAAACCGAAGACGCGGCCGCGCAAGAAGAAGTGAGCCGGTTCGAAAGCTTCGTCGCGATCGACTGGTCCGGCGCGAAGGGGAAGCGGCACAAAGGGATCGCAATTGCCGAAGCCCGCGGTACCGCGCCACCGCGTCTAGTCCGGCCGGGTTACTTATGGTCGCGCGAGGAAGTACTCCGCTGGCTGCTTAAGCGATCGGCAAAGGAGCCGACGCTGTTCGGGTTCGACTTTAGCTTTGCTCCGCCGATCGTCGAGCGCGGTGAATATCTTATCGGCGAGCCGGATGTTCCGAAAACGGCGCGCGAGTTCTGGGCCTATGTCGATGCCAAGTCGGACGACGAGGACCTCGGCGCGGCAAGCTTCCTCGAGCTCGCCCATCGGCGGCATTTCTACTTCGGCATCACCGACGGGGTGAAGGCGGACTTCGTTCGCTTCCGCCAATGCGACGCGCGGCTCAATGCCCAAGGCGGCCGCAAGACCGCGAGCGCCTACGACGCGATCGGCGCAGCACAGGTCGCCAAGGCCAGCTTCGCGGGAATGCGTTTTCTTCATGCGCTCAACGGGAAAGTCCCAATCTGGCCCATGGACCCGCTCCCCGGCCATGGCAGCGCGGTGGTGGAGATTTACACGCGCATCTATCTGCGGCGCGCGGGAATGAGCGGCACGAAATTGCGGAGCCGAGAAGCGCTCAACCTCGCGCTAGCAGGGCTGGGAAGCCCGCCAGTTCGCTTGCGGTTCGAGCCCAACGATCACCAGACCGACGCCCTGGTAACCGCCGCCGGCATGCGCGCTTTGGCGCTCGACGAGCCGCGCGCCTTCGAGCCGGAGGGCCTGACACCCGAGATTGCACGGACCGAAGGCTGGACGTTCGGCGTGCTATAAAGCAAAGGCGCTGACCTCGCCGGATTAGCTCAGTTGGTAGAGCAGCGGTTTTGTAAACCGAAGGTCGCGGGTTCGAATCCTGCATCCGGCACCAGCATTTCGTCTGATCAGGCCGGGAAGTTCATCCTCTTGAGGAATGCCGCGAAGCGGGGGTCGGTCTTGATCGGCCGAAGGAACGGGTCGCGTTTCATGATCGCGAGTCCTGGATCGCGGAACGACCATGCCCGCTCGAGCGAGGCGAAGGCTTCGTCCACATCGCCGCGCTGCGCATGGATGTCGGCATATTGGTAATGCGCGGCGTCGCCGTTGACCGCCTGCGCATGCTTCAGCGCGGCGTCGGACGCGGCGCGATTGCCCTGCCGCCCGTAGATGATCGCCTCCCCAACCATCCGAAACAAATAGTCCGGCGGCAATTGCTTCAGCAGCGCGAGGCCCTCATCGGCCCTGCCGAGCTCGTTGAGTGTAACCGCAAGGAAGGCGCGGATGAGCCGGCGGTTGGGCGCCAGCGCCAAGGCTTTCCGGTATCCGGCCTCGGCCTGGGCGAACCGGCCCGAGCTGGACTGCGCATGCGCCTCCTGGGCGAAGGCGCTTGGATTTAACGGGTCGCGGCTCTGTGCATCGCGAGTCAGTCTGATAGCCTCATCCTGCCGGTCGAGCGTCGATACGAAGTCCGCATAATTAAGGAGGTCGTCGACGTCGCTGCCGGCAAGCGCGTGTCCGCGCTCGAATTCCGGCACCGCGCCGCCGACATTCAGCTGCCAGAACGTGGCCGTTGCCAGCGCCAGATGGGCGGAGGCGAGGGCGGGTGCCAACGCAATCGCCTGCCGCGCCACTGCGGCGGCCTGAACGAAGCCCGGTTCGAACCGCGAAGTGCCGCTGTTGTAATATCCATTAAGGTCCGTGAGCAGCGTCGCTTTAAACGACACCGCATCGGCGAACTTCGGGTCCAGCGTGATCGCCGAATCGACCAGTCCGATCGCCTTGCGAAGACTCTCCTCACTATCATCGCCGCGATATTGGGCGCGGGCTTTCAGATAGAGGTCGTGCGCCGCGGCATTGACTGTGCCGCCCACGCTGATCGCAGTCCGCGCCGCCTGCCCCAGCGCGGCGCTCAGCGCGCTCGCGACATTGGCGGCGATGTCGGTCTGGATCTTGATCGCGTCGCCGGGGCTCCGGTCATAGCTTTGCGACCATTTGTCGAGGCCCGTGCCGCCGTCGATCAGCTCAGCGGTGATCCGGATGATTGACGCCGACTGACGCACGCTCCCGGTCAGGATGTTTGTAACCGACAGCTTCTTCGCGACCGTCGCCGCATCGTCGTTGCGCACCGCTTCGGACGAGGTGCTGCCGGCGACCTTCAGCCCGGCAATTCGGGAGAGCGCGCTGCGGATCTCCTCGGCGATTCCGCTCGAGAAATAGGCCTGCGCGGGGTCGCCGCTGAGATTCTCGAAGGGTAGGACGGCAATGCTGTCCGATGATGATCCAGCGCTACCGCTCTTCAGCAGAGCCCAGCCCCCCGCTCCCGCGATTGCGACGGTCGCAGCCGCCCCGCCGGCAATTGCCGTCCGCCGCGTCAGGAGTGGCGAGCGAGGCGCCTGCGCCGATGCCGTCGGCACGCAGCCGCAAATCCGCTGGATCGCGTCGAGGAAGGCGCGATAGTGCGGATCGGACCGATTGCCGTGCCAGTTCTTGAGCGAGGTTGCCTGGCTCTCGCCGAACCCGAGCGGCGGCATCACCGCATCGATTAGGACGGGGACGTAGACACCGCGTTTCTGCGCCCGTGTTGCTTCTTCGCGGACGAACCCGCCTTCCGGCCCGACCGACCTCTTGCTCCACACAACGACGACCGTGCGCGCTTCATTGAGCTGCCGCTCGATGGTCTCGCGCCAGGCATCGCCGACACCGATATGTTCGTCCCACCAGACGGACAGTCCCTCGGCCTGCAGCGCCTGCACCAGCGGCTGGACGCGGCGCCGGTCCTCGGCCTTGTAGGAAACAAAGACGTCCGCCATCCGGAGCCCCCTCCGTCCCAATCATATGCGCGAACGCAGGTCGTGCAAACCTGCGGTTATGCAATCAGTCCGGAACAGTCATTACAACGCAGTGGCCTCGTCGGCGTCGAGGTCGGCGATGTCCGGCTCTAGTCGCGCTCGTTGGCGCGCTGCTTACGGAAATGGGCGCCCGAGGCCCAACGCTTCGTCTTTGCCGAGCGTCTTCAGACTTCGACCTCAACCCACATCGGGGCGTGGTCGCTAGTCTTTTCCCAGCCGCGCGGGGTGCGATCGACTCCAGCTCCTTTCAGCTTCTTGGTGAGGTTCGGGCTGAGCAGCGCATGGTCGATGCGGATGCCGGCGTCGCGTTCGAACGAATTCCGCCAATAATGCCAGAAGGTGTAGATCCGCTCGTCGGGGTGCGTGTGGCGAAGCGCGTCGGTCCAGCCCTGCTCAACGAGTTCGCGATATTTCTGCTTGGCGGCCGGGGCGAACAAAGCGTCCTTGGCCCAGCGTTCCGGCTTGTAGACGTCCATGTCGGTCGGGATGACGTTGTAGTCGCCGATCAGGATCGCGGGCAGCTTGCTGTCGAGCAGGTCCTGCGCGTGGACCTTGAGCTGGTCGAGCCAGGCGAGCTTGTAGTCGAGCTTGGGGCCGGGCTGCGGATTGACATTGGGAGCATAAATGTTGCCGACGAGGATCCCGCACACCGCGGCCTCGATGTAGCGGCTCTGTTCGAGGTTCGGATCATTGGGAAGCGCGCGCCGGGTTTCGACGGGCTCGCCGACGCGGCTGAGCAGGGCCACGCCGTTCCAGCTTTTCTGGCCGAGCCAGATGGCCGAGTAGCCGAGCGCATTGATCGCGTCGGCGGGGAATTGGTCGTCGGTGCATTTCAGTTCCTGAAGGCCGACGATGTCCGGCGCGAACTCTTCGAGCCAGCGGCTGAGCACGTGGAAGCGCGAATTGATGCCGTTGATATTGTAGCTCGCGATCCGGAGCCGCCGCTTCTTTGCCATGCGTCAGGAACCATCCGCGAGGATTTGGGTTCTATCTCCGTGCTTTGGGTCCACGGATGCGTGTCTCCGGAGCGGAACCCGGGCCGAAAGGCCTGCGGATCGGCTTCGTTCGATGGCGCGGATCATTGGAGGAAGCATGGAAAGCCCCGACAGGCGAAAGCTTGCCGGGGCTTTTCCGTGTTTTTGGCGGAACGCCGCGAGTCCCACAGGCTTATGCACCGATTCGCCCACATATTTGTCGCCTAGCCGACAAGATTCTTCTGGAACAACCGTAAGTCTCGGCTATTGTTGTCACGTGCTTCAAATCCTTCGGGAAGCGAAGCATGGTGCCCCGGCAGGGTCAAACCTGCCGGGGCTACTCGTATGTGGGCTCTATGAAACTGCGTCCACATCATCAGGCAGGTCGATCCCGACTAGCCGCCAACCTAATCCTTCCCGCTCGAACGTCAGGTCGCCCCTCCCGGTAAGCAGCTTCGCGCAACGGATTCGGAAGCGGTTCAAGCCTTCGCGCTTCATCCCGCATGATTTCGTCGCGGCGGCACCTGAACTCGCGTCACTCGCGCTCCTTCCTTGAGACGCGACGTCAAGCGCGACTCTCAGCCCTTCAGGAGAGACGATGGTCCGGATGGCTCGATCGGCCACGCGATCGACAGCGTGCTTTCCGACAATCTCCTGAATGGCCGCAAGGGGGATTCGTTTGTCCGCGGCTGCGATCAGTTGGTCGTGCAAATCGGATCTGACCCGCGGGAAGTCGATATAGCCCGCCAGCCGATCGCTATCGCCTGCCCGCGCTGCATTGCGCATGCTCTTCAGCGTCCACCAGGGCGAAGCAACCCACCAGCCAACACCGAAGCGAGAATCGCGACAACGACGATCGCGAGCCAGATCGAGCGTCGTCTCATAGGTTTGTCGGATCAGCCTCCGCCAATGTGAGCCGCTTCGACTTGTCCGCCAGCCGATATTTGTTGCCGTTCGCGCAGTTGAACAGCAGCACGCGCTCGTCGCGGGTGACGAGGCCTTGTCCCAGCGCTTCACGATAAGCCGCGAGCACTGCGCCGCCTTCCGGGCAAAGCAGGAAGCCGTCGTCTCGTGCAGCGTCGTCGACGCCTTTCAGGATTGCCTCCTCGGTAACGGCAATCGCCGCGCCACCGCTCTCGCGCACTGCTCGGAGGATCAGGAAATCGCCGACGGCCTTTGGGACGCGGATGCCGGTCGCGACCGTGGCCGCATGTTCCCAGCGTTCAGCAAACTCATCGCCATTCTCGAACGCGCGGACCATTGGCGCGCAGCCTTCGGCCTGGACGGCGTACATGCGCGGGCGCTTGGATCCGATGAGGCCAATCGCCTCCATCTCGTCGAACGCCTTCCACATGCCGATGAGGCCGGTGCCCCCGCCGGTCGGATAGAAGATCGCGTCGGGCAGTTCCCAGCCGAGCTGCTCGGCGAGTTCCAGGCCCATCGTCTTCTTGCCCTCGATCCGGTACGGCTCCTTGAGCGTCGAGAAGTCAAACCACAGGCCCTCGGCCGCGCCCTTCCCCACCAGCGCCCCGCACTCATCGATCTGTCCGTCAGCGACATAGACGCGCGCGCCGTAAGCTGCGGTCTCGGTGACATTGATCTCCGGCGTTTCCCGCGGGCAGATCACGATGGTCTCGATGCCCGCGCGGGCGCCGTATGCGGCCAGCGCAGCTCCGGCATT
>Ga0136846_1213713_pt1 | contig 10647 bp, 9 predicted proteins | sample HopSoiMetagenom2_FD_96841 | JGI IMG/M metagenome (GOLD analysis project Ga0136846, IMG submission 96841) | Grasslands soil microbial communities from Hopland, California, USA - 2 Assembly 2016 (version 4) | ecosystem: Environmental > Terrestrial > Soil > Grasslands | place: USA: Hopland... | reverse complement strand
TCCCACTGGAAGAACGCGAAGAAGCCCAGGATGATGACGACGTCGTGCAGGTTGGCGACGATCGCGGCGATGGAGAACTTCCACTCGAAGCGGAACGCCAGGTACAGCATGATGCCGATGACCACGCTGATCATCGCGTAGGCGCCGTTGCGCATCAGCTCGTCGCCCACGGACGGGCCCACCAGCTCGCTGCGCTTCATCACCACCGGCTCGGCCCGGGCCGCGTTGACGCAGGTCGGGCGGGTCGGGTCGGCGGAGCTGATGCTGCCGGACTCGGCCGCGCACAGCGCGCCGAAGACGCGGTCGGGCACCTTCTTCTGGTCGATGCCGGCCTTGGTGGGCACGCGGATGATCACGTCGCGCGAGGTGCCGTAGTTCTGCACCTGGACGTCGCCGTAGCCCAGCCCGCTGACGACGCCGCGCAGGCGCTCGAGGTTGGCGCTCTGCGCGTACGTGGCCTCGACGGCGGTGCCGCCGGTGAACTCGATCGAGAAGTTCAGGCCGCGGGTGACGAGGAAGAACACGGCCGCGAGGAACGTGAGCGCCGAGATGATGTTGAACACCAGCGCGTGCCGCATGAACGGGATGTCGCGCCGGATACGGAAGAATTCCATGAGCGTTTCCTTGCAGGAATCGAGGACGTTCAGCGCGCGGCGCCGGGGGTCTTGGCCGGTTCAGCCGCGTCGGCGTCGGCCGAGCCGGGCTTCGAGCCGCCCTTCCACACCTGGCCGATCAGCACCGACTTGAGCTTCTTCTGGCGGCCGTACCACAGGTTGACCAGCCCGCGCGAGAAGAACACCGCCGAGAACATCGACGTCAGGATGCCCAGGCAGTGCACGATGGCGAAGCCGCGCACCGGGCCGGAGCCGAACGCCAGCAGCGACAGGCCGGCGATCAGCGTCGTGATGTTGGAGTCGAGGATGGTGGCCCAGGCGCGCTCGTAGCCGACGGCGATCGCCGTCTGTGGCGCGCTGCCGCCGCGCAATTCCTCGCGGATGCGCTCGTTGACCAGCACGTTCGCGTCGATGGCCATGCCCAGCGTCAGCGCGATGGCGGCGATGCCCGGCAAGGTCAGCGTGGTCTGGATCCAGGACAGCACCGCCACCAGCAGCAGCAGGTTCACGCCCAGCGACAGCGTGGAGAACATGCCGAACAGCAGGTAGTACGCGCACATGAACACCAGGATCGCCACGAAGCCCCAGGCCACGCTGTGCAGGCCCTTGGCGATGTTGTCGGCGCCCAGGCTGGGGCCGATGGCGGTCTGCTCGATGATCTCCATCGGCGCGGCCAGCGCGCCCGAGCGCAGCAGCAGGGCCAGGTCGTTGGCCTGCTCGGCCGTCGGCATGCCGGTGATGTTGAAGCGGTCGCCCAGCTCGCTCTGGATGGTGGCCACGCTGATCGCCTGGCCCTTGCCCTTCTCGAACAGCACGATGGCCAGCAGCTTGCCGACGTTCTGGCCGGAGACCTCGCGCATGTTCAGCGCGCCCTTGGCGTTCAGGTTCAGGATGACGACCGAGCCCTGGTTCTGCTGGTCGAAGTTCGCCTGCGCATCCGTCAGGTCGTCGCCGCTGGCGATGACGTCCTTCTTGACGACGGTGTAGCCGCCGTGGCGGCGGCCGACATCCGGCGAGTTCTCGTAGCGGTCGTCGCCGAACGGCACCGGGCCCGAGCCGTCGGCCGCGGCGTTGCCCTGGGCCGTCTCGTCGACGAGGTGGAATTCCAGCGTGGCGGTGCGACCGAGCAGCTCCTGGGCCTTGGCGGTGTCCTGGATGCCGGGCAGCTCGACGACGATGCGGTCGGGGCCCTGCTGCTGGATGACGGGCTCGGAGGTGCCGAGGCCGGCGACGCGGTTGGCCAGCGTCGTCATGTTCTGCTTGATGGCCGCTTCCTGCGCCTTGACCAGCGCGGCGGGCTTGAGCGCGCCGGAGATCTTGACGTCCGCGCCCTCGGCGAGCTGGTTCCACTGCACGTCCGGGAAGGCGTCGGTGAGCACGTTGAACGCCTGGGTGGCGATCGCCGCGTCATGGAAGGTCATCGTGACGGCATTGCCGTCGCGCGCGACCACCGTGCGCAGCTGCTTCTGGCGCAGCAGGGTGCGGGTGTCGGTGACCAGGCCCTCGGTCTTCTTGTCGAGCGCGGCCTTCAGGTCGACCTGCAGCAGGAAGTGCACGCCGCCGCGCAGGTCCAGGCCGAGGTACATCGGCTTGGCGTGCAGCCACCTGCCCATCCAGACCGGCGCGCGCGGAACCAGCGCCAGCGAGACCGAGTAGGGCGGCGAATCCTTGTCGGCACCGGCGTTCAGGCCGGCGTTGATCACGTCGCGGGCGTGGATCTGGACGTCGGGGTTGGCGAAGCGCGCGTGCACCGACGTGCCTTCGAAGGTGACGTAGTCCGCGCTGATGGATGCCGCAGCGAGCAGCTGCTGCACCTGCGTGGCCGTGTCGGCGCCGACCTTGGTGGTCAGCTTGGCCGCCGAGACCTGCACGGCCGGCGCGTTGCCGTACAGGTTGGGCACGGTGTAGAGCGCGCCGATCAGCACGGCGAGCACCATCAGCACGAATTTCCAGACGGGGTAGCGATTCATACGTGTTTCCTCGAAGACGTCGCGGCGGCGCGCGCGCGGTCGCGCGCGGGCGACGGCACGGCCGCAGCAGGCGCGGCCGGCGGGCCCTGCTTTACTTCAACGTGCCCTTGGGCAGGACCTGGACGATGGCGCTGCGCTGGATCTGCAACTCGACGTTGCCGCCGGTCTCGATGTGGACGTACGACTCGCCCAGCTTGGAGATGCGGCCGATGACGCCGCCGGTGGTGACGATCTCGTCGCCCTTGGCCAGGCCGGCGATCAGTTCCTTCTGCTCCTTCGCGCGCTTCTGCTGCGGGCGGATCACGAGGAAATACATGATCGCGAACATCGGGATCAGCATGAACAGGAAGCTGTTGTCCGACGCCGAGGCGGCTGCGGGCGCCGCGGTCTGGGCGTAGGCGGAAGAGATCAGGAACACGGCGAAATCCTCAGGGATGGCTTGGGAAGCGGGCGGGCCGTCGCGGCAGGGGGCCGCGGCCCCGCTCTCGAAACGTGCGGTCGAGGTGGAGCCGCCACGAGGCGATTCAACCCCGGGATAGCCCGACCAACCCACCATTTTAGCGGGCCCGGGGAGACCGCCGGCCCGGCGCGGGCGCAGGCTTACCCGCAGGCCCCCCGCGCGGCGGTCAGGCGCGCGAGCGCACCTGGTTGCGGCCGCGGCGCTTGCACTCCTGCAGCGCGGCGCCGGCGCGCGCCAGGACGTCGTCCAGGGGCTCGCCCGGCGCCCGCGCCGCGACGCCCAGGCTGGCCGTCACGCGCAGGCCGTCGCCGATAGCGGCCCAGGCATGGGCCTCGATGGCGGCGCGCAGGCGTTCGGCCACCAGCAGGGCGCGGGTGGTCGACACCGGCCCGCCCAGCACGACGACGAACCGGCCGCCGTCGGCGCGCGCAAGCACGTCCTGCGGCCGCGACTGCGCCCGCAGCACCTCGGCGACGGCGCGCAGGACGGCGTCGCCGGTGGCGCGCGAGCGATGGTCGTTGACGTGGCGCAGGTGGTCGACGTCGACGGCCACGAGGGTCAGCGGCGCTTCGGGGAACTGCAGCGCCAGGCCCGCGCAGGCGGCCTCCAGCTGGGCGCGGTCGGCCAGCCCGGTGAGCGCGTCGCCGCGGGTGTCGTGCGTGACGGCGTCGTCCGCGCTGGCCGCCAGCCGGGCCAGCGCGGCGCTGGCTGCCTGCAGCGTGGCCGGCAATTGCAGCAGGGCCTGGCGCTGCGCGGCCGGATCGCCCAGCGACTGCATGGCCGCCAGCCGCGGCAGCAGGTCCGCGCAGGCCGCCAGCGCCGCGGCCAGCGGGTCGGCGGGCGCAACGCCCGCGGCCCGCCGCTCGGCACCCGGCGCAGCCGGGCGTTCGGGCGAAGGAAGCGCGTGGGGGTCCAACATTTGCATTCCGTTGCGATGTCGACGCTGATCGTAAGTCCGGACCACGACTTGAAACCGAAGGGCCGATGGCCATATGCTGGGCATCGCGCCGCGGCGCCCATCGAGCAACGCCATGTCCCTCGTCATCCTGCTGGCCGCCGCCGCGTTGCTCGTCGGCGCCATCGCCGGCCTGCCGCGCTGGCGCGCCTGGCGCCGCCGGCAGTGGGCCGGCCGGCCGTTCCCGGCGGCGTGGCGCAACGTCCTGCGTCGCCGCGTCCCCTTGTATCGGCAATTGCCGGCCGACCTGCAGCTGCAACTGCGCCGCCGCATCCTCGAGTTCCTGGCCGAGAAGCCCTTCCTCGGCTGCGCGGGCCTGGTCCTCACCGACGAGATGCGTGTCACGATCGCCGCGCAGGCCTGCCTGCTGCGCCTGAACCGACCGGGGCCGCTGTTTCCCGAACTGCGCCAGGTGCTCGTCTATCCGGGCGCCTTCCTCGTCGACCGCGTCCATGCCGCGCCCGGCGGCGTGCTGCGCGAGGAACGGCGCGCACTGGCGGGCGAGTCGTGGCAGCAGGGACAGGTGATCCTGTCGTGGCAGGACGTGCTGGACGGCGCCCGCATTGCCGACGACGGCCACAACGTGGTGCTGCACGAGTTCGCCCACCAACTCGACCAGGAGACCGGCGCGGCCAACGGCGCGCCGCTGCTGGGCTCGCGCGCCGCGCACGCGCGCTGGGCCAGCGTGATGAGCCGCGAGTTCGCCGGCCTGCAGGCGCGCATCCGCGCGCGTGACGCGGCGCGCGCGCGGGAACAGGCCGGGTGGTCGTGGCTCGAGTCGTCGCCAGGGCCCACGCCCGCGCCGCCACCCGACGACCTGATCAGCGACTACGGCGCCACCAACGAGGCCGAGTTCTTCGCCGTCGTGACCGAGGTGTTCTACGAGCAGCCCCACGCGCTCGCCGCCCGCCATCCCGAGCTGTTCGCGCTGCTGCGCGACTACTATGCGATCGACCCGCGCGAGTGGCACGCGGCGCTGCACTGAACCGCATCGCCAGCGCGCGCATCCGCGCCATCCACTCCCGCTGGCCGCGGCGCCTCGGCATGCGAGGATCCTGCGACCGCGCGCAGCATGACGCGCAGCGCAACGCTGCGTTCGAATCGTTTGGATCATCGCGGGCGCCGCGCGGCCCAGACTTCTCCTCACGCCATCAGCGGCATCGCTGAGACAAAACCGGAGAAACGATTCATGCTCACGCTTCGCAAGGCCCAGGATCGCGGCCATGCCGACCACGGCTGGCTCAACAGCTTCCACAGCTTCTCGTTCGCCGACTACCACGACCCGGCGCACATGGGCTTCGGCAACCTGCGCGTGGTCAACGACGACACCATCGCCCCCGGCACCGGCTTCGGCACGCACGGCCATCGCGACATGGAGATCATCAGCTACGTGCTGGACGGCGCGCTGGCGCACCAGGATTCCATGGGCAACGGCAGCGCCGGCGGCGCCAACGCCGGCGTGATCAGGCCGGGCGACGTGCAGCGCATGACCGCCGGCACGGGCGTTCGCCACAGCGAGTTCAACCACTCCAAGGACACGCCCACGCATTTCCTGCAGATCTGGATCCTGCCGGAACGCGGCGGCCTGGCGCCCGGCTACGAGCAGGTCGACGTGCCCGAGGCGAGCAAGCGCGGCCGCCTGGCGCTGGTCGGCGCGCCCGACAAGACGCCCGGCGCGGTGACGCTCAACGCCGACGCGCGGATCTTCGCCGGCCTGTTCGACGGCGCCGAGCGCCAGGAGCTGCCGCTGCCCGCCGGCAGGCTGACCTACGTGCACGTCGCGCGCGGCAGCCTGCGCGTCAACGGCCAGCCGCTGGACGCCGGCGACGCGCTGAAGATCCGCGACGAGGCCGCGCTGGTGCTGGAGGACGGCCACCAGGCGGAGGTTCTCGTCTTCGACCTGAAGCCTTGATCGGGAAAGAAGGCGCGATCGGGCCCGCTGCATGAGAATGGGACTCGAACCAACGAGTCCCCGAGCATGACCACGCCTCCCAAGCGCGCCTATGGCGCCAACACCCGCCTGCTCCACGCCGACCGCCTCGGTGGCGTCGAGCACGGCGCGATCCACAAGCCGCTGCACCTGTCGGCGGCCTTCAACTATCCGACGGCGCGCGATCTCGTCGAGGTCTTCCAGGGCAATCAGGCCGGCCACGTCTACGCGCGCCAGGGCAACCCGACCGTCAACGCGCTCGAGGCCAAGGTGACGCTGCTGGAGGACGCCAAGGGCGCGGCGACGTTCGCCACCGGCATGGCCGCCATCTCCGCGGTGTTCCTGGCCCTGCTGCGCGCCGGCGACCACCTGGTCTGCACGCGGTTCCTGTTCGGCAACACCAACAGCCTCGCGCAGACGCTGCAGGGCCTCGGCGTGGAGGTCACGTTCGTCGACGCGACGGCCGCCGGGAACGTGCGCGCCGCGATCACGCCGGCCACGCGCATGGTGTTCGTCGAGACCATCGCGAACCCGGTGACGCAGGTGGCCGACCTCGACGGCATCGGCCAGGTCTGCAAGGATGCCGGCCTGCTCTATGTCGTCGACGGCACGCTCACCACGCCGCTGCTGCTGCGCGGGCGCGAGGTCGGCGCCGGCCTCGTCGTGCACTCGCTGAGCAAGAGCATCGGCGGCCATGGCAACGCCCTCGGCGGCGCGGTCGTCGACACCGGCCTGTTCGACTGGTCGGCCTTCGTCAACATCCTGCCGCCGTACAAGAAGGGCACGCCCGACAAGTGGGGCCTGCTGCAGATCAGGAAGAAGGGCCTGCGCGACATGGGCGGCACGCTGCGCGCCGAGGACGCGCACCGCATCGCCGTCGGCGCCGAGACGCTGCAGCTGCGCCTGCGCCGCGTCTGCGACAACGCGCTGGCGCTGGCGCGCTGGCTGGAGGCGCAGCCCGCCATCGCCCGCGTGTACTACCCCGGCCTCGCGAGCCACGCGCAGCACGAGCGCGCGGCGCGCCTGTTCAAGGGCGACTTCGGCCTGCTCCTGGGTTTCGAGCTGCGCGAGGGCATCGACACCCTCGCCTTCCTCGACGCCCTGCAGCTGGTCATCGTCTCCAGCCACCTGGCCGACAACCGCACCCTGGCGATCCCGGTCGCGCAGACGATCTACCACGAGATGGGCCCGCAGCGCCGTGCGGAGATGGGCATCGCCGACGGCTTGATCCGGCTGTCGGTGGGCATCGAGGACGTCGCCGACCTGATCGACGACTTCTCGCGGGCCCTCGAGACGGTCGAGCGCTAAAACAGAAATCGCCGCCAGGCCTTACATTTCGTGACAAAGTGGGCGCAAGCGCGTCCTGCGTGCTCGCCGCCCCTTTATCGCCCGGTGGAGCGGCCGTTACGATGCCCCTGCCGGTACCTGTGGCGTCCGAACGCCTCAGGGATCCGATCCGCCCGGCCCGCCCCTTCCCGAAGGCGGCTGGCCACGCCAACCCGGGCCGTCGCGCAGCGTCGGCCCCCCGTGGAAGCACCATGCGCCTGTCGCACCTGTTCATCATCGCCACCGCCAGCGCCCTGATCGCGACGACCGCGTCCGCCGGGAGCTCCGCCATCAACGTGCAGTTCTCGCGCGACCAGGGCGCCCAGCAGACCGGCGGCGCCGTCATCGGCGGCCCCGGCGACGCCTGGAACGACATGTTCGGCAACGCCGGCAGCGGCGCGCTGGTCGACGCCAGCGGCACCGCCACCGGCGTCAACCTGAGCTTCTCGGCCGCGCTGGTCTACGAGTCGCAGCTCAGCTTCACGCGGTTCACCGGTACGCCCGTCGCGAACCTGATGCAGGGCTACCTGGTCGACTTCATGGATTCGCCCGGGATCGACCTGCGCTTCAGCGGCCTGGCGGCGAACCAGATCTACGGCTTCTGGATCTACACGCAAGGCGACGACAACAGCGCCGGCCGCCAGATCAGCCTCGCCGCGAACGGCGCGGATCCGGTGTTCGCCACCCAGACCAACGCCGGTTCCCTGACCCTGGGTGACAACTACGTCTACATCGTCTCGCGGGCGGACGCCCAAGGCGTGGTCGACATCGTCGGCCATGACCTGAACGGCGAGGCCGACATCAACGGCGTGCAACTGATCGCCGTGCCCGAACCGGCCACGGCGCCGCTGCTGGCCGCCGGCCTGCTGGTCGTCGCCGGCGCAGCCGTGCGCCGCCGCCGCAGCCGCTGAGGCCTGCACGCCCGCCATCGACAGGCCGCCTCCGGGCGGCCTGCGTCGTTTCAGGCCGCGCTGCGCTCCAGCGGCGCCACCAGCCGCAGGCGCGCCACGTCGCGGCCCGGCGGCGCGCCGAACATGCGGCTGTACTCGCGGCTGAACTGCGACGCGCTGTCGTAGCCCACCGCGTAGCCGACGGCGGCCACGTCGCCCGCATCGGCCATCAGCCGGGCGCGCGCCTCCTGCAGCCGGATCTGTTTCTGGTACTGGATGGGCGTCATCGCGGTCACCGCGCGGAAGTGGCGGTGCAAGGACGACTCGCTCATCGTCGCGACCTGCGCCAGCTGCTCGATGCTCAGCGGCTGGGCGTAGTTCTGGCGGATATGGCGGATGGCATGGCTCACCTGGGCGAGGCGGCTGTCCGCCAGGCCGATCTGGCGCACGCGGCCGCCCTGCGGGCCCCGCAGCAGCCGCCACAGGATCTCGCGCTCGATCAGCGGCCGCAGCACGGGGGCGTCGCGCGGCGTGTCGAGCAGCCGCAGCAGCCGCACCATCGCCTCGACCAGTTCGACGGGCGCCGCATGCACGCCCATGCCGCACGGCGTGGCGACGAGCTCGTCGGCGCCGGGCGTCTCCAGCAGCAGCGACGCGATCGTGGCCGCGTTCAGCGACAGGCCGCAGGCGAGGTAGGGCTCGTCCGACGACGCGCGCACGATGCGGCTGGCCATCGGCAGCTCGACCGACGTGACGACGAAGTCGCCCGCGCCGTACTCGAAGACGCGGTCGCCGACGATGGTGCGCTTGGCGCCCTGCACGACCAGGCCGAGGCTCGGCTCGGTCACGCAGTGGATCGCCTGCGTCGGCATGGCGGAGATCGTCGCGCGCACGCCCGCGAGCGTGGTGGCGGGGGCGCCCGGGCGCGCGTGACGCGCGACCAGGGCGTTGAGTTCGGACAGCGGTTCGGCCATGCGTGCATTGGAACGCGGCGGCAAAGCCATCGCAAGCGGCGGGTGCATGGAACCCGCGCGATTGGCAGGATCGTGCAATCAATTGCGAGCCCGCTGCTACCGCCGCGACAAGGGCCGGGCGCAGCATGGAAGCCTTCGCAATCGAAAGGATCTCCCATGAGCAAGACCTGGTTCATCACCGGCGCCACCCGCGGCCTGGGCGCCGACATCGCCGCCGCCGCGCTGAGGGCGGGCGACCGCGTCGTCGCCACGGGCCGCCAGCGCGCGGCCGTCAGTGACCGCCTGGGGCCGGATTCCGACCGCCTCCTGTCGCTGTCGCTCGAGGTCGGCGACCTCGAGCAGGCCCAGGCCGCCGTCGCGGCCGCCGTCGAACGCTTCGGCGCCATCGACGTGCTGGTCAACAACGCCGGCTACGGGCACATCGGCTTCTTCGAGGAATCGTCGCCGGCCGACATCGAGGCCCAGTTCGCCACCAACGTGTTCGGCCTGTTCAACGTGACGCGCGCGGCATTGCCGGCGATGCGTGCGGCGCGCCGCGGCCATGTGTTCAACCTCTCGTCGACCGCCGGCATCCGCGGCATCGCGGCCGGCTCGTTGTACTGCGCGACCAAGTTCGCGGTCGAGGGCTTCTCGGAGTCGCTCGCCCAGGAGCTGGCGCCGTTCGGCATCCACGTGACCCTCATCGAGCCGGGTCCGTTCCGCACCGACTTCCTGACTCCCGAGTCGCTGAGGTTCGCCGCCGCCGAGCTGACCGACTACGACGTCCGCCGCGCCGAGATGCGTGCCAGCTTCGAGCAACGCAACGGCAAGCAGGCCGGCGACCCGGTGCGCCTGGCCGAGGCCCTCGTGACGCTGTCCAGGGAGGCCGCCCCGCCGATGCGCTTCGCCGCCGGCGCGATGGCGGTCAGCGCGATGGACGCCAAGGTCGCGTCGCTGAAGACAGAGCTCGATCGCTGGCGCGAACTGGGCATCGGCACCGACTTCCCGGCCGGCGCCTGACCAGGGAGCCGGCGCGTCGACGTGCCGGCGAACGACGGGTTTGGCCTCCGGCGAACCCGCCCGACCAACGAAGCCAGGGCCGCAGCCCCTGCCCGGCGCCGCCGCTCCAACGCCCCAAGAGAAGTTCGAGGGAGCGGTCGATCCGGCTCTGCCGGTCGACTCGCGGCCGACCCCCTCGGGGGGCAGCGAGCACTCGCGAGCGTGGGGGTCGTCAGTCCGCCAGCAGCTGCCGCAGCACGTACGGCAGGATGCCGCCGTGCGCGTAGTAGTCCACCTCGATGGGCGTATCGATGCGCAGCACGAGCGGCAGCTTCTGGCTCTTGCCGTCGGCGCGGTGGATCGTCAGCGTCGCCTCGGACTGCGGCGTGATCGGGGCGGGCAGGTCGATGTCGATCGTCTCGTTGCCGGTGATGTCCAGGCTGGACCACGTGACGCCCGCCTTGAACTGCAGCGGCAGCACGCCCATGCCCACCAGGTTGTTGCGGTGGATGCGCTCGAAGCTGCGCGCGACGACCGCCTTGATGCCCAG
>Ga0136846_1243139_pt1 | contig 10648 bp, 8 predicted proteins | sample HopSoiMetagenom2_FD_96841 | JGI IMG/M metagenome (GOLD analysis project Ga0136846, IMG submission 96841) | Grasslands soil microbial communities from Hopland, California, USA - 2 Assembly 2016 (version 4) | ecosystem: Environmental > Terrestrial > Soil > Grasslands | place: USA: Hopland... | reverse complement strand
GCTGAAGACCAATCTCTTTTCCTACGACGACGGCAGGCCGACGGGCTGGCGGCCAGGCTTCGGCACGCCCTTCGCACCCGAGATCAACGTCGACCGCAAGATCCTGCGCGACTTGCGCCTGCATCTGGAGGCCATGCTCGACGGCGCGGGCCCTGACGTCGACATCCTGCTTGACTGCAATTTCAACGCCAAGACCGAAGGCTATTTGAAAATCCTGCGCGAGATCGCCGACCTCGACATATTTTGGGTCGAAATCGACAGCTTCAATCCGGAGGCCCTCGGCTATGTCCGAAGGCAGAGCCCGCATCCGATCTCCTCCTGTGAGACCCTGCTCGGCTTGCGCGAATTTCTGCCCTATTTCCGCGAACAAGCGATGGACGTCGCAATCATTGACGCGCCGTGGAACGGCGTCTGGCAATCGATGAAGATCGCGTCTGCCGCGGAAGCATTCGAGGTCAACGTCGCGCCGCATAATTTCTACGGACACCTTTGCTCGATGATGAACGCGCATTTCTGCGCCGCCATACCGAACCTGCGCATCATGGAGATCGACATCGACCGCCTCGCATGGGACCGCGAGCTCTTCACGCACGAACCAGATATCCAGAACGGCCATCTGATCATTCCCGATCGGCCCGGCTGGGGCACCGAGCCGAACGAGGAGGCAGTGCGCTCGCATCCGCCGAAGACCAGCGGTGGGCTTCTCAATTATGGCCGCAAGGCCTGAAGCGACTTACGGCGTCACGGGGTTGACGGCGGGGGACGTCTTGGGCCCCGGCCGTTCCGGCTCGATCCGCGATTTGGGTTCCGTCGGAATAACAGTTGCGCCCGCGGCACGCGCGGCCTCGCCAGTCGTCGCATACATCGCGACATGGGCCGGTTGGGTTTTAGCCCGGCTCCAAGGTCCGTGGTCTACAATGAGCATCGCAGCAATGGTCACACCCGCCACGACGAGCGCAATCACACCAGGATGACGAAGCGCTATAGAGACGGAGTTTCCGGAACGAGCCGTTGCCATCGAAGAATCCGCTCTTTTTCACTCAGCGGGTTAACTCAATTCCCTCCCATCGAGTTCCGCCTTGATGTAAGCGAGTTTCGAGCCAAGGCGCGGGAACTTCAGAGCTCTCGCTCAATGCTTCACGTCGGGGCGCGCGTCACCGACGAATTTGTCGCGGTTCGGCATTTTGATGGCCGCAAACGATTTCGCATCCAGCGTTGCATCCGCTCCAAGCAATCCGTTCAAGCTCAGGATGTAGGCCGACACCGCGTAGACGTCGTCATTGCTCAGCGACTGCGGCGCATTCTGTGGCATGGCGCGGCGAATGTAATCGAACAGCGTCGTCGCATAAGGCCAGTAGCTGCCGACCGTGCGGATCGGCCTGGGCGTGCCGAGCGTTCCCTGCCCGCCGACGAGGCGATCGCCGAGGCCGCCCTCGCCCTTTTCGCCGTGACAAGAAGCGCATTGCTGAGCGAACACTTCGCGTCCCTGGCTAACAGAGCCGCGCCCGTCCGGCAGATTGCTGCCGTCACGCCCGATGTCGATGTTCCAGCCTGCAATCTCCGCTGCCGTCGCCGGTCGCCCGATGCCGTAAGGACTTTGCTCCTGCGCGTTGCTCACCGAGATGGACAGCAGGATTGCGAGGGCGATGCCGCAAGTCTCACGCGAGCGCATTGATCACCTCGCCGTCGGCCGCGACGCGCCAGGGCCAGATCGCGTTGTTGTGGTAGAAAAAATTCTCACCACGCACCGCGAGCAGTTCGGCGAGCGTCGGCTGCACATAGCCGGTCTCATCGATCGCACGGCTCTGGATCACGGCCGGCTCGCCGTCCCACCGCCAGGGCAGACTGAAGCGTGTCAAGGCGCGGGTCAGCACTGGCTCTTGCAGTCGCGCCTCCTGCCAACTTTTACCGTCATCGATGGACACCTCTGCACGAGCGATTTTACCATGCCCGCTCCAGGCAATGCCGGTGATCTCGTGAAAGCCGGGCGCATTCAGGCGCTGGCCGCCCGAAGGACGCGTGATGATCGACTTCGCCTCCATATAGAAGGAAAACTCCCGCGCCGCGCCGTCCGGCAGGAGGTCGGTATATTTCGAGGTCTCTTCGCGCGAGTAAGCAGGCTCTGCCGCCACGTGCAGACGCCGCAGCCACTTCACGTTCATATTGCCTTCGAAACCCGGCAGGAGCAGTCGCAGCGGATAGCCCTGCTGCGGCCGTAACCGCTCGCCGTTCTGGCTGTAGACCAGCATGGCGTCGTCAAGACATTTTTCGATCGGAACGCTGCGGGTCAGCGCGGCAGCGTCAGCGCCTTCGGCAACGACCCATTTGGCCTCAGGCTTCAGGCCGGCCTCCTGAAGCACCAGCTTCAGGCTCACGCCCGTCCACTCGGCACAACTCACCAGGCCCACCAGGTCGGATGCCGTCTTGCCGTAGGGTCTGCTATAGCCGGGATTGCCGGAGCATTCGAGAAAGTGGATGCGCGACTCCGACGGGAAACGCCGCAGATCTTCCATGGTGAACATCAGGGGACGCTCGACGAGGCCGTGCAGCATCAGCCGGTGCTGCGCCGGATCTATGGTCGGAACGCCGCCATGATGCCGCTCGTAGAACAATCCGTTTGGCGTGATGATGCCGTCGAGTTCCTGCAATGGCGTCCGGCCGGATGCGGATATGTACTGCTTGAGGTTCTTCGAGATGTTCTTGACGACGCCCTTCTCGAAGGGCGACGGTGCGCCATAGGGCTGGCTTCCCATCGGTTCGCCGGGCGCCTTCATCCAATCCGGAACATTCGGTGGAAGATTTTCCGTCGGCGCTGCGACCGATGCACCGGCACCCAAAACGACACCACCTGCCACTGCGCTACCACCTTGCAGAAAGCGGCGACGCGTTGTCGTCGCGGATTCGTCATCGGCGTCGTTCGTGCGGCTCATTGTGGACCCTCGGCTGAAGCTCGGCCCCATAAGATCCTTCGCGAAGTGCATTTGCAATTCGCCCGTGTTTCAAAGCAGTCGATTTCGATCAGGACTGATCTAGATCCAGTGCTCGCCAGAGCAGTTCCTTCTTGCGGTGCACAACGTCACGTCACAGGCCAGCCTCACTCGCCCGGAGCGATCGCGTTGCTGGGCGTCGGACGGTCGGTGATCTGCTGACCGAATAGGCTGCCGATTAGTTCGACCGCAGTGCGCGCTGTCCGGCCCCGCTCGTCCAGGAATGGATTGAGCTCGACGATATCCACCGAGCGCACCAGGCCTGAGTCGTGCAGCAGCTCCATGATCAGGTGGGCCTCGCGATAGGTCGCGCCGCCCGGCACCGTCGTGCCGACGCCCGGGGCGACGCAAGGGTCCAGGAAATCGACGTCGAAGCTGACATGGAGCACACCGTCGCGTGCCTTGACGCGCTCGATGACGCGACGGATCAGCACGGCAACGCCGAACTCGTCGATCTGGCGCATATCCGCAACCCTGATCCGGCGCGCGCGCATCAACTCCTTTTCGAGCTTGTCGATCGAGCGCGTGCCGAACAGATCAAGCCTGTCCGGATCGAGCGAGGCGCGCGGATCATCCCCCAGGAGCCCATCGAGGCCGGGCTCGCCGCACAGGAACGCCGCCGACATGCCATGCATATTCGCCGTGATCGTCGTCTCCGGCGTGTTGTAATCGGCATGCGCATCCAGCCAAAGCACGAACAGCTCGCGTCCGCGCTCCCGCCAATGCCGCGCCATCGCATTGACCGAGCCCATCGATAACGTGTGATCGCCCCCGAGGAATATCGGAATCGCGCCGGTACTTGCGATGTCGTAGCCACGCTGGCTCAGCACGCGTGTCCAGCGCTGGATTTCCCGATAGTGATTGGCTTTCTCGGGTGGCCGGTCGGCGAGATCGCTGACCTCAGCTACGGAGAGATCGCCGTAGTCGACGACCTCGACGTCGAGGCTCTCGAACAATGTCGCAAGACCGGCGGTGCGCAACGCCGGAGGGCCCATCAGGGTGCCGCGTTGCGATGCGCCCATGTCGATGGGCGCCCCAAGCAACGCGATGCGCCGGGCTCGATCCGGCATGGTCCGATTGGTCACGGCAATCTCCCGGAATCAACAAGGCTGCGCCAGCCTAGCAGAGATTCGCATCCGTCGTTTCCCCGGGATGCCGGCAAAGCATTTGCCGCGGGACTGCATCCAGGAACAAAACCCCGTGCGCCGCATTTCTCTTTCAAGGCTGGCACCCGCCGTTTCACCACGGCGCCTGTCGCGGATAGCCAAAGGTCTTGCGACCCGCTGTTCAAAACGAGCGCTCGCGCGGATAGCCAAAGGTGCCGGCCTCCTCACATAGCCAGCAGCGGAGTTCACGAACTTGAGCACGGAAATTCCGCAATCCCCTCCCCAGCCCGGAATGGCCGAGCGTGCCATTGATGCCGCGACGGACGTGTCACGCACGATCGGCGAGGTTGCAGGGGGTCTGCACGCCGCCGTTGATCGTCTTACCTTCGCGATCGAGGAAGCGCGAAAGCCCGGCCGGCCGCTCTCAACCGTTGCGGCGATCACGCGCGAGGCGCCGCTTGCAAGCCTTTTCGTCGCCTTCCTGTTTGGCGTTGCGGTGGCGCGCCGGCGCTAGCTAGGCATCGAGCGAGCGCGTCTGGCAGCGCTGACCATCTCCTCGCGCTTGGTCGCAAGGAACTGCTGTTCGAACGCGTCCGCAGGCATTGGGCGGCCGAAGAAATAGCCCTGCCCTTCCTCGCACCCCATGCTGACCAGGAAGTCGGCAGTGGCGCGGCTTTCGATACCTTCGGCCACGACCGTGAGACCAAGTTGCTTGCCGAGACCAATGGTCGAGCCCACGATGGCGGCGTCGTCCGAATCCGCGAGCAGGTCGAGCACGAACGAGCGATCGATCTTAAGCCCATCGAGCGGAAACTTCTTCAGATAGCTCAAGCTCGCATAGCCCGTCCCAAAGTCGTCGAACAGGACACGAACGCCGAGTTCCCGGATCCGCTTGAACATGTCGAGCACGCGACCTTCGTCGTGCAGCAGGATGTCCTCGGTGACCTCGAGTTCCAGCAGCGACGGCGTGAGCCCCGTCGCAGCGAGCAGTATCGCAACCGAATGGGCGAGATCGCCGGAGTGGAGCTGCGATGGCGACAGGTTGATCGCAACGCGCACGCCATTGCCGGACAACTCCCACGCGCGCGCCTGCCGGCAGGCGGTCTCCATCACCCAGTTCGCGATTCGCTCGGACAGCGCCGAGGTGTTGACCACCGGCATGAACTCTCCGGGCGATACATGGCCGCGCGCTGGGTGCCGCCATCGAATGAGCGCCTCGGCTCCGACCAGGCTGCCGTCGACCAGGCGAACCTGGGGTTGGTAGAATAATTCGAACTCGCCGCGGTCCGTCGCGAGCGCGAGTTCGCGCTCCAGCGTCAGCCGGTTCTCCAGCTCCTGCCTGATCGCGCTCTCGAAGATCACGTGGCTGCCGCGCCGCGTCGCCTTCGCGCGGCTCAGCGCGAGATGGCCGTTGCTCAGGAGATCGTCAGCGCCGTTCCCGCCTTCCGGATAGACGGCAACACCGATACTGATCCTAACGCGATGCTGCCGCGTGCCGGTCACAAGCGGCGTATCGAAGGCGCGCGCGACGCGTTCGGCGAACTCGGCCATCGGCTCGCCGGAAGCCGTGCTATCGAGCGCAATGGCGAATTCGTCGCCGCCGAGCCGGGCGACGATCGCCTCGCGATTTGTCTCGGCCTGAAGGCGTGCAGCGACCGCTCGCAGCACGAGATCGCCCGCCGAATGTCCAAGCATCTCGTTGATCTGCTGGAAGCCATCGAGTCCGAGCACGAGTAGCGCAACTTCGGAAGACCGCCGCTCCGCCGCGGCGATCAGACCAGCCAGCCCCGCATGCAGTGTGTTGCGGTTGGCAAGACCCGTCAGCGCATCATATTCGGCGAGATGTTTGACACGCTGCGCCTCGCGCTTGCGGATCGAAATATCGCGCAGGATCGCACCGTACTGGAAGCCATCCGCTCCCTGCCAGCCCGAGAAGCTGGCCTCGACGGGAAAGCTTTCCCCGTTCTTGCGCCGGCCCTCGAACTCGACGACGACGGCGCCGCCCGGAACCAGAAGCGCGTGGCGCGCGGTGTCGCGCATGGAAAAAGGCCTGGAGCCACCATCCGCCGGCGCCGCGCACAGGCTTTCGAATGGCCGCCCGATCATCTCGGTCGGCATGTAGCCGAAGATCGCACCGGCACCGGGATTCCACACCGTGATGCGGTGATCCTCATCGGTGCAGACCAGACCATCGCCGAGCGACATTGCAATGCGGTGAAAGCGGCTCTCCGCGATGCGTCCCAGCAGGCTACGGAAGTCGATCTCGTCGAGCGCAATCGCCGTCAGGTAGGCGAGGATGGCGATGTGAAACAGCGACGTATCGATAACGAGCGGCCACTTCGACTGCACCAAAGCAGCGACCAGTTCGACCGCCACGCCCGCCCCGACCAAAATGGCAACTCGGATACCCGGAGCGCGGCGGCGCCATGACCACATCATCGCCAGGCCGATGGCACAGAGGCCCAGAACCATACCCACGTCGGAAGTCCAGAGCAGTGTCCGATGCTGAAGGATCGATTCGGCGGCAAGAGCCTGGAGGACGGGTCCCGCAACAATGCCGCCGTTCGGAACACTGAGGCGATCGCCGAGTTCGAGCGCGGTGGCCCCGACGATGACCTTCTTGTCCTTGAGCCTTGCCAGAGCCGCTGGATCGCCGCGTAGCGTCTCGGCGTAGGACACGACAGGAATGGACGCTGGCTGGATGCTAAAGTCGATCAGAAAACGCCCGCTTCGACTTGCCTTCTGACCGGCCAGAACAACGGCCATCGACGGCACAATGGCATCGCCGAGCCGTTCCCCGAATGGATAGCGCCGGACCAGCCCGTCGGATTCGACCGTGACGTTGACGAAGGCCGGCCAGGACTGGCTGTTGAACGGCTTGAGCGGGCGGTTAACGTGAGCGTCGCCGCCGTTCGGCGCCGGCTGTTTGAAAGACGGCAGGATGGTCGCACCCCCGACATCCCGAAGAGCCTTGACAAAGGCCTCGTCGGAGGCGGGATCGGACGGCGTGCTGAAGTCGATGTCGAAGGCGACGTCCTGGGCACCGGCGCTTTCGAGTCTTTGCAGCAATTCGGCATGCAGCCGGCGCGGCCACGGCCAGACACCGATCTGGTCAATCGAGGGCGCGTCGATCGCAACCACTACGACGTCGCCGGTGGCCGCACGCGATTGCCAGCCGAACCGCAGATCGGTGAGCGCATTGCGAAGTGCACCGTGCCATCCCGTGGACAGCACGATCGCGAGCGCGGCGACGACCAGAATATGCGGCCGATAGCGTTTCACCTTGTCCCCCAGCACTCCGGCGGATGCCGCGATGTGCTCCCGTGAGTGGCCTAAAGGATGGCCTCAGTGCTTGGAATGGCCATAGGCGTTGCCATGGCCATTGCTGCCATTGCCTTTGCCGTTGCCGGTGGCGCCCGAGTTGTTTCCGTTTCCACTACCCGAATTGTCGTCGGCAGATTTTTTCTTGTCGCTGGAGCTTCCACCGCCGGCATCGCTCGACGATCCGGCCGTCGTTGCGACGGTCGTTGTCGCGCTCGACACGCTGGCGCCGCTGCTTGTCGCACTGCTTTTCGTCGTGGCCGCGGTCTGGTTGCCGCTGTTCGAAGCCGCGGTGGTCGTACTCGTTTTGCCGTCGCTCCAGATGGTGTCCGTATGGGAGTTGGAAGCGTTTCGGGCTGCACGGGATGCGACTGATCCATGAGCGAGGCCGTTCGTGACCTTGTGAACGTTCAGCTTCACCTCGCCAAGTGAGCTCGAAATTCGAATCACGCCCGACCTGGGGCCCGACTTGGGATGCAATTGGTCTCCCGCCTGCTGCGATTTCGGGAGCGCGCCGGCCGCCTTGATGCCCTTGTCTGAATTGACGAGCGCGTGGATGACACGGCCGTTCGCGGCGTCGCGTGGCGCCGACAGGCCCGATTTTGGAACGGGAATCCGCTCGATGGTGGAAGCGCGCGGCTTGCCCTGCTCGATCGCGTTGAACGTGCCCGCACCGGTCAGGCTGAGACCGGGCTTGCCATGTTCGAACACGGTCGCTGCCTGGCCTGGCATCACCTGGGCGATCTGGCCCGTCTTGAAGTCGGAGACTTCGACCTGCCCGCGCAGTACGCCAACCTTGGTGCTGCCCGCGTTCACGGTAACCCTGAACTGCGTTCCCTTGACGACGGCGGCGAGATAAGGCGTCTCGACCTCGAAATGCTTGACGTTGCGCTTCTCGACCTCGAGCAGGATCGATCCCGCTTGCTGCACGATGGTGGTCGAGAGCCCTTCCTTTTTCTCGACAGGGACGCCAACCACCGAGTTGGGGGAGATCAGAATAGTCTCTTCGCCGCGAACCAGCAGAACGCGCCCGTTGCGTCCGGTCCGGATGGTATCGCCGGGCTTCAGGCTTTCTTCCTGACCCAGGGAAACCCGTTGTGCGCCCTCGGCGGCAATCCAGACCTCGCCGGACGCCTTGCTGACGGACCAAACTCCATCATCGGCGGCGAACGCATTCGAAGCTATTCCCAGCGTCAGTGCAGCCATCAGCGCAACGCGCCGCATTCCATCTGTTCCGAGCATGATGACCCTCAGTCCGATTGCAGCCGGCCTAAGGCGTACTCGAAATGTTTCAACATAGAATTAGCCGAAGCTCGCGACCCCGGCCGCCGCATTAACCTTTCGTTGACCATAAAAAACTATGAAAAACCATGCGGATAACGAATTCTGACGAGCACGACGGGATCCGTCCGCTGAACTACCGAGAACGGCTCACGGGAGGCGTTGGGGCACGGCATCTCGCTACCGCGCTTGCGCTTATGCTGCCCCTTTTCGGGGCAGTCTCGGAAACACGCGCGCAGCAGGCGAACCAGCCCGGTTTTGATCCCCGCCAGACCGAAAAATATTTTGATAACCAATCCGACCAGGAGTCGCGCAGCCGGGCTCCCGTCAAACTACCCTCGCTCGGCCGATCCGACACCGGGGCCGACGCCACGCTGCAATTCGTAGTTCGTGGTGTCAACGTCAGCGGAGCCCATGCGGTCTCGCGCGATCGCCTCGCAGAGGTATATCAGCCCTATCTCGGCAAGAAGGTCTCGCAGGCCGACCTCGCAACGATCGCGGCAGCTATCAGCGATCTCTACCGTAGCGCCGGCTACCATTTGAGCCGCGCGATCGTGCCTCCCCAGGACATCGCGGACGGCCACGTGCAGATCCGCGTGATCGAAGGTGTGATTGTGCAAGCCGAGTTGAAGGGCGAAGGCGCCGAGCAGTTCGGCGTCCGGCCTATGCTCGCGCCCGTTCTGGCCGAGACTCCCTCGCGCCTCGCCACGCTCGAACGGCAATTATTCCTGGTCAATGGACGGCCGGGGGTGCGGATCACGGACACCGCGCTTGAGGAGATCGGCGGCTCGACCGGCCGCTTCCGCCTCATTCTCCATCTGAAGACCTGGCACATCTTCACGTCGTTCGGACTCGACAATCTCGGATCGCCCTCGGTAGGTCCCTGGCAGACCTATGCCACCGGCGCGTTCAACTCCTACCTCGTCCCGGGCGACACCCTGGCAGTCAACCTGTCGACCATTGCCAACGATCCACGCGAACTCGGGTTCGGACGCCTCTCCTATGATGCGCCGGTCGGCGTCGACGGCGTGCGTCTGGGTGCGTCCGTGCTGTACAGCGCGGTCCGCCCGGGAGATGCCCGGCGCCTCGATGGCGACATCACCACCACGGAAGCCTTCGAGGTGCGGGCAAGCGCCGTGCCCTTCATGTCGCAATCGTCAGGGCTCAACCTCACGGCGGCTGCAACCCTCAGCAACGTTTCCGAGCATGATCTGTTCGGCCCCTCGTACAACGACCACATCAGAACCGCGAGCCTGACCGCCGACTATCGGCTCCAGGACCGCTTCGGTGGCACCAACTACGCGACGTTGACGTATCGTAAGGGCCTCGATGTCTTCGGTGCCTCGCATTTCGACGACGATCTGTTGTCACGCGACGGCGCCTCTTCGAACTTCTCGGTGCTGAACCTCTGGTTCACCCGCTACCAGACACTTACCGACGCCTGGTCGCTCAAATTGTCTGCGGCGAGCCAAACTGCGTCGCGGCCGCTGTTTACCTCCCAGCAATTCTACCTCGGCGGCGTAGCCTTCGGCCGGGGCTATGGCGCAGCCGAGATCAGCGGCGACAACGGTCTTGCTGGCTCGCTCGAGCTGCGCTTCGACCAGAAGCTCAACTTCCGCTACTGGAGCGGCTACCAGCTCTACGCCTTCGGTGACGCCGGCGCGGTCTGGAACTTTGGGTACCGTCTGAGCGACGGCCTGTCGCTCACATCGGCAGGCGCCGGCGTACGATTCTTTTTCTTGGGTGATCTCCAGGCCGATTTCGGTGTCGCCGTGCCGCTGAGCTACCGGGCGCCGGAAAATGAGCGCCGCAGCCCGCGCTTCCTGTTCACGCTCTCAAGCCCCCTGCGACTCTGCCCGGAACGCGGCAAAGCGAGTTGCCTCTAACCGTGCGGCGTTAGGGCTGCACGGCCACATGTGGCCCATTTTGCGTGCCCCTTCCCCACAGACTCGC
>Ga0136846_1239167_pt1 | contig 10648 bp, 8 predicted proteins | sample HopSoiMetagenom2_FD_96841 | JGI IMG/M metagenome (GOLD analysis project Ga0136846, IMG submission 96841) | Grasslands soil microbial communities from Hopland, California, USA - 2 Assembly 2016 (version 4) | ecosystem: Environmental > Terrestrial > Soil > Grasslands | place: USA: Hopland... | reverse complement strand
TGGGTTACCAACGACAACGGAACGACCTGGCAGTCCATCTTCGACAACTACGCGTCGGCGAGCATCGGCGATCTGGCGATCGCCCCCAGTAATCCGGATGTGCTCTGGGTCGGCACCGGCGAAGCGAACATCTTTCGCGCGTCGATGCCGGGCGTCGGCGTCTACAAATCTACCGACGGCGGACGCACGTTCACGCACATGGGGCTTGCCGACACGCAGACTATCGGCCGCATCGTCATCCATCCCACGAATCCCGAGACCGTGTACGTTGCGGCATCCGGCCATGAATGGACCGACAACGAGAATCGCGGCGTGTTCAAGACCATCGACGGGGGTCGGACGTGGAAGAAGGTGTTCTATCGCAGCCCGCGGACCGGCGCGATCGATCTCGCAATCGATCCGGCCGACCCGAATACGTTGTACGCGGCGATGTGGCAGCGCATCCGGCGCAAATGGAGTGATCCGCGCGTCGAACCCGGCTACCGCGAGGGTGGCATCTGGAAAACCACCGATGGCGGTCTGTCGTGGACGGAGATCAATGCAGGGCTGCCACCGGCGCAGTATCGCGGACGCATCGGGATCGATATCTCTCGCTTGAATCCGAGCGTGCTGTATGCGTTCGTCGACAGCTACGAACCGGGCACACCGCCTCGAGCTGGCGAACGCGACGCGTATGCGCGGCCGATCCTGGAGGCGCGGATTCGCGGGGCGGAGATCTATCGCACCGACGATCGGGGTTCGGCCTGGCGCAAGGTCTCGGAGACGAACGCGTTCATGTCGGAGCACTCCGGAACCTACGGGTGGGTGTTCGGCCAGATCCGGATCGACCCGAAAGACGACAAGACCATCTACACGCTGGGTCTTGGCCTGAACGTCTCGCACGACGGCGGTAAATCGTTTTCGCCGATTCGCGGCACGCATGGCGATCATCATGGCCTCTGGATCGATCCAGACAATCCCGCAACGCTCTACAGCGCGAATGACGGCGGTGTGTATTTCTCCTCAGACGCCGGCGCAACCTGGAAGTTCGCGGTAGCGGCAGGGGGTGCCCAGTTCTACAACGTCACGGTCGACAACAGCACGCCGCCGTGGGCCTACGGATCGATTCAGGACGTCGGCAGCCGGCGGGGAAAAATCGATGTCAGCAACGGTCGCGACCGCATTCCGCCGACAGAGTGGACGCCCGCGCCTGGCGGCGAGGGATCCGTTCACGCCGTGGATCCGGAGAATCCGTCACTCGTCTACTCGCATACGTATTACGGCAACTTCACACGGGAGGACCTGAGCGTTCCGGCCGCCGTCCGCCGCGGCCGTCGAGGGACCGACGAAGCGGCTGCGTCACAGGCGTCCCCGCCGAACCAGCCACAGCGGAGCACTGCGATTCGCCCGCGTCTGGAGGACCTGCGGGCTCAATGGATGGCGCCGATTGTCGTCTCGCCGCATCGTCCGGCGACGATCTACGCGGGTTACCAGTCCGTGTTTCGATCGCGTGATCGCGGCGCGACCTGGGACCGCATCAGCGCGGATCTCACCGACCACGATCCTGCCCGCATGCTGAAAAGAAGCTCGAGCGAGATTCCATTTCAGACGATCGTCGCGCTTGCGGAATCGCCCAGAAAACCTGGACTGCTCTACGCCGGAACTGACGACGGTCACTTGCACGTGACGATGGATGATGGAAAGCGTTGGTCGGAGATCACCGCCGCCTTACGGGGGCGCAAGTGGATTTCCCGAGTCGTCCCGTCACAACACGCGGAAGGAACCGTTTACGTTGCGCAGCGCGGCCGGGAAGACGACGATTTCACTGCATACCTCTACAAGTCTGTCGATTACGGCGGAACGTTCACCAGCATCGTGGGAAATATGCCGGCGGGGTCGGTGAACGTGATTCGGGAGGACTCGTCCGATCCAAACATCCTCTATGTTGGAACCGACTTCGGTGCATTCGTTTCCGTCGACGGCGGACGCCAGTGGCAGGTGCTCGGAGGCAATCTTCCCTCGGTGCAGGTGTCCGATCTTCAGTACGACGCTCGCGATCGCCTGATCGTCGTGGCGACCTATGGTCGAGGCATGTGGGCGATGGACGCGACAAAAATCGTCAAGTAGGCCACTAATCACGCCTTCGTTGAGCCGATCGCCGCCTGGTTTGCGCCTTCAGGAATGATGAAGTTTCTGCTGACGCTCCGGGAATGGGAACTCGCGAGCGTCGTGTCATTCGCGTACACAGCGCTAGTAGCTGCTTTCATCCGAACAGCGCTTCCCTCGGCCGCACGCCTTCGCGCTGTGTGCGGATCGGTTGCTGGTCTTCTGCTGACGGTCGCCTCGGCGATGGCACGGTTTCACCCGCTGCTGCACGGCTGGCTGATGCCGCCGGTGTTGCTCCTGCTGGGGTACTGGACGAGTGGACTGCTGTTCGTTGCGCCGATGAGGCACGTCGAACAAATGTTTGCGTTCGTCGATCGGCTGGTTCACGTGCGCCGGGTCGGCGCCCGTGCGCCGGCCAGTGTCGCCGAGTTCCTGGAGTTGTCGTATGCCGCCGTGTTCGCGCTCGTTCCGATCGCGCTGGCGCTCCATCTGAATCTCTCAGCGGTTCCCAATACCGATCGATTCTGGACCGTTATCCTGGTGACGGATTTCATCTGCTTCGCGGCACTCCCGTGGATCCAGACTCGGCCGCCGCGAGCGCTCGAGCCGGGCGAACCATGGGCATCCTCATTCCGCACGTTCAACCTGCGATGGCTCGGCATGGCGAGCATCCAGGTCAATACATTTCCCAGCGGTCACGCCGCCGAAGCGGTTGCCGCGGCACTCCTTGTGTCCAACCTTCGGACTGGCGTGTTCATTCTCATGCTGTTCAATGCCGCCGCCGTGTCGGCGGGGGCAGTGTTCGGCCGCTACCACTATGCGGTCGACGCCTTTGCTGGATGGCTCGTAGCCATTACCGTCTGGTTGATGGTGATGCATTGAGGCTGCGCTGAGCACTGAACCAGCTTAGAATCGAACGGTGCTTCACCGCGTCATCGCACTGATCTCCTGTAGTGCTCTGCTCTTCGGGGCCACGAACCCCGTCCTCTCCTTTTCTCACCAGGACGTCGATTACCAGCAGCTCTACGCACAGGCCGGGACATTCGCTGATTTCCTCGAGAAGGCGACTGCGCACCGTGACGAATGGCGCGCCAACTACAACGACGCGACGGTCGGCGCGGCGCTGATCACGAGAATGCGCGCGCTGCCGGAAAAGCGGCATCTCCTCGTCGTCGCTGAAGACTGGTGCCTGGATTCACTGAACACGATTCCGTACGTTGCGCGCCTGGTCGACGGCGCCCCCGAGCGCCTGGACCTGCGCGTGATCAATCGTGAGACCGGCAAGGCGGTCATGGAAGCGCACCGCACACCCGATGGACGGACGGCGACGCCGACAATTGCCATCCTTGCGGAAGACTGGCATTTCATCGCCTCGTGGACCGAGCGGCCATCGTCGATCCAGTCGTGGTTCCTCGAGAAGCAGAAGACCACCATGCAGAAGCCTTTGCACGACGAACTACTTGCCTGGTACGCGAAGGACGCGGGAAAGACGACCGTCCTCGAAATCGCGGACCTTCTGGAGCGCTGAGATGTTGTATGCGATCGTCCTGACGATCCAGTCGTGGCTCCGCTGGATCGTGCTGCTCGCGGGGATCGCCGCGTTCATACGTTCAGCAATCGGAGCCGGACGCCAAGCGGCGTGGACGCCCACTGACGATCGCGCGGGCTTGTGGTTCAGCATTCTGCTCGATGTGCAGGTGTTGGTCGGGCTCGCGCTCTATGTCTTTTTGAGCCCCTTCACACACGCCGCGTTTGGCAATATCGGCGAGGCGATGCGCAATTCGGGGCTTCGTTTCTGGTTGGTTGAACATCTCACCGGAATGATCATCGCCATCGGGCTCGTCCACATCGGACGCTCCCGGCTGAGGAAAGCCGATGAACGCCGCCGCCATCGGACCGCCTCAATCTTTTACGGCCTGGCGCTCCTCGCAATGGCCATCTCGATTCCCTGGCCTGGGACGCACGCGGGCCGTCCTCTCCTGAGGTGGTAGATGCGTCTGGTCATGGCAGCGGCGCTGGCGGTTTCGTTGTTCTTCACGCCTCAATCGCCCGCCGGTCCTGGCGGGCGGCCGATGGCCATCGACGATCTGATTACGGCCGTTCGCGTTACCGATCCTCAACTGTCACCGGACGGTTCGCGGGTGATGTTCGTTCGCACGACCACCGACCTCAAGTCCGGCGACCGCAACGCTGACATCTGGACGGTGCCCGCCGACGGTTCCGGTCCAGCAAAGGAATTAATCGCAGGCAGCAAGACCGACAATACTCCGCGGTTTTCGCCGGACGGACGCAGCATCGCGTTCATCTCGACACGCGACGGGGCGCCGCAGGTGTACGTGGCCGACGCCAAAGGCGGGAACGTTCGGCGCATCACCACCCTGTCGATGGGCGTTCAACCGCCGCTCGTGTTCTCGTCCGATGCATCGCGCATTGCAGTGGTGTCGGACGTCTACCCGGAGTGCTCGGACGAGGCGTGCAACAAACGTCGAAATGAAGAGGCGGAGAAGAACCCCGTCCAGGTTCACCGCCTCACACGATTGTTGTATCGCCACTGGGACGAGTGGCGCGAGAACATCCGCCACCACATATTGGTGGCGCAAGTCGACGGCCGTCAGACCATCGATGTCACACCGGGCGATTTCGATTCGCCGCCGGGACAGCAGGAGGACGGCGCCGTCGCGTTCTCGCCCGATGGACGAGACATCGCGTTCGCATCGAACAGGGAAGGCGGCGATCGCGAGGCGTGGACAACGAACCACGACATCTGGATTGTTCCGGCTGCAGGTGGAACCGTGAAGAAGGTCACGACCAATCCTGCTTCCGATCTGCAGCCTGTCTTCTCTCCGGACGGCCGCACGCTTTTTGTCCGCGCACAGCGACGGCCAGGATTCGAGTCTGACCGCTGGTATCTCGACGCCTACGACCGATCCACCGGCACCAAACGGACCGTCTTCACCTCGCCGGACATCTCGCCGACCGACTATGCGCTGTCACCGGATGGATCGGCCATCTGGTTCACCGCCGCGCAAGAGGGTCACGAGGCTCTCTTTACCGTCCCAGCCGCCGGCGGCGTGCCGAGTCGGATTTCCGGCGGTCTCGGATCGGTGACAGCCCCGCGCCCCGGTGGTTCCTTCGTCATTGTCTCCAGGTCATCGCTGACCGGGCCGGCGGAGATCTTCCGCGTGTCGCCCGACGGCAAGTCGACCGCGGCGTTGACGCACGAGAACGCGTCGTGGCTGAAGGACGTTCGATTCTCGGAGCCGGAGAGTCTCACCGCGACGTCGGCGGCCGGCCAAAAAGTACAGTACTGGCTAATCAAACCGCCGCAGTTCGATCCCTCGAAAAAGTATCCGGTTGTCTTCCTTCTCCATGGCGGGCCGCAAGGAAGCTGGGACGATGCGTGGTCGGCGCGGTGGAATCCGTCGCTGTGGGCCGCGCAAGGATGGGTGATCGCCGCACCCAATCCGAGAGGATCGTTCGGATTCGGTCAGACATTCGTCGACGAGATCAGCGGCGATTGGGGTGGTCGAGCCATGACCGACATCGACGCCGTCGTCAATGCGGTCGCGAAGCTGCCGTTTACGGATTCACAGCGCATGGGCATCGCGGGAGCGAGCTATGGCGGATACGCGGTGAACTGGATTCTGGGGCACACCAACCGCTTCAAGGCTGCGGTGACGCACGACGGCGTCTTCAATCTCGAGTCGATGAGCCTGGCGACCGAGGAGCTCTGGTTCCCGGACTGGGAATTTGGCGGGATGCCGTGGACACCGAAGGCACGTGCCCAGTTCGCGAAATGGTCGCCGCATTTGTATGCGCACAACATCCGCACGCCGACGCTGATCATCAGCAACGAACACGATTTCCGTGTGCCCGTGGATCAGGGACTGCAGATGTTCACGGTGCTCCGACGTAACGGTGTCCCGAGTGAAGCCCTCGTCTTTCCAGACGAGGGCCACTGGGTGCTGAAGGCGCTGAACAGCCGCGCGTGGCACGAGGCCGTGTTCGCCTGGATGAAGAAGTATCTGGAAATTTCTTGATCCGAAGGGCTTCATCTCTCGGAAAATCAGTTCTACTTCTTCGTAATTCTCACCCCGCCATTCGACGTCCGCACGCGGAGCGTCGGTCCTCCGCTGCCGAGATCGGCTGAGAACGATTTACCAATGTCTCCCTGGACAGTGACAGGAAAATCGAGGCGAACGTGGCCGTTCTTTGTCCCGGTTTCGAGATGCGCGTTGTACTGCCCAGGAATGGCGACACGCACGCCGCCGTTTGTCGTCTGAACATCGAGGCCGGCGCCGTTCCACGTCGTGCCGTCGAGATCGACGTCGATGCCGCCGTTGGTGGTGCGCCCTTCGACGTCGCCGGACATTTTTGAAAGCTTCACACCGCCGTTGGTGGTGCGAAGCTCCACCCGGCTGTCGACGGCGTCCACCGTAATGCCGCCGTTGGTGGTGGTGAGTGTCAAAGGCGTGTGTGTCGGGACGGCAATCCGATAGCTCACGTTCCAATTCTCGCGCCGGCCGAGATTCCGCGGCCCGTCCGCATCCACGCGCACCGCGGTCGCGACCACCTGCACTCGCGACGCAATCACCTTCTCCTCGTCCTCGGTCGCGGCGGTCGCGACGACACGGGCCTGCACGACGATATCGCTCCGGGAAGATCCTTCCACCGATATTCCGCCGTTCGGCGACCCATCGACGGTGAGGGCACTTCCGGACGCCGGCACGCGGTACTCGCGCACTTCACAGAATCCCTCGCGGTCGTTTCCCCAGCTCTCGTCGGCGCACCAGTCGCTCCCGGCGGCCCGCCGCTGAGCTGCCAACGGTGCGCCGAGCACCAACACTGCTGCCACCACGACACCGGTCCCTCGCACGTATGCAGATCTTTTCATCCGTCAACCTCCGCCAGACCCTTTGACGAGATCACGGGGCCTGGCGTTGACTGCGGGGCAAATTTCCTGCGTTATCATGACCTCACCTTCGCGTGCAGCTCGATCTCCCATTCCTTGTCGCCCCCGCGATCGAACCGGCTCGGTCCGGGTTTACCGTCGAGTTCGCCCGAGTCCGGCGCGCCCGCCGGTATATCGTCCGCGTCCGGCACGACGGCAACGTGCGCGTCACCATTCCGCGGGGCGGCTCGCGTGCGGAAGGGACGAGATTCCTCGAGCGGCAGTGGAAATGGATTGAGAAAGAGCGAGCGCGTGTGCTCGCCGCCCACGTCACGGCATCATGGACCGATGGCGCGACGATGATGCTCCGCGGCGAACTGGTGACGTTACAGGTCAGGCACCAGGCGCGGGGGTCGATATCGATTCTGTATGGTGACCGTATGGTCGCGCTCTCGCGACACGACGGCAACATTCGAGGTTGTATCGAAGCCGACTTGCGCGTGCTCGCGCACGAGGAAATTGGCGCGCGGTTGCACGAACTCGCAGCTGAACACAACCTCGTCGTGTCGAGCTTCACGATTCGTAACCAGCGATCGCGCTGGGGCTCGTGTTCGCGCGCTGGACGTATCGCGCTGAACTATCGTCTGGTTCAGATGCCGCCCACCGTGAGCGATTACGTCATCCTGCACGAGCTGATGCACTTGAAAGAACAGAATCATTCGCGGCGCTTCTGGCGCCTTGTCGAAGCTGCGTGTCCGGATTTCCGCGACGCGGAGCGATGGCTTCGACGGCATGGACCGGGGCTGCTGTGAGAGGTGAATCCTACCGGGATCCGGGATTCGCGATCCGGTGTGCGGATACGAGAGGCGTGCGCGTCGAGGTGCCGCCCGATATCGGATCCCGGACTCCGGACAACGGATCCCGGCAGGGACAAGTGTGAAGCTACAAGGGACGTGTTGCACGGTACGTCAGTGGCGGATGGACGATGCGGACTCACTCGTGCGACAGGCAAACAATATCAACGTTGCACGGCAGCTGAGAGACCGATTTCCGCACCCCTACACGCGTGCGAATGCCAGTGCATTCCTCAAGGCTGCGACGTCCGCACCCGAACCGTCGAACCTCGCGATCGAAGTGGACGGTCAGGCAATCGGCGCCATCGGGTACGTTCCCGGGCTCGACGTCGAGCGGTACTCCGCCGAAATCGGATATTGGCTGGGTGAAGACTACTGGAGTCGAGGAATCGCGACCGAGGCTCTCGTTCTCGTGACCGCGCACGTGTTCGACACGCTGAACATGTTGCGCCTGTTTGCGCTGCCATTCGCCGACAATGCCGGCTCGATTCGCGTACTCGAAAAGGCCGGGTACGTTCGTGAAGCGACCCTGCGATCGAGCAGCGTCAAATACGGCCAGCCGCGCGATCAGCTGCTCTACGCACGTGTCAACGACGCGTGGCGCGGCGTCAGCCCGTGACAGTCGGTCGCGCCGAAGGAAATCCTGGCGCTTGCTTGACCTGTTCCGCTTGCCACAGATGGCGGCGATCGTGCGCCGCAATGACGAAGAGACCGGTGGCGATGCTGAATCGGACGAGCGGGAGGAACGGATTCTTGAACCGCGCGCGGTTCGCGTCGATGATCGCCGCGTCGCGGACCAACTGACGAGCGAGATCGTGTCCGGCGTGATAGTCGTTCAGTATCGGCTGTCGGTCCTTCGTTGGAGCTGGTTTTGCCTTGCGTGGCGCGCGCAAGCGGCGTCTGACCGGCGGCTCCATCGACTCGGCGAACTTCCCGCCGAAATAACCTGGCCTTGCCGGTTCCCGGCGCCTCGAGCCGCGGCGCTGCGCGGCCTCGATCCCAGTCCGGATCGCGGTCCCATATACGCCGTTGATCACGCCGAGGTGATCGAGGCACTGCGCGATGCTCCACCCGTGGCCGTCTCGCGGACGCCAGTAAAACTGTTCATCGCTGCATGAGGCGGCGATGGCAGCGCCTCGCCGGTCTGCTTCATCTATCTCGTCAAGGATCCGCTGGAGTTCAGGTGGGAGAGCCACTCCCTGTATTTTGCTCTGGAACTCGATTCAGTGAATATTAATGATGCCCCTTCCCGCGGCACTCCGCGCGCTTCATTCGCGTAACTACCGTCTGTTCGTTGCCGGCCAGCTGGTGTCGCTCATTGGCACGTGGATGCAAAGTGTCGCGCAGTCGTGGCTCATCTACCGGTTCACGGGATCGGCGGCTCTCCTCGGGCTGATCGGCTTCGCCGGGCAGATTCCGATCTTCATCCTCGCGCCGGTCGGCGGCGTGATCGCCGACCGGCTGAACCGTCACCGCGTCTTGATCGCCACGCAGAGCGCGATGATGGTCCTGGCCTTTGCGCTCGCCGCGCTGACGCTCGGTGGAGTGGTGCGGGAGTGGCACATCTTCGTTCTTGCCACGCTTCTCGGCATCGCGAACGCATTCGATATCCCGACACGGCAAGCCTTCCTTGCCGAGACGGTCAGTCGCGACGACATCGTCAATGCCATTGCCTTGAACTCATCGATGCTCAATGGCGCGCGCATTGTCGGCCCGGCGATCGCCGGAATCATCGTCGCTGCCTTTGGCGAGGGCTGGTGTTTCCTGCTGAATGCGATCAGCTATGTGGCGGTGATTGGGGCGCTGCTGGTGATGCGAGTCGAAGATGCCCCGCATCCCGAAGCTCACGTATCGGCCTGGGAGAGCATCGTCGAAGGCTTCGCCTACTCGTGGAACACCAAACCGGTTCGTGCGTTGCTGTTGTTGCTCGGACTCGTCAGCCTGATGGGCATGCCGTATAGCGTGCTGATGCCGGTCATCGCGGCAGGCGTGCTCGGGGGCGGACCAAATGCCTACGGCCTCTTGATGGCCGCGTCGGGCGTCGGCGCGCTGGCGGGCGCGGCGCTCCTGACCTTGCGGCGTCACGTTCGCGGCCTCGGGCGCTGGGTCGCGATCTCGGCGGCAAGCTTCGGGATCAGCCTGATTGCATTTTCCTTCTCGCGCGTGCTGTGGCTCTCGGCCGTTCTCCTGGTGCCTGCCGGATTTTTCATGATGGTGGAAATGGCGGCGTCCAATACGCTGATTCAGTCGATGATCCCCAATCGTTTGAGAGGGCGCGTCATGTCGGTCTACTCGATGATGTTCATGGGAATGGCTCCGATGGGCGCGCTGCTGGCGGGTGCGCTCGCCGCGCCGCTCGGCGCGCCGGCAACCGTCGCGCTCGGTGGCGCGATCTGTATCGCGGGCGGACTCTTGTTCGGCGCCGGCCTGCCGCATCTCCGCGGACCGGCCCGCGAATTGATCGTGGCGCAGCAACTCGCGGCCGGATCGCCGGGGGAGGAGGTTACGCCCTTGCAGGAATAACGATTATAGTAATAGGTCCGTGGAATACCTGATTAAGCAGTACGCGCTTCAGCAGGGAGCGCTCGAGATCCAGTACATTGAGGAGTTCTTCCTCGACTTTCCCCGCAAGAAGACGGCGACAGAGGTCATGCAACGACTCTCCGATCGCGATCATCAGATTCTGATGGCGGAAGCGGCGCTGCCCGACGACCCTGGCATGGTCGTGCCAGTGTCGTTCAAGGTCGCGCACGAGCTTCGCGCCGCGGAGCGGGATCCGAAGCTGGCCGATCTCGTCGCCTCACTCGAAGACGTCGTG
>Ga0136846_1231183_pt1 | contig 10649 bp, 9 predicted proteins | sample HopSoiMetagenom2_FD_96841 | JGI IMG/M metagenome (GOLD analysis project Ga0136846, IMG submission 96841) | Grasslands soil microbial communities from Hopland, California, USA - 2 Assembly 2016 (version 4) | ecosystem: Environmental > Terrestrial > Soil > Grasslands | place: USA: Hopland... | reverse complement strand
CGCGACGCTTCCGAGCAGCGCACCCGCGTATGCGACGGTGAGCTTCGCGCGAATTGTCGCCATGCGTCACCCTTTGACTACGTACCCGACTCCCCGGACCGTCGTGATCAGCTTTCGGTCGTGCTTGGCGTCGATCTTCTTGCGCAAGTGGTTGATCACGACGTCGACGATGTTCGTCCCGGGATCGAAGTGATACCCCCAAGCATACTCGGTGATCAACGTCCGGCTCATGACGCGCCCCTGATGACGCATCAGGTACTCGAGGACGGCGTATTCTTTTGGCGTGAGCTCGATCAGCTCTCCAGTGCGCCGGACCTCGCGCGTATCGCGATTCAGCTCCAGGTCGACGACGTGGAGCATGGGCGATGCCATGGCGCGCGGGCGTCGAGCGAGAGCCTCGACGCGGGCGAGCAGCTCCTCGAAGGCAAACGGCTTGGTGACGTAGTCGTCGGCGCCGGCCCTGAGCGCATTCACCTTCGCGTCGACGGCGTCCTGCGCAGTCAGCACGAGGACAGGACGCTCGAAGCCGCGCGCGCGCAGGGAATTCAGGACATCCATTCCCGACTTGCCGGGCAGTCGCATGTCGAGGATCACGACATCGTATGCGTCCGACGTGGCGAGCCGCTCTCCTTCCTCACCATCCGCGACCAGTTGTACGCCCCAGCGCTGCTCCTCCAATCCTCGCCGAACGAAATTGCCGACGGTGGGATCGTCCTCGATGACCAATACTTTCATTCCAGACAGTAGCCCGAAACGGGGCGAAAGAAAGTCGATGTAGAGGCATGACGTGGGGTAGCGCGGGAAGTCTACGGCCCGTATCCGGGTACCGTAATGGGGGGCGCCTGGCCCGGATGCGAAAATTGCCCCCGACTGGTACCGCAGTGGATACCGGCGTCGAGGGCAACGTGGGTGACGCGCCAGCGGCCTAGACGTTAGGCAGGCATCCGCGAACTATCCGTTCGCCGCCCGAGGACGGTGAAACCCGTACTCGCGAATCTTCCGGTAGAGCGTCTTGGAGGATATGCCGAGCACGGTCGCGGCACGGCCCTGGTGCCAGTTCGTCCGCGAGAGAACGCTCTCGATGTGGCGTCGCTCGACCTCTGCCAGCGAAACGACTTCACCGTTGGCGCCGCCTCGCGCCGGCGCGTGGGCGTCGTGCAGCGGAAGCTCTCGCGCCTGAATGACGCCGCCGTTGGCGAGGAGCACCGCGCGCTCCATCACGTTGCGCAGCTCACGCACGTTCCCTGGCCACCGGTAGTCCTGCAGCGCGCGCATCGCCTCATCCGACAATTTCGGTGGATGCGCCCCACCGAACTGCGTGAGGAACGCGTTCGCGAGCAGCGGGATGTCGACGGCACGCTCGCGCAGTGGTGGCAGCACGATGCTGATCGTGTTGATGCGGTAGAAGAGATCGCTGCGGAAGCGGCCTTCGCTCACGGCGACCGCGAGGTCCTTGTTCGTCGCGGTGACAATGCGAGCATTCACCTCGACCTTCTGCGTGCCGCCGACACGGAAAAACGAACCCTGCTCCAGCGCCCGCAGCAGCTTCCCCTGCACTTTCGGCTCGAGGCCACCGATTTCGTCCATGAACAGCGTGCCGCCGCCAGCCAGCTCGAACAAGCCGACCTTCCGCGTTTCGGCGCCAGCGAACGCGCCCTTCTCGTAGCCAAACAGCTCGGTCTCGATCAGCCCATCGGCGATCGCCTCACAATTGATGTCCACGAGTGCGCCGGCGCCGCGCTCGGAGAGTCGGTGCAGCGCGCGCGCGATCAGCTCCTTCCCCGTCCCGGACTCGCCGGAGATGAGGATCGGCGAATCGCTCTTCGCAACGCGACTCACGAGCTGCAGCACCGCCTGCATTGGGGCGTACTGCGTCATGACCTCGGGCACCCCGTCGACGCGGGACAGGCGGTTGTGCAGGAGGGCGTTCTCGCGCGCGAGCTGACGCCGCTCCCAGGCACGCCTAACGAGGACGTCGATCTCCGCCATGCGGTACGGCTTCGAGAGGTAGTCGTACGCCCCGAGCCGGATGGCGGTGATCGCGGTTTCGATCGTCCCGTTGCCGGTGATGATGATGACTTCCGGGTGCGCGGCGTCCTCGCGGATGGTGCGCAGGACTTCCAACCCATCCATCTCGGGCATGACGATGTCCAGCAATGCGACGTCGTAGGCTTCGCTGCGAAGCGCCGCCAACGCCGCTTTTCCGTCGCGTGTCACCGTGACCTGATAGCCGCGTCCGAGCAGGAACTGCTCGAGAATCGCGCCGAGGTGCTCCTCGTCCTCGGCGATCAGGACTTTGATGCGCGGCCCTACCGTGGGCGCGGTCATAACGAGGCCTCCTCGGCCGGCAAGAGAATTCTGAACGTGCTGCCCGCTCCCGGCGTGCTATCGACTTCGATGCGTCCACCGTGGTCAGCGATGATTCCATAACAGATCGAGAGCCCGAGACCGGTGCCGCGTCCGGGCGCTTTGGTGGTGAAGAACGGCTCGAAAATCTTCGACGTATCGGCGCGGGGGATGCCTACACCCTCGTCGATCACCTCGGCGACGACGGCCTCGCGTGCGCCGCGCCCGTGGCGGGTTTTGATGGTGATCGTTCCCCGTTCGTCCATCGCGTCCACGGCGTTGATCAGCAGCGCCATGAAGACCTGGACGAGTTGTTCGCGGTTTGCCGTCACGTGCTCGAGCTTGTCGGCGAGCGCCGTCTCGACGCGCATCTTCTTGAATCGCGCGTGATGCTTGACGAGGAACAGCGTGTGCTCGACGACCTCGTTGATCTCCGTGCTCGATTTCGTGACGGGCTTTGGCCGACTGAAGTCGAGGAGGCCATCGATGATCCGCTTGCAGCGATGGACTTCTCCGTCGATGATCCCGAGGTACTCGTTGGCGTCGCGCGGCGTTCGAACGCCATCGCCGCGCATGTCCTCGAGACGCATCGTCAGGCTCTCGGCGCAGGCTGCGATGGTGGCGAGCGGATTGTTGATCTCGTGCATGACGCCCGCGGCGAGCTGCCCGATCGCGGCAAGCTTTTCGGCCTGGGCGAACCGTTCCTGCGCCTCTCTCCACTCGGTCACGTCTTCGCCGATCGCGATCACGTGGGTAATTCCCGCGTCGGTGAGACGCATCGGGATCTTGGAGATGCGGAACGTCCGCGCATCGCCGCTCGCCGTCGACTCCATGTGAACGGTCTGGATTCGCCCGGTTCGGAAGACCTCGTCGAACTCTTTCCGAAGGCTCTCCGCCGGCTGGCGGTGCAGGATCTCGAAGATGCTTTTCCCGATCGCTTCCTCGCGGGACACGCCCTGCATGCCGGTCTCGCGCTTTCGATTCCACGCCTGCACGCGGTATTCGCGGTCGACGACGTATAGCCCGACGGGCAGTGAGTCGATGATCCGCTCGATGAAACGGCGCTGCTCATCGTTCTGTCGCGTGCGGAGCGCGACCTCGACCTCGAGCTGGCGCGCCCGCTCGGCATGGGCGAGCCAAGGCACGAGCATGTCCGCGATCACGCGCAGGACGAGCTGGTCTTCGGCACTGAGGGCGCTGGAGCGGCGGAACGAGATAGCGCCGAGCGGCTGGGGCTCATCCGTCAGGAGCGGCCTAACGATGATCCCGTTCGCCTCGGCGAGGTCGGCGGCGAGCAGCGCGCTCACCTCGTCGGGTTTCGTTCCCTGGTGGCCTGAGGCGGCGAGCTTCTCGAGGCCGCCCGGGCTGAAGGACCAGAGCACACACTCATCAGCGTTGATGGCGGCGCGTGCGGCATCGACCACGGCAACGAGCTGGTCGTGCTCGGGCTCGCGCGCGGCGAGTCGAGCCGCGACGGCGGCGATTCCCGCGAGAGCGCGCGGTGCTGCGACCACTTCGGCGTTGGCGGTGGAAATCGCAGGTGGGCCCACAGGTCCTCGAAAGTTGGACGGGATCGCGCCGCCGGCCTCGACCGTGGCGCCCCCTCGGACAAGATGACCGGCGATGATGACCGGACGTCACGCATTGCGAGTCGTGATGGCGCTCACACAGCCCCTCGAATCATCGACGGTTCGGCTCGGCAAGCGCCGGTGGGAACGGAGGTTGCGACATCGACCTCACGTTGATCGACAAATGCTTCACGTTGACTGGAAGGAGGTTTGCCATGGTGAATCGCGGCTCGCTCACCGGCCCCGTCTTCGGCCTGCGCCGAGAGATCGACCGGCTGTTCGAGGACACATTTGGCGGCGACTCGAGGCGTAGCGGCTGGGCGCCAGCGGTCGATATTCGCGAGGACAACAAGGAGATCGCGCTCGAGGTAGAGCTGCCGGGAATCAAGCCGAGCAACGTCGAGGTTGTCGCGGAGAATGGCGTGTTGACGATCCGGGGAGAGAAAGAGAGTGGGTCCACCGAGGGATCGGAGGGACGCTACCACGTGGTGGAGCGGAGCTACGGGAGCTTTACGCGATCGTTCCAGTTGCCCACGGGCGTGGACGAACAGCGGATCGAAGCCGATTTTGCCGACGGTCTCCTGACTGTCCGCATTCCGAAAGCGGCCCTGGCACAGCCGCGGAAAATCGAGATTCGGAATTCAGGGAATCAGCCGGCGATTGCGGGTACGCCCTCAAAATCGAGCTCGACTCGCGGGCGCCAGGGCGCGAACGAGGCAGAGGGAGAAACCGCCGGATCGAGCAACGAGACCAAAGGCCAGAAATGAACGATCGCGGCAGAGGCATTCCGCCGCACCATCGCACGAACGCGCTCGCGACAATAGTGTCGCGAGCGCGCGTGGTATGCGGCCGAAGGTTGGCGAGGAGCGGATGGAGCGTACCGGGATCGAACCGGTGACCTCCGCATTGCAAATGCGGCGCTCTCCCAGCTGAGCTAACGCCCCGCTATCGCCGTCAACGAGCGGGGCTAAATATATGCACGCACCAATGGGCGAGGGAGCCGATGACTGTCACAGAACGAGGAGACGCAGCAACCCCGGAGACCGCACACCGCATCACGGTGCGGTGCCAATTCTGCGAGACGTGGAACCGCGTGGTGGCCGAGCGGGCGAGTGATCGCCCGAAGTGCGGCAAGTGTGGCAAGCCGATGCTCATCGATCGGCCGATCGCGCTCAACGATGACACGTTCGCGCGCACGGTCACCGAAAGCGAGATCCCGGTCCTGGTCGACTTCTACGCCGACTGGTGTGGGCCGTGCAAGATCATGGCGCCGTCGGTGGATCAGCTGGCCGCGGAGAACCAGGGCAAGTTGCTGGTGGCGAAGCTCGACACGGATCGGGCGCCGCGAACGGCGCAGTCCTACGACATTCGCGGAATTCCCACCACGATCCTGTTCAGAGCAGGCAAGGAAGAAAATCGGCTAACGGGTGCGGCGCCGCTCAAAGCGCTACAGCAACTCGCGGGAGTCTGACCGGGAGACGGGAGACGGGACACGGGAGACGCATAAAAGCGAGAACCCTCGGGATGCCACACTCTGCGTGAAAATGGCATCCCGAGGGTTCTCCGTCTCCCGTCTCCCGGCCGTTACTCGTGTGCCGGCAACGGCTCCATCGTCTTCGGGTCGCAGGGCACCTGGATCTCGTCACGGTACTTCGACGTCAGCATGAACACCCGCATGCGCGGGAAGGCGTTCATGAAGGCCAGGTAGGAGACTCCCCACAAGCCCAAGAAGCCTAACGTGACGCCGATCTCGTACAGGCCGAACGGCAGCGGGATCGCTGCCGCCGCTGCCTCTGCCCCGGCGGCGGCCTCGGGCGAACCCGGATATGCCGACGGGTAGATTTCGACGTAGCGCTGCAGCCATAGACCGATCGTTGACGCGAGCGCGAAGAGCGTCATCGTGGGGGCCCAGACCTTCGGGTACTTCCCCATGAGTCCGAAGAACGGCACCACGAACATCAGCACGCCGACAGCCACCGTGAGTCCGGCCCACGGACGGCTCATGCGCAGGAAGAAGTAGTGCGTTTCCTCCGGCATGTTGCCGTACCAGATCACAAGGTACTGGCCGAACGTGATGTAGCCCCAGAAGCACGTGAACGCGAAGCACAGCTTCCCGATGTCGTGCAGGTGCCGCTCCTGGATCAGCTCCTCCGCGCCAAGCGAGTTGCGCCACAGGCGCACGATCATGGAGTGGACCATGAGCGCGACGACCCAGCCGCCCATGAATACCTGCCACCCATACATCGTGCTCTGAAAGTGGACGTCCATCGACATCGACAGGTCCCAGGACAGCACAACCCATCCGTAGCCGAACACCAGGCACAGGAAGACGGCGAGCTTGCCGAGGCTGGAGTGCGTCGAGTGCAGCTCGCGGCGTTCTTCACCGAAGCCGGATCGCATCCGATCCCGGATCCCCTTCGCCCAGTTGGCGCCCCATTCTGGCGTGACGCCTACGTCGAGTCTGACCGCGCGATATACGAACCAGAGGCTCAGGAACGTGATCAGGCCGAACGTGATGATCACGCGAAGGTCGAAGAAAATCGGGTTGAGCCAAACGGCCTTCTCATGGATCGTCGGCGGCGAAACAGCCCACGGGAAGATCGACCGCTTGCCGACGAACACGATAAGCAGCAGCAGCACGAACGCGATGGGCAACCACGCGACGTAGCCTTCGATGAACCGGATCGTCGGTCTGGACCAGCGCGCCGTCGTTATGCGCTGTGATGCGGATATCGCGACGCCGGCGGACGAGAAGGTCGTGAAGAAGAGCCAGTTCACGTGGAAGGCTTGCCACGCGCGTGCATTGCCCGTGAACGCGCCGATGACGAAGATCGCGAATCCGACGATCGCCAGCACCACACTCAGTGTCGCCAGCCGTTTCGGGATCGGCCGCGTGATGACCTGAACGACTTCGTCGCGCGACGGAATGTGGACGTCGTGAGCGCTCATTCCTCTTCCCCCTGGCCCGGCGTGCGACGAGCTCCGGCGCGTGTCGTGTCCGCGCCCGGTCGACGCGTCGTATCAGTCGTCACGGGTGCCGGCGCCTGGCTCGCTCCGTTCATCGATTGCATTTCCGCGGCGGTGTGTGGTACGGGACGCGTCGGGCCGAGCGTCGTCGGGCCAGGCACCGCGGGCCCGTTGAAGCCCGGTACCGCGAGCGGGCCCGTGGGAACTGCGGCGGGCAGCTTACCCTGCAGCCCACGCACGTAGTTCACGACGTCCCAGCGATCCTTCTCCTCGATGCGGTTGTAGGGCGGCATGTTGCCGCGCCCGTTGCGGATCATGCCGAAGATATATCCATCGGTGCGACTCAAAGCCGGACCGCTCGTTAGCGGAAACGGAAAGACGCCGTACTTCACTGCTGTTCCGTCGCCCTTCCCGGCCATGCCGTGACAGACGGAGCAGTTGATCACGAAATACTTCCGGCCGTTCGCGAGCGATGCCGAATCGGGCGGCGTCGGATTCACGAGCGTCGACATCGAATCGATCGTCTGCATCGAATTCGAGTACGACACGGCGAAGCCAGGGACGGCGGTCCCATTGATCGGCACCGAGTATTGCGGGCTGGCTCGGACGCCTGCGGAATCGATCTGCTCCCAGGTGACATACGACGGCTGGCGCTTGAAGTCCGTGAACCACTCGCACGCCGAGAGCGACGCGAGCGATCCGACGACGATCGCCAGGCGGATCGTTGGCCGCATCGGGTCAGTTCTCATGGCGAACGTCCTCGGCCCCGTGTCGCCGCAGCGTTTCCTCGACGACCCGTGCACGATCGGGCGTGCTCGGCACCCAGATCCCGTAGTGGCCGTGCGTGAACCGCGGGTCCCAGCCCACGGTCATCGTGATCTTCGGGACGCGCGAGTTGATGAACATGCCCGCGACGGTCGACAGCGCCCCGATGAGCACCATCAGCTCGAACCCGATGATCGTGAACGGAATCCAGGTCGCGATCGCCTTTCCTCCGACGACGAGCGGCCAGTAGTCCGACGTCCACACCGCGATCCAGTAGCCGAAGCACGCGCCGCAGAAACCACCGATGAGCGTGAACCGCCGCACGGGGCTCGTTGGCGGCTCCACGACCTGTTCGATCTCGTGGCGAGGGGTCGGCGTGTACACCGTCATGTCGGTAATCTTCTGTCGCTTGAGATCCTCGATCGCGTCCACCGTCGCGTCGAGCTCTCGAAACGCGGCTACGATACCCATCAGTCGAATTCCCCTGGCGTGTCAGGTTCGTAGGCCTGGTGCCGACCCGTGACGTCGATCGCGTCCTCGTGCGGATGCGGAGACCTGAGCTTGGGCGGCACGATTTCCTTCACCTCGGCAATCGCAATCACCGGCAGCTGCTTGATGAACAGCAGGAACCACATGAAGAACCAGCCGAACGATCCAACGAGAATCGAGATGTCCACCCAACTCGGCGCGTAGTGGTTCCACTGCCACGGCTCGAACTCGTGCGACAGCGTCGGCACGATGATCACGAACCGCTCGAACCACATGCCGAGGTTGATGAAGATGCTGAGGATGAACAGCCACGTGGGATTGCGTCGCAGCCGCTGCGAGAACAGCGAGAGCGGGAAGACCATGTTGCAGGTGAGCATGATCCACGCGGCCCACCACCATTCGCCGAACACGCGGTTCCAGAAATACTTCTGCTCGTACTGGTTGGCAGAGTACCACGCCACCCAGAACTCGACGAGGTACGCGCAACCGACCACCATGCTCGTGAAGAGACAGAGCTTGGCGGCGGCGTCGAGGTGGTTGATGGTGACGTAGTGCTGGAGGCGGAAGAACTTGCGGATCGGGATGATGATCGTGAACACCATCCCGATGCCGGAGAAAATCGCGCCGGCGACGAAGTACGGCGGGAAGATCGTCGTGTGCCATCCGGGGTTGATGGCCATCGCGAAGTCGAACGACACCACCGAGTGCACCGACAGCACCAGGGGCGTCGAGAACGCGGCGAGAAACAGGTACATCCGCGCGAAGTGCCGCCACTCCTTCTCCGAGTTCCGCCAACCTAACGACATGACGGCGAGAATCCGCTTGCGCACGGGGTTCGTCGCGCGGTCGCGCAGCACGGCGATGTCCGGGACGAGCCCGACGTACAGGAACGTGGCCGAGACGGTGAGGTACGTCGAGATGGCGAAGACGTCCCACACGAGCGGGCTCTTGAAGTTCGGCCAGATGAGCCGCCAGTTCGGGTACGGAATCAGCCAGAAGAACTTCCACGGCCTGCCGATGTGAATGATCGGGAAGAGGCCGGCCGTCATGACGGCGAAGACCGTCATCGCTTCCGCGCATCGGTAGATCGTCGTGCGGAAGCCAGCGCGGAAGAGATACAGAATGGCCGAGATCAGCGTGCCGGCGTGGCCGATACCGACCCAGAAGACGAAGCTGATGATGTAGACGCCCCACATCACCGGTGGGTTGTAGCCAGCGTTCCCGAGACCCCAGTAGATCTGGTAGGTCCACGTGCCGGCACCCCAGAGGAACAGCGCGATCGCGATGGCGAGCGCACCGAACCAGCCGGCGGTAGGCGTGAGACTGCCACCGATGTCGCGATCGACCTGCTCGTAGTCCGCGACGCCGGGAAGTTGTTGATTGGCGGACGCGACGTTAGGTCTCGGCGACAGCTCCGCCACGGTCTTTGGGCGAGCGGCGGTCGCCATCAGCGCGCGCCTCCCGCCGGGTGATTGACCTTCTTCAAGTAGACCACCGCCGTGAAGGTGTTCAACTCCTCGAACACGTGATACGCCCGTCGGTCTTCGGCGAGGCGCGCCACGGTCCATTTCTCGTCGGCAGCGTCACCAAAGGTGATGGCGCGTGACGGACAGGCCTGGGCGCACGACGTCGTGAACTCATCGGCGACAAGCGCTCTCCCCTCGAGCTTCGCGCGATGCTCGGCCTCGCGGATCCGCTGCACGCAGAACGAGCACTTCTCCATCACGCCCTTGCCGCGCACCGTGACGTCCGGATTCAACTGCCAGTTGAGCGGCTCGGGGAACGCGTACTGGCGACGTGCCGGCTCGCCATAGCCGTGCCAGTTGAAGTAGCGGACCTTGTACGGGCAGCCGTTCGAGCAGTAGCGCGTGCCGACGCAGCGGTTGTAGACCTGGACGTTCAACCCGTCCGGCGAGTGGTACGTGGCGTACACGGGGCATACGGGCTCGCACGGCGCGTTGCCGCAGTGCTGGCACATCATGGGGACGAAGCGGGTGTCGAAATCCGACGAGCCGTCTTCGCCGCCCTCGTAGTAGCGTTCGATGCGGATCCACTGCATCTCGCGCCCCTTCATGATGTTCGCGCCGGGGCGCGTGTCCCATCCGTTGCCGTCGCCCGAGTGGAACGGGCGCAGCGACCGACCCTGCCACGGCGCGCCGACCGTCGGGATGTTGTTTTCGGCGTAGCAGGCGGTGACACATGCGGAGCAGCCGGTACAGCGCGCGAGGTCGATGGCCATCGCCCATCGACGCTTCGCCATGCCGCTCCAGTGCTCGGGATCGTACATCCCCTTGTCTTTCGACTTCGGGTTGCCTAACACGCCCTGCGCATCGTTCGCGACGGGCGACCGCAGCCCTGGCAGGAAGTCGTGCTTGTTGTCGCCAGGAAAGTGCTCGACTTCTTCTTCCTCGGGGCCGTTCAGCTCCGCGACGGTGATCGCCCGACCGATGCCACGCGCGTGCTGCCGCGCCGAGCCTTCGGTGGTGACGAGTGGCGAGGAGTCCGCGGTCTTTG
>Ga0136846_1222780_pt1 | contig 10649 bp, 14 predicted proteins | sample HopSoiMetagenom2_FD_96841 | JGI IMG/M metagenome (GOLD analysis project Ga0136846, IMG submission 96841) | Grasslands soil microbial communities from Hopland, California, USA - 2 Assembly 2016 (version 4) | ecosystem: Environmental > Terrestrial > Soil > Grasslands | place: USA: Hopland... | reverse complement strand
TGTTCAAAACGGGGTAGGATCACTAGTGAACGACCTGCCACGCCCCCTGGGACGTGGAAGTGACGCCGGGCCTCCCGAGGAATATCGGGCGTCCGGCGTCGCGTGTTTCAGGCCTCAAGCCACGTCACCGCGTCCCCGTAGTACTCCAGGTACGCCCGCTCGGCGTCGGTGCCCCCGAACGACCAGGTGACCGCGCCCGCCACCGCGTCAGCGGCCCACAGCAGCGGCTGGTCCCGCCCCCGCACCCACGTGACCTCCATGTCCTTTGGGACACGGTTGGCCTTGCGCAGCACGGTCAGCCGGCCTCGATCATTCTTGTCGCGGTGCACGTCTCGGCTCTCCAGCACTACCGCACCGACGTTATGCTCGGCGGCCAGCTCGGTCAGCAGCCGGTTGAAGCACAGACCCCGGGCCCGCTCGTTGTCCGGGCGGTAGCTGTAGAAGTGGACCGCAACCACCCCGGTCAACGGCACGGCAGCCAGGTCCTTGGTCAGGGCGGTCATCTGCTTGGGGTTCTGGTCCCGCCAATGCAGCTTGGCCACCCCACGCGGCCGGTGCTTCATGACGACGCCCTGCAGAGCATCGGCATGCCGTTCGTCGACGAGGGTGGCGGCCAGGACATACACACAACTGTCCCCGTTGTCCTGGTGCCGGGCCGACTCGTCCACGTACGCGATGATCACGTATCAAGCGTAGGGACGAAGAGGGACAGAGTGATAGTAAAGGGACTTTGCTTTGGCCCGGACTCACGGACTCACGGGCTCCGGTACTTCCGGAGCCCGTGAGCGGCGTGGTTAGGCCGGGTACCGGGGCTGGTTAGGCATCTTCCGCGGGCGGCCGACAGCCGACCGCACGGGGAAGAGGCTGTGGGACGCCCGGTTACGCCGGGCCCAGTGGATCAGGACGCCGATCCTGCGTTCGGCGTCCTCCTCGGCGGGCAGCATCCCGGCCACGGCCTTCTTGGCGAGGCACAGGTGCACCCGCGCGTTGTTCGAGGTGATGTGGAGGATCTCGCCGATCGTCGCGGGCTCGAACCCGTCAACGGCGAGTGTGAAGACCTGGCGCTGCTGAGGTGGCAGCCGCTTGAGGTACTTCGACACGTCGATCGTTCCGGGATCCGGCGGTGCCGGCTCGGCCCCGATCGCCGCAGCCATCCGCCGCTCCATCCGGCGGCCGGCGCTGCGGACCGCGTCCGCGGCCACGCCCTCCTCGGCGGCGATCGCCACCGCCGAGTCCTGCCGTGCCCGGCCCAGCACGATTCGCCGCTCCAGCGGGTCCATGATGCTGGCGGCCCGCCGGATCGTGTCGCGATGCTCGACGGTGACCGCCGGATCGGCGACCGCGGCCTCCAGCCGGTAGACCTCCTCCTCCAGCGGGACCACGGCGGTCGTCGACCCCGGGCGGCTCCAGCGCTTGTAGACCTTCCGCTGGATGATGGTGGTCAGCAAGGCCCCGGGGTCCCGGGCCTTGTCCGTGCCCCACTTGGGCGCCAGCTCCACCATCGCGTCCTGGACGACGTCCTCGGCGTCCTGGCGGCCGACGTTGAACTTCCCGGTCACCCAGCGCACCCGGCGGTCGAACTGCTCGGCGTAGAACTGGCCGAAGCCGCCCACCGGCGGCTCGGCGGTCACCGCTGCCTCGCGGCGCTGACGGCCGCGGCCGGCGCGAGCACCGTCAGGACCGGCACGATCTGCTCGGCCGACCACCCAAGGTAGGCCAGCCAGCCGATCAGGATGGTGACGGCGACCGGCACGTTCCGGCGACCAGCACCGCGCAGCGGGTGGACCGGCCGGGGGCCGGCCACACTGACAGTCGAACTCTTCATTGCGTTGTACCTCGTCGTGACGGGGTCCGCCGCCCTGAGCTCCGGCCAAAGAGGATGGAGCGGCGGACCCGACCGCGGTCCTTCCTGATCCAGTGTGCTGTCGCACGGGGACAAGGACGGACCCTTCCACCCGGCTTGTGCCGCCACGATCGAAGATCCCTTTAATGGGTTTGCCGTACGTTACCGCTGCGACGCCACACTCCTTTCGTACGAACGTGGCCCGCCGCGAGGCGGACGACAGGAACCGACGTTCATATCGCATATGCCTCACGGGGACCCTTCCCCGTGACGGGGTCCGCCCGCCTTGAGCTCCGGCCAAAGAGATGGGGCAGCAGGCCCGACCGCAATCCCGGACTCCGTGAATCACGGAGTCCGGGATTCTTCGTCTCGCAGAAAGATGCGTCGGCGCGCGGCGTGTCGCGCGTCTTCGCACACCTGTTCGACTACCATCAACGGGATGAGTGAGCCCCTGATCCCGCTAGCCCGCGCCGTCGCCCACGAGATCGGAAAGCTTGAGGCCGGGCTGGACGTGAGGATCGGCGCCGTCCGCGTCCAGTCCGGCACGGTGATCGTCGAGGGCGACGGGCTGAAATCCTGGGGGCCACGGCAGATGCTGGAGGGCCGGCTGCACCGCTGTGGCATCCGCTACGAAGTGCATGTGCCCGACGTGCGGATCGTGGTCTACCCGAACTGATCGCGGCGTGCCTCACGGCGCCAGGTCGCCACCGACACGGCCAGCGATCCCAGCGAAGCGGACGCCGCCACGATGGCGCAGGCCATGTAGAAGATCGTCACAGCTAGAAGGGTAGGACCACTGGCATTCGGCGATCTGGATCGCCGCACCGCGACCTGCACCGAAGGCTGTTCGGCCGCGCACCCGCCGGTTAGGGTCGGCCCGTGACTTTGCCTGTCAGGATCCTGTCGTGGAACATCAAGTACGGTGCGCCTCCAGATGATCCCGCCCGGCTGGAGCGCATCGCCGAGGCGATCAGCGAGCACCAGCCAGACATCGTGTGCCTGCAAGAATGCGGTGCTCACGGCGACGGAGGCGCCGCGCTGGAACGCCTGCAGACCCTGCTGGACATGGACGGCGGATCCGCAGTCACCGCCCGCCCCGGCGCCCTGACCGTCGCAGTGCTGTGGCGGACGGGCCTCGTCACGCCGACCGCGCCGTTCGACACGCACTATGCCCCGCGCTGCTACCACGGCCTCGGCCTGGCCCGGCTCGCCGTCCACGGCCGCCGGCTGACCGTGGCCAGCCTCCACCTGCACCCCCACAGCCCCGAGGCGCGGCTGGACGAGGCATCCGCCCTGCACATGTACGCCGACCGCGACCAGCTCACCGCCGCGCTCGGCGACTACAACAACGTCGGACTGCACGACCCAGAGCCCGACTTCACCCAGACCAGGCCCGGAAACGTCGCATCTCGCGCCCTGATCCCCGACAAGCCCGGCGGCCAGCTGCTCGCCGACCGGCGCGTCGCGCAGCGCCTGGCGATGGCCGGCTACATCGACGCCTGCGACGACCCGGACCCGGCCCCCACCGGCGCACACATCCGCATCGACTGGGCGATGCTGTCCGCGCCCCTGGCCCCGGCCCTGACCGGATACGTCGCCGGCGACCGCGAGCAGCACCGGCACTTGAGCGACCACGTCCCGATCCGGATCGACCTGGACCTGGCCCTACTCGCCGACCCCGAGACGAGCACACCATGAGCGACCTCGCCGACGTCCCCGCCCTGATCGAGCGCATGACCGCCGCGCTGGACGCCGGCGCCTGGAAGCCGATGTGGAAGGAGACGGCCGTCGCCGAGCTGTTCCTGAAGGGCACGCCACGCCCTGGTGACACCGCAGGCCGCTACATGTTCCGCGCGGTCTTCGGCCACGAGGAACCCCCGCACCCCAGAGGAGAGCGCTGGTGGTACAGCAGAGCCCTGTTGGCCCTGAACGCCGCTGAGGGCGCCCGCAACGCGGCCAGGTTCAACTCCGGATCCGCCAACGCCCACCCGATCACCTGGCCTCTGTGGGCGATCTACCACGGCGCCCAGCACCTGATCGAGATCGCCCGTACTGAGCCGTGGACCCGGATGCGCGGCGAGACCTACGTACCCGCCTGGGAGGCTTTCGAGCGCGACCACATCACGCCCGCGGTCCGCCAGCTCATCACCGCAGTAGAGGACCGCATCGCCATCGTCATCCCGCTGGCCCAGCGTGTCGCCGATTCCCCCGGCCCGCTCGGCGCACCCAAGCCGGCCGAGCTCGCGCACCTGGCCGAGCTGATGCAGGTCCCAGAAGGCCCGGATCACTTGGAGCAGCAGGCCGCCTGGACAAAAGCCCTGGTCATTCCGCTAGAAGAGGCCTGACCGGAATCACGGACCCGGGACTCCCGGAGTCCGGGACTCCCGTCGGTCTGGACTAGCGGTCGGTGTCTTCGCCGCGCTTCTCCGCGTCTTGCCGCCGAAGCTCCTCAAGCCTGGCGCGGGCGGCGGAAAGGTTCGTCCTGGACGCGTCGATGTCCGCTGCGTCAGCGCCGCGCCGCTTGTGGATGTCCCTGGCGAAGGCAGTCAGTGGGCCGCGTTGGTCATAGCCATGGTTGACCAGCCCATCGAGCCATTCCAGGGCCAGCTCAAGAGCGGCGTACTCACCTGGTAGCAACGGCAGGTTGATCGGCACCCCCGGCGGGTCTGCGGCGATCGTCGTCGCCAGGCGGTGTTCGAAGTGCCTGTTCCGTGCCCGTGTGAACAACTCCTGGTACGAGGACGAGTCCTTCGGGATCGTGTACGGCTTCAACCGTTCCAGCAGCTCCGGCTCCAGCCGTCCCTTACTGCGGTAGAAGGGACGCTCCAGACTGCCGGCGGAGTCTGGATTGACCTGCAGCGTGGTCGCGAATATCGCCACGCGGTCGGGGGCGGGCACCAAGCCGTGCCCCAGCCAGCGGCGTTCGAGGGACCTTTCAGCCGGCTCCCGCTGGAAGTACCAGCCCGACGCCTCGTTCCAGCCCAGCGTGCACTCTCGCGCCCCGAGCCCGCTGTTGAAGTCGTTGGGGAAGAACAGCCAGGCTTCACCGTCTTCCCGACCGTCTCCGATGTCCTCCGGCGGCCCGACGATGACGTCGACCACGGGGAGCCCGTCAGCCAGCGCCTGCGTGGCCACAGCCACGGCGTAGTTGCCGACGTAGCGGTCGAAATCCTTGAGTTCTTCGTTGCTCGGCTCGGCAACATCATCCGTGACCATGGCCGTCAGAATACTGATTCCCTCAGGCCTGCCCCTTTGCTTTGGGAGAGGTATCGGCACTGACCACTCCCGGAGTCCGGGAGCCAAGGACCGCCCGCGACGACATCAGGCCTTGGCCGAGGCCGGCCCGACGGCGTGACCGCCAGGCCGGCCCGCTCACACGGGACACCTATCGACCGGCGCGGCGGTCGGCAGCCACCCGGTGGAGCTTCCCGGCAACGTCAACCAGAGCGTCCATAGCCTCCGCGCGGTCCATGGTGCAGCCCTTGATGGCCTCGGAATCGTCGTGCTCGAAGGCGCTGAGCCAGTTGAACAGGTACTGGACCCGCAGCGCCCAACGCTCCTCCTTCGACCGTTCCTTCGCAGGCTTCTTGGAGATGGCGTCGAACGCCGTGACGACGCCGTAGTGCGCCCGCACCGGTTCCAGCGCCTTGCGCAGCTCTCCCGCAGCGGCCTCGAAGTCGCCGTCACCGATGTGCTGTCGGGCGGTCCGCAGCCGCCGAACCGCGACAGCCAGGTCCTCGTCGTCGGTGACCGGGACCATGATGTTGATGTAGGAGGACGCGGCGACCTTCTCCACCTCCACGGCCCACGGTTCCGCATACACCTGGAAGGCCAGGCTGCTCCCGGTTACCTGCCTCAACGCCGGCGGCGTGCCCTCGATCCATGTCACCTGCGGGTAGTCCAAGCTCAGCGACAATTCACCGCCGGCCCGCATCTCCTCCAGCTCCCGCAACGCCTGATCCGTGACCCACCCCACCAGCGTGACGGTGTTGGGGTGGGTTCCCGGCGAGAACAGGTCTTCCGTGCTCACCGCGCACAGCATGAGGGGGTTCTGGTTCGCGCTCCCGGCCCGGAACTGCAGATTTCCCGCCAAGCTCATCCCGGCAAGTGCCGGGTCCGGTGTGACGTTGGCCCACGCCATCACACGGATCTCGACGCGGGCCCCACCAAGTGCGCGGGTTAGCGTGATGACGTTCCGCGGCGCCCCCTCGATGGTGAGATTGACGCGGTTCGTCAGGGACAAGTTGCTGCTCATGAAGGTCTGGCTTTCTACGGAAGACGGGATCGAGTACGCACCAGAGTCCTCTCCCCGCCCTGCTCCTGCACGGGATTTCGGCCAGTACTCCGACCCCGCGCCCTGGCCCAAGGCCGCATCTGACACCCGCCCACAGGCTCCGGAAGTACCGGAGTCCGGGATCTCCAGAACCGACGTCATCGGCGGCGTGTCATCGGGTATTCGAATTTCTGTTCGATTATCATCAACAGAGTGAATGAGCCCCTGATCCCGCTGGCGCGGGCCGTCGCCGCGACCGTGCAGCAGCTCGATCTCTTCGGCGTCCAGGTCCGCGTCGACCGCGAGGCCCGTACGGTCGTCGCCGAGGGCGAGGGTGTGGCCAACTGGGGCCAGCGCCAGCGCCTGGAGCACCAGCTGGAGCGGGCCCGGCTCTCCTACGAGACCCACGCGACCTACCCCGGCTTCCGGATCGTCGTCCACCCCGGTTGAGACGCCCTCGGCTGATGCGACAGGCGGGCTAACGGGAGCGTCCTCCCGGCCATCTGGCCGGGAGGACGCTGTCGAACAGGACGGTCGTGGGTCGGCTACCCGGCGACGCGCTCGATCTCGATGGCGAGCACGCCCAGTGCCTCCTTCTCCGGCCCGTAGATGCGTCGGATGTTGGCGAGTTGCTGTTCGCGGGTGGAGGTTGGGTTTACGTTCTCAGGTCCCTCGGTGTCGAGCATCTCCTCGAACGAGGAGTAGACGGTCACCCGCTTGACGAGCGTCAGGCACTCGTCGCCTTCGCAGACGAACCGGATTCGGTCGCCGGGGACCAGCTTGCGCAGGTTGTCGTACCGGACGCGGACCTCGATCGTCTTGGCGCCAGAGGCCACGAGGTCGAAGTACCTGCGGTACAGGTTCATCTCGCGGGCGCGGCCGCCGGCCGGGGCGGTGGGTCGGGCGTTCATGAGTCGGTCGGTCTCCAGGGTCGTGTACGAGCGGTAGAAATGCTTGGGGTCGGACAGCATCCGGCCGACCAGCCAGGCCATGGCGTCGACGTAGTCGTCGATGCTGCCTGGCCAGGCGGTTGCGTCCAGCATCCAGGGCTGGGCGCCGGGCGGGGGCGGGACGCGGCCGTCGCGGATCAGCGACTTGGACAGCTTCGCGCCGGTGTCGGTGAGGACCATCGGCGTGAAGATACGGGGTGGCGGGGGCGGGCCGGGCAGCTGGGCGAACGCCTCGTCGACGAGCTGGCAGCCGAACGCCCAGTCCCCGCCCTTGATCATCACAGACATCGTGACCTGGTCGCGGACGGCCTGCCGCTCCTTGACCAGGTTCCGGTACAGGGTGGCCAGGTCCAGGTACGCCGCCGAGTCGGGGGTGATGGTGATCTCGTAGGCGCCGTGGTCGGTGCAGACCGCGGCGAAGTCGGCGCCGCCGGATCCGGAGCGCAGCAGCCGGGTCCGCTCGGCCCGCTTCTCGGCCCACCCGCACTCCGGGCAAGGGAAGCGCAGGTGGACGTGGCCGTGGGACGGGGCCAGGGGCCAGCGGATCGACTCCAGCCGGCCCAGGGTGGCCAGAAACTCCCACCGGAATGCCGGGCTGGCCTGCTGGCTGCTGTAGGTCTCCAGCTCGTAGTCCACGCCGGTGGCGTCGGCCAGCGAGTCGAAGAACCCCCGGTAGTAGGACTCGACCAGGCCGGCCACGCCAGCCGCTCCGAGCGCGTGGTGGTAGGTCTGCTGGTAGGCGTGGTGGGTCTCGGGGTCCAGGCGGACGTCGTGCGGGGCGTTGTCCAGCGCGCCGAACCGCACGATGGCGTCGGTGTTGAACGTCCGCTTCACCGCCTTGGCCAGTAGGAACGCCGCCGTCTGCACTAGCGAGGTGCCCAGATGTGGGGTGCCGTTGATCTGTGTGCCGACGCAGAGCGCGACACGGTCGGGGTTGGACGCCTGCAACCGCGGGCGCAGCATGTCCACCGAGCGCAGCATCGCGTTGGCCAGGACATTGTTTGGGCTGATGATCTCCGGGTGGTTCGTGGTGGTCATGGACAGGTCCCCCTGGTGTCAGTGCTCGGGCACGGAGATGTTGGCCAGGATCAGGTCCACCCGGCGGACCGGGTCGTCGGCGGGGACGAACACCGGCCGGTACCCGGTGTCGTAGTAGCCCTGCGTGATCAACTCGTGGACCCGGCGGATCTCCCGATCCTTGGCGAACACCAGGTCGTCGGCAGACGCGAAGTCGTCCAGCGGGTCCAGTACGAAGATCCCGTCGTAGCGGTAGATCCGGGCGGCCTGCTCCAGCTCCGGGTACGGGCCCAAGCCGAAGAACGCGTCCCAGCCGTAGCCGTCGGGGATGCCGCGGTTGTAGAACCGCAGGCCAGCCTTGTGGCCGGTGTACTCGGCGATGAAAGCGGCGAGCACCTCCCGGGAGTACTCCCGGCGGTCCCCGACCTCCAGGTGTCGGCCCAGCCGCTCGCGGTGCCGGCGGTAAATCTCCCGGGCCGGTTCGTTCTCGGTGGCCGGGATGCCCCGTGACACCAGCTCGGTGATGACCGCCTCCTTGCCGGCGGACGGGCCGCCGGTGACGACGTAACGCCGGGGCGGCCCGGCCGGATCGGTCAGCTCGTTGAGGTCCATCAATTCGACGATCCTTCCTCGGTGCGGATGAGGGTGGTCTGCCACACGCTGGCGGCCGCCGCTGTCGACGGCCGTTCACGCACGGCGGCGACGAACGCGGCTCGGTCGTCACCGGGGCCGGCGAGCTCGACGAGCTCGCCGGCGGTCTGCTCGCTGACCGCGGGGTGCCATCCGGCGTACCGGGCCAGGTCCTCGGGGGCGATCGGCGGGTGCGGGGACAGCAGCCGTCCTCCGTAGGCCGCCCGGTACTGCCCTGCGGCGCGCAGAAGCTGGGCCAGCCGCCATAGGGAGGACTCTGCGGCTGCGGTGCTGTCTGGGGCATCCGGGCCAGTCATGCTGACGGCGCGAGCGGTGCCGATGAGCTCGGCGCGCAGCAGGTACACCCGTGCCCACAACCCACACAGCGCCGCCTCGTGATCGGCGGCCTCCCAGGCGAACACGTCCGGTGGCAGCCGCAGCGGGCCGGCATCCGGGAACAGGTCGGGTGCCGCGGCGATCGGCCGGAGCGCCTCGCTGTCCGCGATCAGCAACGCCGCCAGCCGCTGGCACACTTCCGGCTCGATCCGCTTGCGGAAGTGATGTACCTCGTAGCTGGCCGCCGCAGCGGCCAGCTCCCTGCGCTCAGTCAGCGTCCGGCCGGCGGCCTCGCCGGTGGCGCCGAACACCAGCCGAGCCGCCGATGCCCATCGGGGATGGTCGAGCCGGGCCAGCTGCCAGCGCAGCAAGCTGTCCAAGGCCCGTATCCGACTGCCACGGTCGTTCGGATCCGCCGCTCGCGTTGCGACGCCGGCGAGACCCAGCAGAACATCCGGGACTTCGTCCAACACTGGAAGACCCCGTCGCAGGACCGCGCGAATCCCCGCGACGACCTCGGCGGGTTCGAGAGCTGATTCCCCACTCATGCCCACAGAGTACCCAGTAGATGCCCAGAAAATACCCAGTGCAGCTAAGTGGCTAGCCTCCCTTGCCCATACCTCGCCCATACATGTGTATGGGCGAGGTATGGGCAAGGTATGGGCGCCTTACCGTGACGGTGAAGAGTGGCGAACTCTGCCGAGTGATCAAGGGTTCTGATACGGTTTGACCCAGGGGCCAGCTCAGGCCCGGCCGCTGTCGGCGAGTCCCGTGACCGCCGCACCAGATGCGTCCGAAGGTCGAAGGATTCGAGCTCTCACTGATCACACCAGCCCCATGGTTGGTAACTGTTGTCATCCCGTGCCCTGTAGGTGCGCGAGCGGATTCACGGGACCGCCCCGCACCGGATGAGAGGAGACGGCCGTGACACGCCACTACGCCGACAAGAGCAAGATTCGCGAGCTCAAGGAAAAGCGCGGGTGGACCTACACCCAGGCCCGGGAGCACCTGGAGAGGCAGACCACGATGATCGCGGCGGCGCGGGAGATGGCCGCGCGACGCCCCGACCCGGAGTGGTACGTCGACCACGCCGATGAGTGCGAGCTGGACTTCGGAGCCTTCAACTGCAGCTGCCCCCAGGTGTGCTCGGAGTGCGGCTGGCGTGAGGGCGACTACGAAGGATGCACCTGCTTTGACGTCGACTAATCCGGACCCGCGCGTGCTCCTGGCGCTCGGTCTGGCCGTCTTCCCGCTGCCGGTCGGCGGGACGACGGCCAGGCGCGGGTGGCAGCGGACCATCGTGGCCGACGCCGAGGAACTGGCCGCCTGGCCGGTCGGGGCGAACGTCGGCGTCCCGTGCCGGGTGAACTCGCTGGTGGTGTTGGACCTGGACCGCAAGGGCGGCGTCGACGGGGCGGCCGTCCTTGCGGCCGCGGCCTCTGCCGCCGGCCAGACGCTGCCGAACACGCTGGTCGTGGACACGCCCTCCGGCGGCCGCCACCTGTACTGGTGGCTCCCGGCCGGGCGGGTCATCTTCAGCAGCTCCGGCGGCACCTCAGAACTCGGGCCCGGCATCGACGTGCGCGCGCCCGGGGCGGCG
>Ga0136846_1238056_pt1 | contig 10650 bp, 6 predicted proteins | sample HopSoiMetagenom2_FD_96841 | JGI IMG/M metagenome (GOLD analysis project Ga0136846, IMG submission 96841) | Grasslands soil microbial communities from Hopland, California, USA - 2 Assembly 2016 (version 4) | ecosystem: Environmental > Terrestrial > Soil > Grasslands | place: USA: Hopland... | reverse complement strand
GGGTTGCCACCGAGCAGGATGTCCGTCCCGCGGCCGGCCATGTTGGTCGCGATCGTCACGCCTCCACGCTGGCCGGCGCGAGCAACGATTTCGGCTTCCTGCTGGTGATACTTGGCGTTCAGGACCGAGTGAACGATGCCTTCACGCTTGAGAAACCGGGAAAGAAGCTCGCTGACTTCGACCGAAATCGTGCCGACGAGAATCGGCCTGCCCAGGCCGTGAATCTCTTTGATCTCCTTCAGCACCGCGTTGTACTTCTCGCGTTTCGTCTTATAAACCGAATCGTTTTTGTCTTTGCGTGCGATTGGCCTGTTCGTCGGGATGACCAGCACGCCCAATTTATAAATATCCAGAAATTCGGAAGCCTCCGTCTCCGCAGTGCCCGTCATGCCGGCCAGCTTTCGATAAAGGCGGAAATAATTTTGGATCGTGATCGTCGCCAGCGTTTGTGTCTCGCGCTCGATCGCCACCTGTTCCTTCGCTTCGACCGCCTGGTGCAAACCGTCCGACCACCGGCGGCCTGTCATCAAGCGGCCTGTGTTTTCATCCACGATGATGACCTTATTATCCTGCACCACGTATTGAACGTCCTTTTCATAAAGGCAGTACGCCTTCAACAGTTGCGAGATCGCGTGAATCCGCTGCGCCTTGGTTTCGAAATCCTGCTGCAGCTTGGTTTTCGCTTCCAGCCGCTTCCGCGCATCCGGCTCAGGGCCATTGTCAATTTCGTGCAGCGCCGTGCTCATGTCCGGCAGCCTGAAAGCGTCCGGGTCTTGCGGGCTCAGATACGTCCGGCCTTTCTCCGTCAAATCCGCTTCGTGACTCTTTTCGTCAATCGCGAAGAACAGCTCTTCCTTTTGCGCGTACAGGTCCACCTTCTTTTGATCGGCGTGCAGCGTCAGCTCCGCGCGATTCATCATCCCCAGGTTTTCCGGGTTCTCCAATAATCGCATCAGCCCCGCGGATTTCGGTTGCCCAATCTTCACGCGGTACAACAACAAACCGATCTCGCGCTCCAGCGCGTCGGGATTTTGCGGGTTGCTGCCATCCTCCGGATGCAGCTTGCCCATCAGTTCTTCCGCCTCCGCAAGATACCGGCTGCACAGCTTTTCCTGCACGTGAAAGATGCCTTCGACCTGCGGACGAAACTGCGCGTACTGGTCGTCATGCGTCACCAGCGACGGCCCGCTGATAATCAACGGCGTGCGCGCTTCATCAATCAGGATCGAGTCCACTTCGTCCACGATCGCGAAATAATGGCGCCGCTGCACCTGCTCCTCTTTGCGGGACGTCATGCCGTTATCGAGCCGATAATCGAACCCGAATTCGGCGTTCGTCCCGTAAGTGATGTCGCAATTGTATTGCTCGCGCCGCACGCTCGGCGGTTGGTCATGCAGGATGCAGCCGACCGTCAATCCCACGAATTTGTAAACCGCTCCCATCCATTCGCTATCGCGCGCCGCCAGGTAATCATTCACCGTCACCACGTGAACGCCGCGTCCGGTCAGCGCATTGAGGTATACCGGCAGGGTCGCCACCAGCGTCTTGCCTTCGCCTGTCGCCATTTCCGCAATCCGGCCCGAATGCAGCGCGTAGCCGCCGATGAGCTGCACGTCGAAGGGCACCATCTCCCATTTCAATGGATGCTCCCGCACCGTGATCTCCTTGCCGCATAAACGCCGGCACGCGTTCTTCACTACCGCAAACGCTTCCGGCAAAATCTCGTCGAGCCGTTGCGCCAGCTCGCCGTCATCTTCGATCTTGGAAAGTTCTTCCTTCCAGGCGGCGGTTTTCTGGCGTAGCGCCTCGTCAGGCTGCTTTTGCAGCTCCGCCTCGAACCCGTTGACCTTCTCGACAAGGGGACGCAACCGCTTCACTTCGCGCTCGTTTTTCGAGCCGATAAATTTCTTAACAATAAACGAAATCATGGTCGTTTGGAATCGTCAGACGCTCTGGAAACCGTGGAAAACGTCTGCGGCATAACCACGATACCGAAACCTCGCGGGATTTCAATGTCGAATGGGACCACCGAGCACCAAAGGGGCCATGACGCCCGGACACCGTCCCCAGAGTGTCTCCCGACGATCGTGGAAACGCGCTAACCTGCCTCCAGCCAATTACTTATGCCGCCAGCGTAAGCGTTATTGCTCCGACCATCCGCTGCTCGTCTGCGGCACTTCACTGTGCCAATGCGCCCGGATCAGCGCTGCCATTTGCGCCAACATGGCGCAATCTCCCCTGAAATTTGATGCTTGGAGTTTGCTTGAATTTTCGAAGTTTGGATTTTCCAGTCTTCGACCCCCGCCTATTTCCTCAACGGACTCGCCTGGGCAATCGCAAAACCACTCGTCACCGCCAAAGTCCCGCGCGCTGCCAGCAGCGGACCATCTGCCGATTTTTGCGTTCTCACTTCGATCTTATAATCGCCCACCGGCAACGCATGCCGAAATTCCTCCGCTTTGCCAAATAACAGCACCGACCCGTCGCCTCGCTCCACCCTCCATTGCTGCACCTGCAAAGGCGCATGCTCATCCGATTTCCATCGTGCTCGCAGCCGCACCTCCACCTGGTTGTCTCGAATCGGCGCTTCCGTTCTGGCTGCCTCAAAAGTCACTGTATCCGTCAGCGTGGCCACACGGATGGGCGTGCTCGCCGGCTCGTTTACGGTGGCCACGGCTGCCACTGGCGCTGGCGCCGACGTGCCTGGCCCTCCCGGCCGCACCATGTCCACTGCCACGGTGTTGGTTACCGGTTGCGACACCCAATTTGTCCTGAACGCCAGCACCGTGGACCAATTCGTCAGGTTCAACGTTTTGGAGTTCGTTACATACGAAGTGACGTAGTTCGTGTGGAACAAATCTATGACCGCAAGATTGGTGATAAAATGCGTCAAAAAATTCGTTTTATACGTCACCACCGCCGTCCAGTTCGTCGCTTGGAACGTTTTCACATTCGTCAGGTAGGAAACCGAGTAATTCGTCTGATACAGATCCACCACGTACTTGTTCGTTAGCACCTGCGTGATTCGGTTCGTCGAAAACACTTCAAGCGAGTTCGTGTGCAAAATCTCCACCCGATTCGTGTGATACTCATTCACAAAGTGGTTAACTGGCACCAGCACCTCGATTTGGTTCGTTATCGTCCGTTCGTAAGCATTCGTGTGGATCAGGTTTAGTTCCGCCGCGAAAGCCCCCGTCGAAGCAGCACTTGTTAGCATCAGGGCGCTGCAAAGCCTTGGTATTCCAGTTAACACACCGTAGCCATTCATATTAGTTGCAAACCTGCATAAAGCACACCCAGTGCCAGAGAGAGCTCGAGAATTCGCTTCTTCCTCCCCCTAACCCTAATCGCAACCTTAATCGAAGTCTTAATCACACCTTAGTTCGCATTGCCAACAAACACCGCCGCGATGTCGAACGCGTCCTCAACCTTCGCCTGCTCGGCGTCAAAACTCCCGAAACCCAACCCGATGATTCCATTGATCCCGCCGTCTTGATTTAGGCCCTTTTCCTATGCATCCCGCACCCGTTTTTTCAGCCGTATTCACATTGCGTATTTGCCCTATTCCAGTATGTTGGGACGTGCTTTTTCGGCCCCCGGGAATACCACAAGGAATTGTGCTAGCGTGAACAGGTGTCCCCAACTAATTGCGCTTTTTGGCTCGAAAATACACCAAATAATAGTTGTCAAAAATGGCCCAAAATTCTAAAATCTGGCTGCCGTAAACGGAGGGCAAAATCTCGCCCTCTCCGCGCCTTTTTATGCCTGAAGAAAATGTTATGGATACCGCCGAAAATGCGAACGCGCCGGTCGAACCGGTCGATTCGTATGATGCTTCGAAGCTCGGCAAACTCGAAGGCCTCGAAGCCGTTCGGAAAAAACCAGGCATGTATATCGGCGGTACCGATGAACGCGCTCTCCATCATTGCGTCACCGAGGTGCTCGACAATTCCGTGGACGAATACCTCGCCGGATTCTGCGACAAAATTGATGTTACTATCCATGTGGATGGCTCGATCTCGATCCTCGACAATGGCCGCGGCATCCCCGTGGACATCCATCCCGAATACAAAATTCCGGGGGTCGAGCTTGTCCTGACCACTCTCCATTCCGGCGGAAAATATGGGCAGGGCGGCTACACCTATTCCGGCGGCACGCACGGCGTCGGCGCTAAATGCGTCAACGCTGTCTCCGAATGGTTTTCCGTCGAGGTCTCCCGCGGCGGGCAGGTCCATCACATGGAGTTTGAGCGCGGCAAGACGACCAAAAAACTCGAGGTCATCGGCAAAGCGAAAGGCACCGGCACGCTTATCACTTTCAAACCCGACGCGGAAATTTTCAAAGATACCACCGAGTTCAAAGCCGACCGCATCACCCAGCGCCTGCGCGAGCTGGCGTTCCTGAACTCCGGCCTGGAGATCGGCTTTCTCGATGAACGCGCCGCCGACGCCAAGCGCGAATCCTATTTTTACAAAGACGGTATCGAGGAATTCATCAAGCAGCTCAGCAAAGGCAAACAGGTGCTGCATCCCAAGGTGATTCCTTTCGCCGGCAAACGGCCTTACGAATTCACTGCCAATGGGACGCTGCGCAAGGCTGACATCACTGTAGACGTCGTTCTCCAATACAACGACAGCTACAGCGCCCAGGTGCTCTGCTACACCAACACCGTGTATAATCCGGATGGCGGCGCGCACCAGGCCGGCTTCCGCAGCGCCCTCACTCGGGCCGTCAATCAATACGCCAAGCAAAATAATTTGCTCAAGGAGAAGGACCCCGCCGTCACCGGTGACGACCTCCTCGAAGGTCTGGTCGCCGTCATCTCCATCAAGCACCCGGACCCGAAATTCAATAATCAGCCGAAGGAAAAGCTGCTCTCGCCCGAGGTCGAAGGCATCGTCAGCTCCGTCACTTACGACGGCTTGATGTCACATTTCGACGGCAATCCATCCGTCGCAAAAAAGGTCGTGGACAAAGGGCTCAACGCCGCCCGCGCCCGCGAAGCCGCTCGCAAAGCCCGTGAAGCCGTCCGTAAATCCGCCCTCACCGGCGGCGGCCTGCCCGGCAAACTCGCCGATTGTTCCGACCGCGACCCGGCCAATACCGAACTCTACATCGTCGAAGGTGACTCCGCCGGTGGCTCTGCCAAACAAGGACGCGACCGCAAATTCCAGGCAATTCTTCCGATCCGCGGCAAACTCATCAATGTCGAGAAAGCCCGCCTGGACAAAGTCCTTCAGAACAACGAAATCCGCACCATGATCACCGCTGTCGGTACTGGCATCGGTGACGGCGACAGCGAAGGCGCTTTCAATCTCGAGAAACTGCGCTATCACAAAATCATCATCATGACCGATGCCGACGTGGACGGCTCGCACATCCGCACTCTGTTGCTGACGTTCTTTTACCGCCAAATGCCCGAGTTGGTGAAGCGCGGTTATGTTTATATCGCCCAGCCGCCCCTGTACCAAATCGCCCGCAAAAAACGCGTCGAATATGTGGACGATGACGCCCAGCTTAATCGCATTCTGATTCAACTTGGCACTGAAGAGGTGCGCTTGAAAAATCTGCAAGACGAGCGCGAGCTGACCCAAACGCAGTTGAACGAAATTCTCGAGCTGCTCGAAGCGCTCGATAAATACGCCAACGGCTTGCGCCGCAAAGGCGGTGACTTTGCTGTGTATCTCGACCAGCGCGATGCCCGCACTGGCGACCTGCCGCAGCACCTCGTCAAAATCCGCCAGGGCAACGAGGAAACCGTCCATTATTTCCATGAAACCGGCGACCTCGCCAGGTTCGCTGAGGAAAATCCCGACCTCGATCTCGGCCTGTCCGGTGAAGAGGAAAGCGACACGTCTCTACTGGAAAAAACCAGGAACGGCATCACCCGCCGCGCCCGCCATGAAGAGCTCTACGAAAGCCACGCCATCAAAGAGCTGCTGCAAAAGCTCGCGCGCAAAGGTTTCAAGGTCGAGCACTACTCCGCACAGGACAAACCTTTGTTCGAAGTGCTCGAAGGCGAAGGTGAAAAGCAACAGGCCAGACCGCTTTTCTCTATTCCCGAAATCCTGTCCAGCATCAAAGAAGTTGGCCGGCGTGGTCTGCAAATCAAACGCTTCAAAGGCCTGGGTGAAATGAACCCGAAGGAACTATTTGAAACCACCATGAACCCCGCGCGCCGCAAGCTCCTGCGCATTGACCTGACCGATGCCGTCGAGGCCGAAGAAATGTTCACCAAGCTCATGGGTGAAGAAGTCGAGCCGCGCCGGCAGTTTATCGAAGACAACGCCCTGAACGTTCGCAACCTGGATGTTTAAACGTCCCGAGCGATGGAGTATTCGAATTGAGCCATGAAAATCGAAAATCTCAAATTTGAAGACTGGGACGAATCCATACTCGATGTTGACGATTATCGCGCCGAACGCGCGCTGCAAAATGCCGCCCTCGATGCCATCCATAAAGCTCATCGCTTCGGAACTGACTACGTCATTTGGGAGGACGGCAAGGTAAAGTCCGTCCGTCCGGAACAAACGGCACCGTATGAGCAAGTCATGCGGGAAAACCTTGAGCGCCTTAATCGCAAAATCGCGGAACTGGAAGCGCAATCTCCCGGCGCTCTCAACGACCGCTGAAGCCAGTAATCCATTTATCCAATAATCCACCAATCCATTTCCGGACATGCCTGACGAGAACGAACCAAACGAACCGACGACACCGCCCGAACCACCCGAGCCTCCCTCAGGCGGCGGCGGTACGCCCATGTATGCCGCCAACGAAAAGATCACCAAGATCAATGTCGCTGACGAAATCAAAAATTCGTTCCTGGATTACTCGATGTCGGTCATTATCTCCCGCGCGCTGCCTGACGCCCGGGACGGACTGAAACCTTCCCAGCGCCGCATCCTCTACGCCATGCATGAGCTCGGGCTTTATGCGCCCAAAAAGCACATGAAGTGCGCCAAGATCTGCGGTGATACTTCCGGAAATTACCATCCCCACGGTGAAGCGGTCATCTACCCCACCCTCGTCCACATGGCCCAGCCCTGGGCCATGCGCGAGCGCCTGATTGATCCACAAGGAAACTTCGGTTCCGTCGAAGGCGATGCTCCCGCGGCCATGCGTTATACCGAGGCTCGGCTCACGCATCTCGGTGGCACCCTCCTGCAGGACATGGACAAAGACACGGTGGACTTCGTGCCCAATTACGACGAACGCCTCACCGAACCGACCGTTTTCCCGGCCGCTTTCCCCAACCTCCTCGTCAATGGCGGCACTGGCATCGCCGTCGGCATGGCCACCAACATGGCCCCGCACAATCTCGGCGAAATCATTGACGGCATTTGCGCCCAGATTGACAACCCGAACATCACCCTGCCGGAGTTGATGAAGCACGTCAAAGGCCCGGATTTTCCCACCGGTTGCATGCTTTTGGGGCTCGAAGGCATCAAGGATTATTTCAGGACCGGACGCGGCAGCCTCAAAGTACGTGGCAAAGTCGGTCTTGAACAGATGAAAGGTGGCCGCGAACAAATCGTCATCACCGAAATCCCCTTCAACGTCAACCGCGCGGTACTCGTCGAACGCATCGCCGAGTTGGTGAATGAAAAAATTCTCCCTGACATCACGGCCATTCGCGACGAATCGGATGAAAACACCCGCGTCGTTATCGAAATCAAGCGCGATGCGATCCCGAAGGTGGTCATCAACAACCTCTATCGCCACACGGCGCTCGAATCGAGCTTCGCCGTCAACTCCCTGGCGATTGATCATGGCCGCCCCAAAACGCTCGGCCTGAAAGACCTGATCGCCTGTTACATCGAACATCGCCGCGAAGTTATTGTCCGCCGCACCCGCTTCGAATTGCGCAAAGCCGAGGAACGAGCCGAAAACCTTGAAGGTTACCTGATCGCGCTTTCCAATCTCGACGAATTCATCCGCATCATTCGCAGTTCTGCCACTCGTGACGAAGCGCGCATCAAGCTGCTCGCCTTCGACTTCACCCGCGCCCAGGTCGAGGCTATCGGCATTCTCATTCGCAATGAGGCGCGCTTGACCAGCGGCCGCTACTCCTTCAGCGAAGCCCAGGCCAACGCCATCCTCGAGCTCCGCCTTTATCAATTGACCGGTCTGGAAATGGACAAGGTCAAAGCTGAATACCGCGACCTGCTCGAAAAAATCAAGGACCTGCTCGACATCCTCGCCAAAGAATCGCGCGTGCTCACCATCATCAAAGATGAGCTAAAAGCGATCAAAGAAAAATACGCGTCACCGCGCTTGACCGAACTCGTCCCCGATGAAGGCGAGATCGCCATCGAAGACCTCATCGCCAACGAAGGTGTCATCATCACCCTCACGCACAGCGGCCTCATCAAGCGCACCAACATCAGCTCTTATCGCGCCCAGCGCCGCGGCGGCAAAGGCGTCATCGGCATGGCCACGCGTGAAGGCGTGACCGAAGCGGACGACGATTTCATCGAGCATCTTTTTACCGCCGGCACGCATGACTACCTCATGTTCTTCACCAACCTGGGGCGCGTCTATGTCGAGCGCGTGCACGAAATCCCGGACATGGGTCGCGCCGCCAAAGGACGCAGCATCGCCAATCTGCTCGAACTCAAGCAAAGCGAAATTATCACCGCGCTGATTCGTGTCGAGGCGAAGACAGGGCCAAATAAAGAGGACACCACCTGGCAGCAACCGGGATTCCTTTTCTTCGCGACCCAAAAGGGCACTGTCAAAAAGACTGCCCTCTCGGATTTCGCCAATGTGCGCAAAGGCGGCATTATTGCAATCGGCATCGAGCCTGGAGACACATTGATCCAGGTGCGCCTGACGTCCGGACACGATGAGGTCGTGCTCATCACTCGCGAAGGCATGAGCATTCGTTTTTCCGAAGAGGATGTTCGCTCGATGGGACGTCCTGCCTCCGGTGTGCGCGGCATCTCCCTCGAGTCCAGCGACGCCCTGGTCGCTCTCGCTGTTGTAGTTCGCGATGCGACCCTGCTTGTCGCGGGGGAAAATGGCATCGGCAAACGCACCCCCTTCGACATGGTCCTGGAAAATGGCACCGTCGAGCCGGTTTATCGGCTGCAATCGCGTGGTGGCAAAGGCATCATCACCATGAAGACCAATGACAAAACCGGTGGTGTCGTCGGCGCGCTAACCGTCCGCGACAATGATGAGATCATGCTTATCACCACCGGCGGTCAAATGGTGCGAATCTTTGTGAAGGACATTCGCGAGGCCGGCCGCAACACCCAAGGCGTGAAACTTATTGACCTCGGCTCCGGCGACAAACTCCAGGCCATTGCTCCCGTCATTAGCGAGCAACAGGAAGACGCTGCTGTAGCCGGCGAAGAACCTAAACCCGCAACCTAAAAAAAGTACGACACACCCAGCATCGGTCCCTGGGCGTTGACCCCTATGTTCTTGCGGCCGGAATTGGCGTTGGAAATGTGCTGGTACCGATATTCGAGATTCACCGCCCATTTGCTGGCAACAAAAAATCTCGTGCCCGCTCCCACATCCAGATTGAAGTTGAACGGCTGGCCCACAATCTCATGGTCAATGTCGGTGGAAAGCATGCCCGCCCCGAATTGCAGGTATGGAACCAGGCGGCTTTCCGGCTGCACGAAATTGTAGCGGATCCACAACGTCATGCCGGCGATATATCCGCCCGGTCCTTCAAAGATGGCACTGGCGAATCCTTGTCCGATTGCTTCGAAATTGCCGCGAAAGAATCCGGATGATTTCGGAGTGCCTAGCATGTAGCCGCACTGAATTTCGCTCAGCGTATAGTCAATCGTTGGCCGGTTCTTCCCGGGCATCGAGAAAAGTGCGCCATTGTTAAAACTCCCTTCGATTCTGCCCTCATCAAAAAGTGAAAAACTGGTGGGAACGTCATTGGTTTGGCCTTGGGCAGTCAGTGGATGTGCAATCCCTGCCGCCAGCACAACAAACAGCCGAACAAACCGAAATAATTGCTTCATGGTTCCGAGCGTAGTTACGCCAACTGAGGCGCGTAAAATGTACTACACTGCGAAAGCCCGCAACTATTCAGTGGCAGGATTGGGGAGCCCGTTAACTTAACGATTGCTCAGTCCCGGGGTGGCGGGCGGGGGACGGCGGACCATGATATCCGCTAACAAACTGGTGACCTCATGCGCTCGCTCGGTGCAAGTTTCCAGGCTTTCGGGCATGAGTTGCGCCAGGTTTTCCGGCATCTCTGTCAGGTAATCCAATCCAGCCCGAAGGGCCAGAGTCCGGAGATATGAATCCGCCGGCGTTTTTAACGCCGCGCCGGAATTTCCCGACAAGCCAATCAAAACGCCTTCGCGCTCAGCTCGTTGCGACATCCAGTTCTCATTCCAGGTTCTCACATGAAGTGGAACCGTCTCTCCCGTGCTCGTCGCAAAAAGAAGCAAGTCTGCCTTGCTCGCCTTTGCAGCCGCTGCCTCAGCAGGCTGCGTGTCGTCCAGCGTCTCAAAAGGGACCCAGTTCAATTCGAAATCGTGCGTCGCCCAGAACTTCTTGATCAGGGCATCGCAAAACGATACCGCGGTTTCTCGTGCCTGGGAATCCTCGTATATAACCGTTGCCGACCAATTAGCTTTCATATCTCTGACGCTCCATTAGTAAGTTGGGACATTT
>Ga0136846_1233568_pt1 | contig 10650 bp, 5 predicted proteins | sample HopSoiMetagenom2_FD_96841 | JGI IMG/M metagenome (GOLD analysis project Ga0136846, IMG submission 96841) | Grasslands soil microbial communities from Hopland, California, USA - 2 Assembly 2016 (version 4) | ecosystem: Environmental > Terrestrial > Soil > Grasslands | place: USA: Hopland... | reverse complement strand
GTGCCCACCGACCGTAAGCTGCAGTCCGCCGAATCGTGGGCGTATCACAGAGCTCTGGTTGCCCGCAGCCCCGAGCTCTACCAGCCGGAAACCCTGCGCCGCTTGCGCAGCGGAGAGAACATCAGCGGACAAGAGATCGCTCAGAGTCGCGCGGAGCTAAGGCAGTTACGGGAAGAGATCAACCAGGTATTCGAGAAAGTTGACCTGATCGTCACGCCGACAACACCGATTCCCGCGCCAAAAATCAGCGATCTGACCAGAAATCCCGCACTGCTTCGCCCGCGCGAACTGGTTCTATTACGTAATACCAGGCCGTTCAATATTTGGGGACTGCCCGCTATTTCAGTTCCGTGCGGCCATACAAAAGGCGGCTTGCCGATAGGATTGCAAATTGCCGGCCCGCACTGGGGAGAGAACATTGTTCTGCAGGCAGCCTATGCCTTCGAACAGCTTCTGCCGCAGCCCACGTAGGCCCGGATCTACGATCCGGACAGCGAGAGAGCTCGCCGGCGAGAGAGCTCACTTCTCCCCGCCCGCCGCATTCAGCTGTTGCGCGATCTTCAACTCGCGCTCGGCGTCTTCCGTTCTTCCCATATCGCGATACGCCTGACCGAGCAAATGATGTGTGACGGAATTGTTGGGATCCATTCCGAGCGCATGCTGCAAGGCCCGCACCGCCAGCTGATTCTCGCCCTTTTTCTGCAGCACCTTCCCCATCAGGATGTACGGCCCGGTCGAAGTGGCGTCCAGCCAGATGGACCGCTGCAACAGGCGTTCGGCATCATCGAACCTCTGCACTCGTGAGTAGGCGTCCGCCAGCTTGTAATAGGTTTCCGCATGCCCCGGATTCAAGGCCAGCTCAGCCTGGAAATCGCTGATGGCTTCCGGCACACGCGACTTATACAGATGCAGCTCCCCGAGAAAAAAGTGCGCCAGCGGAAGCCTGGGATCGAGCGCGATCGCCTTCTGCGCGTACTCTTCAGCGATAGGATCGAACTCCTGCCGCAGCAACATGCGCGCAGTAAAAAGATACGCCGCCGCCGACTCCGGTTGCACGTCAAACATGCGCGCGAACGCCTGCCGCGCCTGGGGATAATTCCTGGTCTGTATATAGCAGAGGCCGAGGATGTACGAGGCATCCACATTTGCCCGCGGATACCACCCCTGAACTTTCTCGAGCAGCGGGATAGCCTCGGCAGGGCGCCCCGAAAGATAGTTCGAGAGCCCTAACAGCTGAACGGCCTCCTTGTCGTCCGGATCTTCTTTTAGAGCTTGCGTAAGCGAAGCAATGGCTTTCAGGTAATCGCCTTTTTTGTAGTAGGCCGTTCCCAGTTCGCGCGATACGCCCTTTAGCTGCGCGTCGTGGCTCTGCAGATCCTGAAGCTGCGCGATGGCCGCGTCGTATTGGCCCTGGTCCATCAGGCGGCGAGGCTGGGAAAAAGCGTCAGTCGGAAGGGGCGGTTTTGGCGCAGGCGCTTCCTGGGCGACAGTGAAGACAGTCAGGATGGCAATAGCACACAGCAGCCGCATGGGATCTCTGCTCTATTTCGATTAAAGCACAAAAAATTGAGGAGAGAGCTGGGCTCCCTCCTCTGTTTTGCAATGCTAAATGAACAGTTAGAAATCGAAGCGAATGGCGAACTGCAATTGCCGCATGCTGGTGCCATCTTCGATGTTGGTGATCTTGCCGTTGTTGCCCCCTTGGCAGTCGATACACGTTTGAGCGCCGTTGTTGGCACTAAACGCGTAGACCGGGTGGTTGAAAATGTTGAACGCATCCATACGGAACTGCGCGTTGAATTTTTCCGTGATCCGGAATTTCTTGACAACCGACAGATCGGAATAGAAACCGGACGGCCCATGAAAAGTATTCCGGCCGATGTTGCCAATGTTCGCGGTACCCGGATCAGCAAACGGTCCAGCATTAGTCGTGATGTCTTGCACTGGCGTGTAATAGGTCAGCGTGTGAGTTGTCGGATCAATGTCACCCGATACGCCCACGTGGAATGAACCGGATCCCTTGCTGGGACGGCACACGCCTACATCCTCTTCACTACCGCATTTAGAAAAGCTTGGAGTCCACGGTAAACCGCTGCTCCAGTTGGTGATATTGCTCAGCTGCCATCCACCGATAGCATAGTCGAGCGCCTTTCCTGCGTTGCCCATGAACTGCTTGCCATGCCCAAACGGCAACTCATAGACAGTGTTGACTACGAACACATGGTCGCGGTTGAAGTCAACTGGACCCCAAGCGATGTTATGGTCGACCGCATAGTAAGTGTCGGTGTAGTTGTAAGCACGCGAATAAGTATAGTGTGTGACAAACTGCAAACCTTGCGAGAAGCGTTTGTCTAGTTTCACTTCGAAGGCGTTGTAAGTACTCGCTGCGTCATTACCGTAGTAATTATCAAGCGAGAACGGGAGCAACGTGCAATTTCCCAGCGAATCTTCCGGTCCGCAGTGCGGCCGGCGTTCGTTCTGAGTGTATTTTGCTCCTGTGATCGGGTTGATCACGTTAAACAGATCAAGCCTTCCTACCGGGTTGTAATTGTAGTTGGGACCATTTCCGGCAAACCCGTGCGTTCCCTTACTTCCTACATACGCTACTTCAAGCGACATCGTGTTTGTGATCTGCCGCTGCACAGTGGCGTTCCAGGCGTCCACGGTTGGAAGCACCTGCCTGGTTGGGCGTATGTGCGTGCCTGATACCGCTCCGCCAAGCGTTGTGAAAGGAATCAAGCCATTGGACGTAATCGCGCCGGTTAGAAAGTCCGGACTGATCGGCGAAGGTCCGGTCGGTCCGGTATCCAAAGTGAATCCTGGAATCGGGTTACGATCCCCGCTCAGCGTAGAGTTAACGTTACTGGCATTAATATTCTGCTTCAACAACACCGGCAGATTCTGAGTTACTGTGTGACCAAAGTTCGATCCGAACACGCCGATGTCATAGCTTCGACCGTACCCGGCCCGAATTACCGTCTTGGGAGTCAATTGATAGGCAACTCCGAGGCGGGGCGCGAAGGCCTTGTAATCATTATCGATGTTTCCGTTGAGCCCTACTCCGCCAAACCCGGCCACGCGAATTGCGCCCGTCCCGCCTAAGTCGTCAATATTCGCAAACCCACCGTTTCCTTTGCCATTGACGCTCTCTGGAAAGTAGATCTCCCAGCGCAAGCCATAGTTGATAGTCAACTTGGGCGTAAACCGCCAGGTGTCCTGGCCGTAGAAGAACCAGCGCTTCTGGCGCTCGGCTGGTTCTGCGCCAGCAGCGGGATTATTGATGTACCGAGCAAACGATGTGACGTCGCCAAGCAGGAAGGTAGCCAGATCAAGGCCACCGTTACCCGCTTGCGCGGTTGCCTGGGGGCTGAAGTTGTATTCGCCCGTTCGGTTGTTGTCGCTTGGAATTCGCAGGTTCATTGCGTAACGAATATCCGCACCGAACTTGATCTGGTGATTGCCGCGGATGTTAGTCCAGTTGTTTACAAATTGGAACTGCTGCTCACTCTCCGTTAAAGGACAATTGCATCGCGCCACACCCAGCCCATCTCCAAAGCTGGAGATCACGAGTCCTTGATCGCCGTTTGCGGGCGCGCCGTTGTAACCGCTGATTTGATCCTTTCCCAACTGAAACGAACCTAAGCCGTTGGTCTTAGGATCACTGGTATTCGCGCCCGGAATGCCGAAGGCAGTCATAGGCTGGCCACCATCAGGCTTTGCAGTCTGGGGGTTGTATTTGAAGTAGCCAAAACGGAAATCGGTCAGCCAGTGACTGCTCAACGTTTTCGTGAAACCGCTGGCCAGGCTGTAGTTATGAGTGATCGAACTCCCTGAAAGGCCAAGCAGGCCATTCCCGGGTCCTTGCAGCTCACCGAACACGCCCTGCCCCGACAGCTTGAAATAGTCGAGACTGAACCGGCCAAACACATTCAAGGTTTGGCTAGCCGCGAAATCGATACGGGTGTCGAAGCTGTTCTGCTGGAACGGACCTGAACCGGTTCCCACAAAATTGTTTAATACATTGCTGTTCTGTGGTGCTGGAAGTGCCGCCAGAATGGCTGCCGCCGCAGGCGAAATTCGGCCAATCGGGATTAATCCGCCCACAAATTCATTCCTGTTGCTGCCATCCGGGAGAGCGGTGGGCGTGGCTGGATCAAAAATGTGACCTCCACCGGTCACGCCTGCGGACTGATATTCACTCAGGTCGCAAAAGCCTGGCGTAAGACTCGTGCCGTTGGTCGCCGGGTTGCAACTGGTGCGTACGCGATCCGTCGGTACGGTGAACAGTCCGCTGACTCCGTTTGTTTGGCGTGTTCCTTGATAATCACCGAAGAAGAAGAGCTTATCTTTAAGTATCGGACCACCGATGGTGCCGCCAAACTGCTGCCAACGCGCACGCGGGATCAGGCGCCCCGAAACCGGGTCGGCCTGATTCGGACTCTGCGTAAACGGATTGCGCGCTTGCTGGGCGTCCGAACGGCGGAACCAGAAACCGCTGCCGTGGAAGTCGTTTGTTCCCGACTTGGTTTGGGCGGTTACAACACTCGAAACTGCTTTGCCGAACTCAGCGTCGTAATTCTGCAACGCAACCTTCGCTTCCGTTACAGCGTCCAGATTGGGATTAACAACAATGATCCCAAGAATTGGATCCTGGTTGTCAGTTCCGTCGAGCTCGAATGCAGTTCCGCTGAAGTGCTGGCCCTGAGTGAAAATCTGCTGGCTGCCCTGAGGATTTTCTGTAGCAGCATGGGACCATCCCACCAATTTCTGAGAGCCCGGCGCCATAAGCTGAATCGTGGTGAAATTGCGATTCAGAATCGGGGCGTCTTCTACATACCTTGAATCGAATGAAGTCGACACATCAGCGCGGTCTGTTTTAAGCTGCGGCGCTTCCGAGGTCACTTCAACTGTTTCCGTTGTTCCGCCGACCTGAAATTGGCCGTCCACTCGGGCTGCTGCGTCCGCCGCCACCGGAACGTTTTTTACCTCGAATGCCTTGAAGCCCGGCGCTTCGGATTTTACGTTGTAGGTGTCGGGAATCAGGTGGGTGACACTATAGTTGCCATCGGCGTTTGTCGTCGCTGAGTACGCGGTACCCTTAGTCGCACTAGTTACTGTGACTTTCGCCCCGGCCACTGCCGCGCCCGAAGGATCGGTCACAGTTCCGATTATGCTTCCATAAACAGCCTGAGCCGACGCGCACGGAACGTTCACTGCGACGCAGGCCAATAGAAACGCAGCCAGAGTAGCCAGCGTACATAGACGGTTCTTCATCTGCAGCCTCCCCACACTCTCTTTGACCATCATCTTCATCTTCATCTGTTTCAAAGTTTTCAATGCCTCTAGATCACGACGGGAAATCGTTAAATTGAATTCGGAAGATTCGCGAAACGGGAGTTGCCCACGCCCGTAATACAAAACTACTAGCTGGAAACAGACATGCAGGTTGAATTCCGAAAATTGAATTCATCGTATGCTGCTGATTCTGCTAAACAAAACCAGCCTCAGCTGTCTGACCGCATATGACAATTGGAAGCCGCCCAACGTCAGCCTATGAAAAAACACAATGCTGACAATTCAGAATTCTGCTGCCATTTTTCACAGCTCAATGGACCGCACGGTGTCAGGTTCCAAGCGCAAGGAATCTCGACCCTTCATTCCTGGTTTGGAAGTTACACTCTGTGTGATACCGTTACGGAAAAGCTAAACAGCTCTGTTGAAACGGGATATCGTCGCTGTTACGCTAAGGTTAAATGAGTGTTACGCGCCCCCGAGTAACCGAAAAGGAACAATATTTTTCGGAGATCGACCGCCTGGTAAACAGCCAGGTCCTGCATGGGTCGGAGCAATTGTGTAAGTTACTCCGTTATCTCGGCGAGCATGCCCTCGAAAAGCCGGGATCGCCCCTGAAGGAATATCAAATTGCTACTGAGGTCTTCGGCCGCCCGGCCGATTTCGATCCTCAACTGGATTCAACCATTCGGGTCCAGGCCGGACGCCTCCGCGTAAAACTGGCCGAATATTACAGCACCGAGGGTGCCGACGATCCCGTCATCGTTGAGCTCCCCAAAGGTACATACCTGCCGAGCTTTCATGTGCGCAGCAGCGCTCGGGTAGTGGCGTTGCCCCGACCGCAGCCTTCCGCTCCGCGCAAAACGCGTTTCGGTGCAATTGCAATTCTCAGCGGCCTGCTCTTGGTCGCGGTTGCCGCAATCATTTACCTGCTTGCATTGGGGAATTCGCGCCCCAGCACCAGCCACGACGCTTCACCCGCGGTATTTGCAAAATTCTGGAAAAGTTATCTGAACAGTCAAGACGAACCCTGGGTCATCTTCAGCAATGGTGCGTTTGTGGGCCGCCCGGAGACCGGAATGCGCTACTTCGATGCGGCCCATGATTCTCGCGACGTGATTCTCGATCACTACACCGGGGTGGGAGAGGTGCTCGCGGTGCACGCGTTAGACCAGGTTTTCACCGGCCTGAACCGCCAACTGAGAGTGAAGCGTGGCAGCCTGGTCTCACTCGATGATGTTAAAAACGCTGACGTAATCTTCGTAGGTTCGCCGGCAGAAAATCTTACCTTGCGCGATATTCCCGGCACCACCAAGTTTTTCTTTCGCACCCTGGATTCCGGATCTCGCAAAGGCGACCTGGCGATCATCAACCTACAGCCGCAGTCCGGCGAGCCCGGGTATTTCATCGGCACACCTTCGAACCTCCATCTCGAAGAGGACTATTCCATCATCGCGCTCGTGCCGGGGATGAACCCAGCAAAGTCAGAAATTATTCTGGCGGGAACTACAACCCTGGGAACCGAGGCCGCGGTCGAATTCGTGTGCCAGCGGGATTCCCTGGAGAAACTGATTCCACGACTGCGTACTTCGTCCGACGGCACAGTTGAACCATTCGAGGCGGTACTGCGTGTGCGGGTGCGACGCGGCGTGCCGGTTGAGTCTGAAATCGTTGCTCTGCGGAATGGACGCTAGCTCGCTCTACTGTGGCCGGGACTTAATCTTCGGGTCCAGTTCCGCAGCCTTCTCTGATTCCTTCTTAGCTTCCGCGTCTTCACCTTTCCGTTTCAGCGCTTCGGCAAGATAGAGGTGCGCCGGTGCATAATCTGGAGAAAGGCTGATCGCCGAACGGAATTGTCCGATAGCGCCTTCCAGGTCGCCGGCATTCAACATGCGCTGACCCGAGTTGGTATTAAACGTGGCTGCCTGAAGGCTGTTCTTTTCTTTTGTGATCTGAACCCCAAGTTTTGACTCGGCGGCTGCACCTTGTGAATCGCCCATCTGGCGCAACACGGCAGCCAGGTTAGTATGCGCACCAGGAAAATCAGGCTGCAGCGCAATCGCTTGTCGAAGCGCTGTCGCTGCCTCTGGCAGCTTTCCCTGCTGCTTCAACACTGAACCCAGCGTGTACCACGCTTCAGCGTAGTCCGAGCGCGCAGTTATGGCAGCCCGCAGTTCGGTGGCAGCGCTGTCGAAATCGCCCTGCTGCCAGAAGGTCACGCCCAGAGTGTAGTGAACGTCGGGCTGCATGGGATCAAGCTCCTCGGCTTTGCGAAATTCCGCGATCGCCTCTGGCAGACGGTCTTTCAGTTTCAAGGCCAATCCCAGGTTGTAATGCACCGTGGGATCGTTGGGCGCAGATTGAAGAGCCGTCTGAAATTCGTTGATGGCTGAATCAAAATCAGATTTTTGCAAGTGAGCCGTTCCCAGGTTCATGCGATAGGAAGGATCATCAGGGCGCAGCTTAATGGCGGCTTCGAACTCAGGAATGGAAGCGGTGGCATCCCCCACCTGGATCAGCGCCAGACCCAAGTTGTTGTGAGCATCCGGATTAGCAGGTTGCAGTTTGACCGCCTCACGGAACGCGGCAACTGCACCTGGTCCATCACCGGAATGCTGCAGCAGCAATCCGAGATCATTTTGCGCGTTGGCCAGTTGCGGGTGAAGTTTTATCGCGAGCTGCAGTTGCTGAATCGCCTCACGCTGCTGGTCCTGCTCGCGCAGCGCTTGGGCAAGATAATAGTGGGCCTGAGCATTGTTCGGCTCAGTTTCTATGGCATCGCGCAGCAGCTTTTCTGCAAACTTCAGGTCTTTCTGCTGCAGCTTAAGAACGCCCAGGTGCAACAAAGCAGAAGCAAAGTGCGGATTGAGCCGCAGCGCCTGGCTGAACTCGGCGGTAGCTGCTTCGGTCTCGCCCCGCTGCGCGAGCAGCGCTCCCAGCTCGTCGTGAATATCGGCACGTGAAGGTTCGAGTGTAGCGGCCTGACGCATCTCGTCCGTGGCGCTCTTCAGGTCGCCGGTAAAACTCAGAATCCGTCCTAAGGTACGATATGCTTCTGAATTTTTAGGCGCAATTTGAACCGCATCCCTCGCTTCTTTCTCGGCACCCGGCAAGTCATTCGCTTTGGCTAATGCGCCGGCTAGATTTATGTGTGCCTGGACGAAATCTGGTTTCAGGCTGAGAGCGGTTCGAAACTCTGAGATGGCGCGCTCAGTTTCCCCCTGCGCCAGCAGCACCCATCCCAGCGAGTTATGCGCGTCCGGACTTCGCGGCGCAACTGTGACCGCCTGTTCGAACGAGGTTTTCGCGCCCGCCAGATCTCCACGGCGCAGTGAATCCATTCCTTTCTGATAAATGATTTTAGGATTTGCGGTTGTGACCTTCTGCTGGGCGAAGGCCGGCGCATTCAGGCTGATGAGTACGACGAGACCGAGACCGATGTTGCGGATCAAAGCGACTTCATTATTTCATGGGAGATTGCCGACAAAACGCAGGCACCCCCCGGTCGCTTGACCCGCTTCAAAGCGGCATCCTACCATTCGAACAGCGATGTCTTTCCGCTTACTCCCTGCAAATCGCGCGCTTGTGGTGGTCTTCTGCCTATTTTGCTCTTCTGCAGGAAGTCAATCCAAGCCGCCAGCTTCGCAGATTGCCAATTTCACCGATGTCGCCGAAAAGTCCGGCTTGACCGCGATTAACGTTTTTGGCGGCAAGGATACGAAGAAATACATCATCGAGACCACCGGCACCGGAGTGGCGATTTTCGATTATGACAACGACGGCTGGCCCGACCTTTTTCTGGTCAATGGAACTACGCTCGAAGGCTTTCCGGAAGGTAAGGCGCCCACCAATCACCTTTATCACAACAATCACGATGGAACTTTTACCGATGTGACGGTTACAGCTGGCCTCGCTGATACAGGTTGGGGACAGGGTGTTTGTGCGGGCGATTACGACAACGACGGCTGGCGAGATCTCTACGTTACTTACTATGGCAAGAACCGGCTCTATCACAATCAAAACGGCGTATTCACTGAAGTGGCCGAGAAATCCGGCGTGGCAGGGACAGGCAAGGCCTGGGGAACGGGCTGCGCGTTTGTCGATTACGATCGCGATGGATTGCTTGACCTGGTCGTAGCCAACTACGTCGACTTCGATGTATCGAATGCGCCCGCGCCGGGCGAGCGCGCTTCCTGCGTATGGAAAGGAGTTCCCGTAATGTGCGGTCCGCGCGGGCTTCCGGCAGCCAGGAACATTCTTTATCACAATCTTGGAAACGGAAAATTCGAAGACGTCACATCAAAAGCTAAAATCGACCAGACACAGGCCCATTACGCCTTCAGCGTTTCCACCTTCGACTTCGATGACGACGGCTGGCCCGACATCTACATCGCCTGCGACAGCACCGCCAGCATTCTTTACCGCAATAATCACGACGGAACGTTTACCGACGCAGCGGTCACGGCGGGCGCCGCGTTCAATGAAGATGGTCGCGAGCAGGCCGGGATGGGTTCGAGCATCGCCGATTACAACGGCGACGGACGATTGGACATCTTCAAAACAAATTTTTCGGATGACACCGCCACTCTTTACCGCAATAACGGCGACGGCACATTCGACGACGTGACTTACGCTGCCGGACTCGGTTTGCACACGCAATATCTGGGCTGGGGAACCATGTTCCTCGATTTTGATAACGACGGCTGGCCCGACCTGCTGCTGGTAAATGGTCACGTCTACCCGGAAGTCGATAAACAGCATCTCGGCAGCAACTATCAGGAACCGAAAATTCTTTATCACAACAACGGTAACGGGACATTCACCGACATCTCTGAAAACGCAGGCTCCGGCATCACTTCGCCACATGCCGGCCGGGGATTGGCGATCGGAGACCTGTGGAACGACGGGCGTATTTCCGCAGTGATCAGCAATATGAATGCGCTGCCCAGTCTCCTGGTGAACCAGGTGCAAACCAGAAATCACTGGATCGGCATGAAACTACAAGGAACGAAATCCAATCGTGACGCCATCGGGGCGAAAATAACGCTGAAGGCAGGATCGCGAACTTCCGTGGATGAAGTGCGCAGCGGATCAAGCTATGACTCAAACAGCGACATTCGACTGCATTTCGGATTGGGCAGCGCAACCAGGGTTGATTCGCTGCAGGTCAGATGGCCCAACGGGCTGGAAGAAAAATTCGACAATCCAAAGGTGGACTCCATCATTCTGTTGAAAGAAGGGTCCGGTTCTGCCGTGACCGGCAACCGCAAGCCTGATTTCTCAGTAACTTCCAAGTGATCTTCCCGCCACAAGCTCCTGAGTTTCAGAAATTCCGCTCAGGCGCTGCTGCATTTTTAT
>Ga0136846_1227162_pt1 | contig 10650 bp, 8 predicted proteins | sample HopSoiMetagenom2_FD_96841 | JGI IMG/M metagenome (GOLD analysis project Ga0136846, IMG submission 96841) | Grasslands soil microbial communities from Hopland, California, USA - 2 Assembly 2016 (version 4) | ecosystem: Environmental > Terrestrial > Soil > Grasslands | place: USA: Hopland... | reverse complement strand
TGGAACGTAAAGGAACAATTGTGGGTGTTTCTTCCATTGCCGGTTACCGGGGTTTACCTGGCCGTGCGGCTTATTCTGCTTCTAAATTTGCATTACAGGGCTGGTTAGAGGCCATCCGCACGGAGTTATTACATACCGGCGTGCACGTGATGTGGGTATGTCCGGACTTTACAGCTTCTAATATCCGAAATGCTGCGTTGAATGAGCTGGGCCAACCCCAGGGGGAATCACCGCTCGATGAAGCCAGTTTAATGAGTGCTGCAGAATGTTCACGCGAAATTCTGAAAGCCATCGAAAACCGTAAGCGTACCCTGGTTCTTACCTTCAATGGTAAAAGAACCATCTTTTTGAACAAGCTCTTTCCTTCGCTAACGGATAAGCTGGTGTACAAATTCTTTTTTAAAAACAACGAGCTTTCCAAATAAATTTCATTTCTGATATTAATTATTATACATAATTTCTTAAATGCCTTTACTAACCCTCACTTCTGATTTTGGTGTGCAAGATTACCTGGTGGGTGCAGTAAAAGGCCGGTTATTGCAACAGAACCCGGAATTTACCCTGGTTGATGTGTCGCATACCATTTCTCCATTTAACTATCCGCAGGCGGCCTATGTGAGCCGTAATGCCATAAAGCAGTTTCCTTCCCACACGTTCCACTTACTGCTGGTAAACCTGTTTGAAAAAAAGCCGGAGCAATTATTATTAGCCTGGCATCAGGAACAATACATTTTATGTGCCGATAATGGGTTGCTCTCGATGGTGCTTGAAGACAAACCTGAAATGATCATTGGGTTGCCCCTTGATCCCAAAGCAATAAAAAACACCCTGTATTGTGTGCAGGTTATGGGGGAAGCCATTCATAAATTACACGGTGGCGCCCGCCTGCAGGATATAGGTATACCAGATGTGCCTTTTATAGAAAAGAATCATTTACGTCCGCTATTTGGGGAGAACTGGATGGAAGGACAGATCATCTTTATTGACCATTTCGAAAATATTGTAGTTAATATTACCCGCGACCAATTTGAAGAACATCGCAAAGGACGGAACTTCAAGATCGTTTTCAAACGTAATGAAGTGATCGATAAAGTGGCCGAAACCTATGCCGATGTACCCGAAGGCGAAAAGCTAGCCCTCTTCAATGCGGCCGGCTATCTTGAAATTGCCATCAACAAAGGCAATGCTGCGGGTTTATTTGGCCTGCAGGGCTTTACGGAACAAGCCCAACACCTCCAAAGCAGGCTGTTCTATCAAACGGTGAAGATCATGTTTGGATAGTAATTTGTTAGTTCGTTCCTGATTTGTAATATGACGAGGCGGGTTGAAAATTGCTAAAACAATCTGTATTTTACTCCACTTCGCCGGTTTTTGTTACTATAAAAGTATTCTCGCCTCAAGGAAAAGAATATGGTCGCGTACGTCAAACAGTTAAAGGAAAGAAAGGCGATGCCTTCTATGTGGATTTTGCATTTGATAGCAGAACCAATATCGATGGTAAAGGAACCATTTCATTTGAATAAAATTGATAAAACTGATAACAAAAAAGCAATCCGCCCGGGCGGATGGCTTTTTTGTTGGCGAACAACCGCTTTATTTTTTCTTCTTTGAATTTGTATTCGCATACTTAGCCGACGAAATAGCGAAACTGAAATCACCGAATATGTTATTGTTGACGGTGTCGTTCGCATAGGGCGCTATGCTGCTGAACTTATGGCAGCTAAAACAGGTATTGGAGTTTTGTACATAACTTTCCAACGTTGTATTAGCCACAATAACAACACCGCTTTGCATGGCCGAGGTGTTTAACGGAAATGGCCGTTGTATTGGCTTGGTGGCATCTGGTTGCAGTTGTTGCGACCAAATTACATCTACCAGCTGATAGTATTGAAAGACCGATCTGGAATAAAATTTCCGGATATTATTTTGCATGCTGTCATTGATGGGCACGGCATCTTCGGTATCTATCTTATTGGTGCGGGTAACCTGTATGGGTACGGCGCCCGCCTGTGATAAGTAATAGGGTGGCGCAGTATTGGCAGTACAGATCACTGTTGCAGTGCCGCCGCCAGATAAGGGAACCTGTTGCGTTGTACAATTACTATTATAAAAATTATAACCAAAAGGCGGAGGTGCTTCACCGTCGATGTTTGGTACATTATCTGTTTGTTCAAAGGTGGCCCACACCCAGGTTGGCTGGTTTTGCGTTTTATGCAGGATATGTAATCCAACCAGGGCTACCATGGTTTCCCTTAATTTTTGCGTGGTGGAATCATATACCACTGCTTTAGATAATTTATATCGCTGCCATTTGGGCGACTTGATATTATCTACTTCCATCCAGGCCGCTTTTAATTCTATAGCACCAACCGGCCCATTGTATACCCCGGCAGGAAAATTAAGCGGAATGCCATTTTTTACAGAATCATGCTGGGTGATGGCATTGTAAAAACCAGTCCTGGTTACAAAGTCATAATAGTCTTTATTTAGCATGATCTCATACCACACATTTGTTTTGTTTTGGGCGCCCAGCCAGCTGGGTTTGCCAAAGGGTGCTGCCTGATCCGGGTCTAAACCGCCAATACTATCTCCTTCGGCAAACTTCCTGGTGTATGTTAATAACTTGGTTTGGGTAGGTTTCATCAATAACCTTTGTGATTTGAATTTGGCGGCGTATTGGGGCGAAACAAGGGTGCCCCATTTAGGTGGCGGTACGCCGCCTGGTTGAAACAATACATTTTTGGGCATATAGGTTTCCCAGGTAACGAGTGAATAGTCACCGGGATCGCCAAAATAACCGTTCGGGTTAACCGGCCAGTTCAATGCAATAAATTCCTGCCAGGCAAAACAATCTACCTGCGATTGATTATTGAATGCAGCCAGATCGGCGGGCACCTGGTTGTTGAATGCAATTACAATATTGTACAAAGGAGATTGGGAGTAACAGTTACAGGTAGTTGCCAGCGGTTTTACTGAAACATTCCTGCTATCGGCAATTAAAACCTGACCCAGTACAAAAACAGTAATACAAATAATAAGGATGGCAATGGTGTTGATCTTTTTCATGGTATGTAAATGAGGTAATAGTAATCAGGAAAGAGGCACATATGGTAAGTATGCGCCTCTTGTGTATTAGCTTTGAGGAAACCTGGAAAACTTATTGTACGTCTATTGTTACACTGATAGACCCGATATTATCAGTTAATCCGGCGCCATATTGGCCATTGAGGTCATCATTGATGCATAATTGTATTTCTCCGGTTAATCCTGTGGGAATGGTGGCGCCCATACCAACCAGGAAAGCAGTACTGCCTACTTTACCAATAAGCGCGCCTTCGTTTTGTCCCGGCATGGTATAACCCGGTTTGGCTGCAATAAAGGTTGGGTTGCCCGCTGCATTGTATAACTGTCCGCCATTGTCCTGCGGATTGGCGGTCCATAAACCCGACGAATATTTTATGGCGGCCTTATTGTTTGCGGTGAGTATTACCCCGGTATTTTGCCAGGCGATATCAGCCTGTACTGTAACCGGCGATACCAGGAACAATGCAGGCATGGCAGGCTGTGTTGATTGACCAACATTGGTAACAAATACGCCATGTTGACCGGGTTTTGCACTGGCGCCTGTTTTAACAGTAATGTATAAGGCCGTATTGGTGCTTGGCTGACTATTACCAGGAATAGCATAGGTGACATTTTCTTTTACTGCTGTTACGGTTGCAGTAATAGCAGGATCGTCGAATGTTACTGCCGGGTAAGTGGCTGGCTGGCCCTGTTTGGCGGTACAGGTTCCTGCTACCACTACCATTTTCATGGCAACACTTCCAATATTTATAACTGCCGGAACATATGTACTGTTACTTAATAATGGGATGGGGTGGTTCACCGGGTTGGGAACGTTTGTATTATACAGCGTGTCGAAATAATCCTGGTAGAAAAGCTGGAGTGGCTGCGCAAATGTATTCGCAGGGGTAGGAGTGCCTACCGGATCGTACCCATTCGGCATCTTACCTGCATAGGCGCTGGCCACGATCTGCATTTTAAAAGTAGCCGCTATCTGTGACCCCCAGTTGATGTTCTCACCGGAAATAGTAATGTCACTTACTGTATATCCTTTACTGGCCGGCACTTCATACACAGCATGCAGTATAAAATTGCCGGGCAGGGGATTGCCATTCTGGTCGTTCAATGTTTTGCTGCCTCTCTTAATTGTCCAGAAGGCAGACGCATCGGTTCCATCCGGTGTTTTGAAATTCGAAAAGTCGGGCATTTGAATATACAATCCGGGCGGGTCCGCCAGGGTCAGCATCATACCCTGGGTTACAAAATTATTTACATTGCCACCGATGTTAGGGTCGCTGTTACGGAACCGTTGCCCATACTGGCCCACACAGATCAGGTTATTGAACTGGGATGATGGCCACATGGTGTTATTAGCAGGTGGCGGGTTAAAGCGTTGAATGGTGGAGGAGGTAGCCAGGCCTATTTCTGTTTGCAGCGTGTTAGGGGTACTGGTCAAATGTATGGCGCCGCCTTTTGTTGCATCTGATACGGTTCCTGCGTTCCACTTGTTCAAAGTGTTATATACTGGTTGGTTCGTCAATGGATTTGTAATTCCCGGTACCGACAGATCTGCCAGGGTGATCTGTGGTTTATCTAATATGGTTTGATAGAGTTCCAGCACTTTATTAGGTTCGATCAGCCACAGGGAATTCCAGTATTCGGGGTTCTCACAGGTAAAATCTATGCGGGTGATCTTTCCGGCCGTATTACGGGTAATTGCCCATTCACAATATTCATCCTGCCAGCCCCGGGGACCATAGGGGAAATAGGCTACCTGTTGTCCATCTGTAGTGCAGGGACTATTTGATATCTGACCGGATATTTGTCCGGTATCGGCCATTTGATTTAACTGGTCCTGTGTGGCATTGGGAAAATTATAAGCCAGTCTGCCCGGATAGGCGCCCCATTTAATATTGGCTGCGTTCGACGGCGGGTTGTTGTCGATCGGGTTATAGTAATTGGTAGTAGGAGGAGTGTTGGTAGCGTTCCACGGATTATTTAACATACCCTGTTGAATGAATCCATCCAGGTTGTTACTCCATAAATTATTCATTGCTTTTTGCTTGATGGGATCATCGGTAAAGTCCTGAATACCGGCAGGCGTTCTGAATTGAAATCCCGAAGCGGTTGATGCAATTTTTTGACTGGATTGCTGAACTTTTGAAGATTTTTCCATTGGTTTAACTTTATGTGGTTATTCAATAAAAGGCAGTCCTCTCTTGCGAAAGAATTAAAAAATTGGCGCCATAAATAAATGCTATGCAGGCTTGTAACAGCGATCCCTTTCGGGTATGCAATTGATTGAGGCTGTAAGAAGGTGTTGTTAGATCGAAAGCGTTACAAAGAAATGACCTAAATCAGTTAAATAAAAGGTGAAAAACACCTTTTTTGTTAACGGGTAGAAACCTTATATTCTATGGTTCCGCCTTTATTTATTTATAAAGTAAGTACATTTGGAACACAATAGATAAGTAAATCATTAATTCCATGCAACAACAGAATAGCGACAGAGGCACGTTGCCTGTGGTATTTAAAGAAGAAAGCAGCATCCCCGACAATTACAAGATCACCGAGATCCACCAGCGGGAGTATTTATTGAACGGCGAACTGGTTCCCTGGAATGGACCCGTAACCAATATTTATTCCCCGGTTTGCATACCTACAGCGAACGGATTTGAGAAAAAGTTATTGGGCAGCATTCCCAATACTACCCCTAAAGAATCATTAGAAGCGCTTGACGCCGCTGTAGCCGCTTATGACAATGGTTTGGGTGAATGGCCTACCATGTCTGTGGAAGGACGTATTAAGTGCATGCAGAAGTTTGTGTATTTAATGATCCAGCAACGGGAACTGGTGATCAAATTGCTGATGTGGGAAATTGGCAAAACGCTGGCCGACGCCACCAAGGAGTTTGACCGTACAGTTGATTACATCAACTTCACCATCGACGCCCTGAAAGACCTCGACCGCGAGTCGTCCCATTTTCAGCAGGCAGAAGGCACCATTGCACAAATAAGAAGAGCGCCATTAGGTGTTGTGCTGAGCATGGGCCCCTTTAATTATCCATTGAACGAAATTTTCACCACGCTGATACCAGCCCTCATTATGGGCAACACCATCCTGTTTAAATTACCAAAATACGGGGTGTTGTGTCATTATCCTTTATTGAATGCGTTCAAAGAAGCATTCCCTAAAGGCACGGTGAATACATTATATGGAAAAGGATCAGAGATCATTTCACCCATCATGGAAAGTGGTAAAGTGAATGTACTGGCCTTTATTGGTAGCAGCAAGGTGGCAAACGGGCTTAAAAAATTACACCCGAAAGTAAACCGCTTACGCGCTATCCTGAGTCTGGATGCCAAGAACGCGGCCATTGTAACCAAACATGCAGACATTGACGTAGCCGTAAATGAATGTATCCTGGGCGCGCTTTCATTCAACGGACAACGTTGCACAGCCCTGAAACTCATCTTTGTGCAAAGAGAGGTCGCCGCTGTGTTTACTGAAAAGCTTGCTGCAGCAGTCTCTGCCATGAAACCCGGATTGCCCTGGGAAGCTGGTGTTAGAATAACACCGCTGCCTGAAGACAATAAGCCCGCTTATTTGAAGGCCTGCATCGATGATGCTGTTTCAAAAGGCGCTAAAGTGATGAATGTAAATGGTGGTTTCCAGGAAGGTTCCTTTGTATTCCCTGCAGTAGTATATCCGGTTAATGACCAAATGCGGTTGTATCACGAAGAACAGTTTGGACCTGTCGTTCCGATAGTGCCTTTCGATTCTATCGATGAACCGGTAGCCTACCAGGTAAATGCATCACATGGTATGCAGGTGAGTATTTTCAGCGAAGACGCCAAAGAAGTGGCCAGCCTCATCGATCCATTTGTAAACCTGGTAAGCCGCGTGAATATCAACTGCCAGGCGCAACGTTCCCCCGATGTATTTCCATTTACCGGAAGAAAAGACAGTGCAGAAGGTACGCTCTCTGTATTCGATGCGCTTCGTTCATTCTCTATCCGCTCACTGGTGGCAGCTAAATTAACAGAATCGAACAAGAGCCTGCTCAATACTATTGTAAGAGATCATGATTCTAACTTTTTGAGCACTGATTATATTTTCTAAAGCAAGCGTTGGTCTTGTAAACAAAACCCCGACAGGCTGTGGCTTGTCGGGGTTTTTATAGTTTACTTATAAGAAAGATTACTGCCAGTGTGATGAAAAGCAACAGGTAGTTCCATAATGGGCCTGCCCGTATATATACAGCACAGTAAAGCAGGTGCCGCAGAGGAGTCTCAGGCAATATGCAATATAGCTTCAGTATAGTCTCAGGCAGTATGCAGTACTGCTACAGTAGGGGAGCAGGCAGGATGTGCCGTGGATGAACCATGGATACAGTATGGATGAAGCATACCAATAGTAAGACAATAGTAAGGGAATAGTAAGACAATAGTAAGAGGATAGTAAGGGAAGAATTGGGAATGAAGTGATTTTGGAGGCTCCTGGCTGAATTATTTGGTATGTATTTTCCTGGTGGCATATTAAATTAAACCCTCGTTATAAAGATACGAATTGCTTTTGTAACGAGGTTGATTATAGACTCATTTAAATTGAAAAAGGCTATCCACCAGCCGGCGGATAGCCAATCTTTCATATATATGTGGTTTCCGAAATAATGCTTATCGTAAGATCACTTTCTTGCTGCTCACAACATGTATCCATAAAACTGATGAAAGAAAGCTGGTCAATGTCAACAGCGCTGATACATTATAATTTCCAAATTTGAAAGATATTGCACTGACTAAACTGGCAATTACTATCAATACAATGGTGGTAAGGGTAAATATCGTTTTCATATAAGTTAATTTTTAAGGTGATTTAGGCTTTTTAAATTCAAGCTTTTTATTTGTTGCTTGTTTGTATAATAGAAGGGGCAGGAGCCCGGAAGTTTATTAATGAAATGTGAAAGCGATAAAGATGGTATCTGAAAAGAAAGGCCCTTGCTTTTGTAGTATATGCCCGTAATCACTATCTTTCCCCTGAGAATTTTTACTTATGAGATCCTTTTTCTGTTTCCTGTTATTATTACTGAGTACTATTTCACATTGTTGGGCGCAAGACCTTTCCGGCACCTGGGAAGGGGAGATCGATGCGGAGTATATGAAAATGGTAATTATCAAACAGGGGAACACCTATATTGGTTATACCTATGATGAGGGGATGGGTTATTGCAAGGCCAACTTTTTAGGCAGTTTCAATGATTCTACCCGCCAGTTAAAAGGCGCCGGTCAAAGCTTTATTGAAAAAACAGCCAGCCATGTGTTGTGCAGTTATAAACTTACATTCAGCGTACATGGCGATGGGAAATACCTGGTTGGTTCTGCCAATCCCAAATCAACCTTAACGCTGATCCTTTCCATGGGCATACCCGCGCGTACCATCTTAAAACAGGTGAATACAAACGTAGATACCACTGCTTACATGTTCTCCTGGATAAACAAACATGGCAATCCAACAAATACCATTGCTCAGAACAGGAAAGTGCTTAAAACAGATAGCATCCTGCCTACGCCCGGCCTGTCGCTTGCAGATCTTAACAAAAAGGCTTTTGATGACAGCATTACAACCGTTAAAACGCAACGTACATCCGATACATTGAGCACGATCATTACCGCTGCCGACAGCATTGTGATCACCATTGCCGATAACGAGGTGGTAGATGGCGATACCGTAACAATATTTCATAATAATGAGGTGCTGGTATCCCGGCTTTTTGTATCGGCGCATCCATACAGGGTCGTGGTGCCATTGAAATCGGATGTGCCCATTCATGAATTTGTGCTGGTAGCCAATAACCTCGGTTCTATTCCACCCAATACGGCTTTATTGACCATCGAGGCAGGGAAGGACCGCTATCAATTAAAAGCCGCTTCGGATCTGAAAAAGAATGCAGTGATTATTTTTCAGCACAGGAAATAGGTCCCGCCACTGGCATGGAATTTTCAGCTTTTTTTATAAAAGAACGGCTTCCTGTGACCTGCAAAAATGAAATACAGATCAACCTAAAGGATGTTGAGTTGGGTGCAAACCTGGCCGAACCGGCTGATGCAAAGGCGCTGGTGATCTTTGCGCATGGGAGCGGCAGCAGCCGGTTAAGTCCGCGCAATAATTTTGTGGCCGACATCCTGAATAAGCACAACATGTCAACCCTGCTCACCGATCTGTTAACCGCTTTTGAAGACCAGATTTATGCAAACCGGTTTGATATTGCGTTGTTGAGCCATCGTTTGGTTCAGGTAACGGAATGGGCGTCGCAACAACGTAATCTGGCGCAATTGCCGGTTGGTTATTTTGGCGCCAGCACCGGCGCGGCTTCCGCTTTACAGGCCGCCGCTTTGCTTGATATAGCCATTAAAGCGGTTGTAAGCCGGGGAGGCCGGCCCGATCTGGCGATTGCCTTAAAGCAGGTAAAAGCGCCCACCTTACTCATTGTTGGGTCGCGCGATCTGCAGGTGATGGATTTAAACAATGAGGCGTATGAACAACTCACATGTGAAAAAAATATAGCAATCGTTGAAGGCGCCTCTCATTTGTTTGAGGAACCCGGCGCTTTGCATAAGGTAGCTGACCTGGCTGCCAACTGGTTTGAGAAATATTTATAACATGGTGGGCCTTTATTTCTGATTGATAGGCGTTTCTATGATCAGGAATTCGCTGCTTTCTTTGCAGGTGATCTCAAAATGAGAAGCATCCCAAATACCCAGCGCATCCCTGGTAAATACAGGCATGCGGTTAACCAGAATTTCACCGGAAATTACAAATACAAAAGCGCACATGTTCTCTTTAAGCATATTGTGGCGCACTACTTCGTTTTTATCAAAAGCGCCCAGTAATAATTTTGCATTCTGGTTGATCCAGCAATGCTTTAATCCCTCTTCACCCGAAATAATAGTAGTCAGCGTATTCTTCCGGCTTTCAATCGGAAAGCTTCTTTGTTGATAACGGGGTATTATGTTTTGTTGCTTTGGCTGGATCCAGATCTGTAGAAAATTTACATCTTCTTCGCCAATGTTATATTCTTCATGCCGCAACCCGCTGCCTGCACTCATGATCTGTACGCCACCTGCTTCTATTACTGTGCTGTAGCCCATAGAGTCTTTATGATTCATTTTTCCCTTCAGTAAAATGGAGATGATCTCCATATTGATATGGGGATGAGTGCCAAATCCTTTTCCGGGTTCTACATAATCATCGTTAAAAGCTACGAGTGTGCCAAAGGCACTTTTTAAAGGATGATAATAATCACTAAAACTGAAATAGAAATTGCTTTTTAACCAGCCAATGTCTTTCTTGCCTCTTTCTTTACCACTGAAAAAATGAGTTTGCATAACATATATTGAATAGTTATCGGAAAGATTATCCTATATGCTCATCCAGCAGGATCCTGTCTGCCGGACTTAACCGGTTCTTTGCCAGTGCAGCCTGGTGCCAGTAAGGATACAACATGGGTAAACGGCTCACTTCATTTAAACGTTCCCTTTCTTTCTCCGTTAAGGTTACAGAAGCGGCCCTGATGTTATCTTTTACCTG
>Ga0136846_1222011_pt1 | contig 10650 bp, 11 predicted proteins | sample HopSoiMetagenom2_FD_96841 | JGI IMG/M metagenome (GOLD analysis project Ga0136846, IMG submission 96841) | Grasslands soil microbial communities from Hopland, California, USA - 2 Assembly 2016 (version 4) | ecosystem: Environmental > Terrestrial > Soil > Grasslands | place: USA: Hopland... | reverse complement strand
CACCGGTTTCGGCGGTTCATGCCGGGACAGTGCCGCCGCGCCCCAGCCGGTGCCCACGGCCACGACGAGGCTCGCGGCCCATGCGGCGGCGCGAATCCGTCGCCGGCGGATCGAGGCGCGGAGATCGCCCTGGTGGCGGAGTGCCTCGAACGACATCGGCACCCGGCGGGGCGGGGCCAGCCGGGCGAGGAGCGCGGTGGTACGGTCGCGCAGCGCCGCGATACCGTCTCGCAGGGCCCGACAACTGGGACAGGCGGCGAGATGGCTCTCGATCTCCACGCACTGCGATCGGCTCAGCGCCTGGTCGAGGTACGCGTGCAGCTCTTCTTCAGGAATGTGCCGCATCGGTCCCCGTCCGTGTGTGCCGCCGGTCATGCGCCTCAACCAGCCGGCGCCGCGCTCGTGCCAAGGTCGTGCCGACCGCACCGACTGCCAGGCCGGTCTGCGCGGCGATTTCCGGGTAGCTCAGTCCCGCGTCCCACAGCAGGAGAATCTCGCGGTCACGAGCGGTCAGGGTGTCGAGCGCCTCCTGCACCGCGGCCATCTGCTCGTCGTGCTCCACTGCATCATCGGCCGCGAGCTCCACCGTCGGCATCGCGATCGGATCGCCTTTGAGCAGGGTGAGGTGACGCTTCCGTCGCACGGCCGCGCGCGCCTCGTCTCTCGCCAGGTTGGCGGCGACGGCGAACACCCAGGCCCGCGGTTTCTCGGGTCGATGGGCGAGCGCCCGGACGAAAACCTCCTGGGCCAGATCCTCCGCCCGCTCCGCATCCCAGACCTTGCGGTACAGGAAACGAACGACCGCCGTGTAGGTGCTCTGGTAGAGCTGCTCGAGCTCGTCGCTCACGCTGCCTCGCTGGTTGCCCGGAAAAGACGGGCAACTCCCCCTGCCTTGCACACTTGACGCACTTTGCACCCTGCCGGCGTCAGCTTCGCCTCCGCCTGGGTCCGAAGACGCATCCCGGATGAAGTCCCCGGTTCTTCGGGGGCCATTCGGAGCAGAGGTCGGGCTTGGCCGGGCGACCATCCTTCCGGACGCGACCGTGAAGGCTGCATCCGACCCCGTCATCCTCCAGATACCCGCAGGCCGAAATCATTTCCGCCTCAAGCGAGAAGTCCCCGGCCCGCTCGATCTTACAGAGATAGGGCGAGCGGCGCGAGCGCACCAGCGCCTCCAGACGGGACTCCTCGTTGGTGCACATGATCTCGACCTGCAGATCCCTGCAGCAGGCAGCTCCCCGCCGGTGGTCCGCTGTCTGACACGGGGCGGCGGCACAAGGGTTGGCGGTCTGCAGCACCGGCAAGGTCCGAGGGCGCGCCAGGGGGGCCATCGGAAGGTGGCGTATCGCGATCCGCTGGCGATCCACCACCTGGAACCGGTGCGCGCGCAGCTTCCGTGGTTGGGCCGGGCGCCTCACGACGGGCAGGGAAGAAGTGAAGCCGTACAGCCCGCAGCTGGCCATGGCACCCTGAGCCTTGAGCCAGCGACAGGGCACGTGCAGGACGGCGTCCACGTACAGGTCTCCCTCGCCGGCCCAGAGCCGACCGAAGGTGATCTGCGCGGTGTGGCCCATCAGCCAGGTGGCCTCGTGGTCGAGGGACGTGACGCCTTCCTCCAAGGAGCCGACTCGCAGCGTAACCGGGAGCGACCGGCACTGCCGACCCATCTGCCGGCACGGCGGGGCCCACATCGGGAGTGGTTTCGTCATCAGGTCAGGCATGGTCATCGCAGCGTCAAAGGTATACCCGCCGAACGCCTGCTGGCGGACACGCCGGCCCTCTTCCCTTTGCCCGAGACCACTATATCTTTGTGAACTCGTTCACAAAGTCGGACACTTCCAAGTTGGGAGGCAGACTGGCGATGCGTGTGACTTCCGTGGCGGCGGGACTTGCCGTCGTGCTCGCGGCCTGCGGCGGCGGCGAGAAGAAGGCTGATGACCAGCAGACGACGGCGACCCCCGAGCAGCCGGCCCCCTCGGCCGAGACTGGCGCTCCTGCGGCCGGTACTGGGGCGTCCCATGATGTCCAGATGGTGCTCGAGGGCAGCACCTACAAGTTTTCGCCCGATCAGCTGACCATCAAGTCGGGTGATGTCATCACCTTCCACAACGTGTCGGGCGGTCCGCACAACGTGTCGTTCTGGACCGACAGCATTCCCGCCGGCGCGGCAGATGCGCTCAAGAACGGGATGCCCGACCAGATGGCCCCGCTCGAAGGCCCGCTCCTCACCGAGCCCAACGGCACCTATAAGGTCACCTTCACCAAGGCGCCGGCCGGCGAGTACAAGTTCTACTGCCTGCCGCACCTGGCGCTGGGGATGCACGGCAAGATTACGGTGCAGTAGTCGTCGCGCCGCGAAGTTTGCCCTCCGGGCTCCGTGCCCGGGGGGCTTTTTCGTGCCCACGGCACGCTCAGTCGTCAGAGGCGTGGTGGTGGCGCAGCACGAAAGGTACGGTGAGCCCTATCGCCAGGCCGGTCAGCGCATCCACTCCATAGTGCATCTGGCAGTACACCACGCCGATGGTCAACAGCACGGTCGGAATAACCAGCGCGAGCCCAAGCCGCCGACTCCCCTGCGCGGAGGAAATGGCGGTCGCCACGGTAGCGGCCACATGCGAGCTGGGAAACGCCGCGCCATACGAGCTGCCCGTGGCCAGGGTCTCGTACACCAGCCGCGCGAAGAAGTTGTCGGTGAACCAGGCCGCCGGGCGCCGAAACTCGTAATAGGGCCCGGCGACGGGAAAGAAGACGAACACGAGATAGCAGACCACGAACGTGGTCATCAGCACCAGGATGAAGTGACGCAGTGACGCCAGATCGCGCCGGAGCGCGAAGAAGAACGCCGGGGTGACGAGAATCGGGTAGTAAGCGAAGTACGCCGCGTGGAGGACCGTGGACCAGAAGCGGCTGGGCATGCGTTGCCACCACTCAGCGCTCACCTGCATCCCGAAGATCGCGAGCTCCCAGTGCTGCACCAGCGGATCGTGGACCACCACCGCGGCGGAGCCGTTCAGCACGTCGAGCTCGCCGTAGAGACCGAGCAGCAGCAGGAGGGGATAGACCTCGCGTATCGCGCGCCCGAACGTTCCTAGACCGGGGCGGGTGAGCAGAAACAGCAGCAGGACGAAGAGCGCATGCGCCAGCAGGAGCCACCAGCATGCCGGAATCCGATCCAGCCGTCCCGCCGCCACCACCGAGACCACACCCAGATATGCGAGCAGCAGCACGTCCACCGGCCGGAGCGCTACAGCCACCCCGCACTCCGATACCAGCGGTAGGTCTCGGCCAGCCCGGTTCGGAGATCGCGCGCCGCCGACCAGCCGGTGTCCCGAGTGAGCGGCCCGGGGTCGCCGGTCCAGGCCGGCTGGAAGAACTCGTTGGCCTTGTCGGTGGTCAGGATGGTCGTCTGGCGGGCGATCCGCGCCGCGGTCTCGGTCATGCCGAGCAGCGCCCGGCCGACCAGGGCGGGCACCGGAATGACGAGCGGCCGTCGCCCCATCGCCTCCCCGACGCGGCGGACCAGCTCGGCGCTGGTCACCACCTCGGCATGGCACGCATAGTACGTCCGTCCCATCGTGGCGCCGGACCTCGCGGCCGCGATCAGTGCCTCGGCGAGATCGGCTCCGTGAACCGCGGATAGCTGCTGGGTGCCGTCCCCGAACACCGGCGCCAGGCCGAGGCGAACCAGCCGGAACACCTTGAGCACTTCGCGATCTCGTGGACCGTAGACGGTGGGAGGCCGGATGATGGTCCAGGGGAGGGCGGACCTGCGGACCACCTGCTCGGCGGCGAGCTTGCTGCGGCCGTAGGCGGTCACCGGCGCCGGCGACTCGTCGCCCCGGAGCGGGTGATCCCGCGGCGACGGCCCCCCGGCGGCCATGGAGGAGACCAGCACCAGGCGAGGACGTCCCACCGCTTCTACGGCGGCCACCACGTTGGCCGTGCCGTCGCGGTTGGCGGCCAGGAACTCGGCTTCGCTCCGCGCCGCGACCACGCCCGCTACGTGGTAGATCTCGTCCTGTTCCTGTGCAGCGCGCCCCAGCGCTGCCGTATCGCGCAGGTCGCCCGATACGACCCGGACGCCGAGCGGTTGCAGCGCCTCCGCCTTCCTGGCGGAGCGAGCGAGCACGGTGACCTCGTCACCCCGCCGGCGGAGGGCCTCGGCCAGGTGACTTCCGACGAAACCGGTCGCGCCGGTGACCAGCGCCTTCATCTCTAAAGTGCCCGGTCGTAGAGGCGATAGGTCTTGTAGACCCGAAAGCCCATCTTCTCCAGACCGGCATTCATCGCCGGATTGTCTTCCAGGATCCAGCCCGCCTCGCCCCAGGTGATCCCGAACTTCTGGCCGCACACGGTCCAGATCCAGTGATAGAGCATGGCGTCTACGCCCTTGCCCTGGAACTCCGGCAACATCCCGAGCAGCAGGATCCGGGCGCGGACGAATTTCCGTCGCCAGAGCCGCCAGAGGAGCCGAGGCAGCACCGGCAGCAGGTAGCCCCCGCGATTGCTCCGGAACACCTCGTTCAGGTCGGGCAGCACGATTCCGAATCCGATGACCTTGCCGTCTTTTTCGGCGAACGGCACGATGTCCGGGATCACCACCGGCTTGAACTGCTCGGCCAGGTGGTCGATCTCGTGCTCCGTCATCGGCACGAAGCCCCAGTTCTTCTGCCAGGCCGCGTTGTAGATCTGCTTGATCCGGTCCACGTCCGCATGGAACTGCTTCATGTCGAGCGGACGGAGCGTGATGCCCTGCCGTTGCCTGATCAGCTCGGTGCCCCGGGCCAGCCGGTCGGGGACGGGGACATAGCCTTCCGTCGAGCCGCCCTGATAGACCAGCAAGTCCTTGCTCTTGGCGAAACCGGCGCCTTCCAGCAGCGTGACATAGTAGCGCGGGTTGTGGGGCATCATGACCGTCGGCGGGGTGTCGAAGCCGTCCACCAGGAGCCCGCATTCGTCGTTGACCGAGAACGACGCCGGGCCTCGCATGGTGTCGAAGCCGTGTGCGCGGAGCCACTCGGCGGCAGCCGCAAACAGTGCGTCGGCGACGGCCTGGTCGTCCGCGCACTCGAAGAAGCCGAAGAAGCCCACCCGGTCGGCGTGGGTCTCGTTGTGCAGCCGGTTCGCGATGGCGGCGATCCGCCCGACCACCCGGCCATCGCGCTCGGCCAGGAAGTACTCAGCTTCGGCGTGCTCGAAAAAGGGATTCTTGCCGCGGGAGAGAAGGGTTGCCACGTCCCGACGCAACGGCGGGACCCAGAGCGGGTCCCGCGCGTGCAGCCGGTAGGGCAGGTCGATGAAGCGTTTGACGTCGCGTGGTGCCCGCGCCGCGGCAACGCGGACGGGAAGGGTCAGACGACCCCCAGGTCCCGTCCGATGCGGGCGAACTGATCCAGCGCGAAATCGATCTGCTCGAAGGTGTGGGTCGCCATGAGGCTGGTCCGCAGCCGGCACTGCGACGGCGGCACCGCGGGCGGGGCGACAGGGTTGGTGAACACCCCGGCGTCGAACAGCCGGCGCCACATGAGGAAGGTCTTCTCCAGCGGACCGATCAGGACCGGCACGATGGGCGTCTGAGTGGGCCCGATCTCGAATCCGATGGCGCGGAATCCTTCCTGCAGCCGGCGGGTGTTGGCCCAGAGGCGCTCCCGGCGCTCCGGCTCGTCCTGCAGCACTCGCAGGGCGGCGAGCACGCCGGCGGTGTTGGCCGGCGGCAGCGACGCGGTGAAGATGAGCGGGCGGCTATGGTGCTTGAGGTAATGGATGACGCTCTCGCTGGCCGCCACGAAGCCGCCGATCGACGCCAGCGACTTGCTGAACGTGCCGGCGATGATGTCCACGTCATCGATCATCCCGAAATGCGCGGCGGTGCCGTCTCCGTTGGGACCGAGCACACCGAGCGCATGCGCGTCGTCGAGCGCCAGCGCCGAGCCGTACTTGCGGGCCACCCGCACCAGGGCCGGGACGTCCGCGATGTTCCCCTCCATCGAGTACACGCCGTCCACGATGATCATCGACCCGCGGCTGGAGCCGTTCCGCTCCATGCGGCGCTCCAGGTTGGCGAGGTCGCCGTGATTGAAACGCTCGGTCTCGCTGTAGGACAGCTTGGCGCCGTCAACGATGGAAGCGTGGTCGAGCTTGTCGAGATAGACCACCTCACCCCGCCCGACCAGCCCCGAGATGAGCCCCAGGTTGGCCGAATACCCGGTCGAGAAGACCAGGCAGGCTTCCTTGCCCAGGAACTCGGCCAGGGAGCCCTCGAGCTGCTCGTGGAGGTCGAGGGTGCCGTTGAGGAACCGGCTGCCGGTGCAGCCGGAGCCGTACCGGTGCAGGGCCCGGCTGGCCGCCTCGAGCACCTTGGGGTGGTGGGTCAGGCCGAGGTAGTTGTTCGACCCCAGCATGATCCGCTTCTGGCCGTCAATGACGACCACGGTGTCTTCCGACTCTGAGATCGGATTGAAGTACGGGTAGAGACCGACGGCCTGGAGCTCGCGCGCCTTGGTGAATTGCCGGCACTTTTCGAAGAGCGCGACAGATTGAAGCTCTTGTGTATCCACGGTGCCTCGGCACATAGAGGAAGTGAGGCGAGTCCCCACATCGCTTTGTGGCTGAAGGGTTTAAACTAGTGACTCACTCTCGGCGACACAAGTTGCACGGCACGTGGCCAAGCCGAACCAGGCGTGTGGCCGCAAGGGCCAGGCCGGGGCCTCCGGGCTTGCTTGACTCTGGCTGGCGAGGGGCCGAGGTTACCCGAAGCACCCGTTGTCCCGGAGGTTTCTCTATGGCGACGTCGGAACCGTCGTCCCGCCGCACGTTTCTACGAACCGCCGCCCTGGTGTCCGCGGGACTGGTCGGCTCGGGGGCCATCAGCCGCGGCGAGCGGCTGCTCGCCGCCGTGGGGGCCGGGGGTCCTGAGGACCCCGAGGTGCCCAACGAGATCGTAGCGAAAATCCTTCAGGATATCAGCCGGGGGCGGCCGATCACTCGGGGGCATCTTTCCCTGGATATGCCCGCGGCCGCCGAAGACGGGCGCATCGTGCCGCTGATCATCGAGAGCGACCTGCCGATGACCGTCGACCGCTATGTGAAGGTTGTGCACCTGGTGGTGGACTTCAACCCCGACGCCCACCTCGCGGTATACGAGCTCTCCCCCGCAGTCGGGACGGTGTCCCTTTCGACCCGGATCAAGATGAAGCGCTCGACCTGGGTCCGCGCCATCGCGGAGACCAGTACGGGCGAGTTGTGGGCCGCCTACGCCCACGTGAACGTCACCCTCAACGGATGCGGCTGATGGGTATGGTCGGAGACGCGCGAATCAGGGTGCCGGACCGAATCACCCGGGGCGAGATCATCACGGTGAACTCGATCATCTCGCACCCGATGGACACCGGCTTCTTCCGGACCGCCGAGGGCAAGCCCATTCCGGCCTGGTTCATCAAGGACGTGGTCATCACCTATGGCGAGGAGCAAGTCGCCCGGTTCACCTGGACTTCGGGGGTCAGCCGGGACCCGGTGATCAGCTTCACGCTCAAGGCCGATAAGGAAGCTCCGCTCACCATGGTGTGGACCGACAACAAGGGCGGGGTGTACCGCCAGTCGGTGCCCATCGCCTTTACCGCCGCCTGATCCTCGCCCTCCTGCTCGCGGCCGGCCCGGCTATCCAAGCCGACACGGGCACGTATCCGACCCGCGAGCTCGCTCCCGGGGTATTCGCGGTGGTGGGAGACACCGGTCGGGGCGTCGAAGGCCGACCCAACGCCGGATTCATCGTCACCTCCGCGGGAGTCGTCGTCGTGGATGCGCTCGCGAGCCCGCGAGACGGCGCACGACTTCTCCGCACCATTCGGCGCACGAGCACCCGGCCCGTGCGGTGGCTGGTGGTGACTCACCACCATCCCGACCATCACTTCGGCGCCATCGTGTTCAAGCGGGCGGGCGCCCGGATCATCGCCCATCCGGATCGCCGGGTCCTCGCGTCCGAGGGCGGCGAAGATGCCCTGACTGCCGACTGGGTGCGGGTGGTGGGTCTCGACGCCATGCGGGGTTTCGAGTTCGCCGACATCCCCGATCGCCCGGTCACCGGCTCGGACACGCTTCGGCTCGGCGGCCGGATCATCGTGGTGACCCACCCTGGCGCCGGTCATTCCGCTGGCGACCTCATGGTCTGGCTGCCGGCCGAGCGGGTACTCTTCGCCGGGGACATTCTGGTCGAGGACGGGGTCACGATGATGGTGGACGGCTCCTCGCCCGAGCTGCTGCGAGCCTTGTCCCTCATCGATTCGCTGGCTCCGGTGGTGGCGGTGCCCGGTCATGGGGCGATTCCCGCCCGTCCGGCGGAGCTGGTGGCCCGAACCCGCGCCTACGTCCTCGAGCTTCAATCGTCGATGCGGGCGGCGGTGGAGAAGGGACTCCCCATGCAGCGCGCCCTCGCGACCCTGCCGCCGGCGGATGAGAACCGGCCGGTGTCCCTGGCGTCGCGCCGGCGCAGGAACGCGGCCCGGGTCTACGTGGAGGAGGAGCACCGCTACATGGGACTCGACAGTCCATGAGTCGGCGGTGGACCATGGGCCTGGTCGCGCTCCTGGCCGCCTGCGCCGGGGGATCTCAGCCGGCCACACCGCCGGCGCCGGCGGAAGCGCGGCTCCCCGGCATCGTGTCCACGGACACCCTCGCCGCCTGGCTCCAGGCGGGGCCGGTCCTGCTGCTCGATGTCCGCACCGACGTCTTCGCCTACCTCAGCGGGCACCTGCCGGGGGCGGAATACCTCAATACCGAGACCATCCGGGCGAGCAGGGGCGGCATCCCCACCCAGCTGCTCGAGCCCGAGGCGTACGCCAGGCTCTTCTCCAGTCTGGGAATCCGTATGGACCAGCCGGTGGTGATCTACAGTGCCGGGGAATCCCACAACATCGACGCCACCTTCCTGGCGTGGCTTCTGGCTGGCTTCGGGCATCCGGCGGTGTATGTCCTGGACGGCGGCTACTTCAAGTGGCAACTGGAGCAGCGGGCAATCGCCCGGAAGTACCCCCGAATCCCTGAGTCGCGCTTTCCCACCGGTCCCTTTCACCCCGAAGCCGCCAACCTGGCCGAGGTTCAGGCTGCCCTGCAAGACAGGACCGCGCTCCTGGTCGATGCCCGCCCACCCGACCAGTACGCCGGAGAAGCGGGGGCGCAGATGCGCCGAGGGCACATCCCCGGCGCGATCAACCACTACTGGCAGAGCGACCTGACCAGGGAGGGGTTCGGCTACGTGTGGAAGGACCCGGATGAGCTGCGCAGGGACTATGTGGCGCAGGGAATCACCCCGGACCGGGAGATCATCGCCTACTGCAACAGCGCTACCGAGGCCAGCCACGTGCACTTCACCCTGAGGTACCTGTTGGGATACCCCAGGGTGCGAGTGTACGTGGGGTCGTGGACCGAATGGGCCGAGCGCGAGGAGCTGCCGGTCGCGACCGGACCCTAGCGCATCGCGATCCCGGAGCGGAGCTGGCCCGGCCGCCAGACCTTGCCGCCTACCATCACCAGCTCGACCGAATCCAGGTTGTCGATGCTCTCCAGCGGGTTCTGGTTCAGGAGCACGAGGTCGGCGTAGTGGCCCACCTCGATGGTTCCGATCTGGTGTCCGATATCACCCCCGATCGCCCGGGCGGCGTCCCGCGTGGCCGCGAGCAGCGCGGCGGTCGGCGTAAGGGCGATCGAATCCACCAGCAGCTTCAGCTCGCCGAAGAGCGAGGCCCGGTCACCCACCGGTCCGTAGGCCACGTGATCGCTCCCGGCGCTGATCCGCACGCCGTGGCGGACCGCCTCACGGGTCACTTCCACCCCGAACCCCGCCGCGGCCCGTGCGTAGTCTTCCTGGATCGACGGAATGTGACGAAGCCGGGAATCGTACGAGGCCACGCTCTTCCGCACCGCATCGAGGGTGGGCTCGAACATGGTGCCGTGCGCCGCCATGGTGTCGAGCGCGGCCAGCACTCGGGGGTCGTGCGCCGCCTCTGCCGTGGCCCGCTGCGCGGTCGCGACCTGGAGGTCGCCGTCCCGGACCAGGGTGTCCCGGTCCTCCACTCCGAAAAGCTCACCCGCGAGACCAGCCGCGTGGACCACGCCGTCCATTCCTGCGGTGGCCTGCTCTTTCACGCTGGCGGGTTGGACCCACGCGTGGCCCCACACCGTCATCCCGGCCCGATGCGCCGCCTCGGTCAGGCGTCGAACCGACATCGAATCGAGCTGGGCGTACAGCTTGAGGCCCATGGCGCCGGCCTCCCGGGCCTCGGCCACGACCTGCTCGGGGTCGTCTACCGGGGTGAACATGATCGGGTTCCAGCCCAGCTGTTGCATGGCCATCGCCGGAGGCTGATGGTAGATCGTCCCACGGGCGGTGGCGACCGCCTGGAAGCCGTTGAAGAAGAACCGGCGGCCGGCTACCAGCTGCATCGCGACGACCCGGGGCGTGGCCTGGAGTGCACGGGTCCGGGGCAACAGAATTGCGACGTTGGTCCCCATGTCGCGCACGGTCGTGACGCCCTGGGCCAGCAGCTCGCGCAGGTCGAGCGCCAGATCTTCCGCCGTCCCGCCATCCACCATGAACAGCAGGTGAACGTGGCTGTCGATGAGTCCGGGAATGAGGTACTGGCCCTTGGCGTCGAT
>Ga0136846_1231167_pt1 | contig 10651 bp, 10 predicted proteins | sample HopSoiMetagenom2_FD_96841 | JGI IMG/M metagenome (GOLD analysis project Ga0136846, IMG submission 96841) | Grasslands soil microbial communities from Hopland, California, USA - 2 Assembly 2016 (version 4) | ecosystem: Environmental > Terrestrial > Soil > Grasslands | place: USA: Hopland... | reverse complement strand
GATGAACTCGTTGACGTGAACGGTCTTTCGTTCACGCTCACGCTCCGCCTCGCGCTGCGCCTCCAACTCCTCGCGTGCACCGATATCGTCCGATCGGCGCGAACCTCGCCGCTGACCCGGGCCGCGGAGCGCGGACATGGTCTTGAAGATGTTGACGGACACTGCTTCCTGATCGACAGCGCCGCGCTTGCCCTTCTTGCGACGGCCCTGCTGCTGCTGTTGCTGCTGGTTCCCACCGCCGCCACCACCACCGCCACCACCGCCGCCGCCACCGGGTCGCTGCTGCTGGCGATCATCGCGACGCGTCGGCGTGATGTTTCCACCGGGCGCGGCGGACGCGACCGGGCGGGGCGGAACGAAGGGCGTACCGCTCGCCACTGGGCGGGGACGCGGTGCGCCAGGCACGATGGGTCGAGGGCGCGGGCGATCGGAACCGCCGGCGGAGACTGGACCCGACATCGGCACAGCCGGTCTCGCCGGTTGAGGAGGCTCGACGACCGCGGGGCCGCGATCTGTCGTGTCTGCACGCGGCGGCGCAGGCGGCGCTGCCACGACTGGCGGCGCTGGCGGAGCCGGAGGTACAACGGGAGCGGGCGGCGCGGCAGGCCGGGCCACCTCGACTGCGGTGGTGTCCTCAAGCTCGCGCGCATCGATCGCGGGAGCCGAAGTCACTTCCGGTTCGTGGTCGACGGTGACACCGTGCTCGACGTCGCCCGAGTCCGGCGCAAACTCGACTTCATGCTCTTCCGTGGTGGCGATGCCTGCCTCGGCCTCGGCCGGGCGGCGGCGCCGGCGGATGCCTGATGCCTCGGTCGGCGCGGGCGTGGCGGGAGCCGCCGCGGCCGGCGCAGGAGCGGCGGTGCCTCGGCGACGACGCGCGGGTGGGGCCGTTTGCTTCTCGGCGCGGACGCGCTTTTCGCGCTCCCACCGCGCACGAATGCGCGCCACCTGATCGTCGGTGAGCAGAGTGAGATGGCTGCGCACCGGGACATCCATCTGGCGAAGCAACGTGATGACGTCGTCGCTGGATATCCCGAACTCGCTTGCCATGTCGTGTACGCGAAGCTTGCTCAAACAGTCCTCCTAGCGGGCTCGCATCGAGTCCGCAGCATGCCCCCCAGGCGGGGCCGACTCGACGAGTGCACGAATGCCTCTCGCGAGCTGTGGATCGACAACGCCGACTGCGGCCGTCGATTCCCTTCCGAACGCGGCGCCCAACTCGGTCGCCGACGGACCTTCTATCACCCGAATGTTCTTCGCCCGAAGCATCGGCACAACCTTATCGAGGCTGTGCCGCGATGCATCCGGTGCGACCACCGCGAGACGCAGCTTCCCACGCTGTGCCGCGTCTCGCACCTGTTGGACACCGACCACCACGAGCCGCCCGTTCAACCCGATACCGAGCAGTCGGAGCAGCTTGCGGGACGTCGAAGCGTCCATGGATTCTCGTTAGGCCGCCGACCCACCGCGACGCGGTGCGTCATTGGACTCGCGGGCGCCGTCATCGGCGCCGCTTTCTTCACCACCCTCCTCAGTCAACTCCTCGATCATCGCAATGATCCTGTCCGCTTCTTCCGGGGCGATCCCCGGAAGGCGGAGCAGGTCCTCGCGCTCGAGGTCGATGATGTCGTTCAGCGTGCGATAACCACCGTCCTCGAGCACCGCCACCGTCGCGGGGGACATGCCTTCGATCTCCGACAACTTGACGTCCGCCGCCTCGTCCGCCTCCTCCGGAAGCGGCGCAAAGAGCGGAGCGTCGCCGCCGCGATCGAGCCATTCCCGACTCGAGTACAGGTCGATCTTCCAGCCCGTGAGCTCCGACGCGAGGCGCACGTTCTGTCCGTTCCGCCCGATGGCGAGCGAAAGCTGATCCTCATCGACCACGGCCTGGATGGTCTTGGCCGTGGGGTCGGAGAACACACGCGCAACGCGCGCCGGAGCGAGCGCGAGCTTCGCGAACCGCTCCGGGTCGGCCGACCACGGGACGATGTCGATGCGCTCGCCATTGAGCTCGTTCACGACTGCCTGCACACGCGATCCCTTGAGGCCAACACACGCCCCCACCGGATCGATCGAATCATCGCGCGAGAACACTGCGATCTTCGTGCGGCTCCCGACCTCGCGGGCCGCCGCGCGGATCTCGACGATGTTCTGCTGGATCTCCGGCACCTCGAGCTTGAAGAGCGCTTTCACGAACAGCGGGTCGGCGCGGCTCAAGATCAATCGAGGTCCCTTGGGGGTTTCCTCGACCCGCTTGAGCACGGCGCGAATCGGCTCGCCCTGGTGAAAGTGCTCGCGATGGTTCTGCTCGCGATACGGGATGATCGCTTCGGCCTCACGGAACTTGTTCAGCATGACCACGAGCTTGCCGCGCTCGATCTGCTGAATCTCGCCGCTCAGCAGATCGCCGACGCGGCCCGCGAACTCATCGCGGATCCGCGTGCGCTCGCCTTCGCGGACCCGCTGGATGATTCGCTGCTTGGCGGCCTGCACCGCGGTGCGACCGAACTCCGCGAAGTCGACCGGAATCTCCATCATATCGCCGACCTGAAACTCGGGATCCTCGAAGCGCGCGTCTTCGACGCTGACTTCCCGGCTTGGGTCGGTGACCTCCTCGACGACGGTTTTCAACAGCACGATGCGGATCTGGCCGCGATCTTCGTCGATCTCGACCTCGGCTTGGACGTTCGGCCCGTGCTTTTTCGCGAGCGCGGCATGAATGCCGTCCTCGAGCAGTCCGTGGAGCTCGGACCGGTCGAGCTGCTTGGAATTCGTCAGCTCGCGAATGGCGTTCAGGATGTCAGAACCGATCATTTACGGGCACCCTCTACCCTTTCCAGTGAAACACCAGCCGTGCTTCGCGAATTGCGTCGATCGGCGCGCGATGGGTTTCACCCTTGTCGTCGCGCACCACCGCTACCACTCGGCCAGCGTCATCTTCGAGCCCGACAATCTCTCCCTCAACCATCCCGCCAACCGCCGCGCTCGTAAGACGAGCGCGGCGACCGGCGAACCGCTGCCAATCCGCGGGTGTCCGGAGCGGGCGTTCGACCCCAGGTGAAGACACCTCGAGAACGTACTTGCCCTGGAACACGGCGCCCGCGTCGAGGCGCGCCTCGATGGCGCGCGACGCGCGGGCGCAATCGTCCACGGTCACCTTCTGCCCATCACGCCGATCGATGCGAACGTCAAACACCGGCCTTGTCCGCGTACCACCCCGCCGGATCTCGACGAGATCGAAACCAAGCGAATCAAGCTCGGCAACTACAACGTCTTGCAACGCCTGGTTCATGTTATGTCGAGGTGCCCGCCAAGAACAAAAAAATGTGGGGAACCATCCCCCACATTTCGCCGGCGCTTGGCGAGACGCCAGCACGGTGAATCTAGACGGCAGCCAAGATGCCGTCAAGCCAAATGGCGTCTATGTCACAGAGGCGCAATCAGTACGCCGAGCTGTCTTCCACTATCGCCGGCGCGATGGGAGTAAAAGCGGTCGTTGTTGCACCGAGTGCAATTCTCGCTGATCGAGATCCGTCGCACGCCGCGCTGGCGAGCATGGTCCGCGATCAGCACACGAAGGTCGACGGTCGTTGGTCGGTCGACGCTCCGACCGGTCAATCGCTCGAACACATCGGGACTGACCTCGTAGCACGCACCGCAGATCGCGGGGCCGAGGTGCAGCGTGAGCTCCATGCCGGGTATGCCGCGAGCCTCGACCAGGACGATGGCACGCTCGACGATGCGGCTCTCCGTGCCGCGCCACCCCGAATGCAGCACTGCCGCCGCACCCGATGCATGCGCGAGAAACACGGGAACACAGTCCGCGATCGTAACGGCCATGGCGGTTCCGCGGTCGAGCGCGAAGTGCCCATCGGCGTCTCCTCCGCGCAGCCAGCCCTCCCATCCGGTTCCATGCGAGATCACACGATTGCCGTGGACCTGTCGCGCGGTCGCGAGCCGCGGACCTGCTAGCGAGAGATCGTCGCGCAGACCATCCCAGCGCGCCATGACGGCGCGAACCGGCTCGTCGCTCGCGACGCCGAAGCTGCCCGCCTGCCGCGTGGTGGTGAAGGCCCGCATGCCGATCGACGCGAGCTCCGGAACTTCCTCGTAGAGCCGCGACGACTCGAGGCTCGCCTCCGTCTTCATTTTCGTCGTTCGTCCACGCGCGTGATCTGAGCACCGAGGGCATTGAGACGCTCATCGATACGCTCGTAGCCCCGCTCGATCTGGCCGGCGTTGTTAATCGTGCTCGTGCCCTTCGCGCACAGCGCAGCGAGGAGCATGGCCATCCCCGCGCGGATATCAGGCGACTCGACGACCGCACCGCGCAACGCAGATGGTCCAGCCACGAGGGCACGGTGCGGATCGCACAGCACGATGCGCGCTCCCATGCCGATCAGCTTGTCCACGAAAAACATTCGGGACTCGAACATCTTCTCGTGGAAGAGAATGAGCCCGGTGCACTGCGTCGCGGTGACGATCGCAATGGACATGACGTCGGCGGGGAACGCCGGCCACGGCTGATCCTCGAGCTTCGGCACGTGACCGCCGAAATCCTCCTGGATCTCACGCGACTGCTGCGCCGGCACCACCAGATCGTTCCCCTCGATTCGGCACGAGATGCCGAGACGGGCGAAGCCAAGCAACGTGGAGCGCAGGTGCTCGACGCCGGCCTGCTCGATGCGGATCTCCGATCGTGTCACGGCAGCGAGTCCGATGAACGACCCGACCTCGATGTGATCCGGCCCGATCCGATGCGAGCCGCCGCCAATCGTCTGCCCGCCGTGGATGGTGACGGTGTTGGTTCCGATCCCATCGATTCGCGCGCCGAGCGTGCAGAGGAAATGCGCAAGGTCCTGCACGTGCGGCTCGCACGCGGCATTGCGAAGGATGGTCGTTCCGCGCGCCGCGGTCGCCGCGACGAGAGCGTTCTCCGTCGCGGTGACGCTCGGCTCATCCAGAAAGACGTCGGCGCCGACGAGCGTCTTCGCGCGCAGCTCGAACTTGTCGTTGGCAGTGACGTCAGCGCCGAGTCGTTCGAGGGCCAGGAAGTGCGTGTCGAGGCGGCGACGCCCGATTACGTCGCCCCCGGGTGGCGGGAGCGTGATCTCGCCGCAGCGGGCAAGCAGGGGTCCGGCAAGCAGGATCGATGCGCGAATCTTCCGGCAGAGCTCAGGATCGAGATCCGATGGCCGGATGGATTTTGCGTGAATCTCGAGTGTGTTGCGCTCGGTCCAGTCGGCGCTCGCGCCCACCGAGCGTATCAGCTCGACGAGCGTCTCCGTGTCGCGAATGCGCGGCACGTTGGAGAGCGTGACCGGGTGCTCTGTCAGCAGCGAGGCCGCAATGATTGGCAGCGCAGCGTTCTTGTTGCCCGAGGGGCGAATGGTGCCGGAAAGCGTGGCTCCGCCTTCGACGATGTACTGCACTGCGGCCATGACGTTGGATTGCGTCGAGGGTGTAGGTTGCTTGACACTCGATTTTGCCGCCAATACGATCCGCGTTCACGGACTGCATCACGCTCGGCTCGACCACATGGTGGCCTCAGCCTTGCACATACGCGGGCGGCGGCGGGCCGCGCGGATGACTCGTTGGACGCCGAAGGGTAACACATCAACCCCCTATCGCATGACAGCGGGTTTCGCGCGGCTGGCTGCGGAGTTCTTATTGCAAGGCGCTCAGGCACTGCCCGACACGATCATCACCAAACAGGTGGCGGTCGAGCAGGGCGCGTTCGCCAAGGTCGCGACGGTGGCCCAAGGGCTCATGTCGATCGCGATCCTCGCGCTGACCGTCGTGCTGATACCAGCGGCCTGGAACTTCCGGAACAGCTACAAGAAGATCAACGAACTGATCGATCGGTTCTACGGCGACATCGGGCCGCTGGTGCGCAACGCGAACGCGGTGGCTGACAACGTCAATTACATCACGACGGCGATCCGCGTCGATGTCCAGCAGTTCAACCAGACGGTGACGTTGGCGAACGAGCGGCTGACGACGGCCGTGAAAACCGCGGAGCGCCGGCTCAACGAGCTCGATGCGCTCATGCGAGTGGTGCAGCGAGAGGCCGAGGATGCATTCGTATCGACGGCATCGACGCTGCGGGGAGTGCGGGCCGGCGCGACGACGCTTCGTGATCAGGTCGAAAACGGCGTGATGGCGGACATGGAGCGCCCGGACGAAGACGACGTGTTCGAGGAGAGTGAGGAGACACATGGCGACTACGGCGAGACCGAGAGCGAATGGCACGAGCGACCGCGAGTCCGACCGCGGTCGACTGAGGACCGAACGTGACCAGCAGTACGATCTGCTGACGGCGGCGGTGCTGGGCGCCATGATTGGCGCCGGCGCTGCGCTGATGCTGCGTCGTGGCCCGAGCGGCCGTCGGCCGCTTTCGCCCGTTGCACGCGCCGCCGGCGGTGCCGCGTTGGGCGCAGCGCGCTGGGCGAACAAGCGTGGGCGGCGTGGCGCGAAATGGGCGGCGAAGCGCGGCGGCGAGCTGTGGGACCGCGTTCCAGTGGACACCGTCCGCGAGGAGCTCGGTGACGCACTCGATTCCGCGCGCGAGAAGGTTGCTGACGTTGTGGAATCCGAGCTTCGCGATCTGCGCAAGGCAATCCGACGGCAGCGCAAACGTCTCGGCGTATAGCGTGAGGCGCGGCCCGACGGGCTGGCGCATCCGCGCGATCGCGATCGCTTGTCCGGTCGCGATCGCGCTCGCCGTCATCGCGTTGATCCCGACGCCGGCGCTCGCATGGACGCCGGGCACGCACGTTTTTCTCGGCGAAGCGGTGCTGCGGTCGCTGACTCTCCTTCCCGCATCCATCGCCGAGTTGCTCGCCGCGTTCCCGTACGACTTCCTGTACGGATCGATTGCGGCCGATACGAGCATCGCGAAGAAGTACGCCGCCGCCGGCCGCCACTGCCACGCGTGGCACGTCGGGCTCGAGATCCGCGAGCAAGCCCGCGACGAGCCGCTGCACGCGTTCTCGCTCGGCTACCTCGCGCACCTGGCCGCCGATTCGGTCGCCCACAACTACTTCGTGCCCCGCCAGCTCGCGACGACGTCCAGCACGGCCGCGTTAGGCCACAGCTACTGGGAAAGCCGATTCGAGACGCACCTGGGCGAGCGCTACGCCCGACGCGCCCGCGAGCTCATTCTGCTGGACCACGCGCGGTCGGATGCCCATCTGGACCGGATCCTGAGCCCGACGATCTTCAGCACTCCCACGAATCGGCGAATCTTTCGCGGCATGGTCTACGTGACCGACACCGAATCGTGGCAGCGGATCTTTCAGCTCATGTCGGAGAAGAGCCGATGGGACCTGCCCGAGTCCGACGTGGACGCCTACATGACGCGGTCGTTTGACTTCATCGTCGACTTTCTGCGCCGCGTGGAGGAGTCGGAGCCTTATGCGCTCGACCCGTCAGGCGACGAGCCGCTCCGGGCGGCGAAACGTGTACGGCGCGCCGCGCTTCGACATGGCGGTGAGGAGCTGGTCGCGACTGAAGCGCACCGGCATTTCGGCATGCCGAGCTCGAAGTTGCAGTTTGCTCGAGCCCTGCCGTCACCCCTCTACCCGCTCGCGCGCACCGAGACCAGCTGATTGACCTTTCGGGGGTCCGCTCGCCCGCTCGAGCGTTTCATCACCGCTCCGACAAAGACGCCGAGCAGCTTCTTCTCGCCCGCGAGGTAGCGCTGCCACTCTGCCGGTTTTTCGGCAATGACGTCATCGACCCATGCGGCGAGCTGCGCTTCGTCACCAACCTGAGCGAGCCCTTCGCGCTCAGCGATCTGTTCGGGGCGATCGCCTGTCTCGACCATCAAGGCGAAAATGCGCTTCGCGGCGCTGTTGCTCACCGTCCCACTTCGCACCATATCGAGCAGCGTCGCGAGGTCCGCGGGTCGCACTGAAAACCGGTCGATCGGCACACCGGCGTTCTTCAGCACTGCCAGTACCTCGCCCATTACCCAGTTGGCAGCGGTTTTGGAGTCTCCGTGGGCGTGGGCCACCGCCTCGAAGTACTCGGCGATGTGTGGGTTGGCGGTGAGCACATCGATGTCGTACGGCCCGAGCTTGTGCTCCGTGGCAAAGCGCCGGCGCCGTGCATCCGGGAGCTCCGGGAGCCGATCGCGAATGCGCGCGATCCACTCCTTGGTCAGACGCAACGGCGGCAGGTCCGGGTCGGGGAAATACCGGTAGTCGTGACTCCCTTCCTTGCTGCGCGCAGGACGCACGGTGCCATTGTCCGCGTCCCAGAGCAGCGTTTCCTGCTCGACACGTCCGTGCGACTCCACGATCGCAACCTGTCGCGCGAACTCCGCGTCGAGCGCGCGTTCGACGCCGGAGAACGAATTCATGTTCTTCACTTCCGTCTTGGTGCCGAGCTTCGTCGCGCCGCGCTCGCGGATGCTGATGTTCGCGTCGACCCGGAGACTTCCCTCCTCCATGTTCAGGTCGCTCACGTCCACGTACTCCATGACCTGCTTGAGCAGCCGAAGGTAGGAGCCTGCCTCCGCCGCCGATCGGATGTCCGGCTCACTCACGATCTCGATGAGTGGCGTGCCGGCACGATTGAGGTCGATCGCGCTGGCGCCAGAATATCGATCGTGGATGGATTTTCCGGCGTCCTCCTCAATGTGTACCCGCGTTATGCGGACCTGCATGAGCGAGCCATCGCGATGTTCGCCGATCACCAGCTTGCCGTCGAGGGCGAGCGGTTTGTCGAACTGCGAGATCTGGTACCCCTTCGGGAGGTCCGGATAGAAGTAGTTCTTGCGGGCGAACACGGACTCCTCCTGCACGCTTGCGTCGAGCGCGAGCGCGGCTCGCGTCGCCAGCTCGACTGCTGCCTCGTTCAGCACCGGCAGACTTCCCGGCAGCGCGAGACACACCGGACACGTGTTGCGGTTAGGCGGATCTCCGAACTGCGTGGAGCAGTTGCAGAACAGCTTCGTGCGCGTGCGGAGCTGCACGTGCACCTCGAGGCCCACGACCATCTCGTACTTGGCGAGCGCCGGGGCGGCGACGGTGGTGCTCATCGGTGGGCGGCCTCGCCTAACGCCAGCTCCAGCGCGAACGCGGCGCGGAACAGCGCCGCCTCGGCGAAGTGGCGCGCCATCACCTGGCCGCCGACTGGCAGGCCATCCACTCGGCCGATTGGTAGCGAGAGCGCCGGGATGCCCGCCAGGTTCGCCGTCGCGGTGAAGATGTCGCTCAGGTACATCTCGTATGGATCGGACTTGGCGCCGATCGGAAATGCCGTCGTGGGGGCGGTTGGCGTAAAGAGCATGTCGACGCCACTATCGAACACCTTCTGAAAATCGTCGGCGATGAGCGCGCGGACTTCCTGCGCCTTCCTGTAGTACGCGTCGTAGTAGCCCGCCGACAGCACGTACGTACCGAGCAGGATGCGGCGCGTCACCTCGCGACCGAAGCCGTGCGAGCGCGTATCGGCGTACATCTCGCGAAGCGTCGCGGCCTTCGCGCGCACGCCGTACCGAACGCCGTCGAATCGCGCGAGGTTCGACGATGCCTCAGCGGGCGCGATGATGTAGTACGTCGGGATGGCAAGGTCAGTGTGTGGCAACGACACGTCCCGCACCGTCGCGCCAAGCTGACGGAAGGTGTCGAATGCCGCATCGCACCGCTCGCGAATGCGTGCGTCGAGCGAGTCGGGGAAATATTCCCGCGGGCGACCGATGACCACGCCCTTCAGCGTTTCGCTGACGGTTGCCGCGTAGTCGTCGACGGCGGCGTCGGCGCTCGTCGAGTCATATCGATCTCGGCCAGCGATGGCGCCGAGCCCGATCGCAGCGTCCTCGACGCTGCGTCCGAACACCCCAACCTGATCGAGCGACGAAGCAAACGCGACGAGACCGTACCGGCTTACGCGACCATACGTCGGCTTGACGCCAACGATTCCGCAGAACGCCGCCGGCTGCCTAACAGAGCCACCGGTCTCCGAGCCCAGCGCCACGGGGACGATGCCGGCTGCAACGCACGCCGCAGATCCGCCGGACGAGCCTCCCGGCACGCGTGTCGGGTCGAGCGGATTTTTCGCGGGCCCATAGGCCGAGTTCTCGGTCGACGAGCCCATGGCGAATTCGTCCATGTTCGTCTTGCCGATGACGATCGCCCCGGCGGTGCGCAGGCGTGTCACGACCGTCGCCTCGTAAGGGCTGACGTAGCCCTCGAGGATCCGCGAGCCACACGTGGTCGGCATGGTCAGGGTCGCGATGTTGTCCTTCACGACCACCGGCACGCCCGCCAGGGGGCCCGGCTGGTGGCCTTGTCTCGCCAGGTCCGCGACTCTGGCCGCAGCACCTAACGCTGCCTCGCGGTCGTCCCACAGGATGGCATTCAGCCCACCTGGCCCGGCATCGACCTCGGCGGCGCGGGCGAACGCCTGCTCGACGCTCTTCGTCGCCGGCGTGGTACCGGCGGCGTGTTGTCGCGCGAGCTCGGCCGCCGACGGTCCCGACATCATCACGGCGACTCTTGATCTTCGTGCGTCGCCAGCCGCGGAACGATAAGGAAACCATCTCGCATGGCCGGCGCGAACGCTTCGCGCGGCCGCGCGAGGGAGATCTGGTTTCCGCCGTCGACGCGGAGCGGTGTACCCGCCGTGCCAACCCCGGTGACCG
>Ga0136846_1228033_pt1 | contig 10652 bp, 6 predicted proteins | sample HopSoiMetagenom2_FD_96841 | JGI IMG/M metagenome (GOLD analysis project Ga0136846, IMG submission 96841) | Grasslands soil microbial communities from Hopland, California, USA - 2 Assembly 2016 (version 4) | ecosystem: Environmental > Terrestrial > Soil > Grasslands | place: USA: Hopland... | reverse complement strand
TCTCGCGGAGGCGCTTCACCGACTTCACCGTCGTCGGTGGATGGACGTGATAGAGGAGCGCCGACGTGCCCGTGAAGCCTTCGTGGCCGACGAGCTGCTCGGCGTAGAGCCCTCCGTCGGGCTTCCGGAATGCGATGTGCCGCTTCTTCGGGATCCGACCGAGTGTGTGATAGTACGGCATCGACCTCCTCCTAGAGATTCCCGCGCAGCTCCTGCTCGCGCTCGATCGCCTCGAACAGCGCCTTGAAGTTCCCCGCGCCGAAGCTCTTCGCCCCCTTTCGCTGGATGATCTCGTAGAAGACGGTCGGGCGGTCCTCGACCGGCTTGGTGAAGATCTGCAGCAGGTAGCCGTCCGGATCGCGGTCGACGAGAATCCCCAACCTCGACAGGGACTCCACATCCTCATCGATCTTGCCGACGCGCTGCTGGAGGTCGCGGTAGTACGTCGTCGGCACGCTGAGAAACTCGACGCCGCGATCCCGCAGTGAGGTGACCGTGCTCACGATGTCGTCGGTCGCGAGGGCCATGTGCTGCACCCCAGGGCCCTGGTAGTAGTCGAGATACTCGTCGATCTGCGACTTCTTCTTTCCCCTGGCCGGCTCGTTGATCGGGAACTTGATGCGGTCGTTCCCATTGGCCATGACCTTGGACATCAGCGAGGAGTACTCGGTGCTGATCGTCTTGTCGTCGAAGGTGAGCAGGTTCCGGAATCCCATCACGTGGGCGTAGAACTCGACCCACTCGTTCATCTTCCCCAGCTCGACGTTGCCGACGCAGTGGTCGACGTACTTCAGTCCCACGCCCGGCGGCGCGTAGTGCGGCGCGACGGCGACGTAGCCCGGCATGAACAGGCCGCGGTAATTCTTGCGCTCGACGAGCGAATGCACCGTCTCGCCATAGATCTTGAACGCCGCGGTGACGATCTCGCCCTGGTCGTCGTGGAGGACGGTCGGCTCGAGGAAGGGCGTCGCGCCCCGCTCCACCGCCTTGGCGAAGGCATCGCGGGCATCGTCCACCCAGAGCGCGATGTCGTGCACGCCGTCGCCGTGCGTCTGCACGTGCTCGGCGACCTTCTTCGCTTCCGGGCTGAGATCGGCTCGGATCGCCGTGGTGAGCACGAATCGGATCTTTCCCTGCTCGAGCAGATAGCTCGCCCGGTCGCGCACGCCGGTCTCCGGGCCGCGATAGCCGACGAGCTGGAATCCGAACGCCGCGCGGTAGTAGTGCGCGGCCTGCTTGGCGTTGCCGACGTAGAACTCGATGTAGTCGGTCCCGTTGATCGGGAACGTGTCGTGCGGAGCTGCGGCGAGTTCGAGCGCTGTGGCCATGGGGACTCCATACGGGCTGTATAGCTAGTATAGCCGTGAGAGCGGGGATGCGGGAATGCATCGGCGGGATGCGGGGGTGCGGGGATGAGGCGATGCGGAAATACGTAAGGCCTCGGGACGCAGGAGCTTCCAGAGGCCGTTTCGTTGCGCATCCCCGCATCGCCCCATCCCCTCATCCCCGTTCCTTCAGCTCCTCGAGATCCCGGAACAACAACAGCGCCTCCGGATTCGCCAGCGCGTCCACGTTCTTCGGCTCGCGGCCGTGCACCACGTCGCGTACGGCGAGCTCGGTGATCTTGCCGCTGATCGTGCGGGGGATGTCGGCGACCTGAATGATGCGCTTCGGCACGTGATGGGGCGACGCGCCCTGGCGGATGACGCGGCGGATGCGGTCGCGCAGGGCGTCGTCGAGCGGCACTCCGGGTCGGAGCCGCACGAAGAGGACGATGCGCACGTCCCCCTGCTCCACCTCCTGCCCGATCACGAGACTCTCGACGATCTCCGGAAGCTGCTCGACCTGGCGGTAGATCTCCGCCGTGCCGATGCGCACGCCCCCCGGATTGAGCGTCGCGTCGCTGCGCCCGTGGATGATCATCCCGTCATGCTCGGTCAGCTCGGCCCAGTCGCCGTGGCGCCACGCATTGGGATAGAAATCGAAGTACGCCGAGCGGTACTTGTCGCCGTCGGGATCATTCCAGAAACCGATGGGCATGCTCGGAAAGGGGGCCGTGCAGACCAGCTCGCCCGCGCGTCCGCGCCGCGGGCGCCCCTCGTCGTCGAACACTTCCACCTTCATCCCGTAGCCGCGCGTCTGGATCTCGCCACGGTACACGGGGCGCGTGCGGTCCCCCAGGGCGAAGCACGAGATGATGTCGGTGCCGCCGCTGATGCTGCTCAGGCAGACGTCGCGCTTCACCCGCTCGTAGACGAAGTCGAAGCCGGCCGGGGCGAGCGGGCTGCCGGTGGAGAGGATCGTGCGCAGCGCGGACAGGTCGTGCTCGTCGCGCGGAACGACGCCTTCCTTCTCGGCGAGAGCGAGCCACTTGGCGCTGGTCCCGAACACGGTGAGCCGCTCGCGGGAGACGATGTCCCACATGATCGGGCGATCGCGCAGCATCGGCGCGCCGTCGTAGAGCACGACCGTCGCACCGACGGCCAGTGCCGACACGAGCCAGTTCCACATCATCCACCCACAGGTGGTGAAGTAGAAGATCCGGTCGCCCGCCGACAGATCAGCGTGGAGGAAATGCTCCTTGAGGTGCTGGAGGAGCGTGCCGCCGGCGCCGTGCACCATGCACTTGGGGAGGCCGGTCGTCCCCGACGAGTACATGATGTACAACGGATGATCGAACGGCAGCCGCACGAAGTCGAGCGGATCGGCGCGGCCCCCGTCGAGCGCGTCGCGCCAGGTGACGGCGGTCGCGACCGACGCCGGATCCGGCGGTGCCTGATCGTCCGGCAGATGCGGGACGACGACGACGCGCTGCACGCTCGGCAGACTGGGAAGGAACTCGCGCACCCGCTGCAAGCAGTCGATGCGCTTGCCGGCGTAGAGGTATCCGTCGGCGGTGACGAGCACCTTTGGAGCGATCTGGCCGAATCGATCGAGCACGCCGGCAGCACCGAAGTCGGGCGAGCACGACGACCAGAGTGCGCCGAGCGAGGCGGCGGCGAGCATCGCGACGACCGCTTCGGGAATGTTCGCGACGAAGCCCGCGACACGGTCTCCTGGTTCGACGCCCGCGCGCCGCAGGAAGCCGGCGAACGCGGCGACGTCGCGCGCCAGCTCGCCGAAGGTCAGCCGTCGGCCGGGGCCGCGCTCCGTCCACAGCACGAGCGCTTCGGCGTCGTCGCGGCGGCGGAGCAGATTCTCGGCGAAGTTGAGCCGCGCGCCACGGAACCAGCGCGGGCCGAGCTCGGGGTCCGGCGGTGCCACTCGCTCGCCATGCTCGAGGACGGCGTCCCATGGCTCGGCGCCCGGGCGCTCATCCGCGACGACGCCGGAGAAGCGCCAGAGCGCCGGCCAGAACCGTGCGGGCTCCTCGACGGACCAGTCGTAGAGGGCGAAGCTGTCGGCGACGTGCGACGCGCGGCCGCCGAGCGGCTGCACGGCTTCGCGCAGGAACCGAGTCACGTTCGCCGAGGCGATGCTGGCCTCGGATGGAATCCAGAGCGGCGTCGTTTCGGTCACGACTGGAAATCTGCCGCCCCGCAACGCCAAAGCGAAGCTGACATCACGCGGGCACCTACAACAAAGGGGTCAGACACCTTCGGTATCTGACCCCAGCATCTGACCCCGGCATCTGACCCATTCGCTGCTCCGCTGCCGCGCAGCCCCGCTATTGAGTGCGCACCACGATGAACCTGAGCGCTGGGTTCGGCCCGCTCGTTCCCGGGGCGAAGGTGAGCAGTGCTTCCTTGCCGGCGCCCACGGTGAGGCGGAAGTAGGAAGCCGAGCTGCCGCGGACCGTCGCGCCGGTCAGCGTGTTGTCGGCGACCCCCGCCTGCAGGAGGGGATAGTAGCCGAGCGGCACGAACGTCCCCGACGCGCGACTGCCGAACGTCTTGCTGTAGATGTCGCGGAAGTTCCAGCTCTTGTGCAGATAGCGCGGGTCCGTGGAGATCCCCAGGTCGTCGACGTAGTTCGCCACGGCGAAGTCGGCGAGGACGGGAAGCGGATCGGTGAGCAGCGCCTCGCTCAGCGTCGTGAGACCGAATGACTCCGTATTGGTGAAGCGAGCCCACACCGACGCATCCCCCGGGAAGAACCGGTCGACGGCATAGCGCAGGAACGCCCACGTCGCGCCGCGGGTCGCGAGCGCGTCGTCGGGATCGAGCGGCGACGCGGCACCCGGGTCGTTGATGTACTCGAGGAAGCGGGTGAAGTTGGAGCCCTGGTTCGCCTTCCAGATCTGGTACTGGCTCTGGTCCGCGCGGATGCCCGCGTCGCCGAGATTCTGCAGCGGCTGGATTCCCGACTCGCGGAAGTAGAGCAGCTCTTCGGCGACGTGGCTCAGCCCCTCGTTCAGCCACGTCTCCTCGAAGTCCGCGAAGTTGTTGTTCACGTAGAGGCGGCGCGTGGCGTTGATCAGATGCTGGAACTCGTGCGCGATCACGCTCGTGGTCAGCGTATCGACGAATCCGAGCGTCCTCGTATTGCCATTCACCTGCCCCGACGGATCGGGGACGAGCATGTAGAACATCTCTCCTTCGTTGCTCGTCGGGCACGTGAACTGGCTGGACGGCCCGGTCTTGAGGAAGATGTCGCGCGGGTGGAAGAATCCGCCCACGAAGTAGGGCGAGTTGGCCGGCGTGAGCTCGTTCACGTACTCGGTGAACAGGATCGCGATCTTGCCGTTCTGATCCAGATCGCTCGGCGCGCCGAACGCACCGACGTCGAGCGGATAGACGAGCGTATCGAAGCGGGCGGCGAAGCGCGCGTAGTCCTGAGCCGAGAAGCCGTTCGCCGGGTTGAGGGTGTCGGCGAGCACGATGCTCTTGCTCCCCACCGCGACGACGCGGAAGCCGTGCATGACCGCGCCGGTGCACGACGTGTCCGACACGTTGAGGGTGACGACGTCGCCCACCGCGGCGCTCGCCGGGATCCGTGAGCGCGACAACCTCGGCGTGAAGCCTGTGCTCGTGCTCGGCCGTGACAGCCGCGCGTCGAACGCGGCGCGCGACGCGCGATACCGGACGCCCTGGCCGCGCGCGCCGGCGAGCAGCTTCAGGTGGAAGCTCTCGTCGAGCGCGGGACGCGACACCGTGGCCGCTGCGCCCTCCGGGAGGACGGCGCGACTCGCACGGAAGGGACTCGTCGCCGGGGTGCGGCTCGTCGCCGGGGGCGTACTGATACCATTGGCCTGGAGCGTGGCGTACAGCGCCGAGGCGCCGTCAGTCGACGCATTGTACGCGACGACCGTGTAGTCGGCGGATGCGGACGCCGCGCCGGTGATGCAGATGTTGGCACCGTTCGCCGTCACCACGTCGCCGACGGCGAGCGGGGTCGCCGTCGCCGCGCCCGTGCACGGCGACTCGCCCAGCGCCGCCACCCGGATCGCGACCGAGTCGGAGCGTCCGGACGCACTCACGATGATCATGCTCGAGCCGCCCTTGCGCAGCGCACGCACGAGGCCCGTCTCGTCCACGCTCGCCAGCGTCGGGTCGGCAACGGTGAACGACGGAACGAAGTCGGTGACCGCGTTCTTGAATTCGTCCTGCAGCTGCGACGTGATGCGTGCCGTGTCGCCGACTTCCCACAGCTTGATGGCGTCCGGGCTCGAGATGACCGTCGCCAGCGGGCCGGGCGTGGAGGTGATCAAGGCCTCGACGCGTTTCGAGAGCCCCGCCGCCGACGCCATCACGATGATCGCCCCCGTTCGCGTGCCGAGGGTGACGACCGTGCCGGCCACTCCCGACGCGTCGGTGGTCGCCGACGACGGCGCGAGGGTCACTCCGCCGCCGCCGCCCGTGACGCTGAACGTCACGTTCGCGCCGGACACCGCGTGCCCATTGGCGTCGGAGACCTTCACCGAGAAGGTACCGACCGCCGTCGTGACCGCCCCCTTGTTGGCGGGAGACGACACGAGCTCGATCTGAGCGGCGGGGCCGACCTTCGGGCCCGAGGAGTCGGAGCCGCACGCGGCGAGCGCGACGAGCGCGAACGCGGCAGCCGGGAAGTGGCGAAGGCGCATCACTGAGTCCGGACGATGACGAGCTGGAGGTTCGACGCGGGCGCGCCGGCCTGTCCGTCGAGCGTGAAGGTGGCGGTGTCGTTCGCCGCCACCGTGAAGTCGAAAAACGCGGATCCGCCCGGGACCACCGAGCCGGCGTACGACGGCGTCGACGCGGCCATATGGGTGACCGAGAGCGGATAGAGCGCGGGCGATGCCGTGACGCCGCCGAAGATGCTGCGCCAGTTCCAGCTCTTCTGCTGGAGCTCGGCGGCCACCCCCTGCACATCGTCCACGGCCTGCGACGCGGACCAGTCGCGCACGAGCGACGCCACGTCGGTGCCGAACACCGACTGGAGATTCGCGGTGCCGATGGCGGAGTTGTTCACCAACCGTGAGAAGACGTCCCCGTCGGACGCGGCACGGCGATCGGCGAGATAGCGGAGGAACGACCAGGCCGCGCCGCGCGTCGAGAGGTCGTCCCCAGCGCGGTACGGTGAGCTCGTGCTCGTGGCGGCGAGGTACTCGCGGTACCGGCCCGTGTTCGCGGCCATGTCCGCCTGGTAGGCGCTGCGGGTGCGAGGAGTCTCGGCCAGGTTGAAGTAGGTCAGGTTGGACCGCGACGTCAGCCCGGACTCGCGATAGAACAGCAGCTCCTCGGCGACGTGCGCCAGCCCTTCGTCGAGCCACTTCACCTCGAACTTCGGCGCGGCGGTGTTCACGTACAGCTTCCGCGACGCGTTGATGAGGTGGACGAGCTCATGCGCGATCACGGCGGTCGTGTTGGTGTCCACGAAGCCGTTCGTCCGACGGTTCCCGTTGATCGTGCCGTTCGGATCCGGCGCCATCAGGTAGAGGTATTCGCCCTCGTTGCTCGACGGACACGCCTGCGCCCGCGCCGTGCCGACCTGCGGGAAGAGATCGCGCGAGAAGGTCAGGCCGCCGACGAACGAGAAGGCACCGCGCGGAGTGAGCTCGTTCACCGACCGGGTGAAGACGATGGCGATGTGCCCGTTCTTGTCGATGTCCGTCGGCTCGCCGAAGGCGTCGACGTCCATCGGATAGACGAGGGTGTCGAACTTGGCCGCGTAACGCTGGAAGTCGGTGGTGGAGAAACCCGGCTTCGGGTTGAGCGTGTCGTTGAGGATGAGCGCCTTCGCCCCGATCGCCACGACACGCGCCGTGTGATACTGCGGGTTGGCGCAGGGATCGGTGGCGTTGACGTTGACCGTGACGAGATCGCCGATCGCGACGGTGGTCGGGAGCGCGGGAACCCGCGTCGCGTTCCACTGGCGCGCCGCGGCGAAGCGCGGCGTCAGCGTGGCCCGCTCGACGTCCCGCAGTCGGCTCTCGAACGCGCGGTCGGGACGCAGGGGCACCGCCCGCCCTTCCTCCGCCGGCAGCGGGATCCGGTCGAGGGGCGGGATGTCCGGGGCCCGGATGCCGGACGCGCGCAGCGTGAAACCCGCCTGCCCGACGCTGTCCAGACCGCTGTTGACGACGACGGCGAAGAAAGTCCCGCCCGTCGAGTTGCCGAATATTCGCGCGTCGCGCCCGCGGCCGACCGAGAGGGACTGGCCGAGCTCGAAGGCTCCGCCGACGGGTCCCACTGGTCCATCGTTCTTGCAGCCAGAGATGCCGGACATGATCGCGACTGTGCCCACGAGGGCAAACACACGTGCGTGCAGGGACATGCGGTCTCGTTTCGGTGTGGCGCGACGGAATGACGCGGAACACTGCCTGCAGGCACGCTCGCCGGCGTCGATGAGCGAGGTGTCGCCCACGACGTCGGTGTTGCCGGCGCTTGATAACCCAGGCCGCCGCGTCGCAACAAGATGGACCAAAGGGAGTGGCGCCGTCACCGTCGACACCGCAGACGGCGGACACCCTCCTTTTATGCCGGAACGCTCAGCGAACGGCGAACGCTGCGGAGACCCGCTCAAGCTCCAGCGCGCCACCAGCGCCGAACAGGAGGTCCTCGCACTGCTCGGCCGTCTGCGGGGAGACGAGCAGGTAGCCCTGCCATTCGGCACACCGATGCTCGGTGAAGAACGCGAGCTGCTCCGGCCGCTCGATCCCTTCGGCGATGACGTTGACGCCGAGGGTCTGGCCCAGCGCGATGACGGCGGCGGCGATGGCGCTGTCGTCCGTGTTGTTCGGCACCCCGTTCACGAAGCTGCGATCGATCTTCAGGGAATCGATCGGGAAGAGCCGGAGCGCGCTGAGCGAGGAGTAGCCGGTGCCCAGATCGTCGATCGAGATGCGTACTCCCTTCGCCTTGAGGGCGCGCAGGCTGTCGATCGCGCGGCCGCTGGAGCGCATGGCGATGCTCTCCGTGATCTCGATCTCGAGGTGCGTGGCCGGGAGCCTGGTCGCGTCGAGCACCTGCTGGATGCGCGTGACCAGGTCGGGGTGCTGGAGCTGCCGGACGGACAGGTTCACCGCCGCTCTGAGATGCGTCAGCCCGCGGTCGCGCCAGCGCTGGACCTGGCAACACGCGGCGCGGAGCACCCACTCGCCCATCGGCACGATGGCCCCGGTGGCTTCGGCCAGCCCGATGAACTCCGAGGGGAGAAGGATCCCGCGCTCGGGGTGGTTCCAGCGGAGCAGCGCCTCCAGGCCGTTGATGCGCCCCGAGCTGGAATCGACGATCGGCTGGTAATAGACGAGGAGCTGGTCGTGCTCGACGGCCCGCTGGAGGTGGCTCTCGAGGCCGAGCTGCTCGAGGGCGGCGGCGCCGAGCTCGGGGACGTAGCGCTCGACGAGGTCGCGGCCCTGCGCCTTGGCGCGGTACATCGCGGCATCGGCATTCTTGAGCAGCGCCTCGGGCTGGGTCGCGTCGGCGGGATACAGGCTGATGCCCAGGCTCGTCGTGACGAACACCTCCTGCCCCTCCAGCGAGATCGGCCGCTTCACCGCCGCGATGATCCGCTCGGCGACGAGGATCGCGTCGTCCGGCGAGCCGACCTCCGTGCAAAGCACGGCGAACTCGTCGCCGCCGAGCCGGGTGACGGAGTCCTCGCCCCGCACCGCGCTCCGGATGCGCTCCGAGACGGTCTGGAGGAGGAGATCGCCGGCCGCGTGGCCGAGCGAGTCGTTCACGATCTTGAAGCGGTCGAGGTCGAGGAAGAGCACCGCGACGATCGTACCCGTGCGGCGGGCCCGGTGGAGCGCCATCCCCATCTGATTGAGGAAGAGCTGGCGGTTCGGGAGCCCGGTCAGCGAATCGTGGTAGGCGATCTTCTCGATCTTCGCCGCGGCATCCATCGTGGCCTGACGTTCCTCCTCCAGCAGCCAGATCACGAGACCCATGGCGAGGCCGAAGTAGAGCATCACGTCCACGAGCCCGAGCGTCGCGATCCAGAGAGGATACTGGTGCCGGATGCCGGGATCCGTGCCGAGGGCGAGGAACTGGACCTGATGTGCGGCGAGGCCGAGCAGGGCGAGCATCACCGAGCGCCGACCGATCGCGCGGGCGATGCGCGGCGTGCGGCTGATCGCCCGTGCCGCAACGAGCGCTGTCCCCGCAACGAACAGGCGGCGGAGGGTGACACGCAGGTGGTAGACGATCTCCGCGTTCGCCGGATCCCACCAGAAGACTCCCTGGAGGAGCGCGCCGCCGACGGCGGCGGCGACGAGGAGCCGCCGGGAGGTCCGCGCGTCGAGGGAGGTTCCCGTCGTCAGCTCGTAGGTGCCGAGGAGGAGCCAGGTGAGTTGGAGGCAACCCGCCACCCCCGACGCCATGGAGATGAGCACATGAGGCGGGAAGGCGAAGCTCCGGCCGTACCCGACGATCAGCGCGATCGCGCGCAGGGTGGCGTACGCGGCGAGCGCGAGCCAGCTCCATGTCCAGTGCGAGAGGAAGGGACGCCAGTAGCGCCGCTTCAGCCCGACGAAGACACACGCGATGATCAACGCCGCACCGGCCTGGAGGAACAGGCTGGCGACGGTCAGGAACGTGGGGAGTGGCATCCGGACAGGTGGGGGGAGGGCGCGGGGATCGATCGGCGCCACTCGGGACGGTCGGATGTTGACGATCGACCTTCGGGCGAGGGAACGGACGAGCATGGGCCGTTGCGTTTGCTCCGCTCATGCGCCTAAGGTTGGAATCCCGCCGTCGATCGGTATCCTGCCTCAATGCCCCTCGCCCTCCAATCGCGTGTCGTCGTCTCCGACGAGCAGGTCCACACCTCGCTCGGCGACGAAGCCGTCATCCTCGGCCTGGGAGACGGCGTGTACTACGGACTCGACGCCGTGGGGGCGCGCGTGTGGGCGCTGCTCGCCGCACCTCGTCTGGTGTCCGAGATCGTGGAGGCGGTAAGGGAGGAGTTCGAGGTCGGCCGCGAGCGGTGCGAGCACGACGTCCTGGTGCTGCTCGGCGAGCTTGCCGAGCGCCGGTTGATCCGCGAGGAGTCGGACGCGGGGGAAGGCCATGCAGCTGTTTCGTAGGCGCCGCTGGCCAAACGGCGACTGGTTCGCGCTTGGCGAAGCCTTCCTCGTGCTCGCCGCCGTCCGGATCTCGCTGATGCTGATGAACTTCAAGCGCGTGGAGCGGCTCACGGTGGCGCTCGTGCGGCGCCTCGCCCCCCGCCCTGCCGACGGCACGCCGGAGGCTGATGCCCAGCTCGGGCGAGCGGTGCGGCGTGCTGCC
>Ga0136846_1210910_pt1 | contig 10652 bp, 7 predicted proteins | sample HopSoiMetagenom2_FD_96841 | JGI IMG/M metagenome (GOLD analysis project Ga0136846, IMG submission 96841) | Grasslands soil microbial communities from Hopland, California, USA - 2 Assembly 2016 (version 4) | ecosystem: Environmental > Terrestrial > Soil > Grasslands | place: USA: Hopland... | reverse complement strand
TCAAACCCCTTTGGACAAATGCTGAGCTGAAGAACGCCGGGAACATCCTGCTGGTTGAATCTTCAGGCCCGACGCGAGTATTCATCTTTGAGGGACCTCGAGCAGTCGCAGAGATTGACCGCGGCGGTCAGGTCGTTGCGCGCCACACGCTCGATATTCCCGAACAAGCGGCTGTCACTTTTGCGAGGACGGCAACCGACAGCCACGGCCGGCGGTATTTTGTCGCCAGTGCTCCGCTCGCGCCGCAATTCTTCGTGTTCGCCGAGAACTGGAAGCTGCTGATGAGCTATCCACCGGCTGATCATGCGCCGCTTGCGGTGATCGATCTGGCTCTGGCTGATCTCGATGAACCGGCTGACGATCCGGAAATTCTGGTAGCCAGCCCGGGTGGCGCAGGCGTCGTGGCTCTGTCGCTCAGCGGCGACGTGCGCTGGCGGAGCCGGGCCGTGCCAAATGCCGTTTCGACGGCGGTTGCGACGCCCAATGATTCGGGATCCCGCAGCGTCTTTGTCGCCGGTGAAGAGAACGGCGCCGTCGTGCGACTCGATCGCTTGGGCCATGAAGAGCCGCCCGTGAAAATCGGCAACTGGCCAATCGGGCGGATCTTCGCCGGGCCATTTTCCGCACCGAGTCAGGCCATACTGCTGGGACTGACGAGCAACGCGAAGGCGGAGCCTTTTGCCGTTGGCCTAAACGAAAAGCTGGAGGAACGCTGGAATTATCCACTGCCCCTGGGCGTGCATCAGCGGCCGATTGAGCCAATTCAGACTAGCCGGGTGCTCCCTGGCCACGCGGGTGAATGGTGGATTGCTGGGCCAGACGGCTCGATTCACGTGATTACCGCCGATGGGCAACTCTTCGATTCCTTCCATTACGGCGCTCCACTGACGGGACTGGCGGCCACAAAAATTGGCGATCAATGCGTTTTGCTGGTGGCGACGGCCGACGGGCTTTCGGCCTTTGAAGTTCTGCGTCCGACGACGTCGAAGTCGGCCCGCGAATACTGAACAATCGGCCCGCTGCTTGACTTGTGCTTGCCAACGAGGCGACACTTCTTGGCTGATGCAAGTGCGATGAAATGGTCCGCGGCTGGCAAACGTGGGGGGTTACCAGTTGGACCGGCAACCGTCTTCACTCTCTCAATTCACGTAGGAGCCGGCTATGACAATTACGAATCGATTGACGTTCTCGGTGGCTATTGTTGCGATGGCACTGCTGGTGGCTGGCGCCTCAGCCCAGCAAAAGGGCAAAGGAGGATTTCGCGGCGGCGGCGCTGCGTTTGGCGCCTTTGGGAACAGCCTGGTGATGCTCGCAGGCATCGAAGCGGTTCAAAAGGACCTTGGCCTGAGCGGCGACACCACCAGCAAGCTGAACTCGCTGCGCGAGGATTTGAATGCGGCTCGTCAGAAAGAGTATCAGACAGCGGGCATCAATCCACAGGATTTTCAGAACCTCTCGGCCGAGCAACGCCAGAAGATGAACCAGATCGGCAATCAGCTGAACGACGAGTTCAATCCCAAGCTGAAGCAAATCGTGTCGGGAGATCAATACAAGCGCTTGCAACAGATTTCGCTTCAGTCCGGCTTGAGAAATCAGGGCCCGAGTGCTTTGCTGGCGCCGGATGTTGCATCGGAGCTGAAGCTGACCGACGAGCAGAAACAAAAGCTCAACACGCTGAACATGGAATTCGCTCAGAAGCAGCGGGAGCTGTTTACTGGAGGTTTCGATCAGGCCGCGGCTGCTAAGCTCCGCGAAGATCGCACGACAAAGACGATGGAGGTGCTTACCGCGGAGCAAAAGGAAGCGCTGAACAAGCTGAAGGGGAGCGAGTTCGACGTTTCGCAGCTCGGCTTCGGTGGACGTCGCGGCAAAGGCAATTAGGAAGTAAATCATGACAACAACTCCAGTCATTCGATGGGCCTGGGCACTGATCGTCGTGGCCTCGATCTCGCAAACCGCGTCGGCGCAGCGGTCTTTCGGTAGTCGGACGAATAGTCTGACTTCGCTGGCAGCGACCGAATCGGTGCAAAAGCACCTCGGCATCACCGGCGAAACTGTCAGCCGACTTAATTCGATCAGCGACGAATATCGCGCCGCCCAGCAAAAGGAATTCACGGCGCTGGGGATCGACTACTCGGCGATCAGCGATCTGCCCGCAGCGGAGCGGGCAGTCGAAATGCGCAAAGCAGCGGAAAAATCGACCGACGTGAACCGCAAGTTGGCTGGTGGGTTCTTGCCAAAGCTGCAGGAAGTGCTCACGCCCGACCAGATCCTGCGGCTCCGGCAGATTCAGCTCCAGGCATCGGGCATCGATATCTGGATGGAGCCAGAGACAAGCACGGAGCTGGACCTGACGAAGGACCAACACGCCAAGCTTACGGAACTGCGCAACGACTACAGTCGTCGCCAGCTACAGCTCGACGGCGACTTCCAGCAGCGATTTGCCAAAATCCGCGAACTGAACGCCGAGCGCGATGCCAAGGGACTGGAGCTGCTCACTGCCGCCCAAAAGTCGAAGCTCGAAGAGCTGAAAGGCGCGCCGTTCGACGTCAGTCAGCTCGGCTTCGGCCGGCGACGCGGCAACAACTAATGGTAGGACCGTGCGTCGTCCCAAGCATCCTCTTTCGCAGTCGAAGCACAGCTTAGACCTCCGTCAACACTAGCCGTCCGCTTTTGGCCCCGCGAACCAAACTTCGGAACCGACACTCGTCTCGTACTTTTTGAAATTCTCGCGGAATAGACCGGAGAGCCGGCGGGCCATCGCGTCGTAGGCGGCCGCGTCTTTCCACGTGCTGCGAGGCGTGAGCATCTCGGCGGGCACGCCGGGGCAAGCTGTAGGAATCTCAAATCCGAACACCGGATCGGTCTGCGTTTTGACATTCGCGAGCGCACCGCTGTGGATCGCGTTGACGATAGCGCGTGTGATTTTCAGACTCATCCGCGATCCGGTGCCGTACGAGCCGCCGCTCCAGCCGGTGTTGACCAGCCACACGTTCGCGCCGTGCTGGTTGAGCTTAGCGGCCAGCAGCTGGGCGTATTTTGCCGGATGCCACATCAAAAATGGCCCGCCAAAGCAGGGCGAAAACGTGGCCTGCGGCTCGATGACGCCGACTTCCGTGCCCGCGACCTTGGCGGTGTAGCCGCTGATGAAGTAATACATGGCTTGCTCATGACTGAGCCGGCTCACCGGTGGCAGGACACCGAATGCGTCGCACGACAAAAAGATCACATCGCTGGGATGTCCCGCGACGCAGGGAATCTTCGCGTTGCGGATGAACTCAATCGGGTAGGCGCCGCGCGTGTTTTCGGTGATGCGGCTGCTATGAAAATCGACGTGGTGCGTTTCCTGGTCATAGACCACGTTTTCCAGCACGGCCCCAAACCGCAGCGCCTGATAAATCTCCGGTTCCGTTTCGGGGGCAAGGTGAATTGCCTTGGCGTAGCAACCGCCCTCGATGTTGAAGATGCCGTGATCGGTCCAGCAATGCTCGTCGTCGCCGATGAGCAGGCGCGTGGGATCTGCGGAGAGCGTTGTCTTGCCGGTGCCGGATAATCCGAACATCAGCGAGGATTGTCCGGTTTGTTGATCGCAGGTGGCTGAGCAGTGCATCGAGAGAATGCCTTGCTTGGGGCCGAAATAATTCATCATCGTGAATACGCCTTTTTTCATCTCGCCGGCGTATTCGGTGCCGAGGATCACCATTTCGCGCGATTCAAGACACAGATCGATGCTGGTCTTCGACGTCATGCCTTGCGTGCGCTGGTTGGCGGGAAATTTTCCCGCGTTGTAGATGATGCCATGGGGCGTGCCAAAATCGCGGAGCTCCTCGCGGCTCGGTCGAATCAGCAGGTTGTGCATGAACAGCGCGTGATAGGGCCGCGTGCAGATGACGCGAACCTTGGCCCGATAGGTCTCATCCCAGCCAGCGTAGCCATCGACGACGTAGAGCCGCTTGCGTGTGTTGAGGTAATCCTTGGCCCGCTCGAGGTTGATTTGAAACGTATCGTGATCGATGGGAATATTGATGTTGCCCCACCAGACGTCGTTCTCGGAGTCTGGATGCTTAACGATCCGCTTGTCCTTGGGGCTGCGGCCCGTTTTTTCGCCAGAGTATGAGATCAGCGCGCCGGTATCCGAGATATCGCACTTGTCGTCTTCGCGAATTGCTTCGGCATAGAGCATGGCCGGGGCCAAATTGCGGCGAATGTCCTTCACCGTAATGCCAATCGCCGATAGGTCGATCGACGACTGAGGGGCATGGAGTGATAGCGCGTCGGCTGCGGCGGTATTGGATTCTGATTTGACCATCGGCAATGAAATTTTGACACGCGCATGAAAAACCCCGCAAGGCCGATCATGGTCCTGCGGGGTTTGGATCGTCGAAGATGCGTTAGAACCGGTGGAAGTGACGGTCCGTCGTACTTCCCTCTGGTGCCTGTGGTTCGCGAAGCGTGCCACAGACTCCTGGGGTAGCCCCTCGGGCAACCTCAGCCAGAGGGTGCCTACCGTCGTCCGAACAGGCCGCGACGAGCGGGCGTGTAGGCGTAGGTAGTCGGCGCGGACTGGGTCGTCGTCACCATAGCGCCAGGAGCGGGCGACTCGGCCGAGACGATACCCGGCGGGGCGTTGTTGTTTACCGCCATCTTGGACGGGGCAGCGTAGGAAACGTTGCAGGTGCCGCCCGGGCAGCCGCCACCAGCGTAACCGCCGCCGCAGCTGCGGCAGCCGTGACGAGCGTGAGCTTGCTGGGCCATCATCAGTGAGCCAATGACCACCGCAACCATTCCGAGATACTTGACCATCTCCATCACTCCTTTTGCAGGTCGAATGAAACCGCCAAACTTGGCCGGGTGAATTTAATGGCTGGGCAAGATGCGTCAAGTGGGTGAAGATTGCCGGCTTATTCATTTGCAAGTTGTCATATGTCATTTAGAAATTGGCTCGTAACCCGGTGGTGTCCAGGCGGGGTGGCGAGCGCTTCCCTTTTTGGATTTTTTTGGGAAGCGCCTCAACGCATTTATCCGTAAGTTATTTCAAAATAAAGGCTTGCGAGATTCGAGGATTGCTGGGCACCGGGAAGTTTCGGAAGTGAAGTAAATTCATGCACATTCAAATTCTGTCCGCAATTCGTGCTAGCTCGATTTGTTAATAATGAGCTCGAGCCATCGACTGCAAGGCGATCATCTCGCCCTATTGTCCATTGCAAAACGGCGCGAAAAGCGGGCGATAAATCCGGCCGGTTTCGCAAGATTGCGGCAAACCGCAGGTCGGTCGTCAGAAGCGGGGATTATTCGGCGAATCGACCCAATACGTTGCGGGTGATTTGGCTTACTGCGTCATCAACGAGCACGGAGCTAACCCAATTGATCGAACCAGCGGAAAACACCGCCCCCCGGCCCGCCGGATCGATGATCGCCATTTCTGCGCCGCCGTCGTTTGGATTGGTACCCTTCGCTAGGAGTCGCGTGTCCGCCGGCGACGATTTGCTGATCTTGTCCGTCTCGTGACCTGAGGCACCGCCCGGTACGCGCTCATGCAGAGAAGCCTCGCCAAAGAGTTCGCCCTTGCGCAGTCCCGTACCCTCAAACGCCCAGTGTTCCGCATCGATCACGCGATACGGCGCGGCGGTCATGATCGCCCGATCGTCATACACCACGCCCAATAGCGATGCTTCCGACTCGTGGCGCATATGGAAACGACTTTCGAGGGGGCGATCTTTGTAGGCAGCGCCTTTGTTGGCTTTCCGCAAGCGCCGATCATCGTCATTGCGATAGATGCAGGTCTGCTCATCTAAGAATTCGACATCGCAATTCAGCCCGTTGCCACCCAAATACACCAATTTGCCCCCGCGTTCGAACACCCACTTCTTCACGCGGTCATACATCTGCCGCGACCAATATTCCGGGTGCGTGCTCAACACCAGCACGCGGTATGCATCCAGATCGAGCTGTCCAAAATGAAGGTGTGTCTCGGCGTAGTAGTCGTAATTCAGCCGCTCCCGTTCCAGCCAGGCCAAGAGCCGCCACTCGGCCGGCGCCAAGTGGCACGCCGCCCGCCCAGCAATCGGATTGGTTGCCTGCACGTGCTCAGGCACATGATTAATCGGCTCCGGCCGGTCGAACGACAACGGTGCATAATCCGTCGTGTCGTAATTCACATGCTTTGGGTCGGTGTACCGCTTCAATTCCAGCCGGGCATTCACCGTCGGCGTTGGCGGCAACTTATCCGGATGGATGTAATTACTCCGCCCACCGAAATTGTTGTACGCATTCCACGTGATATTCGACGCCAGCACCGCAATCTTCGCTCGCGGCTGCCGCGGCGCGACAACCCAGGGAAACGAAAAGAAATGGCCCGCCTCACTCGCGGCATGAAAGTAATAGAGGCCCGATCGCTCCGGAGCGGTGATGAACTGCTTGTGATGCGGGCTGGTATAGCCGAACTTGTTCCACATCACGCCGTTCTGCGTATAGTCCCCATCGGGTGTGATTTGGATGGTCGCCCGCGGCCCATGCTCGTCGAACCAGCCAATCGGCCGCACCAACTCCTTTTGCCACCCGTACCGCCACAACTCGAGCTTGTACGCCGCCTCGCTGTGGACGCGAAACTCGCTTGACTCGCCGGCGCGAACCCACTTGGGCCAGGCATAACCCAGCAAACCGTCCTTCAGCAATCGAAATTGCAGCGGCTGGCTCTCTGCTAAATCAGCAATTACGCGCTTCGATCCGTAGCCGTCCTTCGAGAGGATCACCTCATAGCGTCCCGGTCCAATCTCCGAATGAATTGCTCCACTGGCCCGCGACCGCGCAGCCACCGACGCGCCCGCACCAACAAGCTCCACTTCTACGCCTGCCAAGGCGACAAAACGTTCGTCACTGACGTAGCCGAGAAGCATAGGAGCGGCCTAATCACTCAAACTTGGCGACCGCGCTCTGCATGTCGATCTGCCGAAGCTTTCTCATGGCGGCGATCTCGCGATAGCAGTCGGGCAGGTCGAATCGAGCAAGGATGGCAGGAGGCAGCGCGGAAAGTGGCCAGTTGTAGTCTTCTGATTCGGCAATCGCCGCGTACGAAGTCAGGCCATGCTTCAGTGTCACCTGCTTCACGCGATTTTTCAGCACGGCGCCAAACGTCGCGGCGAGCGCTCCCCAGCCCTTCGCCGCCAGATGAATATCGCGATGTCCAAATGAGCGCAGCCAGTCGAGGACGCGCAGCAAATCGTGGGTCTTTTGCCCCAAATACGGCCGATCGAGCATGATTCCGTGAGCCGCGTAGAAGTAATCGCTGCCATAGGGGCTTAAGAATTGATCGCTGCCGCAGGTGTCGGGCCGCGATTCGCCGACGCCGCGCAAATCAACTGCATAAAACGGCGCGTCGCTGTCAACCGCACTGCTGGACGAGCCAGCAGTGCCACCCAGCAACTCCTTGATCAGCGGCTCACTGCGCAGCTCCGCGTCCGCTGAGTGATGTGAAACATACAGCGTGGCCGGGCGGGGGTCCTGCGGCGGCCGCGACACATGCGAAACGTCGGACAGCCGCGTTACCAGCGCAAAAATCCCCGGCTCAGTTTCGACGGCATACGTTGTGGCAAATCGCCGCGGATAATTTCGCGAGCGCACCGGCCGCAGAATCCGGAAATCGGGCGGCTCATCTGGCAACTGTGGCAAATCGAGTACCTCAATAATGGCGTCCTTCAATGCCTGGCCGGCAGGCTGGCCGCGCTGCTCCGCAAAATGCCTCGATTTCTCCTGCGTAAACGAAAACACGGTCCGGGGCTTCAATTCCGCCACCTGGCCGCGCTCGGTGCATTGCAGGACTTCGTCCTTCTCGATCGTGAGTGCCGGCTCCGTCTGTGCGTCGCTGATCTTGGTGACGCGATTGAACCAGCGATACATGGCCTCGCGATTCTCTTGCGAATAGCCGTGCTCAGTTGGGCCGATTTGCAGCGCGACGTTTTCCGGCTTCCCGAGCAGGGTGTAGATGTGCTTGAGCCGGCCGAAGTTTTCCAGCGCCCCGCGCACGTCGAAATAGTCCCTTTCCTTCGCCAGAATGATCAGCGGCTTGGGCGCCATCGCCGTCAGAAAATCGGCATGATCGAGGCCCAGCGCAATCGCTCGCGGCGGGCACTGCTCCGTGTCTTGCGGAAGCTCGTTTTCGAGATTTCGCCGAATCGTCGTCGGGAAACAGGCCGGTGCTCCCATTGTCCAGCGCCGATCGAGCCCGATCAGCCAGGTGCTGAGCGTTCCGCCGCCCGAGTTGCCCGTAATGCCGACATGATTTGGATCAACTTCCTTTCGAGTCAGCAGATAATCGAGCGCCCGAATGCCGTCCCACGCCCGCCAGGCTCCAAAAAACTCGCCCACCAGATACTGCTGATTCCCGGCCCACAAATGCTCGCTCACGCCATTGCCATGCCGCGGCTTCAGCTCGGCATTCACGTACTGCAACCGTTCCCCCTGCCCGATCGGATCGTAAATCAGCATCACGTAGCCCAGCCGCGCCAACCCCTGCGCGAAGCTTTGATAGGCGTCGATCGCCTTGCCAGTCGCCGAATGTCCGCAGCTTCCCACCACGGCTGGCAGCGGGAGCTTGCGGTTCGTCGGCACGTAGAGATTGGCCGTCACCGGAAAATTCGGACGGCTCTCAAAAATCACCTTCTCAATTCGATAGGTGTCGCGTTCCACGATGCCAGTCACCCGCGCGTTGAGCGGCGTCCGCTCCGGCTCGGGCCCAAACGACTGACGCACTCGCTCTTGCACGGAGCGCACGTAGGTCTCAGCATCTTCCTTCGTCTTAAGTCCCGCCAGCCGCTGCTTGATTTTTTCTTCCGCCGCGCGTACCTGATCGACGAACCATTCCTGCACCATCCGTGAGAAGCGATTCAGCGGCGCCAGCTCGCCGCGCGCTGTTTTTGCCTCCTGCGCCCACACTGCCGGGCTCGCCCCCGCGACCGACGACATTGCCGCCCACCTCAGCAGGGTCCGCCGAGAAATGTAAATCGAAGGCGCAATTTCTAGTTTCATTAAATTCTCCTCATCTCGTTTTCGCCGCATAAAGCTCCGCATACTCCAGCACCCACGCATCCACTAAACCCCGAAACTTCGGCTCCTCGGCCGTCGCCAACTCCTCGAAGTAGTTACGATTGAATACCTCGCGGTTGCGTATCGTCCCTTTCGCCGCCAGATCGAGCACATGCGACGCCGAGTACGGCCGAACGGTTATCTCGAGCCGGCTGTAGTTCGTCGTCCGCGTGCCTCGCACAATCACCAGGTCGTCGCGAAAGCAGGCGCCGCCCCAGCCCCGGTCTCCGTACATTGTCTCGTACTGAAAGCCTGGAAAATAGTTCGGCAATCGCTTGAGGCACGCCTCGATCTGTTCTGATAACGTCAGGCGAAGCTGTGAATGCAGTCGGCGGTATTCTTCTTCGGTCCACGCCTTCGCCGCGGCCTGGCTGGCGATCGTATCGCCCCGCTTCTGCCCGCGCTCAATCGCCTCGCGCAACCGATCGTCGAAGTTCATGCGAGCATGCTAACCCGAAGCAAGCGATGAGTCACGCCACCTTAAATTCCGGGCACAATTCGAACAGAAGGAAACGAAGGAAACGAAGAGGAATTTCCTTGGTGTCTCCGTTGTTGCATTTTTCTCCTATTAACGGAATTGCCTGACCTCAGTGGCCTGCAATTTCTTGCTCCGTTTCCTTTTGTTCAAGTCCTTCCGCTAAGCGACCGAAACCCCAAACCCCGGCGCGTCGTTCAGACGGATGACACCGTCTTTGATCTGTGGCGCACCCTGCAGGCAGTTGAACCAGCCGCGCGGCGTCTCAGCCAGTGGCTGGGGGTCGAGCGCGGAAATCGCGTGCAAGGCGAACGGCTCGCAGCCGCGGTGCGGAATCACCCGAATCTTCGCATCTAGCGCGAAGCGATAGACGTCATACACCGTCGTCATGCCACCGCACCAATTGATGTCTGGCTGCAACACCGCATGCAGCTTGCGATCGATCAGCTCGCGGAATCCCCGTGTGAGATATTCGTGTTCACCGCCCGCGATCGGGATCGCGAGCTGTTGCACCAGTGTCGCATAGCCATCGAGGTCGTCCGGCTGCAGCGGCTCCTCGATGAACGCGATGTTGTATTGACTGATTGCGTCGGCAATCTTGCAGGTGGTGGCGATGTCCCACATTGCGAACGCGTCGATCATCAGCATCTTTTCGCGTCCCAATTTCTGCCGCACGCCGCCCACAAAATCCGCCAGCCGTTTTACGTCCGGCTCCTTGCCAAAGCTCTCGACATGCAGCTTCAAACCGGCATGGCCGCCCGAGATTGCCGTCTCGATGTCTCGTTCGTTGAATACAGTGGCATAGGTCGGAATCGCCGCGGCCAAATTGACGTTCGGATTCAGCAGCTTCGCCACGGGTAGGCCGTCCATCTTGCCTCGCAAATCCCACAACGCCAGATCAACGCCGCTGGTTGCCATGACGACAAGCCCCTTGCGGCCGTAAAACTGCGTGTGACGATTCATGTCCTGATGCAGCTCTTCCACGGCCGAGGCGTCGCGGCCAATCAGCATGTCGCGGAGCACTGTCTGAACGACTTTGATCCCGGCCGCTCCGCCGCCGCCGACGCCGATGCCCACCAGGCCCGACTCGGTTTCG
>Ga0136846_1208190_pt1 | contig 10652 bp, 11 predicted proteins | sample HopSoiMetagenom2_FD_96841 | JGI IMG/M metagenome (GOLD analysis project Ga0136846, IMG submission 96841) | Grasslands soil microbial communities from Hopland, California, USA - 2 Assembly 2016 (version 4) | ecosystem: Environmental > Terrestrial > Soil > Grasslands | place: USA: Hopland... | reverse complement strand
TGGTCGTACGCCATGTACGAACCACCGTTCGTCTCGGCCATCACCTTCGTCAACGCCGCCGTCAGCGTCGTCTTGCCATGGTCGACGTGGCCGATCGTGCCGACGTTGACGTGGGGTTTGTTGCGTTCGAATTTCTCTTTGGACACGGCGATAACCTCTCAAACCTGATGCCTTTAACTAACTACCTGAACTACGTCGATTTTCCTGACCGGCGAAACTGGTGCTCACGAGCGGGATCGAACCGCTGACCTCGTCCTTACCAAGGACGTGCTCTACCAACTGAGCTACGTGAGCTTTACTGGAGCGGGTGGCGGGAATCGAACCCGCGCCATCAGCTTGGAAGGCTGAGGTTCTACCATTGAACTACACCCGCCGATGACGCCCCGAGCTCACGCCCGGTGATTCACACCAAACACTGTCGACTAGCTACCCTGGTCCACCACCCTTCGCCCTCACACGAGGACGAATGGTGGAGGGGGAAGGATTCGAACCTTCGAAGGCGTAAGCCGGCAGATTTACAGTCTGCTCCCGTTGGCCGCTTGGGTACCCCTCCCAGGAAAAACGAGCCGCGTATTCTCGTGGCGACCCCCCGCAGTGTCAACGGCATTGGCGCGACTTTTGCTACGGTTTTCGCGGGCTTATTCCTGCCCTGCCGGGTCCCCGCCGGACACCACCGGGCAGGCGCCATATAAATGAGTGGGCCGGACACCCGGCACGCCGATCAGGGCGATTTCCCCCTGGGCCGGGGCCCTCCGCGACGCTTCGAATGCACCCGGCGCCGTTCCCGTTAGCCGCTCAGGCACTCTGTTACCACGTCAGTCGCCGCCGGTTCGCGCGGCCCCGGCCAACCGCGCGAGGGCCGCGATCTCCTCGGGCATGAGGCCTTTGGTGCTTCCGGCGCGTAAATCGGCGGGCAAGAGCACGGTACCGTAGCGAATACGGGTCAATCGGCTTACCAACAACCCTTCGTGCTCGAACAGGCGGCGAACCTCGCGGTTCCGCCCCTCGTGCAACTCGACCCGGAGCCAGGAGTGGCTGCCCTCGGAAGACTCGGGAATGATGCGGTCGAAGTTCGCCGGTCCGTCTTCGAGGGCCACCCCTCGTTGCAGCCGGTCGAGGATCTCGGCGGACGGCGCCCCCCGCAACCGCACCCGGTATTCCCGTTCCACTTCGCTCGAAGGGTGCATGAGGCGGTGCGCCAGCTCGCCGTCATTGGTGAACAGCAGCAGGCCCGACGTGTTGACGTCCAGCCGGCCGACGACGATCCAACGGCCGCTCTTCGGCGCCGGCAGATGATCGAAAACGGTCGGGCGGCCTTCCGGATCGCTGCGGGTCGTCACTTCGCCGACGGGCTTGTTGTACAGCAGCACCTCGGTGGCGTCGCGCGAGCTGCCGAGATCGAGCGACTTTCCATCGAGGCAGATGCGGTCCGCCGGACTCGCGCGGTCGCCGAGCTGCGCGACTCGATCGTTGATGGTGATCCGGCCCGCGCGAATCCATTCTTCGATGCCGCGACGCGAGCCGTGACCCGCTCCGGCGAGCAGCTTCTGGAGACGTTCACTCATGTGAGGGCGCGCAGCATAACCAACCGTTATATAGATATGCCAAGCCCGGGCTCGCTGAGGTCCATGCACACACCTAGAGTCGCCCCACCATGATCTACGACAACATTCTCGGCACCATTGGCCGCACTCCGATCGTACGCATCAACCGTCTCGCGCCCGCGGGCACGACGATGTACGTGAAGTGCGAGTTCTTCAATCCGCTGTCGTCCGTGAAGGATCGCCTCGCGATCGCGATCATCGAAGACGCCGAGCGCAGCGGCGCGCTGAAGCCCGGCCAGACGGTGGTCGAGGCGACGTCGGGCAACACCGGCATCGCGCTGGCGATGGTGTGCGCCGCAAAGGGCTATCCGTTCGTCGCGACCATGGCCGAAACGTTCTCCGTCGAGCGCCGCAAGATCATGCGCATGCTCGGCGCGCGCGTGATCCTCACGCCCGCCGCGGAGCGCGGCCAGGGCATGGTGCGCAAGGCCGCCGAGCTCGCGCAGAAGCACGGCTGGTTCCTCGCGAGCCAGTTCGAGAATCCCGCGAACCCGGCCTTCCACCGCAGCACCACCGGTCCCGAAATCCTCCAGGACTTCGTAGGCAAGCGGCTCGACCATTTCGTATCGGGATGGGGCACCGGCGGCACGCTGACCGGCGCGGGCGAGATGATCAAGCTCGCGCGTCCGGACGTGAAAGTGATCGCGACGGAACCCGAAGCCGCGCAGTTGCTGGGCGGCAAGCCGTTCGCGCCGCACAAGATCCAGGGCTGGACTCCGGACTTCATCCCGGGCGTCCTGAATCGCAACGTCCCCGACCGCATCGTCCCTGTGACCGACGCCGAAGCCATCGAATCCTCGCGCGCGCTCGCGCGCAGCGAAGGCATCTTCGTCGGCATCTCGAGCGGTGCCACGTTCGCGGCGGCGCTCAAGGTCGCACGTGAAGCCGGTCCGGGTTCCGTCACGCTCGCGATGCTCCCGGACACGGGCGAGCGCTACCTCTCCACTCCGCTCTTCGAAGGTATTTCGGACGGCGGCGACCCCGAGCCGTGAGCGGACAGCCGCGCCAATTCGAACATGGCTTGCGCGCGGCTGTTTCGTCCGGGCTGGCAGACGTGAGCCTGGGACCCGCGACGAAATTCGCGGCGCTCCCCGATCCGTTCCATTTCTGGCGCGGCGGCGAGCTTCACGACGGCCAGGTCGCGTACGAGACCTGGGGCACGCTGAGCCAATCGCGTGATAACGCGATCCTGCTGTTCACTGGTCTGTCGCCGTCGGCGCACGCGGCGTCCTCGCCCGAAGATCCCGCCAATGGCTGGTGGGAGAAGATGGTAGGCCCGGACAAGGCCATCGACACGGATCGCTACTTCGTCATCTGCGTCAACTCGCTGGGCAGCTGCTTCGGCTCATCGGGCCCGGCATCGACCGACCCGGCGACGGGCCTCGCGTATCGCCTCGATTTTCCCGATCTCTCCGTCGAAGACATCGCGCGCGGCGGCTACGAAGTCGTGCGCACGCTCGGCATCGACCAGCTGTCCGCGATCGTCGGTGCCTCGCTCGGGGGCATGGTGGTGCTGGCCTTCGCGACGCAGTTCCCGGGGGTCGCGCGCCGGGTCGTGAGCATTTCCGGCAGCCCCGCCGCGATGCCGTTCGCGATCGCACTGCGCTCGCTTCAACGTGACGCGATCCTGACCGATCGTGACTGGCAGGACGGCCAGTACTCCGGCGACACCCGCCCGACGACCGGCATGCGCCTCGCGCGCAAGCTCGGCACGATCACGTATCGCTCGGCCGCGGAGTGGAAACACCGCTTCGGCCGCCGTCCCGCGTCCGATCGCCGCTACGAAGCACTGCCGCCTGGCCGCGCGCATTTCCCCGCGGAGTTCGCGGTGCAGGACTACCTGAACGCGCAGGCCGACAAGTTCGTGTCCGTGTTCGATCCGAACTGCTACCTCTACCTGTCGCGCGCGATGGATCGCTTCGATCTCTCCGCGCATGGCGGAACGGTGAGCGCAGCGCTGCAACGCGCGGCGGCGGAGCGCGCCCTCGTCATCGGAGTGGAGTCCGACATCCTGTTCACCATCACGGAACAGGGCGCCATCGCCGACGCGTTCGAAGCGGCCGGTACGGCCACCGAGTTCGTGCCGCTCGCATCACTCGAAGGTCACGATGCATTCCTCGTCGACATCGACCCCTTCGCCGCCGCGATCAGCCGCTTCCTCGCCTGACGACCGGGCCCGCGGCCCGGAGTTCCCTGTCTGCGTCTAACTACAGCGCGATGCGCGCTGTCACGACTCCGTCGTCCCCGGGTCATCCCCTCGTAAGCAACGACCTCTAACTTGCGCGGCGAAACCAAGGACAAGGAAAGGAGTCGTCATGAAATCTTCAAATCTCGCCCGGCGCACCGAAACGTACGAATCGCCGGAGCAGGCGCCGCGGCCCGATGCGGCAGCGGAGGCGCGTCGCGATCGCGCGGACGCGGACACGCGCCGGCGCACGGCCTTCGGGCACCGTACCATCGAAATCCGTGACCAGGGATTCGCGCCGTTTCGCGTCCGCTAAGTAGCTAGGCCGCGGCGCGCGTCAGCAACGGCGGCAGCGGGCAATTGAGCACCGCGCACACTGTGCGCAGCAGCTCGCCTTCCTCGATCGACAGTTTGCCGTCGTATGCCACGCAGCGCGTGAGTCCGTCGATCAGCCGCTTCTTTTCCATCGGCTGGAGCTCCGCGAGTCGTTCGAGGGCGTTGCCGAGCGCGAGCGGCCAGGCTTCGCTGGTCGCGAGCGAGCCGCCGACACCCGGCAGTGCCGTCGAGAGACCAGCGGAGAACGCCGCGGCCGCCGCCTCCGCGGTGTCGGCGCCATGCTGCGCGAGGATCGACAGCAGCGCGCGCACCGACGCCGCCTGGTCGAGCAGCGTCGCATCGCCGTGGGGCTGCGCGGCCTCGAGCTCGTCGGCGAGGCTCGAAGCCAGGAGCAGCGAGAGGCAGCATTCGAAAACATCGATGTGCGAATCCGCCGCCGCGAGTTGCGTGACGACGTCGCGCAGCGATTCGCGCTCCGAGCGCGCGAGCCGGCGCAATGCGGGAAACAGCTGCTGGACCGCGGGCAACCGCAGCTCGGGCGCGAGGCGGTCGGCAATCGCCCCGTAAGCGAGCACCTGCTCCGCGACGCCCTCGCCATAGGCGCGCGCCAGGATGTCGCGCTGGCGTGCGCGCACGTCGGGCTCGCGGCTTGCGAGCAGCGCGAGCACCAGCGCGCGCGCGTGGTCCGCGGAGTCCGCGAACTCGCGCAATTCTTCGGGAATCGAGAGACGCGCACCCTGCGCGTAACGCACGTGCTCGTCTTCGAGGCCGCCGACGCGATCCGTCAGCGAGCCCGCTGCGCCGAGCGCGAGCGCCATCGGCCGCGCGAGCGCGCCGAATCGACCGTCTGCGCCGCCGGCCTCGGGTTGCCCGCCACCCGCGCCGACATCGGCGTCGGCCGCGCGCAGCCGCTCCGCATCACGCGCCGCCTCGGCGGCCAATGCCGGCAGATTCTCGACGCGGAAATTCCGGTCGAGCTCGCGCAGCCGTTCCTCGATCGACGGATGCGTGCTCAGCAACCGGTCGAGCCCGGGCGCGAACAGCATGTGCGCGACGCTCTCGGCGCCCGCGGAATTCAGGTGCGAACCTGCCTCGGTGCCCGCGATCTTGAGCAGCGCGCCGGTGAGGCCCAGCGGATTGCGCGTGAACTGCACCGACGAGGCGTCGGCAAGGCGCTCGCGATGCCGGGACACGGCCGCCTGCAGCAACCGGCCGAAGAACACACCGATGTAGCCGAGCGCCATGATCGCAAGCGCCGCGAGCATGATCGCCGCCGCGCCGCCCTTGCGGTCGTCGCGGGAGTTGCCGCGCGGACCGAACTGCAGCGCGAGCCGCGCGACGGTCGCGATGGCGAGCAGGCCGAACGTGAGCCCGAGCAGCCTCAGGTACAGCCTGGAATCGCCGTTCAGGATGTGGCTGAACTCGTGCGCGATCACTGCCTGCAGCTCTTCGCGCCGCAGGCGCGTGGCCGCGCCCCGCGTGACGGCGATCGCCGCGTCTGCCGGAGAATGGCCGGCGGCGAATGCGTTGATGCCTTCCTCGTCCTCGAGCACGTACACCTCGGGCATGGTGACGCCGGAGGCGATCGCCATTTCCTCGACGATGTTGTGCAAGCGCCTGAGCGCCACGTCGCCCGTACCTCGATCGACGCGCGTGCCGCCGAGCGAGCGTGCGACGCTGGCGCCGCCGGATCGGAGCGCGAGTGTCTTGAACAGGCTCGCGCCGCCGATGATCGCGACGACGACGAAGGTGGTGAAGATCACCGCCCCGCGCGGCGAGGCGTCGCGCGACGACGCACCGACGACCAGCACGATCACCGCATCGATCGCGACGACGATGCAGGCCACGCTGACCAGGTACGCGAGCAGGAGCCAGCGCGTCGTGCGACGCGCTGATTCCTGTCGGGCGAAGAAGTCCACTGCTGGCTAGGTGAAGCTGACCTTCGGCGCCTGGCGCGCCGCCGGTTCGTCGAGCTCGAGCAGCTGCGCGGGCTGGAAATTGAACATCCCGGCGATCATGCTGCCCGGAAACATCTCACGCTGATTGTTGTAGCCCATGACCGAGTCGTTGTACGCCTGGCGCGCGAACGCGACCTTGTTCTCGGTCGAAGTCAGCTCTTCGGACAGCTGCATCATGTTCTGGTTGGCCTTGAGATCCGGATACGCCTCGGCGACGGCAAACAACCGTCCCAGCGACGCGGTGAGCTGGCCTTCGGCGCCGGCGAGCCCGCGCATCGCGGTGGCATCGCCCGGGTTCGCGGCCGCGGCCTGGACCGCGCTCACCGCGCTGTTGCGCGCCTTGATCACGGCCTCGAGCGTCTCGCGCTCGTGTTTGATGTAGCCCTTCGCGGTTTCGACCAGGTTCGGGATCAGGTCATAGCGGCGCTTCAGCTGCACGTCGATCTGCGCGAACGCGTTCTTGTACCCGTTACGCGAGCCGACCAGCCGGTTGTAGAGCGAGACGACCCACAACACGACGATGACGACGATCGCGAGAAGAACGAGAAACCCGACCATGTTGAACTCCTGGTACGCGCCCCGGGGCGCGCGTGAAATATGGGTTCCGTGCCCGGGCAATGCAAGAAGGTCACGCACCCAACCGCGAGACCGGAGGCGCCGATTATGTACGTCGCCGGTGAGACGCGGATCACGTTTTGCAGCCACTCGTCGGCCGCGTCAAACCACTCGTCGGTGCCCCAACACGGCTGTTCGCGGGCCGGGCAGCATGCTCGCCCATGAAAAGACGCAGTCGTGGCTTTACGATGATGGAGCTGCTGGTGACCCTGGCGATCGCCGCCGTGCTCCTGGCCGTCGGCACTCCTTCGTTTCGCGATTTCGTGCGCAACGGACGACTCACCGGCGCCGCCAATGAGCTGCTGATCACCTTCACCCGTGCGCGCAACGAAGCCGTGCGCCAGCAGACGGTCGTCTCCGTCTGCCCGACCACCACCCCGGACTCCACGGCCGCGACCTGCACGGGCGCCGCCACGCAGGGCTACATCGCGTTCATCGACACCAACAGCAATTGCGTTCGCGACGGCGCCGAAGTGACCGATACCAAGAACATCGTGGCCTACGAACAGACCCACAGCGAAGTGACGTCCACCAAGAACGGCACCTGCGTGTCGTTCGGGGCGAACGGCTTCCGGCGCGTGGTTGCCGGCCAGCCGAACACGATGCGCGCGATGTTCTGCGACTCGCGCGGCAATGCGAAGATTTTCCCCACCTCGACGATCTCGTTCGCCCGGGGCGTCGAAGTGCTTCCGACCGGCCGCGCCTCGGTCAGCCGCCTGTACGCGGAGCTCAATGGTTGGGGCGGCGGCGGCAACCCGGTGACCTGCCCATGAAGCGCGCCATGAAAAGAACGAATCGCGGCATCACGATGGTCGAGGCCATGGTCGCGCTCGTCGTGATCAGCGTCGGCATGCTCGGCATCGCCGGTCTCTATCTCTCGAGCCTGCAGGCGGGCCGCTCGGCCAATCTGCGCATCCAGGCCGTGAACCTTGCGAGCGAGATGGCGGATCGCATCCGCGCGAATCGCACGGCCAAGGGTGCTTATGCGCTCACGGCGGGCACGCTGCCGACGGCGGTGGATTGCGCCACGGCGACCTGCACGCCCGCGCAGCTCGCGCAGTCCGACCAGAACCTCTGGGTGACGTCGTTGCGTCGCGCGCTGCCCGGTTCGACGGCCGGCGGCGGCTCGATCGCGTTCACGGACGTGCCGGATCCGCTGCCGGATCGTCCGCAGCCCGACCGGTACACGATCACGGTGACCTGGCGCGAGGCCGGCTCCAACAACGATGCCACCTACATCCTGGTGATCGAAGTATGAACGCGACGCGCAAACAATCCGGTTTCAGCATGATCGAGTTGCTCGTCGCGATGGCGATCGGCGGCTTCCTGATCATCGGCGCGGTCACCATGCAGTCGAACTCGCGCAAGACGTTCACGGTCAACGAGCAGCAGGCGCGTCTGCAGGAAACCGCGCGCTACGTGATCTCGGTGCTCGAACCCGAGATGGAGCTCGCGGGCGGCTACGGCTTCACGAATCGTCCCGAGGACATCTGGTGGACGTCCGGCGGTGCCAACACTCCGTCCACGATCCTGCGCACCTGGAGCACGCAGGTCGGCGGCCTTCCGGCGGGCCTCGAAAGCTGCGGCAAGCACTATGCGCTCGACGTCATCTCCTCGATCCAGGCGGCAAACAATGCGTACTCGCTGAGCTGCGCGGCGACCTATCCTCACAACGGCGTCTCCGACACGATCACGATCCGCCACGCGGGTACGGTCGCCGTCGCCGGAGACCCGAGCAAGTATCAGCTGATCGGATCGCGCACGGCGCAGGGCCAGGGACGTCTTTACGTCGGCACGACACCTTCGCTCACCGCCACCGACCGCGAGATCCGCGACATGGTGGTGAACTCCTATTACGTGGCGACACGCTCGGATGCCCGCTCCGACATTCCGGCGCTGCGCGCCAAGATCCTCACCACCGACGGCGTCGCGCCGTTCGTCGATGACCAGGAAGTCATCCGCGGCGTCGAAGACATCCAGGTCGAGTTCGGCGTGGACCCGGGCATCGACCAGAACGGCGACGGCTACGCCGACTACGTGAGCGCGATGACGGCTCGCTACGTGCCGCCCAACAACGCCGTCGTGAACACCGGGCAGGTCTCCGCCGTGCGCCTCTGGGTGCGCGTGCGCGCCGAGGACCCGGAGCAGGGTTTCACGGATAACCGCACCTACAGCTACGCGGGCACGACCTTCACGCCCACGGCCACCGATCATTACCGGCGCGTGCTCATGTCGCGCACCATTTTTCTGCGCAATGCGCGCGGCCTGGAAATCGTCAATGCACTCCCACCCACGTAAGCAGCGCGGCATCGCGCTGGTGATCGGCCTCATCCTGCTGGTCATCATCACCTTGCTCGCCGTCGTCGGCATGAACATGTCGAACTCGGAGCTCGCAAGCGCCACGAGTGAGCAGCTGCGGCTGCGCGCATTCCAGGCCGCGGAAACCGGCGTCGAGCACGGCTTGCAGGACGTCATCGACGGCACGCTCGTCGGCACGTCGAGCTTCACTCCGGTCGTCGAGGCAGCCGTGGACGTGCCCGGCTCGCCCGTCAATCCGAACACGGGGTTCGCTCAGGATCGTTACCAGACCACGCTGCAGTATCGCGATTCGGGCACGTTCAGCCCGAACTCCAGCGCGGGTTTCGAAGCATTCCATTACACGGTCGTTTCGACTGGCACCTCGGCGCGCAATGCCGTCGCGCAGCACACGCAGGGCGCCTTCATGGTCAGAGCCAACGTCAGCGGCGGACCGTGACGCGCACGAACCCGGGAGACACGAATATGAAAACCACGAAGATCACCGCCCTCACGCTCGCCGCCCTGCTGCTGCTGCCGCTCGCCGGCAACGCCACGACGCCCCGCGTGCTCGAAGACGGCCGCGAAGTCAGCCCGTCGATGCTGACCCTGCCCACGCTCTCCGACGGTGAGCTTGCCATCCAGGGATGCACGGCCTGCAAGCGCCTGACATTCCGCATGGCGCCGACCGCCCGTTTCTATGTCGGTCACACCGAAGTGACCTACGCCGACCTCAAGCTGCACCTGCGCAGCTACCCGCAGGGCGAGGTGACGGTCGTCAGCCCCCGTGGCCAGAACATCGTGACCCGCATCCAGGCGTCCGGCGCCGTTGCGAAGTAAGCGGAGAAGCCTCATGCGCATCAGCAACAAACTACTCACCCTGGCGCTCGCCTGTCTGGCAATGACGGCCAGCGTGTCGCCGACGTTCGCCGATGACTCCGAAGTCTTCACGAACTCCGCGTTCTCCGGCGGAACCGTGCGGCCGAACGTCATGTTCATCATCGACACGTCGGGCTCGATGGACACGGTCGTCAACTCGTACGACTCGACGAAGGATTACAGCAGCTCGAACATCTGCCCGGACTCCGACCGCGTGTACTGGTCCACGACCAACTCCGCCGTTCCGCCGGATTGCCGCACGAGCAATCAATGGGTGAGGACGGACAACAACCGTTGCCGAGCCGCAGCGAACGGCATGGCCAACAACGGCTGGTGGAACGGTCGCACGCAGCAGATCATCACGGGCAGCAACCCGAGCTTCTGGGGCAACCTGGTTCCGGGCACTGACTACAAGATCGAATGCTCGGCGGACAACGGCGTTCACGGCGACCGTCCCGGCACCCAGGCGCCCGGCTCGGAAGACAAGTACGCGCGCAACGGTACGGGCACTTCCGACTCGAACCGCTGGGTCCCCAGCAATGCGAGCAACCTGCTGAACAGCTGGTCCGGCAGAGCGCGTTATTCGCTGTACAGCGTCAACTACATCAACTGGTACTACGGCGCCGGCGGCAGCACCCCGAAGACGCGCCTGCAGATCGTGCGCGACGTCGCGAAGTCGATGATCGACACGCTGGACGGTGTGAACCTCGGCCTCATGCGTTACGACCAGAATGCCGAAGGCGGCATGGTGACGTACCCGGTGAGCCAGCTCACGACGAC
>Ga0136846_1236995_pt1 | contig 10654 bp, 13 predicted proteins | sample HopSoiMetagenom2_FD_96841 | JGI IMG/M metagenome (GOLD analysis project Ga0136846, IMG submission 96841) | Grasslands soil microbial communities from Hopland, California, USA - 2 Assembly 2016 (version 4) | ecosystem: Environmental > Terrestrial > Soil > Grasslands | place: USA: Hopland... | reverse complement strand
GAGCCTGGCGGATAGGTGACCATGAGCACAAGTGCCTCCTTCCCGGGATAATCCGGAAGGGCTTTGGTCATTAGCTCCGAAACGGTCGCGGTAGGTGGGACAGCCTGTGCACTGGCCGTGCCGGCTGCAAGCAGAAGAAGGGGGATAAAATATTTGATCATCGTCACGATCCATCCTCGTTGCTGAAGGGCACGGCGACGCCGTACACCCGCGTTTCGGGAACGGATGGTAGATCGCGCAAAAAGTGTGTGGCCGCCACTGTGCGCACGATTGCGCCAAGCTGGCTTTATGGGCAGCCGAACCTAATCTTTGGTGCAGGCGCCGAATAGCCCAGGGGCCACCTAAACGAAGGACCGCTACGGTGTAGCCGGGAACTGTCGTGGCCGAACACAGTGGAACGAACGGCGGCTTTCGGGATCGACACGAGGGACGGGAACGGCCGACTTTAGGCGCGAAGCGGACGTGAAGAGTAAGCCCCGGGTGGCAACGACTGAGCCCGCCGCCACCGAAAAACGATGGGTCCGCAGTCAAATCAGGTGATCAATCCTCCACCCGGAGACGCGGCGGACAATCACGCGTCGGCGCGGAGAAGCGACCGGTAGCCGCCGCTCAGCATCTTGCGCGCTTCGGCGGCACGGCGTCGAACCCGAGAAAGAAGATAATCCGAGTGCTTGCGCCAGTCGGCGCGGACGCGCGCTTCTCCGAACAGGGCAACCGCAATCTCGCGATAGGATCCGCCGGCGCGCAAGCCATCGGCGACCTGCAGCGCCTCCAACCGGCGCGGCAGGCCGGAGGTTGCGGGATACAGTTTAGGTTCGAAGCTCCCGGTGCGCCGCAATGCGGCGAGCCTTTGGAGCGTTCGCAGGCGCGGCACCAAGTCCTGAAATCCCGACAGGCGATAGTCCAATCGAACGCACGCACTCTCGCATAGGCTGCCTTCGACGACGTCGAGGCGCAAACGCCGCCAGCCGTCCGCCAGGACGAGATATTCCTGACCGCAATCGGCGCGTGCGAGGGTCGCAAGCGCGCGCAGCCGCCCGAGATCGAGCGCGTCGGGATCATCGGAGTCAGCCGGAACCGCGCGCACCGCCACCACCGAAGGATCAAGGTCGGCCCGCCACAACAAGCGAGCCTCCAATGCCGAACGGTCCGGCTCCTCGAAGAAAGTGGAGGCCCCAAGGCAGGGCGGCCGGATCCTCTCTGATCAGATCGCGATCGCCCCCAGCAGGTCGATGACGCACCGCGCAGGCGACATAAGCGGGGTCGCGGCGCAGCCATTCCCAGGCAAGGCCGGCTTGATCGATGCCGAGCAGCGCGCGGTACCGCGCGCCATCGCGCCAGTCGAAGCGCGGCTCAACCGCGTGCGCCATGGGAGGCCGCATTTATCGCCACGATGTGTCGAAAATGGCGGCAACTCCCGGAGCGGGAGCGGGCCGCAGATGATATGCCCAATTCGTGGCTGCGGCACCGGCTGGGAACCGGCGTCGTCAGACGCGAACCGTTGGTGGCGTGGCTCCGGCAGTCTGGGACCGGGCGCGCGGGCAGGTGTCGCGTCGAATGAGTCTCGCCAAGCTCGCCGAAGAATTCGCAGATGCAATCGCCAGTGCCACCAGCCTCGACGAACTGGCGACAGTGCTGGCGGCGATCGCACTCGAACTGGGGTTCCGCTACTTCGCGCTGACCCATCACCTCGACATCCCGCGAGCGCCGGTGCCCGCGGTCAGGCTGCACAATTACCCGGCCGCATGGGCGGACTATTTCGACGCGCAACGGCTGGGGCCATCCGACCCGGTCCATCGCGCCAGCCACATGACCGGTGTCGGGTTCGCATGGTCGCGGCTTCCGGGCTTGATCCAGCTGACGCCGCGTGATTGCGAATTGCTCGACAAAGCCAGGCGAAACGGCATCGGCGACGGCTTCACCGTACCGGCGCATATCCCGGGCGAGTCCGCGGGCTCCTGTTCGTTCGCGACCTCGGCCGGGCAGGAAGCGCGAGGCGACCGTCTCTATGTCGCGCAGCTGGTCGGCGGCCTCGCCTTCGAAGCCGCGCGGCGACTGGTCGCGATCCGCGGCCCCCTCCCCGACCGGCCGCAGCTGACCGACCGGCAGCGCGAGTGCGTCTATTGGGCCGCGCGGGGCAAAACCGACCCTGAAATCGCGCACATACTCGGCATCAGTCATGAGACCGTGATCCTGCACCTGAAGCAGGCACGGGCGCGCTACGGCGTCTACAAACGGACGCAGCTCGCGGTCCATGCGCTGTTCGACGGAACCCTGAGCTTCGTCGATCTGCTCGGCCGCTGAAAATACCCATTTCTGGGAATAGCGGGCGCACGCGACCGCGGCGGATGATCAGGCCTCCACAAGGGAAGCCTGACCATGTTGCGCGATGTCCAGTTCAAGACGCAGGCCGCGGATGCGGCGATGCGGGCCATGTTCGAGGCCCGCAAGAAGGTGTTCGTTGACCTGCTGCAATGGGACCTACCGGTCCTCGCGGGCCGCTACGAGCTCGACCAGTTCGACAATCCGGACGCGCATTATCTGATCCTGTCCGAGACCGACGGCACGCATCTCGCCTCGGCGCGACTGCTGCCGACCACCGGGCCGCATCTGCTCGACAGCCATTTCGCCGACCTGACCGACGAACCGATCCCGCACGGTCCGACGGTCTACGAGATTACGCGCTTCTGCCTCGACCGTAGCCTCACCGCCGTCCAGCGACGCGAGGCGCGCGATCGGCTGGTGCGCAGCCTGGTCGACTTCGCGCTAGAGAACCGGATCACCACCTATACCGGCGTGGCCGAGCCGGCTTGGCTGCGCCAAATCCTCACCTTCGGCTGGAGCGCCCGCGCGCTCGGCGCGGTCAGGTCCATCAACGGTATGCTGCTCGCGGCACTGCGGATCGAAATCGCAACCGACACCCATGCCCGCCTCGACCGCGCCGGCATCATCGGCCGGCACGCCTGCCTGCGCGCGGAGGCTGCGTGATGGAGCTCGCGACCTCTCCGACCACAACGGAAACCGAAAGCGTCGCGCACTGGAGCGCGACGCTGCTCCAGTACGGTTATTGCGTGATCCCCGGCCTGGTCGACCCCGACGACGTGGCGGCGCTCGATGGGGACCTCGCACCGGCATTCGCCGAGACGTCCTTCTGCCAGGGCGGCTTCTATGGCGAGCGGACCAAGAGGTTCGGTCGCCTGCTCAGCCGCTCGGCACGGGCGCAGCGCCACGTCATGCACAAGCTGGTCCTCGGCATCGCCGAGACGATCCTCGCGCCCTGGTGCGACCGCATCCAGCTCAACCTGACGCAGGCGATCGCGCTCCATCCCGGCGCGCTGCCGCAGCTGCCGCATCGCGACCAGGATATGTGGCGCGGTGCGATCGGCGAGACCGAATATCTGGTCAATGTGATGTGGCCCTTCACGCACTACACCGAGGCCAACGGCGCGACTTTGGTCTGGCCCAACAGCCATGGTCAGAACGCGCTCGACGCCGAGCCGCAAACCGATCCGATCGCGATCGAACTCCGGCCCGGCGAGGCGCTGCTGTTCCTGGGATCGACGCTGCACGGTGCCGGCGGCAACCACACCGACGAAGTCCGCCGCGGCATGATCGTGAGCTACTGCCTCGGCTGGCTCAAACCCTACGAAAATCAGTGGCTCGCCTACCCGCCGGAAGTGGCAAGGTACTTCCCACCCGAACTCGCCGCATTGGCCGGCTACCAGCAGCACCGCCCCAATCTCGGCAACTATGAAGGACAATGCCCCTCGGTCCTGCTCGAGGGCAAAAGCCCGACGGGAGCGATCGACGCGCTCCGCCCCGACCAGCAAGTCATTGTCGAGGACTATGTCGCGCGCCAAAAAACCGAGGCGTAGAAGATGAGCCCGGGACCGACCTTCGAACGCGTGTATCTCGAGCTGAAGCGCCAGCTGCGCGAAGGAACGCGCCCGCCCGGCACGCCGCTCGAGCCGGCGGTCATCGGCGACGAGCTCGGTACCAGCTTCACCCCCGTCCGCGACGCGCTCCACCGCCTGGTCGGCGAAGGCATGGTCGAAAACCCGCTGCACAACGGCTTCGCGGTTCCCCGCCTCAGCGAAAAGGCGCTGCGCGACCTCTACGCCTGGAACGGCCAGCTGATCTCGATGATGCTCGGGCAACTAAGGGGTCAATCCGAACCGGTACCCAACGCACTGAACGACCCGCAAGGCGACACCCCCGCTACTGTCGAGACGTTGTTCGCAGCGATTGCCGGCGTGTCCGGCAACCGCGAGCAGATCCGGGCGATCGCTCAACTTAATGACCGCCTCGCACCCTTTCGGCAGACGGAGCCGATGCTGATCAAGGACAACGAAGAAGACATCGCTGCTCTGCTGCGGCCGATCACGCCACGGAACATAGGCGCCTTATCGCGGGCCACCGCGCGCTATCACAGACGTCGGCTCGCCGCCGCACCGCAAATTCTCGTGGCACTCACTTCGACATGATGTTCGGCGGCTTTGCGCCCTAATTCGACCGATCAAGCCTTTGTAGCCGATGCTGAACGCGGCCTTCCCCACCTCTCCGTCAGGCGCGTTGCGTCGTTTTGTTAGCTGTCAACCAACGCCAGACGTTCGTTAGGCTATTCTGGACGGGCGAAATTTGGCAAGGGCGCGCCCCCCTGGGGGAGTTCCAGGCGTCTTAAATCGGAGGTGTCCCCTCCTGCCAGTAAGCCAAAATTAGGTCGCAAAGTGGAAGTTGTTTCGGCTGGCGATGGCGTTACGCGAGCAGTAAGCTTGGGCGGGCGGGAGACTAAGATGGCATATCGGAACGGCACCTACATTGCGTTCCACGCTGAGGGGAAGACAGACCCCACAGCGTCAGACATCAAGTATTATCGGATGCTCAAAGCGTGGCACGTGAACGACGGGACGGAATTCAAATTCGTGAATAGCCACGACAAAGTGGCAGCTGTTAAAGACACTGCCTCACGGACCAAAATTATGGCCAGCTTGCGAGAGCGTCTGGATAATTCTAAGAATATGGTCCTAATAATTGGACCGAATACAAAGAAAGATACGGATTTTGTTCCGTACGAAATAGCTTATGCTGTTGACAGCTGTAACATACCAATCATCGCAGCATACACGGGCTACAACTGGATAACAGAGCCAGAAAAGCTTAGCGATGTTTGGCCGCAAGCTCTTGCAGACCGGATAAATAACGGTACCGCCAAAGTTATTCATATCGCCTTTAAGCAAAGCCTTATCGATGACGCGATCGGTCAGTTTAACCTTAGTAAAGCGCCAAATGGTGGCGGGCTTGGGTACTATTCAAAGGAGGCTCAGGCGAATATGGGAGTGAGATTCATCTAGAGGTGAAGACTTTGGGATAGATAATCCTTAATTTCGAATAGATTTATCTCATACTTTGAAGCGTCATCGCCATATATATAGATGAGGAGTTTTTTTGAAAACTGAGATTCACGGGACGCATGGACAAATGACTGGGCGATACGCTCGACCATCTTCTTACGGGGAATCTGGATACGCCCCCTCCCGGTGCCGAGCAGCGGAACGGAGACGTCCTGTAATTCTCCCCTCGTGCGAATGAAATTCCAGAGATTTTCGAGTGAAGTGTCGATCATCCTTAAGTCTGAATAGGCATTCTTTGTCTCATTCCAGCGTGACATTGCGGTAAAATAGTAGCTGTTGCCGTGCGATTTTACTAGAGCGACGGTGCCGACAGGATATTCTCTCGGCTTGCCGAAGCCGAGAGTGTTATCTTGCCAAGGTACCCCGTTAAGGCTCTCGTCGATTTGTTTATCGATTTCGACAACGGATCCACTAAATTTCGTATCAACAAGCTGTCCTTGAATGCTATTCTTCGAGATAAGGCCACCGGAGATGTCCGTGTCGAAGGTGGTGCTGCTGCTTATTACGACGCCGCCGGAAGCTTCAAGAAGATCCCCCATCCTCACCTCAATACAAAGGTCACGGTTTGGGACTTTGTAGATGATCCGCGCAACCGGCCGCACGCGAGCGACGGCATAGATGACCCCGACACCTAATATGGGGAAAATTGCGAATTTGCCGTATTGCGCTTTCTGATAAATCCCCAGAAAATCAAGGAGTTCGATGAACGTCCAGGTAACACCTATAGCTGAAAACGCGCGGCCGAGACCTGCGCCAGAAAATAGTGCGTACTTCCAGAACGAACGCGTGGTGATGGAGCGAAGAAAATATTCCATCGGTGCGGGTTAGTTGAACGAGATAGGATTGCAAACCGGGATGGTGCCAAAATGACTTAGGCGGGTAATTCGACCCTACGACCTAAACCGTGCAGTCATCTTCTTCCAGGTCCGCTCGTCTGGCCATCTAAACGGATCCGCGGTAGGCTTCTCATTGGTGGTGCGGACGTGCGGATTGTGGACTTTCTCGCGCTTCTTCGACCAACAGCTAGAGCAGTAGAAGCGCTTGCAGGCGGCACTAAGCCCCATCTCCCAGCCCCGTTGCTCGAAGAGCCACCACGTCGGGACGCCGGGTAAGATGGTCCAGTGGAAACAGCATCGGCACTCCACCTTGAGCGCCTTCTGATAGATCGCGCAAAGGTACAGCGTGTCTATCTTGTGGCCTACGTGGTCGCGTTCAGGCTCGAACGGCATAGGCCCCAGAGGTCCCATAGCGGTTGCGCGGGTTTCCCAGGGCGCGATCCCGCTCCCACAAGAGGTTCTCATAGTCCCTGATAGCCATCGCGCCTTCACTCACGGCGATACGGCGCGTCGTCGGGCCGGTGGCGTCGAGGCGGCCAAGCAGCCGGTCGAAGTCGTTCGCGACCTTTTGAGCAACGCCATCTAGGTCCGCATCAACCCTGCCGAGGCCCAGCATCGTGCGCCACCTCGTAGAGCGTCCACACAGCCGCGTGAGCATCGTTCTGACGCAGTTGTATCCGCAGACGGCCGGATGGACGTGGAGACCCTCCGCGTAGCGCCGGTGGGCATAGATGAACCGATGCCGAGGGAACCGCCGTTCTAGCTGCTGGAGCCTCCGCGTAATGTAGACGGTGGCAGCGTCAGCGGCCCGGTCGCAGCCACGCTCAAGGTCGGCAGCGGCAGCCTCCAGCTCTGCTTTCAAGATATCGGCGATGGTCACGAGCGTGCATCAAAACGGAACGATCGAGACGCCTTCGACCGGGGCGCCCGCATGGGCCTCCAGGCAGAGCCTATCGAGTTCTACGCAAAGCTGATGCGCCAACAGGACGGTTGGCTTTTCTGTCGGCCCACCGTCCAGCCGGTCGAGAACCTCACGCTTCACGAGGAAGAGCGTATGGCGCTCGCCGGTCTGAACGAGATGGTGGGCGCCGCCCATATAGGACTGGCGCATCGGTCAAAGGACGATGAAGTGAGCTGCCGCGTCCTCTGGAATCTCGCAGAACTGCGAGGGCACCATGGCGGGCCGAGTGACCGTTAGGCTCACAAAGGTCTCACTGACCTCCTCGTCCATGCGCAGCTCCTCGCCGTCATAGAAACCCCACCAACTGCCGTCCGGCTTGCGGGTGCCGTAAACCCTTGAGTTCATCTCGTCGAAGCCGAACAGGACATAGCCGCCCTGATATTCGCTAATCGGCTTCCATTGGGGATTGCTCGCCCGCCACGCGGCAAAGGCTGCGGGATCAGGGTGCGTCAGCACTTCCCCAACGCTCACGGGCTCACGTTCGATGGTCTGCGACTCGGTCATAGCTACCTCCTTAGAGGTGGCATATGTTCTGCATTTGTTCCGAAGGAGTCAAGAGTGCGCCTGCGAACTTGGCTTGCGGTTTGTGCTGGCAAGGTCCGCATTGTGGCTCTCAACGACCGAGGTCGTATTCAAGATGATCCCGTTACTCTCAGGACGAATAATGTGGGAACATGTCGAAAAACTGACTCATTTCAGCAGGTCAAGCGCACTTTCTGCCCGAGACGTAATTAAACATCTTGCACGCTTGATTCAGTGAAGACACTATCCCTTGTGTGTCGGGTCAGGGGGCTCAACGTCCTCACCGCCACCGGCATCTGATCCAAGCAGATTGTCGCAAAGCGCATCGATTGGCGTGTCATGGTCTCTCTACGAGACGGCAGTCCACCACCGCCTCGTTCCAACACCGCCAATCGATGCGCTTTGACTTATGAGGGCGCGGGAAATTGCCGGCAAGCCGGATAATCCGATAATCGGAAAATTTCCGGGTGCGCCGCTGCGACCACCTCTGTAGTTCGAAAGCTAGCTCTAACCCGTCGGTTTACTCCAACGACCTGCCCGACATTCGCCGGCCCACCGTGCCAAGCAATCTCTATGTTGGCTAAATCAGCGTAACCCCGTCGCCCAAAGGAACGCTGGCGCGCCGTGACCATAGTTCGTCCGTGCGCGTCATCTCGATCAGGTCGTCAGGGAAACACCGCGCCTGGAATGCTAGCGCGTCGTCGAAAGTCCCCCGAAGCCATCGGTCGTAATCGTCGGCATGAAGCAACACCGGCATACGATCATGGACCGGCCGGATTGCCTCATTGCAATCCGTCATCACGCCCGAGTAAACCGGACCCCACTCGTCACTGACGCGCCACAGGCCCGCCCATGCAAATATCGGCTGGTCCTTCACGTTAAACCATGTGCGCGTCTTGGAGCCCTTAGGCCCCTCTGCCTCCGCAAAGGCCGTAACGGGGATTAGGCAGCGCCACCGCGGTTTGGCCGCCAGCCCCTTCCACATCGGCTTTTCAAGGTCCGCAATGTTGTTCACGGGCTTCGGTTTGGCTGTCGGCGCCATAGTCTTCAGGCGGAGCGGGAAGCCCCACACCATCGACTGCATTACTCGCCCGTGGTCTCCGTTGCGGACCACGAGGCCCGGCTGGCCCGGATAGATTTCCTCGGGCGCGTTGGATTGGATTGCATCTCGGACGCCGAAGTGTTGGGCTACCTCGGCGGCGCTTTTACGGGCGGCGTAGAGATTGCACATCGACGTCTCCTATAGCCCGATAACCTGACTCAGGTTCTCTGTATGTTCGGGAGTCCTGTGGATAGAACAATGGCCGAACGTGCTGCGGAAGCATAGCTTGAGAACTTAGCCTCGGGCTGTCCCGTCGACGAAACGATTCGTCGTGGTTGAATTGCCAATGAGTCGCATGTGCCGGATGATTAAAAGGCCGGGGCATTTCTACCCCGGCCTAACGGTGGAGCCCGCAGGCCCCCTCCGTGGTGCAACGTCCGCTTAGAAAAAGTGTACGTACGGCGTCAAGGTGTGTGGGCTCCCCAAGAGGAGTCTTTGCGATGAGTAGTTACACCATTCGGGTAGAACTTCGCGGTACCCCGTCCGCAGCCGTTTACGACATCTTGCACGCGCGACTCGCTACAATCGGTTGCAAGCGCTTCATCGTCGGTACTGACCGCAGCGGTATTCAGCGTACATATTCGATGCCGCACGCCGAGTACGATCTTACGACGGAGTTTTCGTTCGATCAGGTTCGGGACGCGACATTGGAAATCGCTCAGGCGGTTTGGCCACACGTCGACGTACTGGTCAGTGAAGTCATCAACCGAGCTTGGTACATGGACCCGGTGCAGGTAGCGCCCACTGGTCTGCTCGGGCTCGCCGCAGCGTTCAGATAATCAACGAGGCTCGGGGGGCAGGCTGCCCCCCGACCTTAAATGCGGCACTCCGCTTGCGCGGATTGTTACATTCGGGTAGCCCAAGCCTTACAGGCGCTGTAAGAAAATCCAGAGTTTTCCGGTGGATAGGGGTTTCAATGTTCGATCCCCCACGGCTCCACCTTCGTGCGCTCTCGACGATGCTCGGCGGAACTAGGCGGCGGCCTGAGTCTGGCGTCCGCTTTGGCAGCTCTCACCACATAAACGGACCGTCTCCTTTCGGCCCACGTCGAGACATTTCGCAGCAGCGCGATTCAGGCGGCTCGCGCCGTGCGCTCAAGGGCTTCGATCCGTTCGGCACAAATGACTTCGACCGCTTTGCTCAGGCAGTCGATGCGTTCGCTCAGCCAAGTCAGCTCGTCGGATGATATGCGGTAGTGTCGCGAGTAGCGCGCCTTGACGTAGGCTTCCTTGAGCTTTTCAAACCGGGCGCGATCCGCCTTGTTTTCACGCGGCCACGCATCGATCAGCCGAGCGTCAATCCGTTCGGCCTGGGTCCGCAGAAAACCGAGATTGTGGACATGCGGCGTGTAAAACGTGCACACCAAGAGTACGCAGTGGTAGTAGCGCTCGGCGGCCTGATGCAGGTCGAAGGCTGCTTTTTTCGACCATCCCTGGGAAATGGAATGTCGGGCTGACCCGTAAAACTCGGCAGCACTCGGAAACCACTCCTCAAAATATTCCCGCGCCATCGCCAGCGCCTGCCTTGGCGTCTTGGGCTTCGGCTCGGGCAGTTCGGTATCATCGCTCTGGTAAAGCGCGATCCCGTCGCGCGCGACGTCGATGAAGAAATAGCGCCCATGCGCGAGCCCATCGTTCACCTCCTGGAGCGTGTGGACGATGAAGTTGACCGGGGTCTTGAGATTGCCCGTGACCGCCAGTTCGCGATTGAGCCGTTCCTCGGCCGACGACCAGAATTCGACGCGGTCGGTCAGCTTGGGATGGTTGACGATGATCAGCAGGTCGAAGTCGGACTTGTAGCCCTTGGCGGTGTGCGGCTCGTC
>Ga0136846_1236514_pt1 | contig 10654 bp, 5 predicted proteins | sample HopSoiMetagenom2_FD_96841 | JGI IMG/M metagenome (GOLD analysis project Ga0136846, IMG submission 96841) | Grasslands soil microbial communities from Hopland, California, USA - 2 Assembly 2016 (version 4) | ecosystem: Environmental > Terrestrial > Soil > Grasslands | place: USA: Hopland... | reverse complement strand
GTTTGAGCAAGGATAGCACCGTTATTATAATCCGTCAATGAAATATCAACAGAAGGGATGCCATCAGCACCTGCTATCATTCTATTATTATTTAAAGGGTTTTCGCCATGAGTGCCACTGCCGTTATAAAGCGGATTACTTTTAATGACAGCCATACAATTACTGCATGCTGCGCCACTATTGTCGCTAAAAACAGGCTGGTATTGTCTTCTGCCCGTAGCGATGCCAGAACTTCTTTCTCTTCTACCCGTAGCCATGCCACTTCCTGCTTCCCTGGCATACATTCTTACCATTGTACCAAATGAGGACTGGTTAGTCTGTCGCGCATAAGAAGCCGATGCTGCACCACCGCCTGCTCCACCCATCAGGCCGTTTTTTGTACTTATGGATTCATTGGTAACAATGGTTCCACCATTAGCAGGATCCCGCCATGTCAATCTTCCTGAAATAATATTTGATCCGGTGGGAGAGTAAGGGATATCCTGCCTTGCAGCACCCTGAGCTAATGCTCCACCAGCAGCATGTAACCCTGCATTTACTTTTTCGCCAAATGTGGCGCCCTGCGTTTGCTTCGGAACAGTTACATTCATTGAAATACGATTATTATAAGCTGCTGCATCATCCGGACAGGCAAAAATCATTTCATTAGTGCTGCCATCTGAATTGATTGTTCTTTGTGTAACGGGTCCGCAATTTTGACTCATTGGTGGAATCTGTTCATTTCCTGTAAGAGGATCATTTTCCGTGTTAAAATCTCTTCGGCCGGTTGGGCGGCCAGTACTTAATTCTCTTGCGGCGATATCTTCATACTTAACATTGCCAATATGTTTTTTTGAAGCCGCCATTCCATGATTTCCGGAAAAGGATTTGATCACCCCTATTCCTGCAGTCACCAGTTTCATGTCTCGGTTCACCTGCGTGGCTGCATCAATACCTGCCGACGGATCAAGTACTCTTACAGAAGAGCGTGATTGCAAATAATCGGTATTCAGGAAAAACTGTGTGGAATTATTAATTGGATAGGCAATACTGATACCCCCTGAAAAACCAGCCGACAGATTTTTCTCTCCCGCTTCAAACCGGTAAAGAGCGCGTGTAACGCCAGTTTGATTGATGTTGACACCGCCGGGATTATTTATAAACAATCCACCTTTTATATCAGCCAATACAGTAACCAGGTTGCCAAAGCGTACAGTTGGACCTGCTAAAAAATAACTATTGTAAGGATTTGATTTGGAAATCTGTATTTGATTAACCGGGAACTTCCTTTCTGTAATAAAGCGATTCAGCGCATTGTCATTAACCGATCCGGTAAGCATACCGCTGGAAATACCTATACCAATCTTGTCAAAATAATAATTAGCCGATAACCTGCCAGCAATACCGCTACCTCGAAACGAACTTTTTTCATTACTGTTGGTAGCAAAAGAAGTACCTCCGCTGGCTGCAAACGTCCATCCATCACTGGTCATCAGTCTTGTATGGTTACTACGGGAAGCATTTTGATTAAATGCACGGGTGGTCTGAGCGCAAACAGAATTTACTACAAAAGAATAGAAGACAGGCAGCAAAGCTGCTAAAATGGAGGCTTTCATACTATTAGGATTTTCTGGAATTGGCAATCGCTATGGTTCGGAATCAATTGAGCCTGTAAAGGTTATCATTTATTTCTATATATGCAAGCCTAAGCCAGAAGCGACATTTTAACGAATATTCAGCATTAAATCAGGGAAAAGGAAGTTAAGTCTCTGCTGCAATGCTGAGCAGTAACAATGAGAATCCAGTTTACTGTTTAAATAACGGGGATAATTGCAAAAGCGGAAAAGATCACTAATATTTTCCGTAGTGTTTTAATGGCCTGGCTCATCAGGTTACGGCAAACCTGGTAATTGATATTCATGATATCACTCACTTCTTCATAGCTGAGTTCCTGAAAGATCTTTAAATAGATAACCTCTCGTTGACGGTTGGGTAATTGACTGAGAGCGTCGATCAGTTTGCGGACCCTGTCTTTATTCTCCTGCTGTTCAACCAGGAAAGTTTCAGGACTGATCTCGAAGGTCATTTCATCGGGTAATTCGGTATTAAGGTTTTTCAGCAACCGGCTACGCTGCTTCCTGAATATCTTATATTTCAGGGCCTTCATTAAATAGGCTTTTACCGATTCTACTTCCTGGCCCGCCTTACTCTGCCATATATCAGCAAAAAGATCCTGAATGCAGTCCTCCAGCAATTCATGATCCGGGCATAATTTGGTTCCGTATTTTATAAGCAAAGGGTAGTAGACTGAAAATAGTTTACCCAAAGCATCACGATCTCCCTTTTTGAGGGAGGTCCAAAGCATTATATCAGCATCGCCAGGTTTCAATAAGCAGTTTTCGAAGCAGACGACAGGCAATATTTAAGGCCCCTTCCTTATATTTCGCAATCAAATCCTTACTGAAGATAAAAAAGTTTCGAAAGAAGCATTACAAAAATTAAGTGAGGGGCACTTATCAATTAAATATCAAATCTGATTTATGGTCAAGAACTTTCAGAATGTCGAGGAGATTATTGCGGATGAGACATTCCAGGGCTGGTTTTCCCGCCAGAACCCTATTCAGGTGGAAAACTGGGAAAAATGGATGGAAGCCAATCCCGGACAATTGGAGCTTGTTAAACAGGCAACCCAATGGATGAAGGAATTAAAAGTGAACGAAGCCCACATTCCGGAAGGTCAAACAGCCGAGGCTTTTGAAAAACTTACCCAGCGCCTTGAGGAAGAAGGCGGTAGTAAGCTGCGGTTCATGACACGCAGGAAGTGGTGGCTAAGCGCTGCTGCAGCGGTTTTGCTGATTGCATCCGGGGCAATTTTCCTGAAAACCTCAACCTCTCACCCTTCATTGGGCACCCAATATGGTGAGATAGCTACCAAACAGCTACCCGATGGTTCTACCATGATGCTGAATGCAAATAGCACGGCCAAGCTGAGTGAAAGCTGGGAAGGTGATAAAGACCGCGAAGTATGGCTCAATGGAGAAGCCTTTTTTCATGTAAAGAAGATGGCAAACAAAAAACGGTTTATTGTTCATACAAATGAACTGGATGTAATAGTAACAGGTACTCAATTTAACGTATGGACCAGGGATAATAAGACCAGTGTTTTGCTCACCGAAGGAAGCGTTACTATTCATACAGCAGATGGAAGAGAAACCAAAATGGTTCCCGGAGATTTCGTAGAGATCAATAACAGCAGCCTGGAAAAAAAGAAAGTAAATCAGGAGTGCATTCTTGCCTGGAAAGAAAGCAAACTGATATTTGATAATACACCTATGCAGGAAGCTGCCCGCATCATTCATGAGCATTACGGTGTAAATGTTATTATAACCGACAGATCGCTTGATATGAAACCAATCAATGGTATCCTTCCAAATGATAACCTGGATGTATTACTTCGTTCGCTGGAAGCTACCAATGATTTCAGGATTACTCGTAAAGACAACGAGATCTCTATATCCAAGCCTTAACATTACTAAAATAACTGCATTATGAGATACCCAAAGACTTTTTATTCACTGAGAAGTTGTATGATCGGTGCCCTGCTAATCTGTAGTATTGGCAGTCCGGCCCAAAATGCGATTGCTTACGGCGATACAAAAGGTAAAGCAACGGCCTGGTCAAATAATCGGGGAGAAGATACCAATGATCAAAAGACCCTGTTCACTGTATTGAAAGAACTCAACAAAAAAAGAGGCGTTTATTTTCTTTTTTCAGAAGAGGGCCTTAGTCAGAAATTGGTGAATCCTGTGATTGATGAAGCGCAGTCGATTGAAAAGATACTGGATGCAGTTCTAAAAAATACAGGACTGAAATACAAGAAAGTTTCAGAGAACACTTTTGTCATACTGAATGACAAAGAAAAATTCAGAAATGCCAAAGATCTGCAACAGGTAAATTTCGAAAGTACAGGTATAAAAAAACAGGAAGAAGAGAAGGCATTTGAAGAGATAAGCGGCAGGATAACAGATAGCAAAGGTGATCCGTTATCTGGCGTCAGCATTACCGTAAAGGGATCAAACAAGGGTACTGCAACCAATACAAGAGGTGAATTTTCCATTGATGCCAGTAAAGGAGATGTATTGGTTATTTCCTATGTAGGTTACGAGAAGAAAGAAATCACCATAGGGAATTCAAACAATATTGCCATTTCCCTAAATGCCGCCGATCAGCAATTAACTGAAGTGGTGGTTACCGCGCTGGGAATTAAAAAGGAAAAGAAAGCTTTGGGTTATTCCGTTACCGAAGTAAAGGGTAATGAATTAACACAGGCGAGGGAGGTCAACGTGGCAAACTCATTGGTAGGGAAAGTAGCAGGCGTAAATGTCAGTTCTGTATCAGGAGGTCCGGGTTCTTCTACCAGTGTTATCATACGTGGCGTATCCAGCCTGTCAGGACAGAATCAACCGCTCTATGTCATTAACGGAGTGCCAATGAATAATGACCTCAACATGGGCAATAACCTGGATAATACCAAGGGTCAGTATTATAATTCAGTTGATTATGGTGATGGTATCCAGAATATCAATCCTGATGATATTGAAACAATTTCTGTATTGAAAGGTGCTGCTGCATCTGCCCTGTATGGATCTAGAGCAAAAGCAGGTGTTATTCTTATTACTACCAAGAATGGAAGCGGCAAAGGAACACTCGAATTTAATTCTAATGCAGTGCTGGACCAGGTGATTGATGTGACCGACTGGCAATATGTATATGGTAACGGTGCCAATGGATTGAAACCAACAACTGCTGCTGCTGCTTATGATGCCGGTAATTCAAGCTGGGGAGCCAGACTGGATGGTAGCAATGTTGTTCAATTTGACGGGGTGACTCGTCCTTATTCAGCGCAAAAAGGGAATATCGATAGATTTTACCGCACTGGCAGCACGCTTACCAATACCGTTTCCTTTGGTAAAGCTTTTGATGGTGGTAATGTACGGTTCTCTGTTAGCAATCTCATGAATAATTCCGTGTTGCCTAATTCGGGCCTGGACAGGAACAGTTTTAACTTCTCTTCCAATTTCAATGTTACCAAAAGGCTGACGATTGATATAAGAGCGAATTATGTTATTGATAAAGCAAAGAATCGCCCGATACTGGCCGATGGAGCGGGAAATGCCAATTTCCAGGTAATGTTTCTCCCAACCAGTCTTAATGTAAATACATTAAAACCGGGAACAAAACCGAATGGCGATGAGTTATTATTCACCAATAATAATTATGCTACCAATCCCTATTTTGCTACCAGTAAATTCATTAACAATACCAGGCGCAATCGACTGATCGCTTCAACCAGCATCCGCTATACTTTAGACAATGGCCTCTTTATACAGGGGCGGATCGGCAGAGACTATTATTATGACAGGTTCACTGGAGTTATACCAAACGGTACAGGATATTATGCCCAGGCCTTTCGTAACATCACAGAACAATTCAACAGAGTATCTGAGTTGAATGCAGATGTATTGGTTGGAAAGTCGTTTAAAGTAAATCCTGACTTTAGTGTTTCGGTGAATGCGGGAGCCAATGTAATGAAGGCAAGGTCTGAGGGAACGGTGGAAGGTGGTACCGACTTTGCAGTACCCTATGTTTATACGATCCTCAATGCCAAGAATAAAACAATAGATTATACAGATTTCCGCCAGGAAGTACAATCTGTTTACGGAACAATTGAGCTGAATTACAAAGGATACCTGTTTCTCAATGCTTCTGGCCGTAATGACTGGTTCTCCACTCTGGCGCCTTCCAACAAGCTGGATGTGTTTTATCCATCACTCAATGGATCTTTCCTGTTCAATGATTTTGTTAGCCTGCCCTGGTTGAACTTCGGCAAGCTACGGATTGGCTGGGCCAATGTGGGCGGTGGAACTCAACCGTACAAGACCTTACTGAATTATGGATTATTTCCCCAACAGCTGAATGGTTTGCCGCTGGGTAATATTACCAATCCTTCCATTCCCAATAGCAAGCTCAAACCTTCAAGTGCCAGTGAAATCGAGGTGGGAACGGAGTTGCGTATGTTTAACAGTCGCATTGGATTGGATCTGGCCTGGTATAGCAAGAAATCAAAAAATGAAATATTTGAATCTCCTGCCTCCAATACTTCAGGATATACAGGTGTAATATTGAATATTGGTGAGCTTCAGAATAAGGGAGTGGAACTTTTGCTGACGGGTAAAATTCTTTCAGGTGCTACGCTGAACTGGACCAGTTCCTTTAACGGCTCTGTCAACAATAATAAAGTTATCTCACTTACTGAAGGACAGGCTGAACTGGCTGTTGGTACTGCACGCCCTGGAGTTGGCTTTACCCGCCATATTGTTGGAAAGGCTGCCAACCAGGTAATGGGCTTCGACTATAAATATGATGCTGCCGGAAAAATAGTTGTCGGGGCTGATGGGATACCAGTACAGGGTGACCTTAAACCATGGGGCTCTGCCTATAGCAAATTCACAGCAGGATGGAACAATGAATTTAACTACGGAAACTTTAATTTAAGTTTCCTTATTGATGGCAAGTTTGGTGGAAAGGTATTTTCCGCTACAGACTTCTACGGGTATTTCTTCGGCCTGCACAAGAATACATTGGTGGACAGAGAAAAGACTTTTGGTGCAAGCACCAATTCAATGGCGTACTATACAACGCTTGCCTCCAATGTGTCAAAGCTTTTCATATATGATGCGAGCTTCATCAAATTCCGTCAATTGACGATAGGATATAATCTTCCTCCCAAACTGTTCCATAGTGTTTTCAAAGGCGCTACACTCAGCCTGGTAGGACGTAACCTGTTCATCATTATGAAGAAGACTGATAATATTGATCCGGAAGCGAGTTATGCAGGGTATACACAAGGTCTTGAACTGGGTGGCGTACCTCCCACCAGGAGCTATGGTCTGAACCTTAACCTGAAATTTTAAATCACCTCATTAATTATACTGCAATGAAAAATAGCTTTATAAAATCGATCGGGCTGGGTGTCATTATCCTGTTTTTATATAGTAGTTGTACAAAGAAGTTTGATAAGCTGAATACAGATCCTACTGCATACAATCCAACTAATTTCGAGCCCAATTATTTGTTGACATCGGCTCAGCTGGCATACACAGGCAGCTTTGATTTTAGTTATGAAACATGGAGAGGCAACCTGATCTATTCTTCTACATTGATGCAACAATTGTCCACTGTTATTGGGTATTGGGCAGGTGATAAATACATCCTGAACGCAAATTATACTGCAGCTTACTGGCAGGTGGCTTATCCTGAACAGGTGAAACCGATAGCAGACCTGGTAAAATTGACGGAAGGGAATGCGAAGTATAAGAATCTGTACCAGATAGCCCGGATCATGCGCGCCATGATATTACAGCGTATTACAGATCTCTATGGCGATATTCCTTACAAGAATGCAGGTTTAGGATATTATAGTGGAGTTTATTTTCCTGCCTATGATAAACAGCAGGAGATATATGCCGATATTTTAAAGGAGATCGAAGACGCTTCTGTAAAATTAGATGCCAACGCAGATAAACCAACAGGCGATGCATTTTATGGCGGCCAGCCCGATCAGATAGAAAAATGGAGACGGTTTGGATATACCCTTCTTTTAAGAGCTGCCATGCGCTTGTCCAAAGTAGATGCTGCTACAGCACAGGCTACTGTTGCGAAATGTATCGGAAAGACGATGCAAAGCAATGGCGACAATGCTTTTCTGAAGCATGATCCTACTGGCGGACGTCCAACTGTGAACCGAAACTTCCAGGTTTTACTCGGTCAGCCTGAAGCGGATTATGTAAAATGGTCCGCAACACTTATCAATATTTTGAAGGGAGATGCTGATCCACGTCTTGGCGTTATCGGTCAGGTAGGCGCTTCTGGCGACAAAACAGCCGCCAATCAAAAAGGAATGCCTAATGGCTATGATCTTAGTGGTGTGGCAGGAAGAGATATTTCGTCAGCGCCGGGTTATACAGGCGTAGCCAATTATTCCAAGCCCAGCAGTTATTTTACCAAGCTGGATGCCCCAACATTTATTCTTACCTATGCGGAGTCCCAATTACTACTGGCTGATGCCGCAGCAAGATGGACAATACCTGGCGCTTCGCCAGCTGCTACTTATTATAACAGTGGTGTAAAAGCCGCTATCACTTTTATGGGGCCTTATGATCCTGCAGCAGTTATCAGTGACGCTACAGCAGATGCGTTCCTGCTGGCACATCCCTATGTTCCAGCCACAGGGCTAACTCAGATCAATACTCAGTATTTCGTGCATACTGCCACGATGTTTGATTTTTATGAAGGATGGAGTAACTGGAGACGTACGGCGTTGCCAGCCCTTACGCCGGTTGTTTACCCAGGTAATGCAACCAATGGAACTATTCCGCGCAGATTTCCTTATCCCCTGGCTGAATCGAATACCAATCCAACGAATTATAAAACTGCGCATGATGCAGTTCCCGGTGGAGATAATATGACCGGAAGGGTATGGTGGGATAAACCATGATAAAATAGAAACAGTATTGATGAGGTATATAAGCAGCAGAAAGGCTGTTCGCCGCCAGGCGAATGGCCTTTATTTATTCGTTACCCGGCCAATCCCAAATTGATCAGCAACCCTGACGACCTTATTGCCCTGCATTTGCAATTCCATCATTTTCTCACTTGCTACACTATTATGATGTTCATCCTGCAGGGTTAACAGGATCTTACGGGTTTTTACATCTATCACTTCTCCGCTTGAGGGGTATGCATACTTTCCATCAAGGCTAAATGTTACCCACCCGGGCATGTCCTGCAAAGGAATAGTGGTTAATTGCTGATATGGTTTTACGGCGCTGAAAATATGTAACCGCATATTAAATCCATCGGCTACCCATAATTCCTTTTCATCAGGTGTAAGGCCGATACCGTGACTTGGATTTCCATGTCTTCTTACCGGACCCATATTCCAGCCCTCTACCTCAATATGATCGAGTACTTTACCGGTTTTTAGATCACCGACTTCAAAACCCAGGAGACTATCTACAGTGACATAAACAAGAGATTCAGCACCATTGATCGTAAATGGCCGGATGAAATTTTTAAAAGGGCCAACCCTTTCAACAATCTCATGCTTTGCAGGATCTGCTACCATTAATATGGGGGAACCAATATCACCCATGTAAACTCGTTTTCCCGACATGGCATATATTGTATTATGCGACCTTTTCACCGCCGGAATTTTCTTGATAATATTACCGGTTTCACAATCAACCACATTCCAGAAATCTTTTTCCAGTGCAGGCAGATACATGGTTTTCCCATCTGGAGATATAGCCATTCGGTCGCAGCCTCCTTCAAATGCTTTCTCCCAAACTATTTTATCGGTAGCTAAATCGATCCGCTGAAGTCCTTCAAGGGTGCTTACATAAATGCTGTTAAGTGATACACTCACAGCAATACCTTTTACATTGGAGGGAGTTCCATCAGGGTGTAATCCTCCTGTCGGGATTCTTTTAACGAAGCGATGATTGTTATTTATATCAAAAACAAGTATACCATGGCCTCCAAACCCTAGGTAATCGCGAATGCCCGGCGTTGCAACATACAGGAACCTTTTCAGTTCTGTTTTTTGCGCTTTACTTTCATATGAATTACTCAGCATGAGAAAAAGCAGCACTAACTGGCATGCGAACAATAACCGTTGAGAAAACCTTAATTTCATTAGTTATAAGATTTCGTGCGTGAATGATAGCTTTAAAATTAAAGATAATTGCTCTATGGGCGCGCTGCTATTTGCTATTTTATTGAACTTTCCCGGAAATCCAAATGACAACACTGCATGGATACGCATCAACCAGCTCGGTTATACGCCTTTGGGAAATAAAGTGGCCGTTTGGTGCAGCAAGGATAGTGTTTCCGTCAAAACATTTCAATTAATTAATGCCTCATCCAATAAGATCGCGTATTCGGGTTCTACGGGGAAAGCCTTCGGCTCTTATGGACCATTTAAGCAAACGTATCGGCTGGATTTTTCAACGTTTAAAACCGCCGGAAAATATTATCTGCAGGCCGGAGGAGTAAAATCACCCGTGTTTGAAATTGGAAATGATGTTTACAAAGGCGCTGCTGATTTTTGCCTTCGTTATATGAGGCAGCAACGAAGCGGTTTCAATCCTTATTTGAAAGATAGTTGTCATACCCATGATGGATATACCTTGTATGGACCGATGCCGGATAGTACCCATGTGGATGTAAGTGGTGGCTGGCATGACGCAAGTGATTATTTACAATACAGCTCAACATCAGCCAACGCCACCTGGCATTTATTGGCGGCCTGGCGTGATTTTCCCGGTTCATTCAGTGATGAGAAACAGGGGAACGGTTTGGAGGGGAAAAATGGAATTCCTGATGTGGTAGACGAAGCGAAGTGGGGGCTCGATTGGCTATTGAAAATGTTTCCTTCAAAAAATGTCATGTTCAACCAGATTGCCGATGACCGTGATCACATGGGCATGAGGATTCCAAAGGAAGACAGTTTTTATGGAAAAGGGTATGAACGTCCTGTATATTTTGTAAGCGGCAAACCGCAGCAGCGTGGAAAATTCATGAATAATACAAAAGGCGCTGCTTCCACTGCCGG
>Ga0136846_1223878_pt1 | contig 10654 bp, 12 predicted proteins | sample HopSoiMetagenom2_FD_96841 | JGI IMG/M metagenome (GOLD analysis project Ga0136846, IMG submission 96841) | Grasslands soil microbial communities from Hopland, California, USA - 2 Assembly 2016 (version 4) | ecosystem: Environmental > Terrestrial > Soil > Grasslands | place: USA: Hopland... | reverse complement strand
GATCGAGTCGTAGAGCGCGAGTGCCGGCCCGTTCTCCGGCCGGACGAAGAGACAGACGGTCGGCACGCGCTCGAGCAGCAGCCGGCAGAGGTCGCGCAGCCCGCGCTTGCCGTAGCCCTCACGACGCACCTCGGGATCCACCCACACCTGCTGGATCTGCACCGCCTGCGGCGTCCACGCCGACGCCTCGGCCTTGAACCGGACGACGCCGCGCTCGAGCCACACCCACGAGCGGCCGTCCTCGATCTGGGCGCGCGTGCGCCAGCGGAAGCCGTCGGGGTCGCGCTCGAGCGGGTCGATGCCGAGCTCCTCGGCGTGCGCGGCGGCGCAGACCGGAACGAGGAGCTCGAGATCGATCAGCCTCGCCGCGCGCAGGCCGCTGTCGCCGGGATCGGGCGGCTCGCTGATGGCATAGACGGGCTGGCCCGGGCGGTCCTCGCGCGGCTCGGGCAGACGGTCGCGCGCCGCGTCCCAGAGCTCTCCGACCGCGCGCTCGTCGCCGATGATCATGCGCGAGCCCGAGGCGGCCGCCGCGTCGGCGAACACGCCGCAGTCCTCTCCCGACGGTACGAGGTTCGCTCCGACGTGGCAGAGCGAGCCGAGCGAGCCGTCGCCGCGCTCGACCGCGTAGAAGCGTCCGAGGCCCCGCCGTGCGACGTCTTCGAGGAAGACGCGCTCCACCGGATCGCGCGCACAGAAGTCGAGCACCTGCTCGTGCGTCGGCTCGATCAGCACCTTCGGCGCTGCCACGGTGGCATCCTTGCGCATCGCGTAGAGTCACGCGCCATGCCGATCCACATCCGCGCCGAGCCGGGCGACTACGCGGAGGCTGTGCTTCTGCCCGGCGATCCGCTTCGCGCGAAGTACATCGCCGAGACCTACCTCGAAGACGTCGTGCAGCGAAACTCGGAGCGCGGCCTGCTCGGCTACACGGGGACGTACAAGGGCAAGCCCGTCTCCGTGCAGGGAACGGGCATGGGCTGCCCCGGCGCCACGATCGTCTTCGAGGAGCTGATCCAGCTCGGCTGCAAGCAGCTGATCCGCGTCGGCACCTGCGGCGGCCTGCAGGCCTCGCACCAGCTCGGCGACCTGATCGTCGGGATCAGCGCCGTTCCGGCCGACTCGACGGCGATGCACCTCGTGAACAACGAGCCGCACTGCCCGACGGCGTCCTGGAACCTCGTCCACGAGGCGGTGCACGTCGCCAAGCACTCGGATCAGAAGCTGCACATCGGCCCGATCGTCTCGAGCGACCTCTTCTACAACCCGAACGAGGGCCAGTACGAGCGCTGGTCGGCGCGCGGCGTGCTCGCGGTCGAGATGGAAGCCGCCGCCCTCTTCACCGTCGCCGCGATCCGCGGCGTCGAGTCGGCCTGCTTCCTGACCGTCAGCGACATCGTCGTCGAAGGCGTCTTCACGCGCATCACCGACGACGAGCTGAAGGCCTCGGTCGATCGGATGACGAAGCTGTCGCTCGACGTGGCCACGTCCGATCAGCACTAACACGGTCTTCCTCGTCAACCCCGCCAGTGCGGATGGAAAAACTGGCAAGCGTTGGCCTTCCCTGCGGCGGCGTGCGGCCGAGCTCGGCCTCGAGGGGGACGCGCTCTTGTCGTCGCGCCCGGGCGAGCTCACCGAGCTGGCACGCGACGCGGCGGCGCGTTACGACCTGCTCGTCGTCGTCGGTGGGGACGGCAGCCTGAACGAGGTCGTGAACGGCGTCGCCGGCCTCGAGACCGAGCTGGCGGTCATCCCCGCCGGCACCGGGCAGGACTTCGGCCGTACGCACGGCATCCCGGCGCGCTTCGACGACGCCGTCCGCTCGGCGCTCGACGGCCGGACGGCGGCGATCGACCTCGGTCGCGCGACCTACGTCGGCGGCGAGCGCTACTTCGCGAACGTGGGTTCGATCGGGATGAGCGGGGCCGTCGCGAAGCGGGCGAACTCGATGTCGAAGGCGCTCGGCGGCAGGGCGACCTTCTACTACGCGCTGACGCGGGAGTTCATCGGCTGGCGCAACACCGACGTCACCGTGACCTTCGACGGCGGCGAGCGCCGCGGCCCGATGCACGACGTGATCGTGGCGAACGGCTGCTGGCACGCCGGCGGCATGAAGCTCGCGCCCGACGCGCGCGCCGACGACGGCCTCTTCGACGTCGTCCTGATCGGGGACGTGACGAAGCTCGACTTCGTGACGACGTCACCGAAGCTCTACAGCGGCGGCCACATCGGGCATCCACGAATCGAGGTCGTGCGCACCGCCGCCGTCGCCGTGGACGCGGCGCGGCCGCTGCCGATCGAGGTCGAGGGTGAGCCGGTCGGCACGACGCCGGCCCGGTTCGAAATCGTCCCCGGCGGCCTGCGGGTGCGGGTCCCGCGTTAGGACGTGCTCGGTCCCGAGCCGCTGCTCGGAGGGCTCGGACTGCTCGGACTGCTCGGACTGCTCGGGGTCGTGCTCGAGCCGGGGGGCGCGCTGGAGCTCTTGCGCGCGGTTGTCTTGCGCGCGGTGGTCGTCTTCTTCGGCGTCGTGCGCTTCGACGACTTCTCGAGCGCCTCGAGACGCTGCTCCACGGCGGTCAGCCGCTGCTCGAGCGCCTCGAAGCCCGTCACGAGCTTCTCGACGCGCTCCTTGAGCTGAAGCGCGCCTTCGACCGCCTTGTGCGTGACCGGGTTCTGCGCCAGCCTGCCGATCGCGCCCTCCCCGACCGAGGCCAGCTGTGCGAGCGTCAACTTCCGCGTAACCATTCGCCCCCTCCTTCCCGCTTGTGCCGAGAACGATACGTGTCGTAGAGTCGCCCTGAATGAGCAGGCTGACAGGGACCGCGGCTGCGGCGGTCCGTTGGGTCGGCGCGGAGATCGCGCCGCTCGTCCTCCTGCCGCTCGCGGCCGTCCTCGTCTGGGTCTCGGTGTGGAAGGTCTGGCTGCCCTCGCCGGACGCCGCGACGCCCTCGCGCCGCTCCGTCACGCTGGCGATCGTGCTGCTCGTGCTCGGAGTGAGCGCCGCCGTGGTTGCCGTCTTCCACGACCGCCTGCGGCGAATCGAGCTCTCCCGCTCGGGCCTGACCGTCACCCTGACGCCCGCCGAGCGGGACGGGCTGGGGAGCCTCGTCGAGCAGCTCGTGCAGAAGGGCGCCTCCTCGGCCAAGGTCGCCGATGCGATCCGCCGCTATCTCGACGCCGTCCACACTAAGCGACCACCGCCGAAGGCGCTCACGGCAGACGGCAGCGGCCTGACGGCCGCGCAGGCGCGGGCGCTCGCGGCGCGGATCGCCGACGAAGTGGGCTGAGTACCCTGGACACGTGCGGAACCTCGTCGACTGGGCCCTGACGCTCCTGATCGCGATCGCCGCCGTCCTCGTCTTCGAGGCGGAGGTCGCGAAGCCGTACCGCGTCCCGTCCGGGTCGATGGAGCCGACGCTGCACTGCGCGCGGCCCGCCGACGACTGCGAGGCGCGGTTCTCGGATCGCGTCATCGCCTGCGAGCTCTGCTACCGGTTCGGCTCCCCGGGCCGTGGACAGATCGTCGTCTTCCACTCGCCTGCCGCGGCTGCGCAGGCATGCCCGCCCGGCGGCACGTTCGTCAAGCGCTTGATCGGCCTTCCGGGCGACACCGTGCACGAGGACGCAAACGGCCTCATCTGGATCAACGGCCGCCGCCTCGCCCAGCCGTACGTTGCGGCTGCTTCACTCCGAACCGACACGCATCGAGGCGCGACGTGGCACGTCTCCCCCGGCCACTACTTCTTCCTCGGCGACAACCGGGGCAACTCGTGCGACTCGCGCGTCTGGGGATCTGTTCCCCGCTCGAGCTTGATCGGGCCGGTGGTCGCCCGCTACTGGCCGCCCACGCGGCTCGGGTTCGACCTGCCGTAGCACTAATTTCCGCGGCGTGATCGTCGCCCACCTCGACCTGGACGCCTTCTTCGCCGCCGTCGAGGAGCTCGAGAAGCCCGAGCTTCGCCGCGCACCGCTCATCGTCGGCGGCGATCCACACGGGCGCGGCGTCGTCTCGACCGCGAACTACGTCGCGCGGCGCTACGGCATCGGCTCGGCCATGTCGTGCGCCGAGGCGCTGCGCCGCTGCCCGGCCGCGGTCTTCGTCCGGCCGAGGCACACGCTGTATCGGGAGTACTCACGCGAGGTCTGGTCGATCGTGCGCGAGATCGTCCCGACGGTCGAGCAGGCCGGCATCGACGAGGGTTACCTCGACCTCGGCGAGGTCGCACCCGCCTTCGACGACGCACGCGCCGTCGCCGAGACGGTGCAGGCCGTCGTGCGGGCGCGGACACGGCTCTCGTGCTCGCTCGGCGTCGCGACCTCGAAGGTGGTCGCGAAGGTCGCCTCCGACCGGCGGAAGCCCGGCGGGCTGACGGTCGTGCGGCCCGGCCGCGAAGCGGGGTTCCTCGCGCCGCTGCCGCTGCGCCTGCTACCCGGGATCGGCCCGCGCGCGGACGAGAAGCTGCGCGCGGCGGGCATCGAGACGATCGGCGAGCTCGCGGCGCTGGCCGACGACGACCCGCTCCTGCGCGGCAAGGTCGGCGAGATGCTTCGCGACCGGGCCCGCGGCATCGACCCGCGGCGGCTCGAGCTCTCGACGGAGCGCATCTCGATCTCGCAGGAGGAGACCTTCCGGCAGGACGTCGGGGACACGGAGAAGCTGCACGACGAGCTGCAGCGCATGGCGGCGCAGCTCGGCGATCACCTCCAGTCGAGGGCGCAGACCGCGCGGACGGTGACGACCAAGCTCCGCTACCCCGACTTCTCGATCCGGACGCGCTCGACGTCGCTTCCGGTCGGCACCGACGACGGAGCGCGCATCGGCGAGATCGCCTGCTCGCTCCTCGACCGCGCGCTCCGCGACCGGCCGGGCCCGCTGCGGCTGGTGGGCGTCGGCGTCTCGGGCCTCGCCGAGCACGCGCAGCTGTCGCTTGGCTCTTTCTAGTGGTTCCGTCCGTGAGTTCGTTCGTGAATGGGCGGCGAAAACCGAGCGGGACAAGGACGCAGGGAGGCCGCGTACCAGTAGGTACGTGGCCGACCGAGGACGCGGTCATGCGACGGTTTGCAGCCGTCCAGCCACACAACGGAACTTGCGGACGGGGCCACTGGCTCCGTGCCAGACTCTAGTCTGGCTCGGTGAACAATCCGGAGGACTACCCGTTCGCCGCGCACATCCGTGTGCGCTTCGCCGACACCGACGCGCAAGGCGTCGCCCACAACTCGAACTACTTCATCTGGTTCGAGGTCGCGCGCGTCGAGTTCCTCGAGCGCTTCGCGGGCGGCTATCAACGCCTGCGCGACGAAGGGATCGAGTCGCTCGTTCTCGAGTCGCACGCGCACTTCAAGTCACCGGCGTTCTTCGACGACCGGCTGCTCGTGCACGCACGGTGCCACGCCGTGCGAGGCGCGCGCTTCCGCTTCGACTACGTCGTGGAGCGCGACCGGACGCTGCTGGCAGACGGTTGGACGCTGCACGGCACCGTCGACGCTAAGACCCTGCGGGCCACTCGGACGCCCGAGTGGCTCAGTGCATCGTTGCTATCGGCGTCGTCTCCGTCGGCTGCGTCGTAGTGGTCGTCGTCGCCGGCGGCTTCTTGTGGGCGGGCTTCTTCTTCGCCGGGCCGATGCGGACGATCGTCGGCTGCGAGACATAGCTCGAGCTCCACGTCGTGTCGTAGAGGAGCTTGCCGGCCGGCGAATACACCTTCCGCGTCACCGACGTCGCCTGGGCCGGCACGCCGTACTGGTCGATGACGCGCTCGCCCGGGCTGAGCGACGCGTCGATCGTTCGCTCGATCGGCGCCGGGCTGACGAATCGGAGCGGCGAGGTCTCGGTCTCGACGCGGCGGTGCTGCGGAGCGCCGTAGAGGTTCACGGCGAGCGAAGACGACGTGACGAACGTCCGCAGCAGCAGCCAGTGCGGCGTGTCGTTCACGAACTCGAGATCGGTATCGGGGTAGTTGACGGTCGCGTCGCGCCCGAGCGGGTAGTGCGAGATGTAGAGCGCGTGATTCGTGCGGGCGGTGATCGGCAGTCCAGCGACGTACGCGGCGTTGAAGACCGTCGTCGAGACCTGGCAGACGCCCCCGCCGAGAGCGGTCTGGAGCTCGCCGTTGATGATCACCGGCGCGGCGACGAACCCCTTCTCGGCCGTCCGCGCGCCGGTGGTCTCGTTGAACGAGAACGTCGCGCCGGGCGCGATCAGCTTGTTGTCGACGAGGTGCGCGACGAGCTCGACGTTGTGGATCCGGTTCGCGATCCCGCCGAAGAACGTCTCGTAGCTGCCGACGATGCCGCTGATCCCCATGGCGCGCGCCTGGGCGGTCGTCCGCGAGGGCCGGACGATCGTCTCCTCGATCCGGGCGACGCGGTTCGTGCGCCGTTCGGCGGCGGCGAGCACCGACGCCGCCGTCCGCGGCACGTCGATCGCGACGCCCGTCTGGGACGGGACGATCCGGATGTTCGCGCCGTCGACGGCGAAGCTCGCGTCACGTGCCGGCTTCGCGAGGGCGCGGTCGAGGCGCGCGAAGTACCTGTTCGCGGCACGTCCGCCGAGCAGAATCTGCCCGAGGCCGTCGGGAGGCAGCACGAGCATCTTCGCGAGCTGCCGACGCGCGAGCCCGACGCCGCCGCCGGCGCGCGTGAGCGTGACGGGGGCCGAGAGGATCCGGCGTGCGAGCCGCTGCGTGTGCGCGAGGTCGGCGACGGTGATCTTCGGTCGGTCGACGCGGACCGGCAGCTCGACCGGCTTGCGGGAGAACCCGGCGAGCGCGGTGACGACGATGCGCGTCGCGGCGACGCGATCGAGCAGGCGTCCCGTCTGGCCGCGGATCGCCTCGACGTCGAGGCCGTGGCGCACGAGACGCGCTTCGACGTGCGGATGGTCGATCTTGGAGGCGAGCTGGTCGATCTCGTAGGCGACCGCGGCGTCGTACACCTTCACCCGCGGCGTGAAGCTCGCCGGATGAAGGCGGAGCGAGAGCCGCCGGTAACCGCGCGCCACCACGAACCCGCCGCCCCTGCTCGCGGCCGCTTCGACGGCGCCGTGCCAGTCGGGCTGGATGCCGAGCTCCTCCGGGCGGATCGGGAACCGGTTCGAGCCGGCGACGAAAACGACGGGGACGCTGTCGAGACGCGCCGCGCGCGCTTGGAGGCGCGCGGTCGCCCGGGCGGGCGTGAGGCCGCCGACCGGGACGCCCGAGACGCGGATCCCCTGCGCGAGCTTCCCGGACCGCCCGGCGAAGACCAGCCCGACGACGAGCGCAGCAGTCACGACGGCGCACGCGCCCACGACGAGGCGCACCTGCCTCGCTCGAGGAGCGTCCCCCGTCCTGACGCGCGTCCGTGACCATCCTTCGCGGGCGCTCAAGTTCGGGCCATGCTACAGCCGTCGGTCCCCGTCGCCGGGTGATTTTTCAGGCGTCCGTGCGCAGGACTGCCTCGAGTGCCGGGCTCGCTTTCGGCGCTGGCTCGGCAACACGCTCCTTGCGGGCGACGACCGCCGCGCCGATCACGACGCAGACGAAGGCGACGACGCGGAGCGCTCCGAGCAGGCCGTTCGGCACGTGCTCGTGGTAGATGAGGATCCCCGCGGCGATCGGGAGCGCATTCGTGCAGAACGACGAAAGGCCCGCAGTCGCGAGGGCGCGGCCGCGCTGGAACGAGAGCTGGATCAGGGTGAAGGCGAGGCCGTGGCACGCCCACACAGGGATGATCAGGAGCAGGAACCAGCCGCCGTACCAGGCGGACTTCGTCCCCACATCCGCGGCTGCGTACATCAGGCCGGCGGCGAGACCGAACCCGGCGCCGGGGGCGAGGAGCGGAGCGACGGGGCCGATCGAGAGCCCGGCCGCGATCCACGAGACGACGAACCAGCCGCCGACCGCGAGCCAGGACGCGTGCTCGGCGCGGTTCTCGCCGCCGGCGAGCGAGGCCGCGAGGAAGACGAGCCCGACCACGGCGATGCCGACGCCGATCCACTCCCGCCGCGGGAGGCGCTCGCCGAGCGCGCGCTGCGCGAAGACCGCGAGCAGGGCGATCCCGCCCGCGGAGACTGCCTGCACGAGCGAGAGCGGGGCCAGGTGCACGGCGACGATGTACAAGCCCCAGCCGGCGACGCCGATCAGGAAGGCGACGAGCCAACGGCGGTGGCCGAAGAGGACGCGGAGCGACCACCAGGGGCGGCGCACGGTGAGCCGCGGAAGGCGCGACGTGATCGTGTGCTGGGCCACCCACGACCAGTTGAATGCGGCCGCGGTCAGGAGCGCGAGCACGAGCCCGATGACGAGGGAGGCGTGGGGGAAAAGGCTCACGGGACTAGGCTTGCCGGGTGGATTTCGAGCTTACCGACGAACAGCGCCTCATCCAGGAGACGGTTCGTGCGTTCGTCGACGAGCGTGTACTGCCGGTCGCCGTCCAGAACGACATCGACCATCGGCTCGACCTCGAGCTGATCGAGGGGATGGCCGAGCTCGGCATCCTCGGGGTCGTGATCCCGGAGGAGTACGGCGGGGCCGGGCTCGACTTCGCCGCCGAGGCGCTCGCGTGCGAGGAGATCGAGCGCGGCGAGGCGGCGTTCCGGACGCTGATCTCCGTCCACGTGGGGCTGAACTCGCTGTCGCTCCTGCGATACGGGACGGAGGAGCAGAAGCACCGCTGGCTCGTGCCGCAGGCGAGGGGCGAGAAGCTCGCGTGCTTCGGGCTGACGGAGCCGGAGGCGGGCTCGGATGTGGCGTCGATGCGCTCGACCGCGCGGCGCGAGGGCGACGTGTACGTCCTCAACGGGCAGAAGAACTGGATCTCCTACGCGTCGGTCTCGGATCACGCCCTGGTGTTCGCGAAAACCGACCCCGCCGGTTCGCACAAGGGAATCAGTGCGTTCGTCCTCGAGAAGGGGATGCGCGGCTTCACGACGCGCGACCAGGAGCACAAGCTCGGCATCTGGGCCGGGTCGACCGGCGAGCTCTTCTTCGAGAACGTCGAGGTGCCGGCCGAGAACCTCGTCGGCGAGGAGGGCCAGGGGTTCGAGATCGCGATGTACGGGCTCGATCAGGGGCGATTCACGGTCGCCGCGGGTGCGTGCGGCGTCGTGCGCGCTTGCCTCGAGCGGTCGGTCGAGTACGCCCGCGAGCGGAAGACTTTCGGGCAGGAGATCGGCCGCTACCAGTTCGTGCAGGACATGATCGCGAAGATGGTGCTCGGCTACGAGACGTCGAAGCTGCTCGTGATGCAGGCGGCGTGGATGAAGAACGAGGGGCGGCGTTCGACGCGCGAGACGTCACTCGCGAAGTGGCACGCGACGGAGTCGGCGTTCGAGGCGGCGCATCTCGCGGTCCAGGTGTTCGGCTCGTACGGCTACGCGGCGGAGACCGGGATCGAGCGGTACTTCCGGAACGCCCGCGCGCCGATCATCTACGAGGGGACGACGCAGATCCACAAGCTGCTGCAGGCCGAGCACGCGCTCGGCTACCGCGCGCTGAACGGCAAGGGCGGCGACGTCTCGCCGCTCTGCGCCTGGGCGCCGGCGCTCGCAGCCGTCCACCGCTAGCGCCACCTGCCGCTTTGCGACAGGTCCGGGGGACAGTCCCCCGGACATGGCCAACGGAGACAGTTCAGATGCGCCCGCTCCACGGCCAATCGGCCGCCGTCGCGCACATGCCGGCGGCGACGGGGTTGTTCCGGATGTACTCGTACGTGCGCTCGAGATGCCGCTCGTCGCGTACGACCTGCGCGTGGAAGCGCTCCTGGAAGAGGTGGCCGACGCGGCCGTACCTGGCGTTGAACTGCTGCGCGTAGGGCGCCTGGAGCCGCTGCATCCCCTTCGAGAGGTGCTCGAGCTCACCGCCCACGAGCAGGTGATAGTGCGTCGTCATCAGACAATAGGAGAAGCACGTCCACCTGAGCTCGCCAACGACGCGCCGCAGGCGCTCGAGGAAGCGGTGGCGGTCGCTGTCGTCGTGGAAGATCTCGCAGCGCGCGACGCCGCGCGCGGTGACGTGGTAGATGCCGGACGGCGGAAGGTCGCTGCGGGGTCGGCGCGGGATGTGACGAAGGTAACGGGCGGCCGCCGGGCGCGCATCGTCAGCTTCGGACATGCCCCGGGGACTGTCCCCCGGGCATGTCGCGAAACGTCAGGTCTCGCCGTCGAAGTAGTCGACTTCGTCGGCGAGGCGGAAGAGCTTGCCGGCGGGCCAGAGGCCGACCTTGCCACTGTCGGGATAGAACGAGACCGACGGCTCCTCCTTGTTGGAGATCATCGCGATGCGGACCATCTCGTCGGTGTTGTTCGTCACCTTGTGCGCGCCCTCCTCGCCCTCGAGAAAGACGACGAGGTCACCCGGCTCCAGCTCCTCCTCGCCGTCCGGATCGCGCAGCGTCGGCCGCCCGCCGAGCACGAGCAGCCACTCTTCCCGTCCGAGCTCGTAGTGGTAGGGAAACGCGCTCTGGCCCGGCGCGAGGTCGTAGACCGAGAGCCCGAGCGCGGACGCGCCGATCAGGTTGCCGACGCGCGCGAACGAGATTTCGTAGCCGGCGGGCCGACCGGCGACGGCCTCGGTCTCGACGTCGTAGAGGTTGACGTCGCTCACTCCGCCGCCGCCTGCTCGGGAAGCTCTTCGCCCTCCCAGTAGTCGACCTCGTCGGCGGCACGAAAGATCTT
>Ga0136846_1223816_pt1 | contig 10654 bp, 9 predicted proteins | sample HopSoiMetagenom2_FD_96841 | JGI IMG/M metagenome (GOLD analysis project Ga0136846, IMG submission 96841) | Grasslands soil microbial communities from Hopland, California, USA - 2 Assembly 2016 (version 4) | ecosystem: Environmental > Terrestrial > Soil > Grasslands | place: USA: Hopland... | reverse complement strand
CGAGTCGCCCGTGCTGACGACGACGGGCGGTCCCTCGTGGGGCCTGCCGCTCTTCGTCGGCGCGCTCGTCCTGCTCGGGTTCTGCGGCCTCGCCGTGATCGTGGACAACTCGCGCCCGGCGCGTGAGCCCAGTCGCGCGAGCGAGCCCGCGCCGCACACGGCCTCGCCACGCCTGGACGCCTAGCCGTGAGCGCCACCGCGGTCGACCTCGGCCGGCCGGAGCGGGAGAAGCGCGCGTCGGCCCGGACGGAGAGCTTGTTCTCGTGGGGCGGGGCGATCGGCCTGCTCGTGCTCGTGGTCTGGGCGGTGCCGATCAAGAGCTACCGGCTCCCCGTCGCGCTCCCGTTCTCGCTCGAGCTCTACCGCCTGCTGCTGATCGTGCTGGTCGGGGCCTGGCTGGTCGCGATCGTGACCGGCGCACGCCAGATCTCGGCGGCGGGGCTCGGCAAGCCGCTCGCGCTGCTCGCCGCCGTCGGCGTGCTCTCGATCGTCGCGAACACGAACGCGCTCAGCGGCGCCGGGCTCGAGTCGCAGGCGATCAAGTCGCTGTCGTACTTCCTCAGCTTCCTGCTCGCCTACCTGCTGGTCTGCTCGACGATCGACACCCTGCCGGCGGCCGAGCTCGTGGTGCGGGCGCTGGTGCTCGGCGCGGCGGCGATCGCGATCGCGGCGATCTACGAGGCGCGGACGAACTACGACGTCTTCGACCACCTGCACAAGTGGATCTCGTTCCTGGAGCCGACCCGCGCGATCAAGGAGAGCGCCCGGCGCGGGACGCGGCTCCGCGTGAAGGCGTCGGCCCAGCACCCGATCGCGCTCGGCGCCGCGCTGACGATGGCGATGCCGCTGGCCGCCTACCTCGTCACCCGGGCACGCCACCAGGCAGCCGCTTGCTTCTGGGGCGCCGCGGGCCTGCTCTGCTTGGTCGGCGCACTGACGACGGTCTCGCGGACGGTGGTCTCGATGGCCGTCGCGATGACGATCGTCGCGCTGCTCGTGCGCAAGCAGGCCGTGACACGCTTCTGGCCGCTGGGGATCGCGTTGCTGGCGGCGGTGCACCTGGCCGCGCCGCACACGCTCGGCAGCCTCTACCACTCGTTCCTGCCGAAGGGCGGGATTGTCCACTCGCAGACCGCGCGCGGCGGCAACGTCGGCTCGGGCCGCGTGGCCGACGTCGGGCCCGGCCTGCGGAGCTGGCGGCAGGCGCCGGTCTTCGGCCACGGGCTCGGGACCGGCAAGGTCGCCCGCTCGAACGAGCCCGGGACGATCGTCGACCCCAAGACCGGAGCGCCGATCATCTTCGACGACCAGTACCTGAACTCGCTGGTCTCGATCGGTCTGCTCGGCCTCCTCGGCGTGCTCTGGTTCGTCTGGGGCGGCGTGCGCCGGATGGTCACGACGGCGCGCCACCGCGCGGGGCCGGCGAGTGATCTGATCGCCGCCTGCGCGGTCTCGTGCGCCGGCTTCGGCGCGGGCATGCTCACCTTCGACGCCTTCGCGTTCGTCCAGTGCACGCTCGTCTTCTTCGTGATCGCGGCGCTCGGCCTGCGCACGCGGGCGCTCGTCGAATGACCGAGGGGCGCCCGCTCCGAACGGAGCTCGCGCCGGACGCGAGGACGATGGCACGCGGCGCGGCCGTGAACGTCGGCGGCGCGCTGCTGACGACAGCGCTCTCGTTCGCGCTCAGCCTCGTCATCACCCACCAGATCCGCGCGACCCCGTTCGGGCTCTACTCGATCGCCCTGGTGACGGTGCTCCTCGGCCAGGTGCCCGCCACGCTCGGACTCGACGTCGGGACGGTGCGCTTCGTCGCGCTGCGGGCCTCGGCCGGTGACGCCGTCGGCGCCCGCGCCACCTTCCAGGGCGCGCTCGGGCTGGTGACGCTCTTCAGCGGCGCGCTGGCGGCGCTCCTCTACTGGCAGGCGCCCTGGCTGACCGAGTCCTTCTTCCACAAGCCGGCGGCCAGCGACCTGGTCCGCATCGTCGCGCTCTCGCTCCCTGCGCTCGCGCTGACGCGCGTTGTGATCGGTGGCCTGCAAGGCCTCGGCGTGATGCGCTACTCCGCGCTCGTGAACCCGGTGCGCGGCGGGCTGAACATCGCGCTCGCCGTGCCGGTGCTCGTTGCCGGCCACGGCACCAAAGGGCTGGCCGCCGTCTTCCTGGCGGTCAGCTGGGCCACGCTGCTCGTCGCGGCCGTGCTGCTCGGGCGCGCGCTGCCGAAGGCGTTCGTGCCCGCGGGGCGCAGCCCCGGACTGCGCGCGCTGCTGCGCTTCTCGCTGCCGCAGACGCTCACCTCGCTGCTGCTGCAGACGATCCTCTGGACCGACTCGGTACTGCTCGGACGCCTGCGCCCGGCGGCCGAGGTCGCCGTGTACGCGATCGTCCAGCGCCTGCTCTCGCCCGCGCAGACCGTCTCGACGGCGACCGGCCAGATGTTCGCGCCGCGCATCGCGGCGGAGGACGCGCGCGGCGACCGCTCGACGCTCGAGGTGATGCTGAAGCGCGTCACCTACTGGAACGTCTCGCTCGCGATCCCCGTCTTCGCGCTCCTGCTGCTCGTGCCGGAGGCGCTCCTCGGCGTCTTCGGACATACCTACCGGACGGGCGCGACCGCGCTCACGATCCTCGCCGCCGGGCAGCTCTTCAACGCGGCCACCGGCCCCCTCGGCCAGGTGATCAACATGTCCGGCCGGCCGTACCTGACGCTCGTGAACAACGCGGCCGTCGCCGCGCTGAACATCGTCCTCTGCGTGATCCTGATTCCGCGCTACGGCCTCACCGGCGCGGCCTGCTCGACCACCGCCTCGCTCACGCTCGTTAACCTGATCAAGCTCGCCCAGGTGCGCGCCCTGTTCGGCATCAACCCGTTCCGCGCGGAGACCGGGCGTGCGCTGGTCGCCGGCCTGGCCGCGACCGCGCTGACGGCGCCGCTGGCGCTACTCATCGACTGGCCGGGGCCGGTGGCGCAGGTGCTCGCGACGACCGCGCTGCTGCTGCCGGTCTACGCGGCGCTCTTCTGGTGGTCGGCGGCGGGCGCCGAGGAGCGCGAGCTGCTGCGTCTGCGCCTGCGCCCGGCGGTCGCCGCCAAGTGATCGTCCTGCTCGCCGCCGCCGCGCTCGGGCTCGGGCACCACACGGTCCGCACCGACCACACCTGGACCTGCAGGCAGAAGGTCGACCTCGACCTCGTCCAGGTGAAGATCGGGCCCGGCCGGCGCGAGGACGCCGTGCACCTGCGGCCCGGCTGCACCGGGCGGATCGGGAAGCTCGTCGTCGTCCAGCGCTCCGGCGACGGCGTCAAGGTAGCCGAGGGAACGCACGACCTGGTCGTCGGCGGCGGCAGCATCAAATGCCTGGCCAAGGCGCCGGGCTTCCACCAGGACGGGATCCAGGTGCTCGGCGGCGCGCGGATCACCTTTCACGACCTGCACATCTCGTGCGGCCGCCGCGACGAGCGGCTGATCAACGCGAACCTGTTCATCAAGCAGGCGGGCCGCTCGCGCCTGCCGCCGCGGGACGTGGTCTGCGAGGACTGCACGCTCGGCGCCTGGGCCGCGCACACCGTCAGCGTTCAGGGCTCGGTGCGCTCCGGCGCGGTCCATTCGACGCTCTGCGTGGCCCGCTTCCCGCAACTGACGCTCGCCGTCGGGGACGACGCCCGCAACCCGCGGGTCGGCGGCAACCACGTGCGGCAGTGTGGGCACGGCAAGCTCACGCTCGAGCCCGGGCCACGGACGGTCGAGTTCGGCGAGCGGCTGCAGCTGCGCGGGCTCTTCCTCGGGCAGCTGCCCGGCTCGCGCGTCGTCGCGCAGGCGCGCGCCCGTGGGACGCACCGCTTCAAGCGCGCCGACGCGACCCACAGCCGGCACAACGGCCGCTTCCGCCTCGTGCTGCGGCCGCGCATCGGCCAGGTGGTGCGCCTGCGCTCGGGCTCGCTGCACGGGCCTGCGTTCCACGTGCGCGTCCGGCCGCGGGTGACCCTGCGGCGGCGCGGCTCCGAGCTCGTGGCCAAGGTCCGCGCCGGCCGCTCCTACGCCGGGAGGACGGTCGTGCTGCAGGCTCGCCGGCACGGCCGCTGGGTCGCCGTCCAGCGGATCCCGCTGCAGCGGCACTCGCGCGCTCGCTTCGAACCCGGCATGCACGGCGTGCGCGTCCGGATCGTCGTCGGCCGCACGCCGGGCTTCCTCCCGGGGCACAGCGATTCGCTGAGGCTGCGGTGAGCGGCGAGATCTTCGTCGTCGGCGCCTCGCGTTCGGGCACGAACCTCGTGCGGGCGCTGCTGAACGCCCACAGCACGCTCTGGGTCTCGGCCGAGACGCACTACTTCGACGACCTGCGGCCTCGGCTCCCTGCAGGCCCGCTCGACGGCGAGGACAGGGAGCGCTGCGAGCGCTACTTCCTCGCGCTCGCCCACCGCGCCTTCGGGCAGGGCGGCGACCCGGGCGAGAGCCGCATCGAGCGCGACCAGCTGCGCGCCCTGGCCGAGGAGCTCGGCGGCTCCGGCGACGCCTACTTCGCGGCGCTCTGCCGGCTCCGCGCCGAGCTGCACGGCCGCGAGCGCTGGGGCGAGAAGACGCCGCGGCACGTCTACCGGATCGACGAGCTGCTGACGGCGTTCCCGGAGGCGAAGGTCGTCTGCCTCGTCCGCGACCCGCGCGCCGTCGTGGCCTCGTACAAGGACTGGCACGGCGCCGCCGCGCGCCGCGGGGTGACCGAGTCGCCCGAGCTCGAGGCCGACCGGGAGCGCAGCCGCCGCTCCTACAACGCCGTGCTGATGAGCCTGCTCTGGCGCGGCGTCGTGCGTGCCTCGTTCGCGGCGCTCGAGCGTCACGGCGCCGAGCGCGTGCGGGTCGAGCGGTTCGAGCGGCTGGCCGCCTCGCCCGAGCAGGAGGTGCGCGAGCTCTGCGGCTGGCTCGACCTCGAGTACGAGCCGGCGCTGCTCGAGATCCCGGTCGTGAACAGCTCCTACGCGACGAGCGGTGCGGGCGTCTCAAGCGAGCCCGTCGAGCGCTGGCGCGAGCGGCTCTCACCGTCTGAGGTCGGAATCGTGCAGTCGGTCTGCGAGCCGCTGCTCTCCCAGCTCGGCTACGCGCCGGACGGCGTGAACGTCTCGCCGCTGCGGCTCGCGTGGGCGTGGGGAACGGTGCCGTTCGCGGCGACCCGCGCCGCGCTCGTCAACCGGAAGCGCCTCGGCAAGGCAACGGAGTACCTGCGCACGCGCGCCAAGACGGCCCTCTCGCGCGGGCCGCTCTAGCCGGCGCGGCCTTCCGCGTAGACCGACTCGGCCTCGCGCTTCGGATTGTCCGGCGACTCCTCGAGGTCGGTATCGCCGAAGGCCCGGCGGCGAACCTCGACGAGGCCGGATTCCTCGAGCACGCGCTCGAGCGTCTCGGCGTCCCAGACGGAGCGATGGCCATGGCCGAGCGCGACCTCGGCCAGCGCGAGCAGCGGCGTCGGCCGGCCCGGGCGCCGCTCCTCGAGGAAGGCGCGGTCGCCGGCGTAGCTCTGCGCGTAGCGGCCGAAGTCGGGCACGCCCGCGCGCAGGATCCCGCCCGGCGCGAGCACACGGCGGCACTCAGCGAGCATCTCGAGCACGGTCTCGAGCGGGAAGTGCTCCAGCACGTGCTCCAGGAAGACCGCGTCAGCCGAGCCGTCGGGGAACGGCAGCTTGCTGGTGAGGTCCCAGCGCAGGTCGCTGCCCATCCCGACCAGGTCGACGTTCACCCACCCCGGCAGCTCGTGCCCGCCGGAGCCGAGGTGCAGGCGGAGCGGCCGGGCCTCGCCGAGGCTGCGCGCGCGGCGGCGCTCGAGCGGCGCGAGCGCCTTCGTGGCATGCACCTTCGCCGACTGCCGGAGCTCGAAGCTGGACACGCGCCGCAGCAGCCCCGCGGCCGGCCCCCGCCGGAGGCCGCGCGTCTTGGCCGCCTGCCGCTCGTCCAGGTAGCGCCGAATCTCGCCCACGGCCAGACGCTACCGTCCGCCCGTGCCCGATCTGGCGGTGATAGTCGTCTCGCACGACCAGGAGCGCTTTCTGCCGCGCTGCCTCTCGACGCTGCGCGGCCAGGCACAGGGCCTGTCGCTCGAGGTGGTGGTCGTCGACAACGGCGCGACCGGTGCCGCGGCGGAGCTGGTCGAGCGCGACTTCCCGCAGGCCCGGGCCATCGTCAGCGAGAACCGCGGCTTCGCACACGCGTGCAACCTCGCCGCGACGAACTGCGACGCGCCCTGGCTGCTGTTTCTCAACCCGGACACGGAGGTGTTGGAAGGTTCGCTGGCGGAGCTCGTCGCGGGCTTGGCGCCCGGGACCGGAATCGTGGGCGTCCGCCAGCTCGACGACCGCGGCGAGCTGATCCCGACCATGCGCCTCTTCCCCTCGGCGGCGCGGGCGCTCGGAGACTCCCTCGGGCTCGAACGAGTGCCGCGCCGGCCGAACTGGCTCGGCGAGCGCGAGCTGCGGCTCGAGCGCTACGACCGCGAGTTCGAGGGCGAGTGGACGATCGGCTCGTTCATGCTCGTCCGGCGCGAGGCGTTCGACGCGGCGGGCGGCTTCGACGAGCGCTTCTTCCTCTACTCGGAAGAGGTCGACCTCTGCCTGCGCGTCCGGCGCGCCGGCTGGAAGGTCGTCCACAGCCCGGACGTGACGATCCGCCACCACGGCAACGCCGAGCGCCCGCTGGACGCGCGCCTGCAGACGCAGCTCGCCTGGGCCCGGCTCCAGTACGCCGACAAGAACCTCCCTGCGGCCTCGCGGCCGGTTTTTCGCGGGGCACTGCTCCTGCGGTACGGGCTCCGCTCGCTGCACGGCGAGACCCGCCGGCGCGGGGCCGCGCGTGCGGCGACGGCGCTGCTGCTCGGCCGGCGGCCTCCGCCGTTCGAGAGCCGCAGGGCCGCGCCGCCACCGGTCGACCGACTCCCCGTGGGGCTCGAGCCCGGCGTGATCGGCGCCACCGGCGGTTCGGGCACGCGGGTGCTGGCGGCGGTCGTGCAACGCGCCGGGATGTTCGTCGGCTCCGACTTGAACCGGTCGCTGGACGCGCTCGACTTCGCCGCCTTCTTCGACCGCTGGGTCGGGCGGGAGCCCACGCCGGCGGCGGCAGCCGAGCTGCGCGCGCTGATCGCTCGACAGCACGCCGACGCGCGCGGCCGGCCCTGGGGCTGGAAGGAGCCGCGCAGCGTCTACCTGCTGCCGCTGCTCGCCGCCGAGCTGCCGGGCCTGCGCTTCCTGCACGTCGTCCGCGACGGCCGCGACATGGCGCTCTCCGAGAACCAAATGCAGCTGCGCAAGCACGGCGATGCGGTGCTCGGCGCGTCGGACGAGCCCCAGGCGCTGCGCTCGATCGCGCTCTGGCGGGAGGTCAACCTGCAAGCCGCGGACTTCGGCGAGCGCGAGCTCGGCGACCGCTACCTGCGCGTCCGCTTCGAGGATCTGTGTGCGGAGCCGGCTGCGACCGTCGCCGAGGTGATGCGCTTCTTCGGGCTCGACGGCGACGCCGGGGAGATCGCCGCCGCCGAGGTGAAGGCGCCCGCGTCGCTCGGCCGCTGGCGCGAAGCCGACCCGCAGCTACGGGCCACGCTCAGCGAACGCGCGGCCGACGCGCTGGAGCGGTTCGGCTACCAGTCCTCGTCGGAGTAGAAGCGCGGCCAGACGTCGCGGGTCCGCTCGCGCAGCGTCTCGACCTCCTCGGCGGTGAGGTCGTCGCGCCAGCGGCCGAGGCTCGCGGCGCTGTCGAGCTCGACCGCGTGCGGCGTCGACAGCTCGACCGGGTTGTCGGGCGCGCTCGCCCGCGCGACCGCCTCGCGCGCGGCCGGCGTGAAGTCGAGGCCGAGCCGCGCGTAGAGCCGCTCGTACGTCGCGACCGGCTCGGCCGAGGCGTCCTCGTGGCGCAGGAACTCCCAGTCGGCGTGTCGCTCGCGGTAGCCGTCGACAGCGTTGTAGAGCAGCCGCCAGAGCAGCGCCGCCTGGGCCAGGATCTCGCCAGGGCGCTCGGCCTGCTCGCGGATCTCCGCCTCGAACGGCCGCACCACCTCCGGCACCTCGCCGTCCTGAATGAAGGTCGCGAAGCTGTGCTTCCAGCCGAGCCGCTTCAGGCTCGCTGCGAACGCAGCCGGGTGGCGGATCAGCACGACCACGTCCATGCCGAAGCTCTCGGCGAGCCACTCGGCCGAGAGGAGCGCGATCGGATCCTTCATCAGCGGCCGCGCGCCGGAGCGGCGCGCTCGTTGCGTCCGCGGAAGATCGCGGAACGGGCGCACCAGGTCGCGCGGCCGATGCAGGCTGTGGAGCTGCGCCGCGAGCCCGTAGCGAAAGCGCAGCGTCCGCTCAAGCCCCGGCCGGAAGCGCGCCTCGTTCTCGCGCGTAACCACGGTGAAGTAGCGGTCGAACCGTGCAGGGCTGAGGCCCGCTGGCGTGCGCGGACTGAACGGCTCGTGGATGTAGGTCACACCCGGGGCGAGCGCGAGCATCTTCCCCACCCAGGTCGTGCCCGAGCGGTGCGCGCCGGTTACGAGGATCGGCTTGCCGCTCATCCGAACGGCGGCTGCGAGCCGCCACGCAGCGCGGGCCGCCGCGCTGCGTAGCGCAGCACACTCGCGCCGAGGGTCCACTCCGCGACGACGAATCGCGGCAGCACCGCGACGAAGCGGCGGCGCAATCGCGGGTCGCCGGCGATCCTGCGATAGACGATGGGCAGGCGCAGCAGGGCGAAGTAATGGAGCGGCACGCGCCGGAGCGTACGCGCGCGACGGTCGCCTTCAAGCGGCAGCGCTCGCGCCAGCCCGTATGCGAGCCGCCGCTGCTGGCGCCGTAGGTCGCCGTAGGTGCGCCGCTCGTGTTCGTGCGCGGCCCAGAAGCGGGGGTCGAAGACGAGCCGCAAGCCGGCCGCGAGCGCGTCGGCGCAGAAGAGCGCGTCCTCGCCGCCGTAGCTCTCGTCCCAGCGCAGCGGCGCGTCGCGCGGGACGATCAGGCAGAAGGCCGAGAGAAAGCTCCGCTCGTGCGGCGCACCATGCGGGAGGTACGGCGTCTCGACCTGCAGGTGGCAGACCCAGCCCCACGGCGTGTCGGCCTCGAACGTCCGCCCGCAGCCCACGAGCGCACCCGGGAACTCGGCCAGCGCCCGTTCCACACCGCCGCCCCAGCCGGGTGCCGGCACGACGTCCGCGTCCAGGAAGACGACGGCGTCACCGCGCGCCTCGTCCCAGCCGGCGTTCCGAGCCCCGCCGGCGAGGCGACCTCCGCCGGTCGAGAGCACCCGCGCGCCGCGCGCCGCTGCGACCGCCGCGGTCGAGTCCGTCGAGCCATCGTCGACGACGATCACCTCCGCCGGCGCAGGCTCCTGGGCGGCCAGCGCGTCGAGCACGCGCCCGAGCGTGCGGGCCGCATCACGCGCGGGAATGACGACGCTGTAGCCGGCCATAGCGGCCGACGATATCCGGCTAGCAGGCGTCGATCGCGTTGCGGACGTCGACCGGGTCGACCGCGTTCCGGCCGATCGTCAGCGTCAGCTTCGAGTACTTCGCCGCGCAGAGCGTCGAGTCGACGAGGCCGGAGCGGACCGACTCCTGGATGCTCGCGGTGTGGGCGGCCGAGCCGCCGAGCGAGCAGTCGACGCACACCACGTCGGTCGGCGGGCGCGTCGAGCGGCCCGCGCGCTTGATGAAGAGGTTCGAGTTGATCAGCGAGTCCTGCGCGCGGCCGCAGTCGATGCGCAGCCCGTGCAGGGTGATCCGCGCGCCGCCCATTACCTGCATGCCGTCCTGGTGGAGGTTGGCGAGCTTCGCGAGGCAGCGGATGCTGCCGCCGCGGACCGCCAGGTCGTGGACGCCTTCGGCCACCTTGACCCCGTCGGCCACCGAGGTGACGACGGTGAGGCGGCCGATCCGGCCCGTACAGCCGGGCGCGAGATGCACAGCGTCGCCGTTCCGCCGGGTGGTGATCGCCGAGGTCATTGTCACCGAGACCGACTTGAGGTCGACCGGACCGCGGCAAACCCAGGTCCGGTTGGTCTGCCTGATCGAGCCCGTGAGGAGGCCGTGGCCCGGATGCCGCCGGCTAGGCGAGGTAGCCCCGGTGGACTCGCCGCCGAGGGCGAGCAGGGGCCGAGCCGCAGCGAGCTGGGTCACGCCGAGGAAGGCGGCAAATGCCACAGAAATGAGTGCCGTGCGGGCGAACACGCAGTCTCTGGATCGGCGCGAGCAACCCCGCGCGGATCCCTCGTTTCAGGGATGCCCGCGCTTGCGGGCTTCCGGCCATGTCGGCGCTGCAGGGGCCGGCGCAGGTGGCGACGGCAACGCTGAGGTAGAAGCTCGGCAAGAACGAGTTCGACGAAGAAAACGTCTCGAACCTGCCGCCCTCGCCGTAGAACTGGGAGAGCCCCGCTTGCGCGGGGCTCTCCGTTAGCAGGCCTGTAAGCCGGATTCTGTCGAGGATGACCATCCGTCTTTGCGGCTTACCCGGCTCCTCGGCGGGCCGCCTCGGCGGAGCCTGTTCGCCTTGCACCGGACGGGGTTTGGCTAGCCGCCGTGTCACCACGGCGCTGGTGGGCTCTTACCCCACCGTTTCACCCTTACCTTCAGCGTCTCCGGAGAATCGCTGCCGGCGGTCTCCTTTCTGTGCCACTTTCCGTCGGCTTTCGCCGCCTGGGTCGCCCCAGCGTCCT
>Ga0136846_1239668_pt1 | contig 10655 bp, 9 predicted proteins | sample HopSoiMetagenom2_FD_96841 | JGI IMG/M metagenome (GOLD analysis project Ga0136846, IMG submission 96841) | Grasslands soil microbial communities from Hopland, California, USA - 2 Assembly 2016 (version 4) | ecosystem: Environmental > Terrestrial > Soil > Grasslands | place: USA: Hopland... | reverse complement strand
TCAGAAAGCGGCGACATCGAGCCAGCGATAGCGGTGGATGCACTGTCCGTCGTGCAGGTACATGATGTCGCCGACGAATCGCAGCCGCCGCCATCGCAGATGGTGTTGTCTCAGGACGAACCGCTGTTGACGGCATTCTCGAACGGCGGCGATAGCGCGGACGATTCCGAGAAACCTCCCACGCCTCCGCATACAGGGATTCATGCGCTGTTCAGCGGTTTGTGGCTGGACATCAAGAATCTCCCCTCCCGGCCCAACCTTTACATCGCGGCCGTCGGAGGAGGCGCTGCGGCGGCGGTCCATCCGTGGGATCAGACGTTCAACGTGCGGCTCAGAAGCCACTACGATCTGGTCGACGACGTCTTCGCGCCAGCCAAGTATTACGGCAACACTCCGGAACAGATCGCGTTGTCACTCGGCACGTACGCGTATGGCAGGATCTTCGACAAGCCGAAGGTCTCCCATCTGGGAATGGATCTGCTTCGCGCCCAGATCATCGCGGAGCTGCTCGTCCAGCCGCTGAAGTTCGCGACGCATCGCGAGCGTCCCGACGGCAGCAACTTCCAGTCGTTTCCGTCGGGGCACGCGGCGGCGACCTTCGCCGCGGCGACGGTCATTGAACGTCATCTCGGGTGGAAGGGCGCCGCGATCGGGTACGGGATCGCGTCTTACGTCGCGGCCTCGCGACTTCACGACAACGTGCACAACGTCAGCGACGTTGTGTTCGGATCCGCGGTCGGCGTCATCGCCGGCCGCACGGTCACCGTTCACGGGCGCGGAATGTGGACGTTGACGCCGGCTTTCGTGCCAGGTGGCGTCGCTGTCCTCGCCATGCGCACCCGCTGAGGTGCCTGATCAGCAGCAGACTGCTGATACCACGGTGTCGCGAAACCTCACGAACACAGTGAAGCGTCTCGCGTCACGGGTCGCGGCTGAGCCTCGCGAAAGATCTGCAGATTAGCGGGCGTTGGTGATGTCAGAGCTCTTCGCTTGTTCGCCTGAATCTCATCTTTCTTCAAGGGCACACGAGTTGCACCTTGGAATGGCGAGGAAATGAATAGTAACGAGGAAATAAATAAGGGGGATGTCGTGCCCTTACAGACCGATGGAGGCGTCGTGGCCAAGGCAAGACGAGGCTTCGCTGTGATGGACCGTGAGAAGCAGCGTGAAATCGCCGCCAAAGGCGGCCGCGCGGCTCACGAAAAAGGCACAGCGCACAGGTGGTCGGAAGAGGAAGCGAAGGAAGCCGGACGCAAGGGTGGCGCTGCGAGTCATCGCAACGCTCATCGCACCGGGCGGCAGGGGTCCAAGGATCAGTTGCCGAGCGAGCCGCCCCAAGACGAGTCGTCTGCGGACCAGTCGAACGATGACACGCAGACGATGAGGAATGGAGGATGAGATGCTGAGATCGAAACTGCGCGCGGGTGTGTACGCGGCGGCGACAATCGCGTTGCTGGCGCCCGGACCGGCTTCCGCGCAAACGGCCGACAAGCGGACGTTCTTCACGTTCAGCGGACCGGTCGAAATGCCAGGCATCGCGCTGCCGGCGGGGCAGTACGAGTTCCGCCTGGCGGATCCGGACACGACGCGCAAGGTCATCCAGGTCAGAAGCCGCGACGGAAAGAAGAGCTATGGACTCTTCAACACGCACAGCGCCGAACGGCGGACGGCCTCAGACGACGCGGAAGTTCGGTTCATGGAGGCGGGCGCTGGTGCTCCCCCGGCCATACGGACGTGGTGGTACGCGGGCGAACGGACGGGCTACGAATTCGTGTATCCCAAGCAGCAGGCGCGACGAATCGCGCAGCGCTCGAAGCAGCCGGTACTGACGACGCGCAAAGAGACGACTACTGCTCAGGAGACCAACGGAGCCGAACTGACACGCGTGTCGCCGACGGGTAGCGAGTCTCAGGTCGCCGAGAATGAACCGGCAGAAGCCAGCCCGGCAGGCCAGCGTCAGGCTGCGGAGCGCGCCGACAGCGGCTCGGTCCCGGCCCCTGCGCCGGCACAACAGTCGGGTACTGTCGCACGTAATCGCACGAGCCTGCCTCAGACGGCGAGCGATACGCCGCTGATCGCGCTCACAGGCGTACTGCTTCTGCTGGCGGCGGCGGTTGTGCGGCTCCGGCGCGAGCGTATCATCTAGAAGATCCGGGCGCGGCGAATCCGCCGCGCCCATCTCCGACGCGGAGGCTCCTGGTGGTACGCAAGGCGCGTCTCGTCCTCGTTGTCGTCCTGGGGATGGCGCTCTGTTTTTCAACGAACCGGCTGGTTTCAAGCGTATCTGCCCAGGACGCTGACGCTCCCGTCTTCACGACCGAGTCGTCGCTCGTCGTCCTACACGTTACCGTCAAAGACAAGCAGGGCCACTACATCGGCGGCCTGACCAAAGACGCATTTGACGTATTCGAGGACGGCCGGCCGCAGCCGGTGGCGTTCTTTACGGCCGAGGATGCACCTGTGTCGGTCGGGGTCCTGATTGACAGCAGCGGCAGCATGTACGCAAACCGCGAACTCGTGGTCACCGCGGCCACGGAATTTGTCGAACGCAGCAATCCGAAGGACGAAGTCTTCGGCCTTACGTTCAACGAAACGGTAGTCCCGGCGCTGCCTGAGGGCACGAGGTTTACGAGCGATGCGCACGTGCTGAGACAGGCACTGGCCGCGACGATCAAGACGCGCGGCCGCACCGCACTCTACGACGCGATCGCCGACGGAATCGAGTATTTGGCTGACGGCCAGTACGAACGCAAGGTCCTCGTCGTGGTCAGTGACGGCGGCGATAACGCCAGCGAGACGACGTTCGAACAGATTCTCGACAAGGTCCGGGCATCGAATGTCGTGATTCACGCCGTCGGGTTGGTCGATCCGATCGATCCGGAGTCCAACCTGAAGCGCCTCCGCCAGCTCGCCGAGGCAAGCGGCGGCATCGCCTTCCGCCCCGCCGATGCCCATCAGGTCCGTGACGCCCTCGAGCGCGTGGCACTCGATATCCGCAGCGCCTATACCGTCGGTTACGCGCCCGTCGATACAGCGACCGGCGGCTTTCGACATATCCGCGCCGGCGTGCGTGCGCCGAACGTCAAAGGCGTCGTCGTGAGAACCCGGGCAGGCTATATGGCCCCCGCGCGGCACGGAAGTCAGTCGCATGCTGAATGAGGGGCGTGCCCGCAGGTTGACGACGCTTCAATGGGTGTTAATCCTCGGGGGCGTCGTGTGTCTCGGCTGGTGCGCGCTGGTTGTCATCGGCGCCTGGCGATACCAATCGCGGACAGCTCCGCCGCACGTGGTGTCAACGCCGCCTTCCAGTGCCGCTGACTCCGAGGGCGGAGCGCCTGCGGCACCGGCACTGCCGACTGCGCTGCCGGTCGGCGAAGCCATCGGCCGGATCGAGGTACCCCGCCTTCACCTGTCCGCCGCCATGGCGAATGGCGACGACGACGGTACGTTGCGGCTCGCGATCGGACACCTGCCGGACACGCCGTTCCCGTGGGAGAACGGAAACAGCGCGCTCGCCGGCCATCGCGATACGTTCTTCCGGGAACTGCGACACATCCGGGTAAACGATGACATGCGGCTGGAGACACCGTACGGGGATTTCACGTATCGCGTCACGAAAACCCTTATCGTGAAGCCCGACGATCTCTCGGTCCTGGCACCGACGACTGAGCCCACACTGACGCTCGTGACGTGCTATCCGTTCTCTTACGTCGGACACGCGCCCAAACGCTTCATCGTCGAAGCGGTGCGCTCCGCGGCGGTGCCGGCCGCGACGAATTAGTTTCTTCTGCCGCCTACGACGCCACGTCGAGCGTCTGTATCTTGTGCAATTCGGCGTAGACGCCGTCCTGCTTCAGGAGGGCCTCATGCGTCCCCTGTTCCACGAGCTCGGCATCCTTGATCACGAAGATGATATCCGCGTGCCGGATGGATTTCAGATGGTGGGCGATGACGACGGAGGTCCGGCCCTTCATCAGCCGTTCGAGGGCGCCGGTGACGGACTGCTCAGCCGCGGAGTCAAGTCCGGTGGTCGGCTCGTCCAGCACGAGGATCGGCGTGTCGCGGATGATGGCCCTGGCGATCGCGATCCGCTGACGCTGACCGCCGGACAGCGTGACACCCCGCTCGCCGACCATCGTGTCGTAGCCGTCTGGCATGGCCTCGATGAATTCGACGGCGTCTGCCAGTTCGGCGGCTCGCCTGATGTCCGCGGGAGCGGCGTCGGGCCGCCCGTACGCGATATTCTCCCAGATGGTTGCGCGAAACAGGAGAGTGTCCTGCAGGACGAAGCTGATCTGATCGCGCAGCGACTTCAACTTGTATTGGCGGACGTCTGTACCATCGATGCAGACTCTTCCCTGAATCGGGTCGTAGAAGCGGGGAATCAGGCTCACGAGCGTCGTCTTACCCGTACCGGAGGGGCCGACGATCGCGGCCACCTGCCCCGGTTTGATTTCGAAGCTGACGTCTTTCAGCACCTCTTTTTCGCCGTAGCTGAATGTGACGTGGTCGAAGGCGATGCGGCCCTTGAATTTCGGAGCACGCTTTGCACCGCGCGCGTCCCGGATGGCGCTGTCCATGTCCAGCACCTCCTTGATCCGCTCGAAGCCGACGACGGCCTTCGACACCGTGTCCGTCATCTTCGACAAATCGCGCATCGGCTTGTACATCTTCCCCAGGTACAACAGGAAGACGATCAGGAGGCCGGCGCTCAGCTTTCCGGCGAGGGCCAGCCGCGCACCATAGCCGAGCACCAGACATGTGCCGATCGCCACGATCACCTCGACGACAGGCGTCAGCGTGGCCTTGATGCTTCGAGCGCGAAGCCCGGCTTCGACGTTCGCGAGGCTCTCGGAATCGAAGCGCTTCTGCTCGTACTCCTCTCGGGTGAAGGCTTGCACCACCCGGATCGACGTCAGCACCTCCTGGACGATCGACAGCAGTTCGCCTTCCTTCTGGCGCACGGCCCGCGATGCCTTTTTGATGCGGCGGGTGAAGTGATAGACGACGACGAACAGCACGGGCGAAATGGACAGTGCGATGAGGGTAAATCGCCAGTCGAGGTAGAACATGACGCCAATCATGCCGACGAGCGTCAGAACGTTCACCACCATGCCGAGCAGAGCCGAATTGATGAAGTCCTGCACCGCTTCGATGTCGCTCGTCACGCGGGTGATCAAATCTCCGCTGCGCGTGCGGTCATGTTCGGACAGCGACAGGCGCTGGATGTGCTGATAGAGGGTCCTGCGCAGGTCGTGCGCCACCCACTGGCTGATGCTCGTCGTCAGGTACTTCTCAAAATACGAACTCAGGGCCCCGACCACGGCAATGAGGGCAACGGCGGCAATCGCGAAATTCAGCATCGCGTACGGATTGCTGCCGAACATGCCGGAGACTGCTGAGCCAAGCCAGCCCGGCAGCTTCTTCGACTGGAGCACATTATCGACGACGATCTTGATGGGCCAGGGCTCGAGTATGTCGGTGATGGTTTCGCCGAACACGGCGGCGAGGGCCACCATGAGGGTTTTCCAATGCGGACGGATGAGGTCTCCTATTTTCAGCGTGCGCGGGTGCGCTTGCTTCACAAGTTTTATGGTGACCCAAATGATGGGCTGGGGGTGTCTCAAACGAGGCAGTGCGTGTTTCCGCCCGCGCCTACGATCAACCCATGATGAAAATATCCATCGCCGCACTGACCTTCGCCACGATCAGCGTCGTCGGACTCGGCGCGCAGACGAGCGAGACGACCACCAAGACGAAAGTCGATATCAAGGACGGCAAGGACGTCAAGGTCACCGGATGCGTCGCGTCCGGGCCCGACGGCTATATCCTCACGGACGTATCGAGCAAGAACGAAAACCTGCATCGGTACATCCTCGTATCGAACGACGACTTTTCCAAGGTCATCGGGCAGCGGGTTGAGATCGAAGGCACGCTCGCCGACCGCAATGATGGGAAAGTCGAAATCAAGACTGAGACAAAGGCGGAGGGCGCCGCGAAAGACACGCATTCCAAGGTGGAGGGTACCGGACCCTACCTCGGCGTGAAACACATGAAGCGGGTGTCGGGCACCTGTTCGTAGCGCGTCGAACAAACTGCTGGACGTCCGGCCGCGGGGCGCATAGCGTGAAGAAGGCAAGTGCCTGCCTCTGACGCCATGAGCATCAACCCGCTGGCCGGACAACCTGCAACAGCATCGGCGCTCGTCGACATTCCGGCACTCCTTTCCGCTTATTACGATCGCCGCCCGGATCCGTCGGTAGCCGCCCAGCGCGTGGTGTTCGGCACATCCGGGCACCGAGGATCGTCCTTCGACTCCACGTTTAACGAGTGGCACATCCTCGCGATTTCTCAGGCAGTCTGCCTGTATCGCGCGTCCCACCACATCGATGGACCGCTCTTTATCGGGATGGACACGCACGCGCTGTCGCAGCCGGCGCTGCACAGCGCCGTGGAGGTGTTCGCGGCGAACGGTGTGACCGTGTTGTTGTCTGCCGGTGACGAGTTCACGCCGACGCCGGCGATCTCGCATGCGATCCTCACGCACAACCACGGTCGAACGGCCGGGCTGGCCGATGGTATCGTCATCACGCCGTCCCACAACCCACCCCGCGACGGCGGCTTCAAGTACAACGCGACAAACGGCGGCCCAGCTGAGCCGGATGTCACCCGCTGGATCGAGAACGCCGCCAACGATTTTCTGGCCAACGCGCTTCGCGGCGTGAACCGTATGCCGCTGGATCAGGCGCTCCGCGCGCCGACGACGGGGCGCCACGATTTCCTGGAGGAGTATACGGGGCACCTCGACCGGGTCATCGATGTCGAGGCCATCCGGGGCGCGTCGCTGGCGCTCGGCGTTGACCCGCTCGGCGGCGCGGGCGTGCACTACTGGCACCGGATCGCGGAGCGGTACCGCCTCACCCTGACCAGCGTGAATGATGTCGTCGATCCCGCGTTCGCATTCATGACACTCGACTGGGATGGCCAGATCCGCATGGACCCGTCGTCTCCCTATGCGATGCGCGGCCTCATCGGGCTCAAGGACCGCTTCGACCTTGCGTTCGCCTGCGATACGGACCACGACCGCCACGGTATCGTGACGAAGGCGGGACTCCTGCAGCCGAATCACTACCTGTCCGCGGCGCTCTTCTATTTGTTTCAACATCGGCCAGGATGGCGTCCCGACGCCGGCGTCGGCAAGACCATCGTGAGCAGCGCGATGATCGATCGCGTCACGGCATCGCTCGGTCGCCGCCTCTACGAGACTCCCGTCGGATTCAAATGGTTCGTGAACGGCCTGCTGGACGGTTCGTTGGGTTTCGGCGGCGAGGAAAGCGCCGGGGCGTCGTGCCTCTGCATGGACGGGACCGAGTGGTCCACTGACAAGGACGGGATCGTGCTTGCGCTGCTCTCCGCGGAGATGACGGCCCGGACGAACCGCGACCCTGGCGAGATCTATCGTCAGCTCACGCAGAGGTTCGGCGATCCGCAGTACGAACGGATCGAGGCGCCGGCCACACCGGCCGACAAAGCGGCCCTGCAGCGGCTGTCGCCGGAAGCCATCCGTTCCAAGTTGCTGGGGGGCGAGGCGATCAATACGGTTCTCGCGACGGCACCCGGGAACGGCGCACCGATCGGGGGTGTCAAGGTGATCGCGGAGAGCGGCTGGTTCGCTGCGCGGCCGTCCGGCACCGAGAGCGTTTACAAGATTTACGCGGAGAGCTTCCGCGGCGCGGAGCACCTCCGCCGCATTCAATCCGAAGCGCAGGTCATCGTCGATACGGCGCTCGGCGCCACGCCCCGCACCTGAGGGAGTCCGGCTATACTTCACCGGCGCAGCGTCAGCCTGGCCCTGGCGTTCCGAAGGAGACGGTATGTCGACACGCAGTCCGATGAGGGGTCTCGCGCTGGGCGCTCTGTTGGCCGGGGTCGCGGCTTCACCGGCGGCGCAGGGTTCGACGCTTACCGCGCTCGACTACATCGAGATTCAGCAGCTGGTGAACCGCTACGCATTTGCCATCGACAACTGCACGAACAACGGCTACGACTACGCCGATCTCTACACGCCTGACGGCGTCTTCTATTGGGGCGTCGGCAGCCGCAAGTCGGTTGGCCGCGAGCAGCTGGCGGAAGCCGCGGGGGGCGGGAAAAACGGGTGCAAGAAGCTCGAGCAGGCGACGGCGGAGAACCCGCTTGCAACGCATACGACGGTCAACCTGATCATCGAGCCATCACCTGACGGCGCGAGCGGCAAGTCCTATCTGGTGTATCCCGGCGTCCTCGGGACGCATGCCGATTCCACCCACTCGGGCCATGTCGGCGGCTATCAGGACGTCTACGTGAAGACCGCGAAGGGGTGGCGGTTCAAGTCGCGCCTGCACGTCTTTCCCCCCGACGTCCCCGGGACGGTGGACATTGAGAAAACGTACGGCCCGCCCACCGGCGACGTCGTCGGCTCGTCGGGCACCGTCAGCCCGATCGTCTCCAGCCTCGAGGCGACGACTCGTTTCTACGTCGACCTCCTGGGACTCGAGTCCGACACGCCGACGATCGCCTCCGCAAGAGATACGCCGCCTCCACCGATCCTCAGGCTCGAAGGTACGCCTGATGGGCGGATGCGCTGGAATCACGTGCCGTATCCGGGAAGCGGCTGGCGGTCGGAATTCCTGGAATTCACCGAGGTCGAGCGCACACCCGTTCACGCGCGGATTCAGGATCCCGGAACGGCGACCGTGATTCTGCAGGTGCGGGACGTCGACGCGCTGCTCGCGAAGCTGAAACACGCAGGCGCCGCCGTGCTGACTCCTGGTGCAACGCCCGTGGCCATACAGGCGGCGACGGGAGCTTACCGCGCCGTCGTGGTCCTGGACCCGGACGGTCATTTCGTCGAATTGAGGCAGCCGGCGCTCGTCCCGTCAAATGCGCCCGCCGGGAACGTCATCGGCGGCCACGTGCGAATCGCCATCGCCGATACCGACGCAACGATGCGGCTGTACCGGGACCAGCTCGGCTTTGCGCCGCGCGTCGGCGCGTTCACGACGGACAAGGTGTTCTCCGCGCTGATCGGACTCGACAACGCACAGTACCGGATGGCGTCCGCCGTCATTCCCGGCAGGCCCGAGCTGACGCTGGAGTTCATCGAGTTCAGAAATGTCGATCGCAAGCCACTGCGGTCGCGCATTCAGGATCCGGGCTCGGTACGCCTCAGCTTCAATGTCCGCGACCTCGATGCGGCAGTCGCGAAGTTCACGGACGCCGGGGGCGCGGTGATCACGACGGGCGGCAAGCCGGTCAGCCTCGGGCAGGGCGCGCCGTACATCGTCGTCCGGGACTTGAACAACTTCTACATCATCCTGAGGCAGCAGGGTCCGCCACAGTGAGCACCGCTTTCAGACCACGCCTGAAAGGCGGACACCGACCGCCGCCGGCATCCTGCAAGGAGACACCATGTTGAAGTCGAGGACCCTGATTGCCGCGGCGCTCGGTGCCGTTTTGGCGATGCCCGCCGCCGCACGAGGGCAGCAGACGCCGCCGGCGGCCAAAGCAAACATGGAATTGACAGCTCTGGACTATTTCCAGATCCAGCAGCTGGTCGCCCGGTACGCCCAGGCGATCGACACCTGCTCGAACAGCGGGTACGACTACGCGGATCTTTTTACTGCCGATGGATTCTTCGCACCGTTCATCAACGGCCAGCTCGGAAAGAAGTCTCAGGGACGCGAAGCCCTGGCGGTCGCGTCAGGCGGCGGAGCAAAGGGTTGCACGGGGGCGGGATGGATCAAACAGGGCGTGCATCACATGTACGTGAACCACATCATCGATCCCACCCCCGACGGCGCGAAGGGTACCGTCAACATGCTGATGATCGGCCTGGGCGGAGATCCCAACAAAATCATGCACGACGGCTACTACGACGACACGTACGAGAAGACACCCCAGGGCTGGAAATTCAAGTCCCGCATCCACCACGCCAACTTCGTCGCGGGAAACGCGTCGCCGCAGAAGTAGTGCAGGGCTTTAGCCCTGCTGGCAGACTAAGGCCTGCACTACCGGGTGGCCGGCGGAGCGGCAGGCGTACCCGGCCGTGCGGTCACGAACGTTCGCGTCTTGAACCGCCAGCCGGCGGCGGTTTTTGCGTAAGTATCGTCGTAGTGTCCGACGAGAAACACCTTGCCCGGCTTACCCGGCGCGTCGATATCGACGACGACGAGGTATTCCTTGCCCGTGGCACCGCCGGGCGCTCCATCGATCACGTGGTTCGTAATGAAGTGCCGCGCGTACTGCGGTCCGTGCGGCTGCGCGACGGCCAGCGCCGCCAGCTTCTCACGGCCTTCGGTCAGCGGCTGGCGGAACACCGCGTCCGGCGTGAACAGGTTGGCATAGGACGCGCCTTCGTCCACGTCGCCGTCGAGCGCAAACGGATAACGCGCCACCAAGTCCTGAATCCCGATGTAATCCTCGGCGCTGAGCGCTGATCCGTCGGACACGGCCTGGCTCCTGGCCGGCGGTGACGACTTCTTCACCGAGAGTGCCGCGATAGGCGCAAGGGCGGCGGGAGGTGGCTGCACCGGCTCCCCGGACTTCGAATCGTAATAAGTGCGGTGCTTGAATCGCCAGCCATCCGCCGTCTTCTGGTACACGTCGTCGTACCGTCC
>Ga0136846_1225767_pt1 | contig 10655 bp, 8 predicted proteins | sample HopSoiMetagenom2_FD_96841 | JGI IMG/M metagenome (GOLD analysis project Ga0136846, IMG submission 96841) | Grasslands soil microbial communities from Hopland, California, USA - 2 Assembly 2016 (version 4) | ecosystem: Environmental > Terrestrial > Soil > Grasslands | place: USA: Hopland... | reverse complement strand
TCGTTGTCGTCGTCGCGCTCGTCGTCGTCGTCGGCGCGGGTTGCGGCAGCAGGCCGCTGTCGCGCAACTCCGCGTCGATCTCCTGTTGCACCGCCAGCACGGCTGCCGCGACGGCGGCCGGCGTGCCATTCGCGCCGAGGGCCGGGAGCGCGTCGAGTTTCTTCAACGCAGCCATCAGCCTGGCGAGCAGCTCGTCGGAGGGCTGCGCCGTCAGCGTGACGACGATCTGGTCCGCGATCGCCGTCGTCACGCATGCGGGGCAGTTGACGTTGAGCGCGCCCGCCGCGTTGATCGGTGCGATCACATTGCTCGTCCCGATCACGAGCACGAGCTGGAACGACACGGCCACCGTCATGCACCCGTGGCAGCTCGCGAAGGCGAACGCGCTGTTCTTCGCCGTCACCGGCGCGCCGCCGGTCACGGTAACGAGCGAGTAGGCGATCGTGTACCTGACGGCACCGTCCTTCGTGGCGGCGACGGGCGCCTGCTGCGGATCCGACGGGAGGTCGAACGTGAACGCCTGCGCCGGGATGTCCTCCACGGTCGCGTCGCCGAGCTCGGGCGAGCTGCTGACGATCGCGACGGCAGGATCGTCCTTCGAGCCGCGGATCACGAACAGGGCGGGGTGACGCTTGCTCGCGCCGCCCTCGGGGATCATCGCGATCGCGAGGTGCTTGCCGGGCGCGAGGTGGACACGTGCCGGCACGGCCTCCGCGCGAGCCGCGGCGGGTGCCGAGACGAAGGAGACGAGCGTGCCGCGCTCGTCGACGCGGATCGGCCGGTACTGGCCGGCGGGCCAGAGCGCCCACGCGGCCAGGCACGCCACGGCCGCCGTCGCCGCGAGGAGCACAGCGCGCCGCGCGGGGCGACCGTCGCTCCACGTGTGCGCTTTCACGAGCAGTGACCGGAAGATCCTCTGGCCCATCAGCATCGTCCCGAGCACGGGCAGCAGTAGCGCGAGCAGGCGCACGAGCGAGGTCAGGAGGGCGAGCACGCGCACGTCTTCCACCTCGGCCGGGATGCCCGCGGCGATCACGCGGCCGCTGTCCCACGCCGTGGTGATCAGGCGCGGCAGGAGCACGAGCGCTCCGAGCGCGAGCGCCACGAGCACCGGAACGACCACGAGCACCCAGAGCGTGACGAACAGCCGCGCGCGCCCCTTCAGCGCGGACGGCTCGCGGTGCCGGCCGGGAACGAGCCGGCGTAGCGTCGGGCCGATGTGCGCGTAGAGGTCGGGGATCCCCGTCGCGTCGGCGAGGATGTGGTAGCCGTCCGCGCGGATCACCGGTGAGAGCTGCTTGACCATCTGCAGCAGCTGCAGCGCGATCAGCAGCAGCAGCGCGTCGACGTGCCAGACGAGCCAGGCGCCCATCGTCAGGACCGCGACGACGGCGTTGAAGTAGAGGCCGCCGAGGTCGACGCGCAGCCGGTCGCGGCGCGGCAGGCGGTACGCGTCGGTGACGTCGGTGTAGAAGGCGGGCCAGACCAGGTAGAGGCCCATCCCCATCCCGCCCGGCGTGCCGCCGCCGTAGCGGCACGCGGAGGCGTGGCCGAGCTCGTGGAAGCCCGCCGACGCGACGGCGAGCACGAACACGAGCAGCAGCAGCTCGGGGCTGTCGAACGCCTGTCGCGTCGCGGACGCGACGCCCTTCTCGACCAGCACGAACCAGACGACGGCGACGAAGCACGCGAGCACCGGCCAGAGCACGAACGGGCGGAAGAGCACCGCGAACGGCGCCGTCAGCAGCTCGGTGGCGCGCGGGTTCGTGACGAGCACCTTCCAGCGCAGCGCGAGCAGCGGGTTCGAGCGGGGTGGCGCCTTGTCCTCGGTGCCCGCGAGCAGCCCCTGCGCCGCGAGCTTCTCCGCGAGCGCGACGACGTGCTCCTCCTCGAACGTGCGCCCGACCTGCTCGGAGACGCACGACGCGAGCTCGGACACGTCGCGCCGCCCGTCGACGCACGAGAGCAGTGCGTACATCAGCGGCCCGAGCTGGACCATCTGTCCGTCGCCGCGCCGGACGAGCGCAGCGCCTTGCTTGTAACCGGAGCCGTGGACGTCGCCGAGCAGCTCGACGCCGTCCGCCCGGTCGAGCGCGCCCGTTGTGGGCGCCTCGACCGGGCTGTGAGGCTCGGCGGTCGCGGTCATGCGGCCACCTCGCTCATCTGCTCAGTCCCTACTTCTGGGAGACGTCGGCGTCTTGGTCGGCCGTCGCGTTGGCGGAGACGTCATCGAGGTGCTGCGTGATGTTCACCTCTTGCGGCGCCAGCGCCTCGGCGACGCCATGCGGCGAGCCGACGTTCGCAGCCACCGCGGCGTCGATCGGCGCCGCGACGTTCGCGTTGGCCGCGACCGCACCGTCGATCGGCGCGGTCAGGTTCGCGTTGGCGTCGATGTTCACGTCCGCCGAGAGCAGGCTGCCGCCGTTCAGCAGCGACTCCACCCCGCCGGTCGCGCCTCCGACCGCGCCCCCCACGGCACCGCCGGTTGCGCCGCCCACGGCGCCGCCGACCGCGTCGCCGGCACCGCCGGTCGTGCCGCCCACGGCGCCCCCGACCGCCTCGCCGGCACCGCCGGTCGTGCCGCCCACGGCGTCGCCGGCACCGCCGGTCGCGCCGCCCACGGCACCGCCGACTGCATCCCCCGCACCGGTCGCCGCGCCGGCGCCGCCGGTGCTGTCCTGGGCGATGCCGGCGTGCTGCGTGGCGGTCGCGTCCGCACTGCCGCTGATGCCCTGGTCGATCGAGCCGTGCTGCTGCGCGAGGCTGACCGCCTGCGCGTCCGAGCTCAGGACGTTCGCCGACGCGGCGGCCTCGATGGGCGCCGCGACGTTGAGATTCGCCGCTACAGCCAGGTCGACCGGCGCTGCCAGGTCGAGCCCCAGGTCGACGTTCGCGTTCACGTCGAGCAGCGAGAGCACTTCTTTGTTCGGAAGAGAAACGGCGTCCTCGGCCTCGATGTCGTCCATCGAGACGCGCTTGCGCTCGTCGTCCACAGTCAGCCCCCTTTGGTGTTCCGCAGGTCCCTTACGACTTCAAACGGAGACGGGTGCCGTTCGGATATGGGCGACCGCGCCCCCGGCGATCGCGGATCGAGAACGGTTGTCACTTGCACAATCAGACGTGAACGGCAGATACTTATCCACTGAAAGCGAAGAGCTTGCTCGCTCAACGCACGCCGCCACGCAGGGAGGGATACATGAGATCGACGGTAGTCCTCGTCGTTTGCGCGATCGGACTGGTCGTTGCTGGTCCGGGATCCGCAGGCACGCTTCCGTTCTTCCCGGGGACAGGGGCGCTTCAGCTCCTCCTCTCCAACCCCACGAGCACGTCGAAGGCAACTGCGGCAGCTCCATCGAAGACGACGACGCGTGCCGCGGCGGCCGCGATCGTCCCCGCACCGGCATTCACGCCGACGGATCTGAGCACGGTTCCCTCCAACAACTGGCTCACGAACGGCGGCGACGTCTCAAACGCCCGCTATTCGGCCCTGAGCCAGATCAATACGTCCAACGTGTCGACGCTGAAGGAGGCGTGGCACATCCACCTGGACAAGTCGGGCAGTGCAGCCAAGTACTCGGCCGAGGGAACCCCCGTCGTCTACAACGGCGTCATGTACATCCCGACCGGGAACTCAGACGTGTTCGCGGTCGACGCGGCGACCGGCGCCCGCCTGTGGACCTATAGCTCGAACATCAACCAGACCGTCAGCACCGCCTGCTGCGGGTGGGACAACCGCGGCGTCGCGATCGGGGAGGGCAAGGTCTTCGTCGCCCAGCTCGACGGACGGCTCGTCGCCCTCGACCAGACGACCGGCAAGGTCCTCTGGAAGATCGTCGTCCACAACTGGCGCGAGGGCTACACGCTGACAGCCGCGCCGCTGTACTACAACGGCATGGTCTACGTGGGCTCGACCGGCGGCGAGTTCATGAGCCGCGGCAGCGTCTCCTCGTATCACGCATCCGACGGCAGCCCGGGGTTCCGTTTCTTCACCGCTCCGGCGCCGGGTGAGATCGGCGGCCAGACCTGGCCCGCAGGGCCGCTCGGCTTCTCCACCGGCGGCGCGACCGTCTGGGACACCCCGGCGGTCGATCCTGCGCTGAACATGATCGTCTTCTCGACCGGGAACGCTGCCCCGTGGACGGGCCGCGGGCCGGGCCAGAACCTGTTCACGTCCTCGATGGTGGCGCTCGACGCGTCCACGGGGCAGGTCAGGTGGTGGTACCAGATGGTGCACCACGATCTCTGGGACTACGACTGCCCGAACGCGCCGATCATGTTCGACGTCACGATCGGCGGCGTCCTCCGGCATGCGGTCGCAGAGGCCTGTAAGACGGGCTGGCTGTACATCCTCGACCGCACGACCGGTCAGCCGTTGCTCGGGATCAAGGAGACCAAGGTGCCTCAGCTGAAGGCGCTGAACACCTGGCCGACCCAGCCGATCCCGATCGGGGACCGCATCGTGCCGCAGACGTGTGCGAAGAAGGCGACCTACTCGAAGCCGTTCGCGGGCAAGCCCGTGAAGATCGGCTGTCTGTGGGATCCGCCGCGCTTCGACCAGGCGGTGGCGATCGCACCGAGCGCCCAGGGAGGCGTCGACTGGAACCCGTCGTCGTACAACCCCGATACGCACATGTACTACGTGTGCGCCGCGGACAGCGACATGGCGATCCAGGCCATTCCGGCTGCCCAGCTGAACGCCAACTACCTGGCCGGTAAGGGGCAGGCGGGCGTCAACTTCGCCGGGATCAAGTTCTGGCAGGGGTACATCACCGCCATGGACGTGACGACGAACAAGGTCGCGTGGCGCGTGAAGTGGCCGAGGACGTGCTACAGCGGCACCTTCACGACAGCCGGTGGGCTCGTGTTCGCCGGCCGCGGAACGGGCGAGTACGACGCCTACGACGCGGCGACCGGCAAGGAGCTCTGGAAGGCAAACCTTGCATCGAACATCGCGGCGCCGGGTATGACCTACAGCGTCAATGGCAAGCAGTACGTCGCGCTGTACGACGGAGGCACCGCCTTCACGTTCGAGTCTCCGGGCAAGCACGGAGACGATCTCTACGCGTTCGCCCTTCCGTAAAGGCGCTACCGTGCGACGTGGCGGCCGCCCAGGCCGCCACGTCGCACGCACCAAAGCCGTCGAGTCCATGACCAAGGAGTGACATGAAGAACAGACTGAGGGTCGCAGTCGTCGTTATCGCAGGCACGCTCCTGGTCGGGGCCCTGGCGATCTTCGCCACGAACGGCCGATCCGGCACGACGGCCGGGCCGACGCCGGGCACGTACAAGATCGCCGTGACGTTGAACACGAAGCAGGAGGTCCCCAAGGCCAAGGGAACCACCACCGCGACGGGGAGCTTCACCGGGACGCTCAAGGTCGTGACCGCCTCGAACTCGACGCTGACGTTCAAGCTGACGTACACGAAGCTGACCGGCCCGGGCTTCGCCGCGCACGTCCATCTCGGCGCCGTAGGCAAGTCGGGCAGAGTCGTCGTCCCGCTCTGCGGGCCCTGCACCTCCGGCGCGCACGGCATCAAGAAGGTCCCGGCGGCCGCCGCGCAGGCCATGATCCTCGGAACCGCGTACGTCAACGTGCACACGAAGAAGAACCCCGCGGGAGAGATTCGCGGCCAGTTCAAGGCCGCCACGCCTGCAGGGGGCGGTGGCGGTGGGACCGCCAACCCGTACGCCAACATCGTGGTTGCGCAGACGCCCGCGTTGATCGCGCAGGGGAAGACGCTCTCGACCAACTTCAGCTGCGAGGGCTGCCACACGCTCAACGGCCAGAACTCGGCCGGACCGACCTGGAAGGGCCTCGCCGGCAAGACCGTCCATCTCACCACCGGAAAGACCGAGAAGGCGACCGACGGCTACCTGATCTGGTCGATCGAGCAGCCGGACGCACAGATCGTCGCCGGCTACTCATCCGGGATCATGACGACGGCGATCGGGAACATCTCGCTGGCGCAGGCAAAGGCGCTCGTCGCGTACATCAAGTCGGTGAAGTAGCCGGTGCGGCTTGCGCTGATCGTCCTCTGCGCCGCTGTCTTCGCGGGCGCTGCCCAGGCGCAGGTCGCACGGCAGGCGAAGGCGTCGCTGCACGTCGTGAAGCTGAGCCCGCTCACGGTGAAGGGCTCCGGCTTCAAGGCGAAGGAGACGGTCGTCCTGAGGCTGAGCGGTGCGGGAACCGGGACGGCGAGGGGAACCGCCACCGCGGGCGGCGTCGTGACGCTGACGTTCCCGAAGGTGAAGATGACCGCGTGCTCGGCGTACGTGCTCCGCGCGAGCGGCGCGACGGGCACGAGCGCGACGTTGAAGAACAGCATCGGTGCGGCGTGCAAGCCCGTCGCGACCATCGATTTCGGGGCGCAAGTGATCGTCACCGGCAGCCACTTCCAGCCAGGCGAGCGCCTGACGGTGACGCTGGTAGCCGACGGCACGCGAACGAGGACAGTGGCGGCCAGCGCGAAGGGCCTCCTCAACGTGAGCTTCGGAGCGCTCCCGCTGAGTAACTGCAGCGCCTACACCCTCAAGATCACGGGGACGAAGGGCAGCAAATTCACCAAGTCACAACAGGCGGTGCCATGCTGACGCGCGCCGGGATCGTCGCCGCCGTCCTCGGCGCGCTCATTCTCGGTCTCGCCGGCAGCGCGCGAACGGCGGCCCCGAAGACAACCGGAGTCGATCCGCTGATCAACGTCGCGGTGACGATCACCGACGACCGGATTGTCGTCAACCCGAAGCGGGTCGCCCGGAACGAGACGGTCCAGTTCCGGGTCGTGAACAAGGGGACGTTGATCCACGACTTCCGCGTCGTGGGCCTCAAGACGAAGCCGCTGAAGCACAACGAGGTCGGACACGTGCTGGTGCAGTTCGTCGACCGCGGCGCGTACGTCTACCGCTGCACGCTGCACTGCACCGTCAAGCAACGCGGCCTCATCGCGGTGTATTCGCCACTCGGCGGGTAGATGAACCGTGTGCTGCCGGTGCTGCTCCTGGTGGGTGCGGCAGCGCTCATCCTCGGGCTCGGGATCCTGCGCTCCCAACCGGCGGGCCCGGGCGCGGACTGGCCCGCGCCGAACGGTGATCTCTCGAGCACGCGGGCCGCGCCCGGGCCTTCGGCCGTGGGCGGCGCGCGGCGCCTGCGCGTCCGCTGGCGCTTCCGTTTGAACGGGAAGGTCGGGTTCTCGGGGGTCTACGCGTCGACCCCCGTCGTCAGCGGCGGGCGGGTCTATATCCAGGACCTGAACAGCAACGTGTACGCACTCGACCTCGCAAACGGCAGGCGGGTGTGGGTGCATCGCTACGAGCGGCCGGACGGCGGCCCGAACGGCGTCACGGTGGCAGACGGGCTGGTCCTCGGGAATACCGATACGACCGCGTTCGCCCTCGACGCAGGCGATGGGAACGAGCGCTGGCAAACGCGACTGACGGGCTCGGCGAACCCGATCACGATCGCGCCGGTCGCAAACCGAGGCCTGGTCTACACGAGCGCGAACGGCCAGTCGGCGGGCGGGCGCGGGACGATCTTCGCGCTCGACCTGCAGACGGGTGTCGTGCGCTGGCGCTTCGACACGATCGAGAAACCGTGGCGCTTCCCCAAGGAATCCGCCGGTGGAGGCGCGTGGTACCCGCCCTCGATCGACTCGGCAGGCCGTGTGTACTTCGGGATCTCGAACCCGTATCCGTGGGGCGGCACCCCACGGCGGCCGAACGGCGCGATGTACCCCGGCCCGGTGCGGTATACCGACTCGCTCGTCGTTCTGAACGGACGGACCGGCAAGCTCCTCTGGTTCGACCAGGTCACCCCGCACGACATTCGCGACTACGACTTCCAGCTCTCGCCGATCCTGGCCGGAGACACGGTGATCGGCGCGGGGAAGGCCGGCCGGGTGGTCGCCTGGAGCCGCGATACACACGAGCGGCTGTGGGAGACGAAGGTCGGCCTGCACCGCAACGACACGGGGCCGCTCCCGCGCAAGCCAGTCAGCGTCTGTCCCGGGCTGCTCGGCGGCGTCGAGACGCCGATGGCCTACGACGGCTCACGCGTGTTCGTGCCCGTCGTCGACCTGTGCTTCGACGAGAGCGCCGTCGGCACGAGTGGTCTCTCGTTCTTCTCGAAGGACTACTCGAAGGGGAGAGGCGGGCTCGTGGCGCTCGACGCGTCGACCGGCAAGCGCCTGTGGGCGCGCAGGCTCCCGTCGCCTAACTTCGGTTGTGCGACGGTGGCGGGCAACGTCGTCTTCTCGGCGAGCTACGACGGCAACATCTACGGGCTCTCGGCGGACAGCGGGTCGACCCTTCTCCGCGCCCGCACTCGGGCCGGGATCAACAGCTGTCCGGCGGTCGCCGGCGACACGCTCCTCGTCGGTGCCGGAACGGACCACCCGGCGTTCCCCGCACCGGTCTTCGAGTTGATCGCCTATGCGCTGCCAGAGGACTAGCACGTGGACTCACGCATCACCCGAGCGCATTTCCTGGAGCAGGGCGCCATGGCCGCGCTGGCGGCTGCCGGGCTCTACGGGCTCGTCGACGGGATCGCAGCTCGCCCGGCACGCGCCCTCGCGACGCCGCACGGCCTGCCCGCCGAACAGCATCTACTCCGCAACCTCCGTCTCACCGCGGAGAACGGCGTCGAGCTCGTCGTTCCTCCGCTGCACCATCAGATCGTCACCGCACGGCTCGACGTCGGCCCGCGCAAGGCGGAGCTCCTCGACGCGCAGCGCGCGCTCGAGGAAGCGCTGGCGCGGATCGACCGCGCCTATGCACCGACGCCCGCCGGCCTCGGCGTGACGGTCGGCTGGGGCCGCTCGTACTTCGCGGACCGGGTCCCGCACCTCGCCGGCGGCAGGCGCTTCCCCGACTACCTGCCGGTCGACCGGCGCGCGTCGCGTGCGGCCGGGAAACCGCGGCCGGCGCTCCTCGACAGCGTTCGCTTCCCGAGCGACCCCGACGACGTCGTGCTCGAGCAGAACGAGCTGTGCCTGCTGTTCCGTTCCGACGTGCTCGAGCACATCGTCACGGCGACGCGCAACCTACTTGGGGAGTTGAACGGGCTGCTCGAGCTCACGAGCATCCGCAAGGGGTTCGTCGGCGGCGGGCTGCCGAAGCAGATGGCGGTGCGCGCGGCGATCCCCGGCGCCGAGCTGATCCCGGACACGGCGCAGCTGTTCCTCGGCTTCACCTCCACCCAGCGGAAGGCGCTGGGGCCGGAGTTGATCGCCAACACCGAGACGCTTCCCGGCCTCACCGACCAGTGGCCGAACGGCTACTTCCGGCACGGAACGACGATGCACGTCTCGCACCTCCACGAGGATCTCGTGACGTGGTACTCGAGCTTCTCGTACATCAGGCGTGTCTGGGCGGCGTTCAGGCCCAACCTGAGCGTTGCCGACGGCACCCTGACGGTCGACCAGGGGCCGCCCGCGACGGAGCGCGAAGCGGATGTCGCCTACGACGCGGTCAACTTCAGGCTGGTCGGTCACAGCGGCGCGCTCCAGCCGGCCACACGTCTTGCCGATGGCGTCGTGGACAACTACGGCGCCCACCACCCGGCGGGGACCGCGTTGATTCAGCGCGCCGACTTCAACACGCTCGACAACCCGTTCTTCTGGAGCTCACGGCCGCACCACGACCGAATGCAGAAGCGCCCGGCGGCGGGGCTGCACTTCGTCGCCTTCGCTCCGACCAGTGACGCGTTTCATCGCGCGCGCCTTGCCATGGACGGCCGCTACGCCGGCCGGACGGCGACGCCCTTTGCTCCGCGCGCGGAGGAGCAGGGCCTGAACGCCGTGCTACGGACGACGCACCGACAGAACTTCCTCGTGCCGCCTCGCAGGCACCGCTCGTTCCCGCTCGCCGAGCTGCTCTGAACTCAGCGCGAGGCGATCAGCTCGTCGAGAGGAGCCCAGAACGTGTTCACGGCCGCCGTCGTCGGGCGGAGCGGCGCGTCCGCCGGTGCGTCGACCCTCTGGAAACGCTTGCGGGGAGCGGGATGCGGAGCGAGGTACGCACGCAGGCTCGCGGCGGCTTTGTCGCCCACCTGGACGAGCACCCGGGCCTGCGACGGAACCGCCTCCAGCGGCAGCCCGGGGAGGCGCGCCGTGGTCGGGAGGATGCTGTCGATCGCAGCCGGGACGGGGAACCCCCACCGCTTCGCGTTCGCCGCGTAGTAGAACGCGAGGCTGCCGCCAAGCCCGACTCCGACGACGATCGTCCGCAGCCTCGCGGGCGAGCGGCGCCGTTCGAATCCGTAGCGGGCGCGCCGCACGTGCACGACCCCGGCCGACACTCCGGCGCGCAGGCCGCTGAGCGTCTTCGGGACGGTGTTCGGCGAGAGTTGGTAGCGCGGGAAGATCACCGCGCACGCCGGGTCGGCCGCGAGATGGTCGAGCCAGCCCAGGTAGCTCGCGGGCGTGGAATCGCCGGCGCCGTGGAGGAAGACGACGACGCAGGTCGGCGGGTCCTCCGGCAGCAAGACCCACGTCTCGTGGTCGCCGCTTCCGATCGCGGTGACACCGATGATCCCGCTCGAGCCCCGGCCGGACGCTTCGGCGGCGAGCGTGGCGAGCGCTGCGACGACGAGCGCGAGTGCCACCGTCGGCCTGCCCGCGGCACGCATCGGCCAAGCCTATCCCAGTCCGAATAAGGGTCCT
>Ga0136846_1223630_pt1 | contig 10655 bp, 15 predicted proteins | sample HopSoiMetagenom2_FD_96841 | JGI IMG/M metagenome (GOLD analysis project Ga0136846, IMG submission 96841) | Grasslands soil microbial communities from Hopland, California, USA - 2 Assembly 2016 (version 4) | ecosystem: Environmental > Terrestrial > Soil > Grasslands | place: USA: Hopland... | reverse complement strand
GCCATCGCCTTGAAGAGCTCGCCGGCCATGTGGTACGGCGTACCTGGTCCCGACGAAGCGTAGTTGAGCGTGCCCGGCTTCGATTTCGCGAGCGCCACGAATTCGGCGAGCGTGTTCGCGGGAACCGAAGGATGCACCACCATCACCAGGTCGGAGTAGTTCACCGGCGCCACCGGGGCCAGGTCTCGCAGGAGCTGGTAGGGCTTGTCCTGGAAGAGCGACTCGTTCACGGTGTGCGTGTTCGACATCATGAGCAGCGTGTAGCCGTCGGGCGCGCTCTTCGCGACGGCATCGGTGCCGGGCAGCGCACCGCCGCCCGGGCGGTTCTCCACCACGAACGATTGGCCCAGCACGGCCTGCAGCTTCTCGCCCACGACGCGGGCGTAGAGGTCCGCGGGGCCGCCCGCGGCGAAGGGCACGATGATGTGCACCGGCTTCTGCGGCCACGATTGCGCATGCGCGGGAAGGGACAGCACGAGCGCCGCGCTGCACGCGGCGAGGATGCGACCAATCATCGGGGTCCTCCGGAGTGTGATCGCATCCTAACCCGGCCACACCGCCATCGATTGCCGGTCACGCGCTCTTCAGGTGCCTGCGCGACGCCATGTAGGCCGGTGGACCCGGCGGCGCATACATCGGGTTGAGCCACGCGAGCAATGCCGCATGGCCCCCGGACTCCTCATCCTCCGGCCGGTGGCCATGGAGGATGCCGCAGAACTGGAAGCCCTGGGCGAGCTTGAATCGCATCGCCGGATCGTCCAGGTCGCCCCAGATCACGCGCATCGCGTAGATCTCCGGCGAGACGCCTTCCCGCAACGCCGCGTAGCCCGCCAGCCGGGCAGTCGTGATGATGCGGCGCAGGTTCAGCCGTCGCGCGAGCCGGCGTTCGGCCTGCAGCAGCGCGCGCGCCACGCCATAGCCGTGCCGCGGCGCATCCGCTACCACCTGCATGCTGTACAGGGTGCGGCCGTCCGGCTGGTGCGTGGTGAAGTGGCCGTCGCCCGTGACTTCGCGCCACGTTGGATTGGCGGAATACTCGTCCCAGCGCACGACGAGCGAGGACGACGCGCCCACCACGCCGCCGTCGCTCACCGCCACCAGCTGGCCTTCGGGGAATGCGTGCAGCTGGCTTTCGACCTGCTTGAGCGTCCACGGGGCGGCGAACGGGCAGGCTTGCCGCTGCAGCCCGCGGATCGCCGCGAAATCCTCGAGCCGCGCCATGCGCACGCGCATCGGGCCCGCGCCGGGCACGCTGCCGGAGCGCCAGACGTCGGCGAGCGTCGTCGGCTGGCGACGCCCGGGAAAGACCTCGATGATCGAGCCCAAGGTCAGTCGGTCTTGCGGAAGTGCGTCTCCCCGCATTGCGGACAGGCGGGCAGCAGCGTCGTGCGGTTGGCGATGATGGTCCAGCCGCAGTTGTCGCAGGTGAGGGTGCCGGCGGTGGTGATGTCGCCGGTGCGGAAGGTCATCGCCGGATGGTCCTTCTGCAGCAGGTCGCGCCGCAGCAGCTGGCGCAACCGCTCGGCATTCTCCGCGGTGAACTCGCCGGCGGTCACGAGCGTGTTGCATGCGGTATCGAGGGCCTGGTCGAAGACCGCCGAGGTCTTTTCCTGCGCGGCGTCGAAGACACCGCGGAACTGGTTGAGCAGGCGATCGAACAGGTGTTCCTGCTCGCCGCGTTCCATCTCATCCAGCGCGCGCACGCGCGTGAGCGTTGCGTCGCTCAGGGGCCGGCCGCGCGGACCGGTGCGCTTGCGGCCGAGGTGGGTCCGGATGGCGCCGCGATTCCTCGCGCGCGGAGCCTGGCCGTTGCTGTTCGGAGCGGAGGGATGCCTCATGACTGCAAACTCCTTTCGTTCTTCCTCGAGGAATTTGGTTGAGGCCACGCGGCGGCAGGACGGCCGCGTTGTAGGACATCCGGGACGGCGCGAGGCATGTCGTTGCGACCGCCTTCGCGCCGGGCGAGTTCCTATGTTTTTTGTCATCCTCCTGTAGGAACGGTTCTCCTCGCAGGAATCGCGCCGCGCCGCCGGAGTCGGTCAGTCGGCTTGCATCTTCGCCTTGCGGGCGATGGCGCCGAGGCGCTCGCGCTCCTCGTGGATGAACCGGGTGTACTCCGCCAGCGTGAGCGGCGCGGGCTCGATGCCGGAAGGCTGCAGCTTGTCGGCGAATTCCTTGCTCTTCACGGTCTCCATCAGCTCCGCGGCCATGCGATCGACGATCGGCTGCGGGGTGCCCTTCGGCGCGAACAGTCCCGCCCAATGGCCGATGCGCACGCCGGGAAAACCCGCGTCCTTCGTCGTGGCGATCTCCGGCGCCGCGCTGATGCGATCCCAGGTCGTGGCGAGCGCGCGCAGCTTGCCTGCCTTGATCTGCGGCAGAACGACGATGCTCGCCTCCGAGGTCGCGTCGGTGTTACCGGAGATGACCGCGGTCACGCCCTCGCTGCCGCTCTTGTACGGGATGATGTTCACGCCGGGCACGCCGGCCTCCTTGAGCATCTCGGCCACGAAGTGCGGAGTGCTCGCGGTCCCTGCCGTCGACCAGTTCACGCCGTTAGCGCCCCTGGTCCTGGCCCATGCCGCGAATTCCTTGAGGTCCTTCGCCGGAACGCCGGGGTTCACCACGATCACCGACGGCGCGACCGCGATCATTCCCACCGGCACGAGGTCGCTGTCCTGGTAGGGCATGTCCTTGCGGATCATGCTGTTCGTGATCACGCCCGCGGCGCCGATGAGGAACGTGTAGCCGTCCGGCTTCGATTTCGCGACGTACTCGGCGCCGATGGCGGCGCCCGCCCCGGGCTTGTTCTCGATCACCACCGGTTGCTTCAGCCGCTTGGAGACGCCTTCGGCCGCGGCGCGCGTGATGAGGTCGTTCGCGCCACCGGGTGCGAACGGCACGATCCACTTGATCGGCTTGTCGGGCCAGTCGGCGTGCGCGAACGGAGCAACAAAGGCCAGGGCGAACGCGGCAGCAACGAGCAGCGGGCGGCGAAATGCATCCATGCGCAATCTCCTCGGGGCGGAGCGCGATTATCGCGTCAAAAGGGGTTGACGCACGCAATGCTGCATGGCAGCATCCGTTCCTCGAGCAACCACCGCGAGCTCCCCGAGAAGTGATGATGACCGCGACCTACAACCAACGACCGACCGATCGCCACGCGACCGGCATGTCCTGCTTTGCGCAAGGCATCGGTGCGCTGGTCAAGGTTTGGCCTTTCTCCGGGAGAACGACGGAATAGCCCTCAGTCATCGTCAGCGAGGAATTCCCAGTGAAGCCCGGAGAGCCGAAAGACCTCCGGGCTTCGCACTTTGGGGATTCCAAGAACAACACGATTCAAAAGGACGACGACGATGAATGCGACCGACGCGAAACGATGGACGGCCTGGAACTGGATGCCGCCACGGGAAAGGAAGCGCAATGGCCGTAAGCAGCTCGGCTTTGCGTTGTACGAGGCAGGACGCCGGCAAGGCTTGCCGGCGCCGGTGGCCAACGCGCACGCGCGCTTCGAATACGAGGCGCGGCAGGCGCTGCGCGACTGGCTGATGGTGTGATTTGCAGTGACCGGCAACTTCGCGGGCTGTGCGCGGCCCGCCTAACGAGGATTTCGGGTTGCCGCCCGGACCGCGGTGGAGGGACGCCTCGACGCGGAAGACCGGGTTCGATGACGGAGCCGCCGGCCCGCGTGGCCGGCGGCGGTCAGAAAGGCGGGCTCAGCCCTTGAATTTCGCCGCGAGCTTCTCGGTTTCGCGCGCGAGGATCGCGATGTCGAGGCCGACCGCGGTGAACACGCTGCCCCACGCGATGTACTTGCGTGCGGTGGCCTCGTCGGGCGTGAGGATCCCCGCGGGCTTGCCACAGGCGCGCGTCTGCTTGATCGCATGCTCGATGGCCGATTGGACCTCGGGATGCATCTGCTCGCCCAGGTGCCCCAGGCCGGCCGCGAGATCCGCGGGACCGATGAAGACGCCGTCGATGCCGGGCACGCGCGCGATCGCATCGAGGTTGTCCAGGCCCTGCCGGGTCTCGATCTGCACCAGCAGGCACAGCTCTTCCGCGGCGTGCTTGAAATAGTCCGGAATCCGCGCGTATTGCGCGGCGCGCGTCGTGCTCGCCACCCCCCGCACGCCGTGCGGCGGATAACGAATCGCGGCCACCGCGGCCTGGGCTTCCTCCACGGTCTGGACGTAAGGGACGAGCAGGCTCTGCGCGCCGGCGTCGAGGTAGCGCTTGATGAGCACCTTGTCGTTCCAGGCGGGCCGGACGACGCTCGACACCGGGAACGCGGCGGCCACCTGGAGCTGGGTGATCATCGTCGGCGGATCGTTGGGTGAATGCTCGCCATCGAAGAGCAGCCAGTCGAACCCCGCGCCGGCGACGATCTCGGCGCTGTACGTGCTGGCAAGCGAGACCCACAGGCCGATCTGCTGGCGGCCGGCCGCGATCGCGCGCTTGAATTCGTTGGGTTTCATCATCTTTATGGCGCCATGGCGACGAATTGTGAGCACATACTAGCCCGCCACGCCGGATTTTTCGACGGCGTAGGACAATTCCGATAGCGCATTTCCCCTCCGGCGAAGGAAACTATTCCAGGATCACCCCGCCAGGAGAATGCCCATGACGTACGAATATGATTTCGAGATGGTGAAGCGTGCGTACGCCGAGATGGCCCGCCGGGCCCGGGAGAAGGACGAGGTCCGCAGGCTCCCGCGCAACGGCATGCCCTCGCCACAACAGCAGGCGCAACGACCCGACGAGCGTCAGTCATATCCGGCCTGACGAGTCCGTTCGCTCCCACGCAAAACCCCGCCGATGCGGGGTTTTTTATTTCCTGCAAGGGTGCTGCAATCGTGGCGAGCATCCCCATGGTGGAGCCATGCCCGTTCGCGACCGAATCGTCCTCCTCGCCCTCGCCTGCCTTGCGTGGCCCGCGCTCGCTGCGATCGCGCCGGTCGAGCTCGCGCGCGGCGACGCTACGCAGTTGCGTGCAAGGCACGAGCAGGTGCGGGGGCGCCTGGAGAAAAGTCCCTATGGCCGGCCGCTCACCCTCGACTCCCGTGAGCTGAACCGCAGCCTCGAGGGCGACGCATACGCCGTGGTCGCGGCGCCGTTCCCGAAGGTGGACGCGGCACTGTCGCCCGCCGGCAATTGGTGCGACGTGCTGATGCTGCCCTTCAACGTGAAGCACTGCGCCACGCAGCCCGCCCGCGACGGGGCCAAGCTTTCACTCTTCGTGGGACGCAAGAACGACACGCCGCTCGATGCGGCGTACCGCCTGGATTTCGATTATCGCGTCGTGGCGCGGACGCCCGACTACCTCCAGATCGTCCTCACCTGCGGCAACGGCCCGCTCGGCACGCGCGACTACCGCATCGTCCTCGAGCTCACGCCCGTCGAGGGCAACCGGACGTTCCTCCACCTCGCATACGCCTACGGCTACGGCACGCTCTCCAAGGTCGCGATGCAGGCGTATCTGTCGACGCTCGGCGCCTCGAAGGTGGGATTCACCATGGACGGCAGCGACCTCGTGCACGGCATGCGCGGCGTCATGGAGCGCAACACCATGCGCTACTACCTTGCGGTGGACGCGTACCTCGCCTCGCTTGACGGGGCGCCGGCCGAGCGCACGGCGAAGCGGCTCAACGACTGGTTTTCCGCCCAGGCGCGCTACCCGCGGCAGCTGGGCGAGGACGTGAGCCGCGCCGACTACCTGGCCATGAAGCAGAAGGAGTTCGCGCGCGTCGCTTCCGCGCGCGTCCCGAGCGGCGGCTAGCCGCGGCCGACGAAGGGCATCTTCGTCGCCATGACCGTCATGCTGTAGACGTTCGCATCGAGCGGCAGGCTCGCCATGTAGACGATCGCGTCGGCCACGTGCTTCACGTCCATGCGCGGCTCGATGGCCATCTCGCCATTGGCCTGCATCACTCCCTTGGTCATGCGCTCCGTCATCTCGGTCGCGGCGTTGCCGATGTCGATCTGGCAGACGGCGATGTCGTGCTTGCGAAGGTCCAGCGAAAGCGTCTTCGTGATCCCGGTGACCGCGTGCTTCGTGGCGGTGTAGGCGATGGACATCGGACGCGGCGCATGCGCCGAGATCGAGCCGTTGTTGATGATGCGCCCGCCCTTCGGCGATTGGTCCTTCATGATCCGCACCGCTTCCTGGCAGCACAGGAACGTGCCGGTGAGGTTCGCGGCGACCACGTCGCGCCATTTGTCGAAGGGCAGGTCTTCCATCGGCATCGCGGGCGCGCCCATGCCGGCGTTGTTGAAGAGGAGGTCGAGGCGGCCGAACCTCTGCTTCGCCTTCGCGAAGAGCGCCTTCACCGATTCGGGATCTCCCACGTCGCTCGTCACCGCAAGCCCGCGCTCGGGCGCGGCCGATTGCTTCACGCCGGCCTCGATGAGGTCGCCGCGCCGGGCGGTGAGGACGACGCTCCAGCCCGCGGCGATGAGCGCGAGCGCGCTCGCCTTGCCGATGCCCGCGCTCGCTCCCGTCACGATGGCCACCTTGCCGTTGCCCGCGCTCATGCCAGCTCTCCCAGCACTTCGCGCAGCGTCGCGACCATCTGGTCGATGTGCTTCTCCTCGACGATGAGCGCCGGGGCAAGCGCGATGATGTCCGCGGTGTTGCGCACCAGCACGCCCCTTTCGAAGCACTTGAGATAGGTCTCGAACCCGCGCGCGCCGGGGGCGCCGTCGCGGGGCCGCAGCTCGATGGCGCCCACGAGGCCGATGTTGCGGATGTCCGTGACGTGCGGTGCGCCCTTGAGCGAGTGGATCGCCTCCTCGAATTTCGGCGCCATGCGCGCGGCCCGCGCGAACAAGTCTTCGTCGTCGTAGAGCTGGAGCGCGGCCACGCCGGCGGCGCAAGCGAGCGGATGCGCGGAGTAGGTATAGCCGTGGAAGAGCTCGATTGCCCCGGGCGCACCCGTCATGAACGCGTCGTGGATCTCGCTCGACACCACCACGCCACCCATGGGCACGGCACCCGAGGTCACTCCCTTGGCGAACGTGATCATGTCGGGCTCGACACCGAAGAGATCGGCCGCGAAGTTCGTGCCCATGCGGCCGAAGGCGGTGATCACCTCGTCGAAGATGAGCAGGATGCCGTGCTTCCTCGTGATCGCGCGCAGGCGCTCGAGGTAACCCTTCGGCGGGATGAGCACGCCGGTGGAGCCCGCCATGGGCTCGACGATCACGGCTGCGATGGTGGAGGCGTTGTGGAGTGCCATTAGCCGCTCGAGCTCGTCGGCGAGGAAGGCGCCATGCCCCGGCTGCCCGCGCGAAAACGCGTTGCGATCGGGCAGGTGCGTGTGGGGCAAGTGGTCCACGCCGGCGAGCTGCGTGCCGAACATCTTGCGGTTCGCCGGAATGCCGCCGACGGATATGCCGCCGAAGCCCACGCCGTGGTAGCCGCGCTCGCGCCCGATGAGCCGCGTGCGCGCGCCTTCACCGCGCGTGCGTTGCCACGCGAGGGCGATCTTCAGGGCGGTGTCCACCGCCTCCGAGCCCGAGTTGCAGAAGAAGACGTGGTCGAGGCTGCCCGGGGCCATCTTCGCGATGCGGGTCGCCAGCTCGAATGCGAGCGGATGGCCCATCTGGAAGGCCGGCGCGTAATCCATCGTCGCGGCCTGGCGCGCGATGGCTTCGACGATCGGCTTGCGCCCGTGGCCGGCGTTGCAGCACCACAGGCCCGCGAAGCCGTCGAGGATGGTGCGTCCGTCGGCGGTCGTGTAGTGCATGCCCTCGGCGCGAACCATCATCCGCGGCTTCGCCTTGAACTGGCGGTTGGCCGTGAACGGCATCCAGTACGCGTCGAGGTCGGCCGCCTCGAGCAGGCGTGGCGTGTCGGAGAGGATTGTCATGGCGCCAATTTACCGCATGTCGGAATCGGCCGTCGGAGCCGGACGACCGCCGAATGAGGAAGGGACCGGCATTGGGCGCGAGGGGCCGAACGTTAAGGTGGGGCAGAACGCAAATTTCCTGGAGGTAACGACATGACGAACCAACGCAAACTGCTGCTCGCCGCGCTTGCTGCCGCTTCGATCGCGGGTGCCACGCCTGCCTTCGCCGACTACGACGTGTACGTCGACACAGCGCCGCCGGCCATGCGCCACGAGGTTGTTCCCGCACCGCGCGCCGGCTACGTCTGGCAGCCGGGTTACTGGCAATGGAACGAACATCGCCACGTCTGGCACAAGGGCTACTGGGTCAAGGAGCGCCACGGCTATTACTGGCATCCGAGCCGCTGGGAAGAGCGCGATGGGCGCTACCACTTCGTGAAGGGCCGCTGGGACCGCGAGCGTTATGCGGAGAACCGGCGCGACCGCGACCACGACGGGGTGCCGAACCGCTACGACCGTGACAAGGATGGCGATGGCGTGCCCAACCGGTACGACAGCGCGCCGAACAATCCGAACCGCCGATAGTTGGTAGCGGCTTGTACGCCAGGGGACCGGCTGCAACGCGGCCGGTCCCCTCTTTCTTTCCTGTCATCCGGCGCAAAACCTGGTGCGTTGTAGCAAGTACCACGGAGGTGACCATGAGAAAGCTGATCATCGGAAGCTTGGCTGCAGCGCTGCTCGCGGCCGCATCGATCCCCGCCACGGCGAGGACGAACGTCGATTTCTACGTGAACGTCGCGCCACCGGTGGCGCCTTACGAAGTGATCCCGGCCCCGCGCGCGGGATTCGTGTGGGTTCCCGGTTTCTGGGATTGGCGCCATGGCCGGTATCACTGGGTCGCCGGACACCACGCCCGGCATTGGCCTGGCTACCACTACGAGCCGGTGCGCTGGGTCCATCGCGGCGGCCATTACTACCGCGCGGGCGGCTGGCAGGATGCGGACGGCGACGGCGTGCCCAATCGCTACGATCGCGCCCCGCATAACCCGTACTACCGCTAGCCGGGCAGGAATCGCGAACGCTCCTTTGTTGTTGGTGTTCGTTGCCGATGCGCGACCCGCATCGGCATTTTTTTTGCGCCGCGGCTCGTAAAAACTTCGTGAACAGCGGCTCTCGCCCCCCCGGAAGCGCGATCGGATGCTGGCATGCCGCTTGCAGGGGTGTGGCCATAGCTTCAAACCCTTACTTCCATCCACATCCATTAGGAGGATCAGATGCGCAAGCTCGCACCTGCCTTTGTTATGACCACCATCGTCGCTCTGGCGAGCGGCTCCGCATTCGCCCTGGGCGACATGCACAAGGACAAGAAGTCCCCGAAGGCTGACACCACCACCTCGTCGAGCGCCTCGACGATGCCGGGTACCGCTGCCAACTCGCCCGCTCCCGCGGCCTCGGCGAGCGCCCCGTCCTCGAGCGACACCTCGGTGAACAACGGCACCACCACCTCGTCCTCGAACGGCACGGCGGCGACCGGCACGGCGATGGGCAGCACGGCGGCCTTCAACGGCTCGCAGTCGTCCTCGACGACCACCTCGCCCTCGTCCTCGACGGCGTACGACACCACCACCTCGAAGGACAAGTCGGCGTACGACACGACGTCCCACAAGGACAAGTCCGGCAAGAACGCGAAGCAGGTTGCGCGTAACGACGCCGACAAGTGCGACATGTCCAAGTACCCGAACCGTGCGGACCTGCCGAAGGACTGCAAGGAAAAGTCGGGCACGGGCGCGGCGGCCACCTCGAGCACCCAGAAGCAGTCGGGTGGCGACAGCGGCTCCTCGTCGGGCTCCGCGGGCGCTGGCGCCGGCGCGGGCTCCTCGGCCGGCTCCTCGGGCAGCGGCAGCAAGTAAGGCATCGTCCGACGCAGGTTGCCAGCCGTAGCCGACGCCGCCAGCCGACTTCGGCTGGCATTGGCGGCGCGACTGCGGCGGTAACCTGAAAGTCGGATCAGGTTTTCATCAGGAGGTAGCTGACATGTGGGCACGACGGCTGTTGCTGCTGACGATGGTTGCCGCGGCGGCGATGTCGCTTCCCCGCCACGTTCCCGCTTCGTGGAACGTGGGGTTCGGTTCCTCGCAGGTCGCGTCGAACTCGATTCGCTGAGTCGTGTTCCTCCGAAGGCAAGTGCCGGCGCCCGAAACGCCGGCACTTGTTTTTTCCGGCCAGGCCATGGCGGGCCCTTCCCGCATTCCCACACGCAGTCCGCCGGAGCCGACGCGATAAGCGGAGCCGGCTGGCAGATGCGCGCTACGCGCCTCGCTAACCTGTCCCCAATGTCATCGCCGCGACGGAGAGCTCGCATGAAGACCATCCAGAAGATCATCTACACAGGCTTCGCCGCTTGCGCCCTCGCGAGCGCCTCGATGCCCGCGTTTTCGTGGACGGTGTGGCCCGATGTCGACTTCGAGTGGTACGCGAATGTCGGCAAGCAGGTGCCCGGAACCGTCGAGGTCTACCCCGCTCCCCGTCCCGGCTATATCTGGTCGCCCGGCCACTACGAGTGGACCGGTGCGCGCCAGGCCTGGATGCCCGGCACTTGGGTGAAGGACGACTACGACCGCGAGTGGAGAGCGTATGCGTACAACGGGCGCACCACGTACGCGACTGGCCCGCTCGAGTTGCGCGACCGCGACGGCAACGTGATCCCCACGAATCCCGAGGCGTACCCGATCGAATCGACCCGCAGGTAGCCACCGACACTCCCTGCTCCTGGGCCGGCCGGAGAAATCCCGCCGGCCGTTTTTTTTT